>Ga0247764_1000213_pt1 | contig 21510 bp, 16 predicted proteins | sample UWRJL051202B4_FD_179932 | JGI IMG/M metagenome (GOLD analysis project Ga0247764, IMG submission 179932) | Plant litter microbial communities from Arlington Agricultural Research Station in Wisconsin, United States - UWRJ-L051-202B-4 | ecosystem: Environmental > Terrestrial > Plant litter >...
CGGTGGCGCCCGCGGTGGGTTCGCCCGCGTTTTGCGAAAACCTGCGCGCAAGTGAAGAGGCCGCACGCCTGTTCTGCCGCCTGTGCACCACCGTGCAACGAACACGTTTCCGCGGTGGCTCCGTATTGAAGGAGCTGCACGACGTGGGGCTGCTGGTCGCGATGATCCCGGAGTTTGCGCCAGTCGTTGGGCGCGTCCACCACGACGTCTACCATGTGTACACCGTCGATGTGCACTCCGTTGCCGCGGTAGATCGCCTGCGCTCCTTGTGTCGCGGCGAGCTTGCCGCAGAGCACGCGCTGGCATCGCGCTTGGCCGCGGAAATCTCGCGGCCGTACGTGTTGTTCTTCGCGGCGTTGCTGCACGACGTGGGCAAGGACATCGGCGGGCGCGACCACGATGAGCGCGGGGCGCGCATGGCGGGCGAAATCTTGCCGCGCCTGGGCGTCGCGGAGAGCGACGTGCGCGAAGTGCAGCACTTGGTGCTGAAGCACCTGCGCATGTACCACGTGGCCACGCGTCGCGATCTGGACGATCCAAAGACCATCGAATCGTTCTGCGAAGAGGTGCACGGCAGCGAAGGTCTGCGCGAGCTGTACCTGCTGACGTTGTGCGATGTGTCCACGACCAGCCCCACGGCGCTGACCAGCTGGAAAGCCCGCGTGCTGGAGGAGCTGTATCGCGGCAGCGAGCGACGGCTGGAAGGCGGCACCGAACACGGCCGCGAACGCGTGGAGCACATCAAGTCCGCGATCTTGGAGCTGTGCCCGGAACGGGGCGAGCGCGAATTCCTGCAGCATTTCTTGAATTCCGTGCCGGAGCGTTACCTGCACGCCAATGAACCCGGCGACATCGTCCGGCATTCCCGCTTCGCGCGCCAAGCGCAGATGCGCCAAGTGAACGTGACCGTGATGACCACGGTCGATCCTTACGTTGAGCTCGCCTTCATCGCGGACGACCGACCCGGCTTGCTGGCCATGGTGACGGCTACGCTCACGGCTGCGCGCTTCAAGGTGATCAGCGCTCAGGTCTACACCTGGGTGGACACTTTCGGCCGCACGCGCGCGCTCGATTTGTTCTGGGTGCGCGGCAGCACCACGGACGCCGTGATTTCTGGGACCAACCGGCTGGAGCGTGATTTTAGCCGCCTGCTCAGCCAAGAACTCACGCCAGCCGACCTGGTGACCGGCGGCGCACGCAATTCACGTTGGTCGGATCGTCCAACGCCGAAGGTTCACACGGACGTGAACGTCGACAACCGCTGCGCCACGCGCGACACGGTGATCGAAGTCACCACGCGCGATCAGCTCGGCTTGTTGTTTTGGCTGTCGCACACGCTGCAGTCGCTGGGCCTTACGATCTCGCTCGCAAAAATCAACACCGAAGGAACCCAGGTGGCCGACGTCTTTTACGTGACCGACGCCCAGGGAGCCAAGGTGACCGACCCCACCCGCATCGAAGAAATCAAGACGCGGATCTTGACTACGGTGGCGCGTCTCGAGAAGGGATCGGGTGAATGACCTCTGGATATCATCACATGTCAGCCAGCCCCCTGGAAAGCTCGGCCATATGCGCCGCGTTGAGCGAGAACCGGAGCGGAACGTACGACCGTACGCGAGCACCGGAAGCGACGCGCTTCGTGATCCCCGACGGGGGACAGCGAAACCAAGCAGATGGCCGAGATCTCCAGGGGTGGTCACCATGATGCAACTGCTCCTACGAACGACCAAGTCCGGCCGCCAGGCGACACCTCTGCTCCTTAGCCTCCTGCTCGCTGCCTGCGGCGGCGGAGCCACCCAAGCCAAGTCGGCCGATCCTCCGCTGGAAGATCCAGAGCCCGCTGCCGCATCCCCACAAGTCAAGTCGGTGCCCGCTTCCAGCACCAAGGTGAAAGAGGGCAGCGACGCGATTCAGCGCCAGGACTTCGCTGCCGCGAAGAAGGTGTTGCTCGAGGCGCGCGCAGAAGCGCCCAAGGATCCGCAAGCCGCGTTTTATCTCGGCGTTGCGCAAGAAGGCCTGGGCGAAACAGCGGAGGCGCAGAAGAGCTACCGCGCCGCGCTGGAGCTGGATCCGAAGCTTGCCGACGCCAGCGCCAACTTGTCGGCGCTGCTGCTGGATGCAGGTAATGCCGAGAGCGCGCTGCCGATCTTGGAGCAGGCGCTGAAGACCACGCCGAAGCACCCAGGACTCCTCGTCAACCGCGCCCTGGCGCTCGAAGCCGCAGGTCGCCAAGAGGAGGCTTTGAAGGCTTACGCCGAAGCGCTCTCCGTGAAGCAGGACGCGCCAGAGCTACAGCTGCCGTACGCGCAACTCTTACTGGCCGCAGGCAAGACCAAAGAAGCCACTGACGCCGCGCGGGCCGCCGCGCAATCGGACGATCCGAAGTTGCTGGTCGCGGTCGCCGACGTTTTCGGCAAGTTGAAGGTTCCGGCCGAATGCGTCGCCGCGCTCGACAAGGTGTTGAAGAGCAAGCCGCATCCCGCGGTGCACGTTCGTCGCGGCGTGTGTCGTCACGAGGTCGGTGACGATCCGGGCGCTCAAGCCGACTACGAAGCAGCGCTCAAGCTCGATCCACGTTTCGCGCCTGCCCACTACTACCTCGGCATGCACTACGTGAAGCGCGACAAGAAAGCTGCGCTCGCTCATTTCAAGCAAGCCGTGGACATCGACACCGACAAGGGTCCCATCGGCAAGCGTGCCAAAGCCGCCGCGGACGAGCTGAAGAAGAGCAAGTAGCTCTCGCAGCTTCGAGCTTTGGCGCGCTCCAGCTCGTGCCCGCAGTTGCTGCGGGCACGAGACTCGATACCTTCAGTTTAGCGGCCACCCCCGTCGGCGACGCTACCGCCATCGGCTACTGCACCGCCGCTACCCGCGTCACCGCCTGCACCAGCTGAACCCGCAACGCCTCCGGCGCCGGCGTCACTGCCCGCACCGCCCGTAGCAGGGGCTCCGGCTGCGCCCGCTCCACCGGCACCACCAGCACCGGCGTCGCCCGTCGAGGAGTCACCGGCGCTGCCACCCAGTCCGGTTTCGCCGCCGGAGGCCGAGCTGCCTCCTGTCGCGACGCCGCCCGCAGCACCGGCCGCGGCCGCGCCGCCAGTTGCGTTGGCGCCGCCGAACGAAGCGCTGGCGCCACCTGCTCCGGTCAGCAAGCCACCCGACGCGAAGGAGCCGCCCGGACTCGCGGTGAATCCGCCTGGAGCTGCCGACCCGCCTTGCGACATGGAGCCCGCTGCACCGACGGTGCCGCCAGTGGCCATTGGCGCACCGCATGGCGGATGGGGCACAGGATTCAGGCATTGCTGAGAGTTGTCGGAGCAGCCCGCAAAGACCGCTGCCGCCAGCAACCACTTCGAGATAGACGACGCCTTCATGTCCCAAACGGCCGTTGCCGCCCGCGGAAGCGTAACACGTCGCGGGGCATAGCGGCACCCTCGCGCAGAATCGCCGCGGAGCTCCTCAGGCACCTCCGCCCGATTGGCGAGGTCCGGCATTGCCACGCGCCGAGCGCGGTCACACCTTGGTTGCCGTGGCCCACTTGCAGCAAGAATCCGGCAGATTTTCACGCTCTGAGCGGCTCGCTCTGGACGCACTGGTACGTCGGGTTCGCGCTGGTGGTTGCCACGACGAGCGTGTGTTGTCCGCGCTTTCGCAGGTACCGCGCCACCTGTTCATGCCGGGCGTGCCCATGGGCCACGCCTATCGCAACTCGGCCGAGCCAATCGGCTACGGCCAGACGATCAGCCAACCCAGCATGATCGCGTTGATGCTGCGGGAATTGCAGATCGAGGCGCACGACCGAGTACTCGAAGTAGGTGCAGGTTGTGGCTACGCCGCGGCGCTGCTGTCACGACTCGCGGGCGAGGTCTTCGCCTTGGAGATTGTGCCGGAGCTGGCGCAAGCCGCTGAAAAGCGGCTGAGCGCGCTCGGTTACGACAACGCGCACGTGCTACTGCGTGACGGCTATCAGGGGCTCGCCGAAGCCGCACCCTTCGATCGCATTCTGGTCTCCGCAGCTCCGCCGTCCCCACCGCCCGCGCTGCTGCACCAGCTGGCTCGCGGCGGGCGCATTGCGTTACCGGTCGGTGATGCGCACGGGCAAGAGCTGGTGATTGGCAACAAGAGCGAGCTCGGTGAAGTCAGCTTCTACGTCTCTGCTCCCTGCATTTTCGTGCCGCTGGTGCACCCAGCGGAACCGGTATCGTAGGCGGCGCTCAACGTCGCCTGCGCTTAGGCCAAGCCGACGCGCGAGGTGAATGCCATCGGCGTTGCCCCGACGGTTTCGTACGCGCGGCGCCAGCTCTCCTCGCGCGGAATATCGAATAGCAAGCGATCGTCCAGATCCACTGGCAGCCAGGCGCCGGAACGGATCTCGTTCTCGAGCTGGCCTGGAGCCCAGCCGGCGTATCCTGCTAACGCAAACAACCCCGCCGGACCGTCGCCCTCGGCCACCAGCTCGAGGGCGCGACGCGACGCCGAAGCCACGATACCTGGACCTACGTCCACCTGGCCCGGCACGTCGGAAAAGCGATCTCGCTCGCGGTAGACCAGCCACACCTGTTCGGGCGAAACGGGCCCCCCGATCCGCACGCTGCCCTGGATGCGCGGCGTTTCAGTGACGATTTCTGCGCGCACCAGCAGCTCCGCCAGACTCATCAGCTCCTTGCCGTTGATGACCCAGCCAAACGCCCCTTCGGCGCTGTGCGCCGCAAGTAGCACCACCGAGCGATCGAAATTGGGGTCGCCGAGAGGCGGCGCCGCGATCAGAAGCCCGGGTGCCAGCGACGACATGATGTAACGGTACACCGGCCTCGGTCACAGACCAAGGCTGGTGTACCGACCAGTAGCGAGGGGCGCTGCCCCTCCGCCGCGGAAATGAATTCCGCCGCTCCTCCCCGGTTTTGGGGCCCGAGCCGTCGTGAGGGGCGCTGCCCCTCCGCCGCGGAAATGAATTCCGCCGCTCCTCCCCGGTTTTGGGGCCCCGGCCCAAAACGGCTGATTCGGTTTGCAAACTCTGCGGCAGAGTTTTCCAGCCACGTCGTTCCGAATGGGGTCCACGCACGGCTCGGTCCGCGCAAATCTGCGCAAATTTTCCCAATGTGGCGCTTCTGAGCTGCAGGCCGTTGCTCAGGCGCTAACGTACGGCCCCTCGGTCACCTTCCTCGGCCGGGTTCCCGAAACGCGATGAAATACGGTTACTTCGACGACGCGAAGCGAGAGTACGTGATCACCACTCCCAAGACCCCGGTGAAGTGGATCAACTATGTGGGTACGATGCGTTTCGGGGGCATCATCGATCACACGGGTGGCTCGCTGCTCTGCAAAGGGGACCCCGCACTCAACCGCATCGTCAAATACATCCCGCAACTGCCGGCGTCGGACTTCAAGGGTGAGACCCTGTACCTGCGCGTGAAGGAGGGCGGCGGCTTCAAGGTGTTCTCGCCGTTCTTCGTGCCCACGTTGGATCCGTACGACCGCTACGAGTGCCACGTCGGCCTGGGCTACACGCGTTTCGTCAGTGAGTTCTACGGCATCCGCACGGAAGTGACGGTTTTCGTGCCACGCGACGCGGCCGTGGTGCTGCGCGATATCCGCGTGACCAATCTGCGCAAAGAAGCCGTCGAGGTCGATGCCATCCCGGTCGTGGAGTACACGCATTTCGACGCGCTCAAGCAGTTCAACAACGCCGACTGGATCCCGCAAACGATGCAAAGCCGCGCGTTGAAAGACGCCGCCGGCACGCTGGTGCTGCTGCAGTACCCGTTCATGAACAAGGATCGTCAGGTCAACTACCTGACCTCGAACCTGCCGGTCGCTTCGTTCGAGTCGGATCGTAAGCGCTTCCTCGGCGATAACGAGTACGGCACCTGGAAAGCGCCGCTAGCTCTACAAGAGCCGGAGCTCGGGAATTACGAAGCGCTGCGCGGCGACAACATCGGCGCGCTGCTGCATCACCTCGGATCAATCAAGCCAGGCGAAACCAAGCAGCTCATCACGCAGCTCGGTCAAGCCGACAACGCCGACGCCGCGCAACAAGCTGCCGTGCGCTACCGCAATCCCAAGCTAGTCGAAGAAGAGCTCGCAGCGCAAAAGGCGTTCTGGGACGACTTCCTCGACAAGCTGCAGGTCAAGACACCCGACGCCGCGTTCGACTCCATGGTCAACGTGCACAACCCGCGGCAGTGTTACACCACCAAGAACTGGTCGCGTTACCTGTCGCTATATCAGCTTGGTCTGGGTGAGCGCGGCATCGGCTTCCGCGACAGCTCGCAAGACGTGCTGGGCGTGCTGGATCGCATACCGGAAGAAGCACGCGAACTCATGGTGATGCTGCTCAGCGTCCAGAAGCGCAACGGCTCCGCCATGCACCAGTTCAATCCGCTGAACATGATGGCGAACGAAGGCGACTCGCGCGAAAGCGAAGACCGGCCGAACTATTACGGCGACGACCATTTGTGGATCGTGCTCTCCGTGTGCTGGTACCTGAAAGAGACGGGCGATCTCGGCTTCTTGGATCGCGTGATCCCGTTCTACGACAAGGACAAACACGGCAACACCATCGAGAGCGGCACCGTGCGCGAGCACTTGCAGCGTTCGGTCGCGTTCACCCGCGGCGACGTGGGCAAACACAAGCTGCCGCTGCTCGGCTTCGCCGACTGGAATGACACCGTCAACCTGCCTACCGGCGCCGAATCCAGTTTCAACGCCAACCTGTACGGCGTCGCCCTGAAAGAGCTGATCGAGCTGTTCGATGCGCTCGGACAAACCGCACTCGTCACGCAATACAAAGCCGATTACGAAGCCATGAAGGCGGCGTTCAACGAACACGCCTGGGACGGCGAGTGGTTCATCCGCTACTTCGATCACGACGGTTCACCCGTCGGCAGCCGCAAGAACAGCGAAGGTCAGATCTACACCAACGGCCAATCGTGGCCGGTGATCAGCGGCTTCGCCGAGCCAGATCGCGCGCGCCAAGCGCTGGAGAGCGTCAACAAACTGCTCAACACCAACAACGGCATCAAGCTGAGCTGGCCCGGCTACAAAGGCTACGACCCGAACAAGGGCGGCGTCACCACCTACCCGCCCGGCGCCAAGGAAAACGGCGGCATCTTCCTGCACGCGAACCCCTGGGTCATGATCGCCGAAACGCTGCTCGGCAACGGCGACCGCGCCTACCAGTACTACAGCCAAATCAACCCCGCCGCGCGCAACGAAAGCATCGACACCTTCGAGTGCGAGCCGTACGCCTACCCGCAGAACATCCTGGGCGACGAACATCCTCAGTTCGGCCTGGCGCGCAACAGCTGGCTCAGCGGCACCTCCGCCTGGACCTACACCGCGGCCACCAAGTTCATCCTCGGCATTCGCCCCGCGCACGCCGGCCTGCAGGTGGATCCGTGCATCCCCAAGCAATGGGACGGCTTCGAAGTCACGCGCAGCTTCCGCGGCGCGCGTTATCACATCGTGATCAAGAACCCGCGCCACGTCTCGCGCGGCGTCAGTGAGGTGCGCGTGAACGGGCAACGCGTGGAGGGCAACGTGATCGCGCCGGCTGCCAAAGGTAGTCAGGTAGAGGTCGAAGTCGTCCTTGGTTAGTTTAAGTTAGGTCATCTCGACCTGACGGCACGCCCGCAGATCCCGGTTTGGGCCGGGCTTTGCGGGCGGGTTCGCTGGAGCCTTCTCTCGACTTGAGACGCCGCGCGAACGTTTGCGACGGATTGGTGACAAGTGGCGAGCATCTGCGGCGACCACCTAGCCGAACGATGTTGAAGCGACTCACGGTTTTGGGGGCGGTTGTATGCGGTGGTGCGTGGCTGACGCTTGCGTGTTCGGGTGAAACGAACCAGGGCGGCAGCGGCGGCGCTGCGACCAACGGAGGCGTGACCAATCCAGGCGCAGGCGGCGCAACCTTCGGTGGCACCAGCTCGACGAGCGGCGGCACCGTCCCGGCCACCTTCGGGGGAACCACCAGCACAACTGCGGGCGGCACAACAAGCACCACCGGCGGCACCACTGCGACTGGCAGCGGCGGCGGCACGACTTCAGCCGGCAGCGGTGGCGGAGCGACCACGACGGACAAGTTCAGCTTCTTCGTCACCAGCCTCGGCGCCATGCAAGAGCTCTCGGGTAACCCCAAGGGGTTTGGAGGTGACCTGCGTTATGGCGGCGCGACCACGGGGCTGGAGGGCGCTGACAAGATCTGCGCGGCGATCGCCGAGAAGTCCATGAAAGGAGCTGGCGCAAAAGGTTGGCGCGCCTTCCTCAGCACCGTCAAAGGCGGCGCCAACGACGGCCCCATTCACGCGATTGATCGCATTGGCGAAGGCCCTTGGTACGATCGCAACGGCCTGCTCGTCGCCATGACCAAAGCCGATCTCCTGTTCGATCGCCCGAAGGGTGACTCCAAGATCGTCAACGATCTCCCCAACGAAAACGGCATCCCCAACCACCAAGACGGCGCGCTTGGCTGCACCGGCAACGCCTGCCCCGACAACCACGACACCCTCACCGGCACCAACGAGAAGGGCCAGCTCTACAGCACCAACGTTTGGAACACGTGCTTCGACTGGACTTTCAAAGACGACGTCATGCCCGGCACCGGCACGGGTGGAGCCAGCGGCAGCGGTGGTGCCAGTGGCAGCGGTGGTCGCGCTAGCGGCAGCGGCGGTCGACGCGGCGGCGGTGGCGGCCTACGCTCCAGCGGCCCCTGGTGCGGCCACTCCTGGCCTCGCCAAGGCAGCGGCGTCAACTGGATGTCCGCCCTCGCCGAAGGCGGCTGCGCCCCTGGCGTCAACCTAGAGGAAACCGGCGGCCCCGAACCCGGCGTCTACACCGTTGGCACCGGCGGGGGCTACGGCGGCATCTATTGTTTCGCCCTCAAACCGTGAGCGCCGCGAAAAACTCGTAAGTTTCTCGAAACGTACAGGAAGCGGGCGCTTGATCTTGCGGGCGCACCATGGCAGGGTCCGCCCTGCTTTGCGGGTCGAAAGTCCCGCGACGCGGCGTGGTAGCCAAGCGGCTAGGCAACGGTTTGCAAAACCGTCATACGTCGGTTCGAATCCGATCCACGCCTCTATAAAATCAATTGGTTAGGGGGTTGTGAGTTTGGTTCACAAGGGCCGTGAACCTAGCCGCGTTCCTGTCGTGGTCGATTGGCGCGGTCAACTTCGGGCAAAGGCGCGTCGCTCACTCAGGTTGTCGCGTTTGGCCTGACTACGCGGAAGCGCGGGTCAGAGGAACGTTGAAGGCGAGGAAGCCACGGCTCATGGAAGTCGTGCACCAAGGTTCGGTTGTCCGCGCGCAGCGAGTTGTCGCTCACCGGCCAGAGGGCATCTCAGGGCGATGGAGTAGGCGCCGTTCACCCAAGGCTGCTCCCGTCGAGAGGCGCTGCAACTGTTCGTTGTTTGCTTCCTACGCAGGACACGTCGCGTCGCCGGGTGGGCCAACGTTGATTCCGCAATAAACTTGCGGATCGTGTAAGCGTGAATCGTCGCCCAGACGAGCACCCTGGGACCAAGGAGGAGCAGCAGCCATGTTCGGATCGACGATCGTTCCGGCTCAATGCGGAGTTGAGAGGCGTGCAAGGTGCCTCGGATTGCGACGCTACGCGTGGCGGCGCTGCTGCTGGGGCCCGTGCGCGCGTTCGCAGCGAAGGGGTAGTCCTGCATACGTGGGAGAAGCTGAAGCTCCACACGACGACGGCTCATGTAGCTCTTCGCTCGGCTGCACGTCGCTCCCCTGCGGGGGACCACCCCTGGAAGGCGCTCGAGCCTGCGCGAACGCCACAGCATGAACGTGCGTGTCGCGTCTGACGGATGTCACCACTCGGCCCTACGTTGAAATAATGCCTGGGAGTTGGTGAGCAGAGCTAAAGATAGCTGCGCGGCGAGCCGTAGGCACCCCACATCAGGGTATCACCTAGGAGGGTTGGGTTCCGATGGACACGTCGCAAGATTTCCATTCGATTGCTGCTCCCGCGCTCGTACCGCATCGCCTGGCACGCGCTCACGCTGGGCTCGCCTTTTTGAATCGGCAGCGTGTGGGCACCGGCTACTTCCCATCGTTCATTTCCACACAGCCGGACTTCAGCGATGGCACGCTCGCACCTTCGGAGATCTTCAGCTCCGCTCTGATACTCATCTGCTTGGCAGAGAGCGAGCTGAAGCTGAGCTCTCACGCGCGGCTGCTGGACAAGCTCAGCAGCTCCTTCACGCCCGACGGCTTCGTCCATTTCTTCGAAGACCGCGCGCTGCTGCCGGCAGACGTCGACTGCAGCGTGGTCGTGCTGGATGCGCTGTTCAAAAATGGGCGTCGCGCGACTCCCTCAATGCAGCGCGCGCTCGATCGCATCGCGGCCAATACCGATGCCAATGGCGTGCTGCGCGTCTACTTGGACGCCGACCCGCTGCGCGCGAAGCGTGTCGACGCCGTCGTATGCGTGAACGCTCTGTACACGTTCTCGACACTTGGTCGCGAACGGGAGCTTCTGCCGAGCATGACATACGTGGCGGAGCACCTGGCGGGCGAGCAGTTCGACTCCGGGACGCGCTACTACCCATCGCCCGCTCTGTTCTTGTATTTCGCTTCACGTCTCGTGCGAGACTTTGCCTGGGCGGAGCGGCGTTTCGGCGCACTCCTACGCGAACGCCTGCAGCAGCGCTGCCGCAACACACCGGTCAGTGTGCTCGAGCTCGCGGCGCGAGCGACGGCAGCAAGCAACCTGGGGCTGGTGGCTGCGGAGGAGCTGCGCATGCTGGCCGACGCTCAGGGCGAAGACGGTTCTTGGCGTGCGAGTCCCTGCTTCCGCTTCGGTCGTTCCAGTCGCTACTTCGGTGGAGAGTGTCTCTCCACTGGATTCGCAGTGCGCGCGCTGATGGCTGAAAACGCCGCCCAACGCGTCCCGCCACTGCGACGCTTCGGAACTACAGGTTGAACAGGCGGCTTCACGAGGTCTGCGGATACCGTTCGCGCAGCTCGAGCATCGCGAGGCGCGTCCCCTCTGCAACGCTTCCTAGAAATTCGAGGTAGACGCCGAGCTGCGCACTTCGCACCGAAGGCAGCTCCGCCCTCAGGCGCTGGAACTCTTCGAGTCGCGCATCAGTCAGGCCTCGAGCCCGTTCGAATGACTGCTCCAGGGTAGAGTTGTGCTCTGCAGCCAAACAGAAGACCAAATTGTGCTTTCGCTCGCGTGCGTCACGCTCGACGCTGAGAAGGTCGTTGACCAGGAACGTCAGCTCGGTGCTGAGCTCCTCCAATCGTTGCACTTGAGCGCTAAGCTCGGCTGCACCCACACCCAGCGAGAGCCGCCACAGCTCCAAATATGGGTAAACGGCGACGAAGTGCGTGCGGTAGCGCATATAGTCCGCCGTCGGCGGGGTTTGGCCACTGACGGAAATCTCCCAGGCGAACGCCTCGAACATGGCGTCCAGCCAAGTGAAGTAGCGCGCGAGGTCTTGACCGAAATGGCCCCTGAGCTCGTCGGTGAAGGTGCGTGTGGCATCGGTCAGCTCGTTCTCTGCCGAAGGCGCTTCGCCGCGCAGCTGGCTCCGGAGCTCTGCGACCAAGACCCGCTTGCCGAGGTCGCTGACCAGGTCATTGATGGCGAAGAACCAAACCAGATAGCTGGCGGTCAGTCGGAGCCCGAGCGCCGTCGGAATGGCGGGGGAGCACCATTTCAAGTAGAGCCGCACCACCTTGCGCACGCCCGGTTGGACCAGGGACGAATCAGGAAACAATCCGTCCAGCTCGCGTTCGACGCGCGCCAACTCGGTATTGTCTAGCGGGCGAGGCGGAAACGGTAGCGGGGACAGGCTCGGGAACGACATGACTCACCGTCACTATAGGCGCGCTTGACCCACACGATGCCGTTGCGATTTCCGGCCTAGCAATTTCCGCCACGAAATGTCGTACCTATTGGGCGATGGCAGGCTCTCTTGAATGGCGGATCACGACCCTCCCGGGGCGCCCGACCGTGCTGGAGATCAGCGTTAGCGGCTATATCAGCGTTGCGGATCTGCGAGGCGAGTACGGGCTCACCCTGAATCAACAGCTGGCCGCGGGGCGTGGGCAGCTTGGTTTGTTGTTCATCGCGTCGCGTTTGCAGGGCATGGAGCTGTCGTTGCCGACCGCCCATGCCTCTCTATTGCTTCCCTACATGCAGCGCGTGCAGGCCGTGGCCACGGTGTCGGGCAGCGCGTTCGTCCGCTTTGGGATGGCTAGTGCTTCGCTGGTCTTGAGCCGCAAGTTTCGCACCTTCGACTCGCGCGAGGAGGCGCTAGCCTGGCTATTGGGCGCTGCGACGGAAGTCCAGAGGGGAAAGTAGTAACGCGCGGGCGAACGCCTGGATTCACTGAAGCGCGCGTTCCTCTACTGCCGCCTCGAAGAAAACTGACTGCCCCACCGCAACCCGGCCGCGTCGAAGCACCGCGCCGTAGACCCCGGCCTTGTTGTCTCTCGACCGAACGATCGCTTTTAGTACCTCTGCGGTGGGTCGTGCCGAGTCGGGATCGAAGTTCACCATCGAGCAGCGCTCATCGCGGTTGGTGACGGCGATGGCGGCACCTTCGTCGTTCTCTCCGAATGACAACACGCCGCCGACCCATTCGTCTTCCTCGAAGGCAGCTGATCGCGTGGATGCGATCAGGATGTTGGGGCGAAATCGCCGGACATCCGGGCGTTGCATCGCAAGCCTGGCAACTTCGTCCACCGTAGCCGAGGCAATCACGGAGAGGCTCGCTTCGTCGAAGATGCCGCGATTGAGGTGCATCATTTCGAGCGGCAAGCCATGACGGCGACCAACCTCGCTCGCTAACTCCTGGCCAAACAGGGCAAGCTCGTCCCCTTCCGGCGTCCGAACGTGCGTCGGAAGGTCTCCAGCGTCGGCGGCTCCCCGTCGCTGGGGCGCAAAGAGAATCAGCTCCGGAAGCGTGGAGGCGGTCAACCACGGAAAGCCACCGCGATCGTCAACGCGACGAAAGGCCAAGCGCCGGTCGCCATCGACCCCGTGCCAGCCCAGGTTCGCGACACGGAGAGCTTCGCCCATCATGGACTTCACCGGATACCGAAAGAGCTTCTCTACTTCACCGATCTTGAGCATGTCTCGTCCCCCGAGCTACCGTGATATTCAGTGACACACGAAACTCTCTGCTGCGAAGCGCGAGTTCGGCAGCATCGCCGATCGAACCAACCGACGCGTGCGGACATCGCAGCAAGCTAGGGTTGCGGACTCAGCAGCCCAGCTCGTCCAGATTCTGCGCGACGAAGCACGTCACGTGGCGCTCGAACCCCGAAACCGGAATAATGACTACGTCTCGAACAGGGACATGCTGTCGTAGATTCGCTGACTTACAAGGCAGTCGAGCTGGGCACGCCGAAAGACGGGCCAGTGTTGTTGCGCTGCCCTTGACCCAAACCGCAGCTCATGTTGTTGGCTAAGAGTGGCCGATTCTTCGTCCGCATTCGGAATTCCGATTCGCACCGGCGACGTCCTGGCGAGCAAGTACGAGGTCGAACGCGTACTCGGTTCAGGAGGCATGGGTGTGGTGGTCGCGGCCCGGCACCTCGAGCTCGGTCAGCGCGTCGCCCTGAAGTTCTTGCTGCCGCATGTCGCGCAGAATGAAACCGCTACCGCTCGCTTCTTACGGGAGGCGCGCGCGGCAGTGAAGGTGGATAGCGAGCACGTGGCGCGGGTGCTGGATGTCGGGCGGCTGGATACCGGCCTTCCGTTCCTGGTGATGGAGTATCTGGAAGGGCACGATCTTTCGCAGCACCCCCGCGGCGAAGCGTTGCCGATCACGGAGGCTGTCGAGCTGGTGTTACAGGCTTGTGCAGGAATGGCCGTAGCGCACGCGGTCGGCATCGTGCATCGCGACTTGAAGCCAGCGAACTTGTTTTTGACTCTGCGTCCCGATGGATCGTTGCTGCTCAAGGTGCTCGACTTTGGGGTTTCGAAGCTGAGCTTGATCGATAGTTCGTCGGTGTTGACGCAGGCTTCCGCGTTCATCGGCTCGCCGCTCTATATGTCGCCCGAGCAAGCTGACGATGCCCGCGACGTCGACGCGCGCACAGACATCTGGTCTCTCGGCGTGTTGTTGTACGAGCTGCTGAGTGGCGTTCCGCCGTTCGACGGCCGCACGATGACGGAGCTGCTCGCAGCGCTAGTCACGCGCACACCGCGCCCGCTGCGCGAGTTGCGCCCGGAGGTTCCCGCAGGGCTCGAGCAAGTCGTGCTGCGAGCGCTGGCTAAGCAGCGCGAGCTGCGTTTTGCCGATGTCGGTGCCTTTGCCAGTGCGCTGGTCGCCTTTGCTCCACGCCATGCGCGCGTGCTGGAACAGCGCGCGGTGGGGGCGCTCAGTCGCGCTGCGTCCGCCTCCTTCGCGCCGCCCACTTCGCTCACGATACCGCCCGACTCCGATCCAACGGTGCGCGAGGCGCCGCCCACGTTCGACGGTCAGTCGTCCACGGCCGCAGGAGTCGATGGCCCGCGTTCTGCCGCGCGCCGCCGCCTCTTTGCTCGACCGCAAGTATTGCTCGGTCTCACCGCGACCTGCGGCATCCTGGCGTTCGCCTTGCAGCGCTGGGCAACGCCAACACCTGTAGCCGACGCAACGCCGATCGCCGCCCGAACACTGGTCAGCGCTGAGCCAACTGCGCGTCCTGCCGAACCCGTCGTCGAGACTGAATCGCTGTCGGCAACAGCGCGTGCGATGCCGTCTTCTGAAGCAGCAGTCGGCAGCGGCAACGTCGTTGCTGCTGTGCCGGCTCCCGTCGCTGCACCGTCGGCACGCCGTCCTCGTTTGCCGACCGCCTCACGGCCCAGCGCGCGAGTGCGCCCTGCCCCCGTCTCTTACGCACCAGAGCCGCCAGCACCAGGCTTCGTCGCTCCTGGGGACGACTTGACGCGGGCCCCACGCAAGCCGCCCCGTAGTCTGGACGCCGAAAATCCGTTCGTTAACAACAAGGCGCCTGGCTCTGCACCCTAAGGTCCGAATACTCGAATCGGTGCCAGCTTGTCCGGCGTGGTCGATGCCGTTCCCCCTATGTAGTCAGGCGAGGAGCTGACCGTCCCGAATCCGAGTTGGCCGCGGTCGTTCCAGCCCCAACACTTGATGTCGTCGTTGTCCAAGATGGCACAGGTATGGCTCCAGCCGGCAAATGCGCGCCGAACGCTGCGCCCGGGCCCCACGTCTACATTGGGCAGCAGCGCGGGTACCGTTTCATTGTTAGTGCCTAGGGTGGAGGTGACGTTGTCGTAGCCGGCCTGGCCGTGCGGGTTGAGGCCCCAGCAGCGCAGGCCTTGCCCGGCGATCAGTGCGCAGGTTGAACCAAAGCCCACGGCGAACGACCTGATGGTGGCGTTCTGTGCGAGCACGGGTCCGCCATAAATAGCGGGGGACTCACTCTTGCCCACGTCCGAGGAGGCGCCAATACCGATGGCGCCTGTACTATTCATACCCCAGCATTCGAGTTTGAGATTCGAGAGCAACACGCACGCATGCGTGGAGCTGACTTGGAGTTCGACGGCGGCCGTGTCTTGTTGCAGTGGAACCCGCCCTAGCGCGCCTAAATTGCTCGGCAATTCGTCGTCACCCACAGAGCCATGCTCGCTGAACCTGCCGGTGCCAAGCTGGCCGCGTGCGCCAGTACCCCAACAACGCACGCTGCCACCCGCCATCAGCGCACAGCTGAAGTTGTTACCCGCGCCGACGCGCACCGCTTCCCCGCCAAGCGACACGACGCCGGATTCCTCCGGAGTTCGTGTCGAGCTCACTGCTTGCGTGTGGCCAAGGCCCAACTCGCCGGAACCATTCTGCCCCCAACAACTCACCGTCCCGTCGTCGAGCGCCGCGCAGGTGTGCCGAACGCCAGCCGATAACGAGACGATCCTGCGCGCCGAACCCAATTGGACCGCGCCGATGCGCCGGGGGACGAGCTGGGTTTGCGACTTCGTATGACCAAGGCCGAGCTGACCGTCGGAGTTTTCGCCCCAACAACGCGCGGTCCCATCTGCCAACAACGCACACGCGTGATCGACTCCGGCCGTGATCTCCAGCGCTTCGCCGCCCAAGTCGATCGGCCCTGCCGAAGTAGTGCCATCCGCCAACTTGAACGCGAACGGGGCCTGGTCCTGCCGGAAAACGCTATCCCCCAAGCCGAGTTGATTCGACTCGTTGTCGCCCCAGCAACGCACGAATCCACCTTTGGCCAGGGCGCAAGTAAACCCGTTGCCCAACGCCAACGACACCACGCGCGACGCGGTGCAATCGTTTTCACAACCATCGATGGCTTCTCGATTGCCATCGTCGCACTCCTCATCGGCCTGCTGCCGCCCGTCACCGCAGAACGGAGCCTCGCACACGCCGTCCTTGCAAATACCGCGGCAGGGCGCCGGCATTGTCGAAACCCAATCCTCGTCGCACAACAACGTGGTCGTCGATGGTCCGTCCTGGACGGCCTCACAAAAGCTCCGGCCCGCGCCTGCCATCTCGCACTCGGCAATGATCGCCTGGCACGCCCCGCTCGCCTGAGCGCAGTGGTATCCCGCAGGACACGGCGCTCCGTTCGTCATCCAACGGCCCAAAGAACAAATCAACCGGGTCGTCTGCGCCGAACCATTACATGCCAGCGTGTTGTCGGGACTACAGGGACAACCCAACGACGGTAAGCTGTTCTGACAACTCAGGTCGAAGCAGGTTCCGTTACTGCACCACTCGTCTGCCGCACAAGCGTGTTGGCAGCGGCCGCAGTTCTCGTGGTCGTAGCGCGTGTCCCCACAAGACTCCCCGAAACCTGCTCCGCCCTCCTCGCCCGAGCTGCCTCCGCAAGCGCCCGCATCGCCGACATCGATCTGTGCCCGCCCACAACCGCAGGCCGCCGACAGCAGCCCCAGCCGCACCACCATCCCAAACCACCTCATTGCTCCAACGCGTATCAGCAGGCTCGAACGCGATCAAGAACCACGCGTCCAGTCCTCGCGCAGCGGCAACTTGGTGATCAGCGACCGGGCTTCTGCTGAGAAGAAATCGAAACGAGACGCTGACGACGCTCATGCGGCATGCGGCGGAGCCGGAGTTGTCGAGCCCAGCAACTCGTCAGCGATAGCTCGACGCACCGCCGTGATCGAAGGATTTTTCACGTACACGATGCGCGTCGAGCGCCCCGCCCAAAGGCGCGCCTGCGCCATCAACGGGTGCGAGATCATGCTCGCTACGACGATCACCAGAGCGATCTTGTGCGCGAGTGGCCTCCCGTGCTGCGGCAAACGAGCCTCGTAGTGTTGAAATGCGTAGCCTGATGCTTCGACGACCTCGCGGTAGCGCGACTGCAGGCTGCCCTTGCCGCCGAAGAGAATTACGGTTCCGTTTTTTTGAGTCGAGACGAGTGTGAGAGCCATGGGCCCGCACATCGCAAGCTTTGGGCCAGCCCGATCGCACGCTCTAGTCGCTGGGTTGACGCAATGATTTGGCCGAAATACTGCGGTTTTCGGTTTATTCCTGGCAATCTTGGCAATCGCCGTAGACGCCGTCTGTCAGATTGACAGAGTTATTCTCGAGCCGTGCGCGCGCTGACCGTTGCCGCGCGGGCGCGGGCGGTTGCCTCGCGCGGCTTTCGAAACGCACGCGACAGCCCTGACGAATATTTACTGCCACTCTGTCATCGAGGATCGACCGAAGTCCGTCAGGCGAGCCGTTTTCGAGGGGTGCTGGCAACTCAACACAGAGCCGCACTACCCGCTCGCACGCCGCACACCCTGCCGCGAGGGCACGGGTCGCGCGCACATAGAAGCCCGGAGCCGCAACTTCCATGACTTTTCGACCCCATTCGCCACTCGTTGCCCTTCTTCCCTTGGTTTTCGCCTGCGGTGCCAGCCCCATGGATCCTCCTCCCGCTGCTTCTGGCGGCAAACCGGGCGCCGGTGGCGCCAGCGCCGGAGGAACGCCCGCAACTAGCGGTGGAACCAGTTCCGGTGGAACCAGTTCCGGCGGAACTGTGAGCCAAGGTGGAGCACCAGGCCAAGGCGGAGCGCCAAGCCAGGGCGGGACCGTGAGCCAAGGCGGGACTCCCGGCACGGCCGGAACTTCAAGCCTGGGTGGCGCCACTTCTGGCGGCTCAACCAGCCGCGGCGGTTCCTCTAGTTCGGGCGGCTCGAGCGCGACAGGCGGGAGCAGCGGTGGGCCGGGCGGCGGAGCGTCAAGCGGGGGAGCGCCGGGCGGCGCAACAGGCTCGGGCGGAACCCCTGGCGGCACTCAATTCGTCGAGGATCAGGGCACGGATTGCAACGTGGGAACGATCCCCATGCCGACCTCGAACAGCAAGCTGCCTGATCCCTTCAAGAAGGCGGACGGCACGCGCATTTCCGCCAAGGCGGACTGGCGTTGCCAGCGCTCGCTGCTCCGCCGAATCATGGAGAAATACGTTTACGGAGAGAAGCCGAAGCCGGAGATGGTGACGGGCACCGTCGCCAACGACAAGGTGACGGTGAACATCTCCAGCGGCGGAAAGACAGCGTCGTTCACCGCCTCCGTCAGCTTACCGACGACGGGTACCAAGCCGTATCCGGTGATCATCGGCTTTCCCTCGTTCGGTTCGATCAGCCTGAACGAGAACTTCGTGAAGGCGCAGGGCGTGGCCATCATCAAGCTGGACCCCTACACCATCGGCGCTGAAGGCACAGGAAGGGCGCAGAAGTCGGGCACCTTCTACACGATTCACGGCTCGACCCACAACGCAACCGGGCTGCTGGCGGCTTGGGGTTGGGGCGTCAGCCGCGTCATCGACGTGCTGGTGGCCGACGGCGACAAGACGCTGAAGGCCAGCGCCGTGGGCGTGACTGGGTGCTCGCGTTTCGGCAAGGGCTCCTTCGTGGCTGGGGCGCTGGACGATCGCATTGCGCTGGGCATTCCGTTCGAGTCCGGCACGGCGGGCGTGCCAATCTTCCGTGGCATCGGCAAGACCGAGTCCTCCCAAACGCTGTCGAGCGCGTACGGCGAACAGCCCTGGTTCGGTGACGCGTTCAACCCCTTCGTCTCCAACATTGCCAATCTGCCGGGCGACACGCACTCGACCATCGGCCTGTACGCTCCACGCGGCCTGTTGATCTTGGACAATCCGCACATCGCCAACCTCGGACCGAAGGCGGCTCACGTGGCGGCGCAGGCGGGCGCCGAGATTTACAAGGCGATCGGCGCAGACGGCAACATGGGCTACATGTCGAACGTCTCCAACGGCGACCATTGCAGCTGGCGCACCGAGTTCGAGGCGCCGCTCAAGGCCGCGATCGAAAAACACCTCTTCAAGAAGGACGCCGCCGCAGGCACGGTCAACCCGCGCTCCAGCGCCACCGGCAGCCTGGCTGAGTGGAGAGACTGGACGACGCCGACACTCAACTAGCGTTGCTGGTTGGCAACGTTGCCTCGCCCGGCAACAAGCGCGGATAAAAATAGCCCGTGAGCGCTGCTACCCACGCAGCGCCCGCGAGCTGCCCACCGAGCACGTCGGAGGGATAATGCACGCCGAAGTACACCCGGGATATCGCGACACCGACGACGTAGAGCGCAGCGAAGCCGCTGACGGTCACGCGCCAGACTCGGGGAGCGCGCAGGGCGTGCACAAGCACGATCACACAACCAACGACGCAGGTCGTACCCAGCGCGTGCCCGCTCGGAAATGAAAACGAGCTTGGCACTGGGATCAGATAGTGAGTGGTGGCTTCCGGCCGGGCCCGAGCAAACAGCAGCTTGAGTCCGGCCGAGAGCAGCCACGCGCCAATCCCCCCCACGGCCGCGAACGTCGCAGCCTTGCGCTGCTTGAGCAACAGCATCACCACCACCGTCGAGACGCACAGGGCGGTCATGCCGCGCTCACCGCCCGAGTGTGTGAGGATCAACATCAACGTATCCCAGTCGCCGCGGGAGGCTTGCAGCCAGAGAGAGACGGCCTCGTCGATCGGGCCGAGTTCGCGTTCGCGAACTTCCCAAGCGAGCTGCGCGAAACACAGCAAGGAAAGCATCCCGAGCGGCAGACTCCAGCCGTGGCGCTGCAGGAACTTCAGCAGACGCATGCCCAAACCTCAGCCGCCCACGACCAGGCGCGCGCAATGCGCGACCATCGGCGCAGCTTCCACTTCGCGGAACACGCTCTCCGCGGCTTTGAGCTCCAGCTCCGCGCCGAAGCTATCACCGATTTGCAGCAGCAGCTTCGACAAGCAAACTCGCACGTGGGCCGCGTGGACGCGTGCGTTCGTCTCCAGCCACAGGCTGACTGAGCGTCGCAGGGCGCGCTCGGCTTCGGCGCGCTCCCCCAAGGCCCAGGCAAGCTCGCCACGCGCGCGCTCGCGCTCGGCTTCGCAGGCTCGGGTGGTGCAGAGCTCGGGCGCGGCCGCGAGTTGATCGAGCACATTTCGCGCCGCTTCGACCTGGCCGGCCATGGTGTGGATGCGAGCCAACACAGCGAGCAGCGTGCCCTTGCGTTGTCCATCGGTCCAGCCCGGCTGCGCCAGCGCCTGCTCCAGCTGACGCACTGCAGGCGCAACTTGACCACGTTCGGCCAGCAACAAAGCCAGCCCTGGTTGTGGGTTCCAACCCAAACGATGCGATTCGCGGAACGCGGACTCCGCGCTCGCCAGATCGCCGCGCAACAAGCCAATTTCGCCGAGAACGCGGTGCGCGTCCCCTTCCGCATACGGACCGGTCGTCGCTAATTGCTCGCGCGCTTCGAGAATCTGAGCTTCTGCTTGCCGCAGCTCCCCGCGCAGCGCCAGGACCTCCCCGCGATGCAGGCGACACAGCGCCGGATAGCAGTAACCCTGGTGGCGCTCGCACCAGCGTGTAAATTCATCGGTCCATTGACTGGCACGGTGATGGTCTCCCAAATGGAGATACGCCCAGATCACCGAGCAGAACACGATGCCACCGACGAACGCGCTGACCCGCCCGGCGAGCGCCGCCGCACCGGCTTCGTCGTGGAGCGCGAGGCCGCGTCGGGTCTGTCCACACGCGATCAGGATGTGCCCATGATAAATCAAGCCCAGACACTGCAGATCGGGATCACCCACGCGCTGACCGATCTGCAGTGCCCGTTGGGCGCTTTCGCTACACTGGTCTAGCTGCGCATCGAAGAGGGCTAGGCGCGCCGCGATCCATTCCACCAAGCCGTGTTGTTTGCCCTCCGGCTCTCCTTGCAGATAGCTGCGTGCGCGCTCGTACCAGCCCTTCGCGATCGCGAGCTCGCGCGCTTCGAGCTTGAGATTGGAAAGCTGAATGGCTACGCGCGCCGCAGCCTCTTTCGCGCCTCGCGCCTCGAACGCCGCGACGGCCCGCTCCAGCGGCACCACGGCTTGCTGCGGCTGACCGACGCACATGCTCGCTTCTGCCCAGGCTTCCCAATCTTCGGCCGTGAACGACGCCGCGTCCTGCGTCGCGAAGGCGGACAGCGCGCGCTCCCACTGCCCAGCTTCCACCAACGCGCGAAGTGTGTTCGACGAGGTAGCCGCGACGTCCCCGTCCGCGGCCA
>Ga0247764_1000214_pt1 | contig 21432 bp, 29 predicted proteins | sample UWRJL051202B4_FD_179932 | JGI IMG/M metagenome (GOLD analysis project Ga0247764, IMG submission 179932) | Plant litter microbial communities from Arlington Agricultural Research Station in Wisconsin, United States - UWRJ-L051-202B-4 | ecosystem: Environmental > Terrestrial > Plant litter >...
AACTGGAGAGAAGCGGTGCGTCACTTTTCAATAACGCGAACAGAGGAGACTGATGATTGATGATACTCCCAGGTTTATCACTACATGAAGCCATCGGCTGCTGAAACTCATCCATCCCCTGTATGGGGTATCTTAGCTCCTGAAGCAGAGGCCGACATTAAGGCTCGAGAAGGCAGTGATCCTTATGTGGGTGATGCTCGGTGGGGCTGTAACCACTGTCCGGTTCACTTCAACGCCTGTGTTGTCCGCCGAAGTGCCATCAGCCATGTCAGCGAGGTGTATGTGCATGAATTGCTTTTTTTGACGACTTTGGGGCTTATATCCTCTCAATCTTAGGCATGACATCACCAATCCCATCGAAAACCTCGACTATCTCTTCCACCCTGGAGGTGTTAGAACTATCCCCAAACCACTTGTGCTTCCAGAAGAGCAACCTCGGGATTCCTCTTGCCTGCATTGTGCGCCTACTAAGCGGCGGTTATTCAGCGCTACAAAGATTAAACTCCATCTCAAAGACGCGTACGTCGCTATCACCTCCTTGCGAGCCAACGTGCTGATATCAACCTAGTCATCAACAACGAGAACCTGCTGAGGGTAGGGATTATAGCAAGGTGTGCGTTATCCTTCGAAGGACCGTGGTACAAGAGACAATTCCTATAGTACCTGATACCACTGTGTACATAGCATAACTGGAGTCATACATTCCGCTACAACGACTATACAGCTAGTTCACTCTATGGTATAAACCGTTGTCCTCATTGTGTGATCGACGTACTTGTGAATATTATTGCATATTCCAAATCGATGTTTATCTGAGCGAAGGTCCCCCATGTTGGATGCTGATTATGTGGTGCTATATAGTACTTGTACTGAGTAGGTCGACCCGGTTCCAAAACCTCAAATATGTATAAGTCCTTGTCCGAAAAAAGATGTATCGTAGCTGGAGAGGAAAACAAAAGTGAGAACTGACAGCAAATGTCCAGATATATATGGTAGCGAAGAAAAGGAAATGGGTATGCTGATGATAAACGAAGCGATCGCAAGGTCTACTTCAGCATGTCACCTTTCGCAGTAGAAGGAAAGCTATTGAACCGCTTCGAACCATCCCCAAGACGGCGAGGAGCTGTCAGAAACGCTGCTGCGCCAACACCACCCCCTACAGCCGAATTCCTCTGAGTCTGCATCGACATCAAACCAAACTCAGACGACAGATCATATGCAGACGAGGGGCGTGTTGCCGACTTCGCTCTTCCATTGGAAATAGAATTGGCGTGAAGACCAAGCGGCGTGGGTAACGACGAAGAGGGCATCGTGTTGGTGATTGCTGAGAAGCCAGAGTATTGCATTGGTGGGCTTACGCCGTTGAAATTAATCATAGGCGCCATGGCAGTTGGCCCGGTGATGTTCATTGGCACTTGCATGGGCATTGGGATGTGCATGGGCATAGACATGGGCATACCCATTCCGTTAACCTTTGACATCGTTGCAGCGGACGAACGTGTCTTCTTGACGGTGGGTACGATTGTGCTAGCTGGCTCGAGTAGCTTCTGTAATCCAAAAAGACACATGAAAGCATCGTTTCCTGAATTGTGCAAGGTACACGGAGGAAGAACGAGAGGTGCTTGTTGTGAAGCTAGCGGCTCCTTGGATGGCATTTGAGACCCAGGGGACTCTGAGCGTGTGCTTGGAGACAGGGGGAGCGTCAGGGAATACAGCAGATGCTCCAGTGATAGGTTAGAGCCAGCGGCGCGTTGTTTGTCCCCCTTAGCGTCCAGCATAGTTCCGCGATGCCCGCCTGCGTATAATGCTCTTTCGTAAATCATCGTATCGATGATGAGCACGTTATTGGGTATTTCTATTCAGGAAAACATGTTGATCCGACATCCAGCAGAAGTGCAAGGTCGACAAAAGAGATTTGGTTAAGATTAGAATCTGGGCATAAAAATCAAAATTGTATATCCACTCACTGATCTTCATGTCGTCAAGACGTAATAGAGTCGCTTGAAGATTGTGCCCGACAAGAACAAGATGATTTGGAGTTGTTTCAGAATCAGGACTGGCAAGACTGCTGCAAACCAGTTCACAACGTTAATCTCTCTAACGAATGAATGGACCTGAAGGGAGCGAACCTTATCACTGCTTGGATGATCTGTGGCAGTTTGGCTTTTGGGGCTACCTGACTATCGCCAAACTGACATATCAGACGATCAGCAGCAAGTGGGAGAATTAGATGTATGGGGACCGTACTGCATACTGATTGATACAAGTGGAGCAGTCAGTTTCGTCTTGTCGCATGTAAACTGAATAGAAAATCATACCTGCCAAGGATAATTCGGGACGTATTTATTAGTGACTTTATCGACGTACTCGGCCACTATGAAGTGCCCTTTCCTGTAAATTTGCAGTTTAGTCATGCATAGCATCAATGAATGGAAGACAGATGGACCAACCTGTAATTTGTATCGGGGACCGGCGGCCAGTGACCCAGACTGGTATAGCCTCAGCTGGTCGTCCACAGGACAAAGATGTCTAACACTTACGCTTCCAAATGGCCACAGCGAACGGCCGCATATCCCCACTCTAACGCACTTTTTTCGTTCCGTTCGTTCCATTCTACGTCAATGGCCAAAAAAGACTTATCCTTCTTCTCCCACACCTCTCGAATCGCTTTGGGCTCTCCACTTCGAACGCGCGACTTGAGGGCCGAGAGTACGGCTGCAGGGAGTGTGGAGTGGAGTTTCTTGTACGAGGAGTAATCAGAGACGTGGCGAAGATGGCGATTGGTCGTTTCGAAGGGTGTAATTTGCAGAATGTTAGGTGCTTGCGGGAGTGTCTCGCCGAATCTATGCAGAGCACAACATCTGAGTGGGTAGGAGGTTGTTAAATAAAGCCGTACATACCTTGTCTTAATCATCTTCAAGAAAGCACCAATTGAATTCAGCCGTGTCACGATATGAGCTCTGCCTGTCCATGCGTCGGTGACAGTGATGACTGGCCATGAAAAGGCCAGGAATTCTTCGAAGGATTCAAATAAATGTCCCCATGATCTGTCGTACCTGACTAAAGATTAGAGGGCGACAATCCAAGGCCAGTGCTGGGTTCATACCATGGCACATTGTATACTTGAAAATAGCCGATATATGCAGAGTACACCTGAGAGGTGATACGGTGAGTCTAAAGGAAGCAATAACGAACTGAAGGCCGCATACAGAGTGCAGATCATATTCCCAGCCTTTTGGGTCAACAAGAGTAAAGTCAGCCATTTCCCAGAGCCAACAACGATGCCTTGGTGGTAGTGGTCGTGAAGAAGAGAAACAAAAGTGGAACCAAGTTGTGTTGACGGCAGCTAAGGGATTTCGCGATCGAGGCACCGACTGTCGGTCAATTTAAATAATCGCTTACGCGATGCTCGGCGACCAACTGCCTTCGAGTCTACCACCACGCTTGGTTCACGAGGTCGCTGTTGGCAATGGCAAGGCTATCTGCTTCCCTTCTCTGTAATAGTTGCGTGAAAGGTCTTCTGGGTGTCGAACTCACGTAACGTACATACCTGATTTATGCGGGCTCTTTTTGCCGCGAAACTTAGTGCCACCCCCACGAGCATTTGATGCCAATAGGCTAGCTTTGGATAGGTTCCTCGGCTAGCTCAATGATTACACTTGCTCAGTGAGTCAGAAGAAGCCTCGATCAACTGTAATACTGACTTTTACCCCTAGCCGTTCGCCTTATCCCGCTGGCTGCTCGTAATGAAGAGGCGCACCCATGGGCTGGTCAGAGCTTCAGCATGTTTCAACCTTTATACTGACAAGGGGCTTATCTTCGAAACTGTTCCATTGGGAACAGTACGCATACGCAAAGGAGTCTATCCATTTCTTTTGCAAGCCAAATTGCCTCAATCCTGCGGCCTCTAACCGCCGAATCTTCTCAAATGAACAGCTTGTGTGTGTCGATGTCGTCTCTTGACGTACCTGCGCGGGCAATCTCTGAGAAAGAGGATTCAGGTCACTTTTGCGAATGGAGAGGTTGAAGCATGGCACGATACATCCATGCTACGGGTGATGTGACGTATCTCGGAGGCCTCTTCAATTCCGACGACATACGTGTTAGCTTCGGTTGTATGACTTATTTTACAATTAGTGGGACTAATGCCCAACCGTCTCAGCCATTACAGTCGATGATGAAGGAGTAGAACAAGACTTGACATCCACCCGAAGGCATTTACCCAAATCTAAACCTATACAACCAAATACTCATCGGATGTAACAAGCGCGTCCACTGAGTATTCAGTCACCTCTGATCCATCGATTTTGTTCACTGATGCAACAGTGATACCCGCCAAGCTGCCCTGACCGATGAATGAGACTTCGACAGGGAAGAAGGCCCCAACATCCACACCGCCAACGTTGAATATTAGTGAGCCGGTTTTGCTCTCGTCAGAAGCAGATACAAGAGGGATGGACCAGGCGAGAGAATGAGATGATGGATCCAAGGACCATTCGCCAGAGTGCGAAGTGACGGTGGGATATGAACCATCGCTATAAGAGCTCTTCATTACTATGACGTCGACGAGAAGGAGAAAGGAGCTTACGGAAGGGGTATCGAGATGATAAGATCGTAAAGTGTGATGTTCTCGTTTTCTAGTTCATACTCAATGCTAACTTCGCAGGTACCGTCATTCGAAGGAGACGGCCAGCAGTTGACTGTATCGCAGAAATGAGAACCGTAGACTCAGTATTGAACAATCGTGACTTACTTGAGAGTGGAACGTTACTCTCATCTGTACCGGCGTATCTCCACTTGAGAACGGCGAGGCTCTGTCCAATAGGGAAGGCTCTTGAAGGATCCTTCAAAGCGACAACACGCGGTTGATTGGGTGCGAATTTGGCAACGTTGGGATGTTGCTTGAATTGCAAAGCAGACCCACCAAAATCGGAGGAGGGGGAGGCGAGAGTAATTTTAAGATGGGCTTGATCTGGATCGGTGACCTGAAGGTTCATATCTCCTTTGAGTTCCATAGACTGTACACCACCATCCCGAAGGAGTGAAAGGGAAAGAGTCTCCTTGATGATAAGATGCACACTGGAGGGCAGCGTGAGGATGGACCGGAAGTGGGTTAGGTCAAAGTTACTTACGAAGATGCTTCGACCTCTGGAAGGCTTCCACGACCACTGACTTTCTGCACAACAGGAGGCTGTTCACGAGTCATATGTGAAGGTGCGGCAGACTCCGCAGGGCTGGAAATTGGAGCCTCTCCGCCGAGGGCATCGAGAAGCTCTGCTTGTTTCGTCTTCTTCGATCCGAGCTTCATACCACTGCCTTTGAAGGCCGGGCCACGCGCAGGAGTCGGCGTTGAATTTTGCGAAATTCGGGTGGCCTGGGCAGCGGACATATCTGGAGCTTCGAATCGAGGAACAGAGGCGTATCCAGAGACTCCGCCACCAAGGTAGCTATTGCCTCCCCCACCTCCACCAGCTGTACGTCGTTGCTGTTCTCTGCGTTGCATTTCAAGCTGCTTAGCACGGCGTTTGAGCTCTTCCTTAGCCTCCGCTTCTTTGTTCTATGAAAAAAGAAACAAGAATGGGCGAAAGTTTAGGATGCCCATTATGGGCCAGTATTAGGAATAATTCTTACCCTGGCAATAATCTCTTGGATTTTCTCTTCGTGAGACTCCATCTCAAGAACACTCCTAACTTGCATCAGGTTCACGTTCTCTCGATGGCCTAAACTGACGATCTCATCGAAAGCACCAAGTAGCTCGAACGCATTCTTCGAGATCTCTCTCTCGTCGGCGCTGCGGCACATGTCAGAGACGACGCGCGCAAAGAGATGGAGAGTGTCGATATCTTGCAGAATGTTGGACGCCTTGTTCGTTATCAAAAGAATGTAAAGGTCCTCCAGTGGTTGATAGACATATCGAACTTCAGCTGTCTCTACGGATGTATGTTGCGTGTTTGTTGGGATGAGTTTAGGGAAAGATGCAAGAAGAGATTCGATCCTGGTTCGCGTCATATCACGGAATTGGCGCGAAATAACGGCTGAAATTTTGTTCAGAAGTGAAAGTCTTTTCATGACGTATCCCGAACTCACCTTTGCCGCCTTTTGTGCAGATTGAAGCTGCTAATACAACCTGATTGGAGGTTTATCAGTTTATTTCGGTTGTTGATGATGACCTCAGATTTCCTGACCATGACTCAAGCTGTTTCTATGGAGTAGTGAAGCGTCTCGTCTTCGGCTGCCTGCGTTTTGGTGTTTCTTGTACGTTGTCCAGTACGTGTCAATCTCAAAGTCGAAATTGAGTTCAGGGCAGGTCACACGTGATGTCCAAATCAGGACGCGAGGGCGACGCGACGATGCGGATTCCCCGACTATCCCGAAGCATGTTCTGAGAGCAATAATTCTGGGGAAATTGAATTTGAATGGTCGACTATCATAAATTTATTTTATTCTGAGCAATTCAGCTCGAGTATGGTGTTTGTCATGGATCAGGAAAGCTCCTTGACAACATGTTCCCAATAATCATAACCGCAAGTGGCTTCAAGTTCCGGAAAGCTTGTGGCCAAAAATTACACAAGACTCATTCTCAAATATATACCCCTGTGTACAGGCTAAAATAGTTCTCCTGTTTTCTTGTGTGGCAGTCCTCAAGAGCAAGCCCTGTTGTCATAGGTAACTGGCTGAGCGGTGCGCATCTCCGAGACTCGCAAACTGGGTGTTTGACAAGCCAGCCAGCGCTGTAAAAATTGTAGCAAGGAGAAAGTACCTTAAATATGTATCCCCATTGACCTCACTGCACCAGATTGTTCAAATCGGACTTCATGGACGAGAAGCGCTTGATGGGTACCTTTCAAAGTTCTTCGTTCACATATGTACTGGAGGGTGACTCAAAATCCGCCGCAGCCACCGCCTGTCCTGGATTCAAGTGGGTAATTTTGCCACGACTTGCTTAACAATCGAGGTCAAAGGGAAGCCGTTGGCATCAGAAGTCACTGACATATGCCATCTATTCCAGGGATTAGATAGCAGTGAATCGGGGTGAAATTATGGACGGCTTTGTGCTCTGACAGCTGTGCTGATCTTGTGGCACATATCAATACACCGGAGCTATCCAGCGTGAGTGATACTTTTGTGAGAAGAGTTGTAGATAGACTAACATAGGTACGTATCTTTCTCTTTTAATCCCAGAGTGGTGGAGGCACTGAGAATTTTTTTTATCCACTTCCCTGTGGCGGAAGATGCGGGTAAGATGTCAGGCTTTGAAACGTTACATCATCAGTATGAAACCCAAGCCTTGAACAGTAGCAATAGATCTTCACTAAAGCGCGTTGTTTTACGAGGTTCAGTAGGTCATATCTGGTGGTAGAATTTATTTTCGTACCCTCCATTCGGGCATGGAAATATTGTGGCCGAGTGGTGATATGCTTATAGCTCACCGGCCTCGCCCAACCGTGCAGAATACTCTCAAGACTGGCATAAGAACAACACACACCTCGAAAATAGCAACAAGCGGGAGTATGTGGGGTCCACATTGCCTGTAGACCAGATATTACGATGTGATCGGTATTCTCGGTCCTGTAATTGAGAATAAGTAAAAGGAGAGCAAATAGTTATCAACCTTTCTGGAGACTGAACTGAATTAACGGCACTTCGGGTGTTGGCGGCGGAAGACACGCCAATGCAAAGTTTCAGATGAACACCGCCGGGAGTGCACAGTGACATTGCCATGCAATCACCACCACAAACAAGCTCAACAATGAAGCATATTCAGAAGGACCCTGTGCTCGAGGTTGCTTTTGAAATCTGGGCGTGAATTAATTGAACCGTCGTGAGTAAGGGCTGCATTAAGTGAAATGAAAGACCGAAGAGCTCACAGGCGCAGCATCCACCTTTAGGAACAAATCAGCTCGTCGGGATCGTATCATAATCGAGGTCTATCTCCCTATTGGCACCTCGGTAAACTTTGATGTCTATCTCACAGCGTCGAGGCTTCAATGGCTCTAATTTCTTAGTTGTATGAATTAAATACCGTAAGGAATCCAGATAGTCAGACCTTGGTCTTGGGCCTTGCAGTCGAATAAATATCTGGCGGGTGATTTGAGCCGAAGAGCCACGTAACCGCAGTGCGGGTAATTCAGCGGTCGAGCCGCACCCCTCTACTGGTACGGAGAATGAGGCTGTTCAAGCATCGATATAGGAGCACACCTTCAAAAACAGGATAACCAATGAATGCTTAGAGAAACACCTTCTAAGCAAATTCCCATGTGAACAGAATACGAGGGTGGCCGTTGGGAAAGGCAGATTACTCAGTCTATACAGCGGAATTTTGGATTCCAGCCTCCCATGTGGACGATCTAGCCTATCGAGGCTTGTTCACATTTTGCGATGAACCAGCTCAAGATAACAGCAACTGATGAAATCGAAGAAATATTGCTCCGATCCAAGGTCTATTGCTTCACAGATGTCATAGAATCTAGAATCTGCTAGGAAAGCTCGGAGAACCCGAGTTGCCATTAGGCTCGAACCGCAGTTGCGGTCCCTCGGGTTAATTTATCCACGGACTAGCAGTGTGAGTAAGGATCCCGACTCCATTCAAGTGATATAGAAGCGCAGGGCAGACGACAATCACACCGCAAATTCGATAAGCTAGTTTCACGAGCTGCTCATCCATTGATTGCCAGACAGGCCACAGGCTTTGAGGATGATATGAGACAGAACGGGTACAATCAACGGCATCTCACGAACAGCGTGTCGCCCTTTCATCGCCTATGTGCCCACGCTCTCACCACGACGCATTCGCCTGGATTAGAAAAGAGGGAGCACATACGTACAACTGCAGGATTCATATAAACCTAATTCTGCTCCGAGTCGACAATTAGAATAGAGGGAGGCCTCTCGAAACACCGAGGTTTCGGGAAACTAACTCTTGGCCGCCTATTGCATTCGCGCGTGATTATCCCCCGCTAACTTCAATGGCTGCTTGCCGTGTGGTTAATGGACACATCTCACCGTGCATGAATATAATATATTTTTAATGTCTCTCATAGGCCTTAAACAACTCTGCGTGTACACATCGATGCTAATATTTGAAGGGCGTTACAAGACTATTCAGATCCTTCCAAACCTGTCGAGCACAGGGCGACCGTACGACGGCTGTGTGAAGTGCTTCTTGTCAGCAAGATAATAATGTATCCAGCAGATCACTTACAGCACTTTCCGGAGTGTTACCGAGAATCTTCTCGATTTTTTCCATAATTTCAGGCGTCAGTTTAGGCAAGACTTCAATGGCCTTCAAGTTTTCGACCAGTTGCTCGGGTTTAGAAGCACCAAGAATAACAGTGGAGGTATTAGGATTTTTCGCAACCCAGGCAAGGGCAAGAGCAGAGACAGTTGTGCCAAGCTCTTCAAGACAACCATGAGTAGTTGAAGTGTGTCACAAAAGTAGAGTCATCGCTTGCCTTTCTCAGCCAAAGCTGTCAACTCTTGGACTTTGCGAATCTTTTCTTTGCCCTCAGGAGATTCCAACTCCTTGATTGTTTCCTTGAAAAATGCCGAGTGATTGGCGAAACGTGTGCCCTCCTCTATGCCATTGTTGTACTACAGGTTGAGTAGGATTCAGCACAATCGGATAAAGAGTGCTAAAAACATATATCTACCTTTCCTGTGAGGAGACCACTGGCTAACGACGAGAATGTGGTGGTTCCGAGCCCGTATTTCTTGTACAGTGGACTGTGGGCTGTTGTCAGAGTCGATTATTGGATACGAACACCAAAGACCTCACTGATATTCTTTCTCAGGACGATCACGATGGAACATGCTGAGAATGATGTTAGTACCTGGGAATACAAATAATCCGTTAGTAAAACGACTAACTTGTGTTGGCATTGTTCGGCAATTGGGCCGATTAGATTTAATTTGTTTGCGATATCTGAGAGAGTTTTCAGGCAGGAGATCATGTTATTTGACACTGGACCTACGATGAGCTTCCTCTATTTCGCGTGCAGTCCACTCGGAAGTTCCCCAGTAAAGTGCCTTGCGGTGAAGTCAGTTCACAAATCGAATATGTTAAATGTAAAGATGCGCTTACCCAACCTTTTTCGATGACGAAGTTGAAAGCTCGAACAATTTCCTCCATGGGAACTGTAGATGGTTTAGTGTTGAACGAACAGCTGAAAAAACATGTTTTATGCTTACCATTGTGATCATGCCTGTGCGCAAAAATGACATCGACATACTCTAGTCCAAGGCGCGACAGCGACTCGCGTGTTCCCTCAATGATACTATGGCCAAATCAGATGAATACACCAAGTTCGTCCAGAAACATTATACTCACTGTTTTCGTGAGAGACCACCGTCATTTGGGCCCTTTCGACCAATGCCCCAGAAGATCTTTGTGGTAACTACCAGGTCTGACCGCCTGAGTCCAAGCTCCCTGATCACACGTCCCCTGCACTTTGAGGTGAGTATATTAGCGAGTTATTTGTGAATCTCACTCACATCTCCAATTCGGATTTTCCAGCTGCATAGACCTCCGCCGTGTCGAACATATTGATTCCGTGCTCGAATGCTACTTTTATAATGTCCTGATGAAATACAATTAGATTAGCGCTTTACGAGATGTCATCGATCGCATACCTTGACGGGATCTCCGACGACTGTACCGCCAAGGGTCAACCCTGTTGTTAACCAATTAGCAATCTCGCATGGATATATCAGCAGTAGCCATACATCCTCCCAGAGAGAACACTGGGACGCGAAGTCCACTTGGTCCTAGTCGGCGGAAAGGCATATCCTTAGGATCGAACTCGCGCTCGACAGGCCAATCTTGTAAAGGAGAAGTCGACATGATACGATGCTATGTGATGAGTAGTAAGCGAAGGAAGGAAGAATGTGGACCCACGCTAAGGCGCCTTATATATCATGTTGTGATTAAAAAGATCTGACGACCATTAATAATACACTTCGCAATAGGCAAAATATGTCCCCTGAACGGCGTCATGTCCCCCCTTCCCGATTGGCCACAAATAGCATCAGCGTCAGATCCGAGTTGGTGCTCATTACATACCGCGAGAAATCGCCGAAAGTGGCCGTAGGTCTGCTGATGTGATTGAAAATAGAGTGACCCAGTATTTAAATATTACTGATTGAAATCCACTCAATTGCTTAGGTTGAATAGAGAGTCTGAAGTGGCAAGTACGCCGGATCTGTTCATTGGTTACATATGCACAAGCAAGGCCAAATAATAGTGACTTCAATGGGCTGCAAAAGTGTCCATATAATATTAAATACAGTCCACTGTAAGCAATAATATCTACGACTTACATCACAAAGCATTCTCTGTTCAAGGATCATGAAATCGCGTTCATCCCGCAAAAGGGGCGGTATTTGCTTGCGATCCGGCCTTAACAGTTGCCTTCAGGGCGGGATCGAAGAAGAGTGTGGGGTCATTAGCAGGATCCTGAGCCTGAACAAGGCCATTTAGTTCAGGGTTTTTGGGGGCCTTCTGACAAAAGACGGAATTCCTCAGAGACGGTGGGTTCGTTGAAAAGTCCTGGTGAATGAGTCCATCAGGAAGAAATCAAAGCAAAGAAAGGCCAGAACTCACGGGTGGTGTGTTCTTCTCAGTTTGACGATATTCCTTGGCAATTGCCAGCATGTTTGCCTGGGTCGCAGCATCAAATTGCTTACTAGCGTCTGTGGGGTATCAATCAGAGAAGATAAATGTACTATCAGCGAGTAAGCTTACCAATGATTTCGTCAGCTAGGTCCTGCTGCGAGCACTCGGGCTGAGCAGCAAGAAGGGGGGTGACTGCCTTGCCTGCGAGGCTTCCGCAGACATTTCCCGCGCAGGCGGCGCCAAGCTTCTGCAAGACTGCAGGCTGCTCCTGGCCGAAACGACGAGGGTGCAAGAAGACGGCTAAGCCGTCACGCTCAAGCCATCTCTCGCGGCCAAACACTTGAGACGTGCAAGTGAATGCCATCAAGGCAAAAAATCCAAAGTTGGCCTTCATTGTTAGACTTCTTCGAAAGTTGCGATAACGATGGAAATTGTAGGTAAGAAATGACACTCCAAGAGTTTAATGAGCGAGGATAGTGAAAAATACGACCCCGGGTCGAAAGGAAATCTAGAGTGTGAAAGGGACCGTCTAGGACCGAGGGCGAGAAGACAATGGGAGAGAATGAACGAACTGCCTGGACAACTGGTCAAGTCCCATTCATTTTAACACTTGGAAAATACTGCCGGTTGCCTAGATCTTTCACGTGATGAAGGCTGAGCGGTCATATTATTTTCGAGCCAAGGCACAAGAGTCCGGTTCCTAACCAAGAAAGCACGTCTGCCAGGGTTTTAAAGGATGCTCACCAGTCAGAGTAGGTCTTAGGCATCTTTCTAGAAGGTCAACCGTCGACAAGCCAAGGTCGGCCTGGGGTTACCATGCTTCTGTTGCCTCAAGAATAGTGAGCGACCCCAGTGTGTAGCTGCGGTTGTTAGAAACCGAGGAAACAGTAACCCCCCGAGAAAGCCAGATGGCCGTAGATCACGCCTTGAAGGTCTTGGTGTGCTTGACAAGCTTCAGATATGGATTTGAAGGAAGAGCTTCGACATGTTGGATCCCTCTAGCTTCGTAGTGAAGCAACTGCAACATTTCTTGGCGCCTACGGAGCACCAAAGCCCCTGGGCAAGGTCGGTGTACAACACCCATGACACATTTCGAGGACAGTTGGCGACACTCTGAGCAATGTCGGCGAGGTGCTCTTTGCGTCTTTCGGATGTCAAAAGTGAAATGAACTGTATGTTGAAATTTCACTTGATATGTACCCAAATAGATGCTACCTACCAGTGGAGGAAAAGATATGTTACGGGAGATTATGCACAGGCAGAGTGGGTTGGATGCAAAAGACATGCAATTCAGTTAAAGTTGTTAGACGCAGGTGGTCTATACGCACGTTGCAAAGCAAGCTTGAGGCAGGGTCTTTCAATTTAGATACTCATCACGTGCCTAGCATCCAATCATGACAGTTGTGGAGGCCGTGCTACGCCGTCCGAGTCCTAACTTCCTTAACCTCCACTGCCGCAATGCGTTTCGCTCCTGCACTATTCACTGCCGTGCTTTTCACTATATTACCAACCGCTATTGCCTCTCAAAGGGACCAGGTACCGATGGACTCACCAGAATATGTCCCACAGACCAGCCCTCAGCCCACACTCGCGGATTTACTCACAATCGAGCCTTCCACATCAATATTCTTTTCTTACGCACGAGAACTCGAATTGAGCTCTATACTCTCCGACCAGAGTGCGAAATTAACTCTGTTTGTGCCTACCAATAAGGCTGTTATGGCTCTGGCAAGGAAGCCGTACGTTATCATACTCACTCCACTCATCGGTGGCTCACCACCATGTCGTAGTCATGAAGACCCCAAGGGCAACTTTGAGGTAGAAATGACTGAAGAGCAGTTTCACAAGAGGTCTAAGAAGAATGTTGAGCGATGGGTGTCGGCTCATATTTCGCTAGTGAGTGCAAGAAACATGATTTGTTAAATTCTCGTTGCTATCATTCTCTGCAGGAGTATCCAATGTCTCTTGACTCCAATGATCATGAAACTCTCCTCCACCGGAAATCGATTTCTTTCAAACCAACCCCAGAGAACGATGGTCAAGGTGCTGAATGGAGCCGCGTGACACTCGAAAACGGTGTCAAGATCGTTGGAAAGAAGGAGGTGAGCACTGGTCCCAACATTACTCAAACACCGCAACTCACACTGCCTAGGCCTTGAACGGCGACATGTACCTCATTGACGGAACCATATCTCCTGTTTAAAAGCTCCTTTTGGCATAGGTTACACTTGTATTCTCTATCTATCTGAACTCATTTTCCCTTGCGTCATTTGCGCGACTTCACCGAGTTGCCCTTTACAAAAGCCTTGAGTTTCTTTGCTGCTTGCTCAGTGTCGGCTCTTCGCCTCTCCATGGTCTTCCTATGTGTTGTAACTACTGACTCCTTTCCGAGGCTCCCACTGTTTCGTAGTACGGCTGGGGGGGCATCGGCGAAATGCGAGAGGGCCTAGTTGCAAGGCACATAGTATCCGTCTCTTCGAATCGGAGCTATTTGAAGATATTCTAGGGCAGGATTTTCACCCAAGTACGCGCGATGCGACGGCGGGAGACGCTATGTTACAGTCGAGGTGAGTGTGTTTCCAGTTACGAGTGCCTGGCTGTCATGTCTGTTAAACTCATCCAGGTGAGTGTTGTGACTTTCGGTCTGTCTGCAGGTTACGGTAACGTCGGAAGCCTTCATGCGAATGGGAAAGTGCGCATCCGCCAGACGAAGGAGATACCGGCTACTCAGTGCTTCTCAATTCAGTCGATGTGAAAACCATGTTGGAGAAGCCCGACGTTCAGTCGTCCATTCCCCCGCGCTGCTGCTTCTTCAGAACGGTTATACGCACGACTAACGCTTACCGTGGTCAGAAGGAAGCCTCGCTATTCACCTGGCTCAAATGTCGTTATGGCGCTACTGGAACCGTGTATGTGGTGTGTGTTTAACTTAGCGCTCTGAATAGCTTCGGAGACGGGCATGTGCTGGCAGTGTGAAGACGGTATAATATTGTGAATTCGGAAAGCTCACGGCTCTACGCTTGCGTTAAATCATCCCCTTCCACTTCGTGTCGCTCTTTTTTCGCTTTCTTCACTTTCAAGCCGAAGCATTTTATGATGTTTTCGAGCACCTCTACACACTCGTTCAACCTTTTCATCCTTCATCGGAGAATTTTCTCCCTCTTTTTCTGGTCTTTGGTTTCATTCACAGCGCTAGCCTCACTCCCTATAGCGAGAGCACAACAGTAGGTTTTATTTGACGTGAGCTTAGCCAATGTCGAACTGATTTTTTCTCTCAAGATGCAATACCGGCACCGTGCGTTCCCTCTATAAGACCACCTGTTGATGGTGTATCTAATGTGGTTTCCGATACTAGGATATTGGGCCTATGCATGGTCCTTTCGCTACAAGTCTCATTGACTCTGTTGATGTTTCTGCGTATGTCCGCCCAATCTGATGTGACTCATGAAAGATGTCTAACCTTATTCTTTTTAAGATATCTCGACGACAGTATGTCAACTTAGCCGGCACATGAAATTATAGCGCTAATTCGGACATCTTCAGCTACCTGCAGGACAAACACTCAGGCGTTCCAATGCAAGCTAACTCCGCTCAATGGGACAAAATCAGATGCATTGACCAAATTTGGATTGTGAGCGCTTTGCTGACCGCCACTAGCCGTTGTGCTCAATGTCCTGAATGTCATCAGTGATCCAAACGCGACATTCTCACTGACCTTCAAGTACGCAGACTACATCCTTCATTTTCCCACTATTAACCAGGAATTTCAAACAGTGATCAAGATCGATGTTCTGGACCGAAGCAATGTAGGTAGAGACACCTTCAAGTATGTAAGCGCCAACGTTTATTTGTCCCTACAGGTATCGTCAACGACTGCCAAGGCGAACTGTTCCAGTGCAAAAGACCCAATGTATGTGCTAATTCAGTATCTTCATGGATTGTACTAACTCTCATAAAGGGAGGCCAACTTGTCTTGAGACTTTGTCCGTGAGTAATACCACTGGGACTTCTAGGATATAATTGAAAAATCACAGTCTTCTGGGAAACCAGCCAACCACCTCTGCTTGCCAAATATCATCTACCTCTGGTAAGTATATCGAATTCTTCATTTGCTTCACCTTCCTCACCATCGTCTATAGCGCGTGGTACGGGTTTCTTGCGGGTTGGCAGCACAGGTCTCATCATCGGCGTTTCACTAACCGCATTCGCGGTTCTCGTTCTCCTCGGGACGATCACCTATCTTTACGTTTTACGCAGGCGTGTAAAACTAAACAAAGCGAGAATATGGCCAGCACCCGTTGACCCATACACTTACACACCCTCGTTGACCGTACAAAGATCAAGACGGAGCTCGAGGGTAAAACCTCGTATTGGTGTGCCATTCTAAGGACTTATGTAGTGTCTCTCTTATTCTGTATATTCACATTCTCGACGTTCTGTAAAGCTAGCGCCATTCGTTCCATCCTTGTAGCATATTTTCTATTTCGTTTCTTAGTCACACTGTCGTTCCTTTATTCCTGGGTTTCTTGTCAACAACACTGTAGAACAGACTGTATCTTTAGCATTTATTCTGCTGTCTCCAGCCACATCTCTTTTTTTTTTCACCTCCTACTTGATTGTAGCAAGGACATGGCTGCTGCACAATAAAATTTATACACAGGATATTTTCAGCTAAAACGCGAGCTCAAGCACCTAATGTTGTCATACACCTGGCTTCGAGATTTTATTGCATGGGAGTTCATCGATACCTGCTATCACAACGGTCGCAATTGTCGACACGTCGGCGCGTCCTTTGATGTTCCCACGGCTCAACTTCGTCGAGTTTCCCTCATCGCTCATCGTCTAACATATCGTTCACGCAGTCATCCACGATGTCCTCGTCGGACTCATCATGCTATACTGTCGTTTTCGAGTCCGCTGCAGAGTATCCATCAGCTGCCGAGCTTCGCTCTGGTCTAGAGAAAGGCTCCGATGAAGTCAAAATCGACACGTTGCGGAAGATCATCGTGTCTACTATCAATGGAAACCCGCAAGTAAGTGTTACATATTTCTATCTTCGACAGAGCGCGTCTCATGTAGAATTTTCAGCCAACGTTGATGATGCCTATTATTCAATTCGTAATGCCCTCACGGAATAAGCAACTGAAAAAGCTTCTACACTTCTACTGGGAGGTGTGCCCCAAATATGATGAAAATGGGAAACTGAAGCAGGAGATGATTCTTGTTGTGTATGCTCTCCAATTTACCAGATGCACTCTTTAAATTGACCTTAACATACTATAGAAACGCAATTCGAAACGATCTGGTATGCCCTTCGAGTCAAACATGAAGCCCTTGTAGCTGACACGATTTCAGCAACATCCTAATGAATATATCCGTGGCGCAAGTCTCCGATTCCTGCAGAAAATAGCCAAGGACGCAGAACTGCTGGAACCCCTGATACCTACATGCCGCTCATGTCTCGAGCACCGTCATTCATACGTCCGCAAAAACGCAGTCTTCGCCCTCTACTCTATCTACCGCGAGTTCGAAAACCTTATCCCCGACGCCCCGGAGCTAATGTACACCTTCCTCATCGCTGAGAGTGATTCTTCGTGTAAACGCAACGCGTTTGTGTTCCTCGCTCATTGTTCGATGCCGAAAGCTGTGGAATACATCCTTGGCATATACGATACGATTGGTTCTTTGGATGAGGCGTTGCAGATGAGCATCATTGAGATCATTAGACTAGACTGCAAGAGCGACTCCGCTCATCGAGTGAGTGTTTCTCGTGTTTCGTCCAAGTTCTCTAGCTTACCAACCTACAGCCAAGATATATTCGATGCATCTTCGAACTCCTGAATGCCTCTTCGCATGCTGTTAAATACGAGGCTGCGACTACACTTACCACCCTCACTCAAAATCCAGCTGCTGTTAAAGGTGTGTAAATCTTCTGCAATTGTTTGCTCATCTGCTCAATGACGCTTAGCTGCTGCTTCATGCCTGATCACCCTTGTTATCAAGGAGTCTGATAACAACGTAAAACTCATCGTGTTGGACCGCTTGGATACTCTTCGTGGAAAACACGGCCATGTTCTCGACGGGTTGATAATGGATATCCTGCAAGTACTCTCTAGGTATGTATACCTACAAGTTACATTCGGCACTGCAATCTAATTATCCTCAGCGCCGACATGGAAGTTCGCCGTAAGGCGATGACTATAGTGTTGAGCATGACATCAAGCAGAAACGTCGAGGACGTCGTGCTTTTTTTGAAGAAGCAACTACAGAAGACACAAGAAGCTGAATTCGAAAAAGCTCCAGAGTATCGCCAGCTACTCATCCAGTCCATTCATGTCACGGCTATCAAGTTCTCCGAAGTTGCAGCCAGCGTCGTTCACGCCTTAATGGACTTCCTTGGCGACTCTAGCAATCCATCAGCTCTTGACGTTGTCGCCTTCGTAAGGTGTGTCCACTTGTTGGTTTCTATGCACATATTCTGACACGTTACATATAGGGAGGTCGTGGAGAAGTTCCCCCATCTCCGGGCTACCATCTGCGAGAAGCTTATTTCTACACTTCCTGAAATTAAGTCTGGTAAGGTCTTCCGTGGGATCCTCTGGATCTTGGGCGAATATGTCGAATCGGTTGCCGACATCCAGAGCACTATGCGAGAGCTGAGGAAGGTCCTTGGTGAGATTCCAATCCTCGCTTCAGAGCAGCGCCTATTAGACGAGGCTGGCGGAGATGGCGATGACGAGGAAGAGAAGGAGAAGCCAAAGACTGAGGGAGGAGGTAGACCAAAGGTGCTTGCAGACGGTACATACGCCACCGAGACGGCGTATACGAGCGCCGGCGCTGCAAGACTAGAGGCTGTAAAGGCTGCTGCTAAGCCCCCTCTTAGAAGTGAGTCGCGAGCCCACTTGTTGAGATTTACATTCATATATGTTGTGCCTCTAGCACTTATTTTGGGAGGAGACTTCTTCACTGGATCCGTGTTAGCGGCTGCTCTGACCAAATTAGTCCTTCGCTTCGACGAGAACACGAATGATAAGGTGGCGTCAAACACTCTGCGGGCAGAGGTACGCATACTGGTTAACCTCAGCCATTGTTCCTTTACCAACCGTATCATCCCTCAGTCAATGCTTATCATGACCTCCATCATTCGAGTTGGACAGTCAAAGTTCGTCACTGTGCAAATTGATGAGGACTCAAATGAGCGCATCATGAACTGTATACAAACTTTGAGCGATCTCGAGTCACAGCCGGCGGTACACGAAGTATTCTTGGAGGACACGAAGACCGCTTACTCCAGGATGCTTGGAGCCCAGGAGGTTGGTCATATATTCGGTTCTTTACCTGAACACCAACTAAATATTTCTTTTTCAAGAAACGAGCAGCGGAGAAGAAGGAATCGGAGACAACGAAAGCTGTTGCAATCCAGGTTGATGATCTCCTTTCCTTCCGACAATTCTCGAAGAAGACCGCAGATGAGGGCATCGACGTGAGTCTCACAGACCAGAGAACGAAGCCAACATCATTGACACCGGACCTCTTTTGTGCAGTATGATGAAGACGTTGGCCGTGCAACAGGGTCAGGGGAAGTGCAAGAAGATTTCATGTCCAATCTTAGTCGAATTTCGCAGCTAACAGGTCTGTATTACTTTCTGTACTCCTGATATTCACTCACGAAGATGTCAGGGTTCTCGGACCCCATATACGCTGAGGCATATGTCAAGATGAATGGCTTCGATATTCTTCTTGGTGAGCACTTCCTTGAGGCAAATCCTTTTATGTTTGCCTTAAACAAACCTCTCCAGACGTTCTCTTGGTGAACCAGACGGCAAACACAATGCAGAACCTGTGTCTCGACTTTGCAACTTTAGGTGATCTGAAGATTGTTGAGCGACCGGCCGTTTACACGCTTGCTCCTCATGGATTTCAGAGTATCAAAGCGACGATCAAGGTTTCTTCGACGGAAACAGGTGTCATCTTTGGAAGTATACTTTGGGAAGGGGCCAACATGTCGGAAGCTTGTGTGATCCTGAACGACATTCACATCGATATCATGGATTACATCAAACCCGCTTACTGCAATGAAGCCCAAGTACTGTGCTCATCTATTTTTTGGTTCTTTTATAGCTGATCATATGAAAATTTCCAGTTCCGTAGCATGTGGACCGAATTCGAATGGGAGAACCGTGTTAATGTCAATTACCCAATGTCGTGAGTTTCTCTGAAGTTATTGCCTTCCATCCCCATGCTCACATGTTATTACCAGCGATCCTCGTGAATATCTGAAGCACGTCATGAAAGCCACCAACATGTCCTGTCTGACGCCTGAAGGTGCAACCTCAGGAGAATGCGACTTCCTGTCTGCGAATATGTATGCGCGAAGTCTATTTGGTGAAGACGCCCTCGCGAACCTCAGCGTTGAGCGAACCGAGTCTGGGACGATCACTGGACACGTTCGCATTCGTAGCAAAACGCAAGGCATCGCTCTTTCGTTGGGTGATCGAATCACAATGGGTCCGTGTGGTTTATTCTGTGGTTAGGCATAATTAATAACCAAATCTTCTTTAGCCCAGAAAGACAGCAAACCCCTTACTGTATGACGAACACTATGCACTTTGGCTTGCCTCGTTTTCTGTGGACATTTGATGTAATAAAACGGATTTTCTGCTCCTCTCGTGTGGCAACGGTTGTAATCGTGGACTCCTTGCTCACAAACGGCGTTCCCGACAGTAATCATTACGCCCCAGTTTATCACGGATGTTAAAGAGAAGTCATTTGTGGGTCGAACCGCGCCAGCGACCACCACCCCTGCCGTATGACACCCTATCGAGAAGCTGAATCTGCTCCCAACTATCGTCGGATGGTTCCGTTTGTGGCCGTTGGTGTCTAAAGGGGAGACTATCAGCCTTCAACTGAATCACAAGCTGGACTTCGTACATGTCGTGCATGTGGCTATTCAACAGATCCCTATTCTTGAGGAGCCGTATTTCGCTTCCTGAGCACAGCTTGCACCTGTAGGCGACGGAAGGATCAAGCTCATATTGTGATCTTGAGTCAAGCGTCCATTCGTCCACGAAACCGATATCGGTGTCCTTCTCAGCGAAGATGTCGTGACTAGATGCGAGACTTGTCAAATCTCAATTTTGTGTGATGATTACTAATCGAATTACCTCTCGGAAGCATGGGTGAGGATGTCATCGTATTCTTGGTGGTCTGTCTCATAACGAAACTCAGTACAATGACAGCAGAACCACACCGATCTGTAAGGTGCAGGGTATTTACCCTCTACGGCCTTGACCAATTTTGTAGCTGCCGCTGTGAGAAGTCCCCAGTCACACTTTCCACCAGTACCAAACTCGCGGTGAGGCCGATCCAAGTCATGTAAGACCTAAGGAGACATTAGCTCTTTCCGCACCAGTTTTGATTGAGGTTGTTGATATATGCTCACACATTCTTTCCAAGTGAATGCCCTGATACGCGCACCAGGAACTTGGGATTGATGCTTGTCGAAACACTGCATACAAACGACGCGGGGATCCAGTGCATCAAGATCACTCTTTAGTGTCAAGTTGGGATCTAGGTCAAACAACTCCAACAGGGTTAACATCGTCTTGTAGCCTTCGAGGTTAACTTGATATGTCAACCCTGATGTGAAGGATGTCCTTGGAAATATCAACTTTCCGTCCGAATTCTTGCATTTGAAAAGACATTTCAGGTGGATTCGTGCATCCGAAACCCCGAAAAGAGCGATTCCATGCTTCGACGTTGAGAAGGTGGAACGCTTAGGACAAGTGAAAACGTTTGTCGCCAGGTCGATTAGGCGCCTG
>Ga0247764_1000218_pt1 | contig 21175 bp, 14 predicted proteins | sample UWRJL051202B4_FD_179932 | JGI IMG/M metagenome (GOLD analysis project Ga0247764, IMG submission 179932) | Plant litter microbial communities from Arlington Agricultural Research Station in Wisconsin, United States - UWRJ-L051-202B-4 | ecosystem: Environmental > Terrestrial > Plant litter >...
CCGACGAAGTGCCCGAGTTCGTGGCCGCGTGTGAGGACGCCCTCCAGGAGTCGCAAACCGAGCTCTTGATGAAGGCAGACGCGTTCTTGTCGCGCCACTCTTGGGACAAGACCTGGCGCGAGATGCGCTCGCTCGTTGACCGCGCCGTCGCGGCGAACGAACGCAAGTCCGGCCCTGCTTTGCGGCGTACCGGCTCCGTTCAAAATCAGCCCCTCAGCGCGGCGGCGGGGGAGGACTAAGGTGTTCGACTATTTAGTCGTCGGAGCAGGCTTCGCAGGCAGCGTGATGGCCGAACGTTTGGCGGCCGATTTGGGCAAGAAGGTCCTGGTGATCGACAAGCGTTCGCACATCGCGGGCAACGCTTATGATCATTACGATGACGCCGGCGTCATGGTTCACCGCTATGGACCGCACATCTTCCACACCAACTCACGCGACGTGTTCGACTATCTGGGACAGTTCACGGAGTTTCGACCGTACCAGCACCGTGTGCTGGCGAGCGTGGACGGTCAACTCGTGCCGATCCCGATCAACCTGGATACCATCAACCTGCTGTACGGAACGAACCTCACCTCCAGCGAAGTGGAGGCATTCTTCGAAAAAGTGGCGGAGAAACGCCAGCCGGTGCGCACGTCCGAAGACGTCGTGGTGAACAAGGTCGGACGGGAACTCTACGAGAAGTTTTTCCGTGGCTATACTCGAAAGCAGTGGGGCCTGGACCCGTCCGAGCTGAACGCTTCCGTTGCCGCGCGCATCCCAACGCGCACGAACCGCGACTCGCGCTACTTCACGGATACCTATCAGGCGATGCCCACGCGCGGTTACACACGCATGTTCGAGCGCATGCTCGCTCATCCGAACATCAAAGTGATGCTCAACACGGATTACCGCGAAATCATTGGCAGCATCCCGTATAAGGAGATGGTCTTTACGGGTCCCGTCGACGAATTCTTCGACTATCGCTTCGGCAAGTTGCCGTATCGCTCGATCGAGTTCAAGCACGAGACTTTACAGCAGGCTCAGTTCCAACCTGTCGGCACCGTCAACTTCCCGAACGACAACGCCTACACGCGCGTCACGGAGTTCAAACACCTGACGGGTCAACGACACGAACACACCAGCGTGGTGTACGAGTACCCACGCGCCGAGGGCGACCCCTACTACCCGGTTCCGAAGCCAGAGAACGACACGCTGTATCAACGTTACAAAGAGCTGGCCAACGCCGCCAATCATGTCCACTTCGTGGGACGGCTGGCCACGTACAAGTATTACAACATGGACCAAGTCGTTGCTCAGGCGCTCACCGTGTACGGGCGCATCAAGGAGCAAGCTTTTCCGAACATGGAGCGTCGTAATGGGGTTGATTCACCCGCTACAGATTTGGGGCGGAATTGAGTGTACGGTCAATCGCGTCGGGGACGCCTTCTTTGATCAACTAGAGTATTCCGGACACGCGCGGCGTCTCCGCGACTTGGACGTCACGGCTGAGCTCGGCCTGAAAACCCTGCGCTATCCTGTGTTGTGGGAGCGCACGGAAGGCCCAACGGGGGAGCTCGACTTCGCATGGAGTGACCAACGTCTGATGCGCCTGCAGGAGCTTGGCATCGATCCCATCGTCGGGTTGCTACATCACGGCAGCGGTCCGGCGCGCACGTCCCTGCTCGACCCGGAGTTCCCTCAAAAGCTAGCGAGCTACGCGGCCTGCGTGGCCGAGCGTTACCCCTTCGTCACGCGGTTCACGCCCGTGAACGAGCCGCTGACTACCGCGCGCTTCAGCGGGCTTTACGGCCACTGGTATCCGCATGCCCGGGACGATCGCAGCTTCGTTCGGGCGCTATTGAACCAGTGCAAAGGCACCATCCTGGCGATGGCGGCGATCCGCCGGCACATTCCCGACGCGCAACTGATTCAAACCGAAGATTTGGGTTTCACGCGCAGCACGGAAACGTTGGGCTATCAGGCAGACTTCGAGAACGAACGGCGCTGGCTCAGCTTCGATTTGTTGTGCGGGAGGATGAGCTCACGACACCCACTCTACAATTACCTCCGTAGGTCTGGAGCCACGCCCTCCGAGCTCGGCTTCTTCGAACAACACCCGTGCGCCCCCGATGTCTTGGGCCTGAATTACTACATCACGAGTGAGCGATTTCTCGACGACAGGCTGCAGCACTACCCTGCGCGCGAAATCGGCGGCAATGGGCGCCGTCGCTACGTCGACGTCGAAGCTGTCCGCGTCTGCGCCGAAGGCATCGTCGGCCCTGGGCGCTTGCTGCTGCAGGCCGAGCATCGCTACGGACTACCTCTGGCAATTACGGAAGCTCACTTGGGGAGCAGCGTCGACCAGCAGCAGAGCTGGTTCGCCTACGTTTGGCAATCCGCCCTCGGAGCGCGCGAGCTAGGCGCCGACATTCGCGCCGTAACAGTTTGGGCTTTGCTCGGTGCCTACGGCTGGGACCGCCTGGTCACCCAGGGTCGCGGAAATTACGAGCCCGGCGCGTTCAGCGTGGCTGGCGGCGCGGTCCACCTCACGCCGTACTACCATTGGCTCCGTGAGCTCGTGCGCGGCAAACCCCGCGCAGTGGTTCCCGGCTGGTGGACGCTGCCGGATCGACTGCTTTACGAGCCCTACATGCCACGGGGCCAGGTCGTCCCCGCGCGCCCCTCGTCGAGCGTGGAGCCAGGACAGGCCGCCGTCGCCGTGGGCTAGCTCGGCGTGCCGGAGCCCTGCAATTCAGGGGACGGGATCCGTCGGGTGTACGCACGTCGCTTCTTGCCTCAACGGGGCGTTGGCGCCAATGTGAGCGTCGATTGTCGCGTAGAACTGCCGCAAAAATTGCGCTAGGTGGCGAGATTTCGCAGGCGGCCTAGTAATTGCGTAGGCGCGATACGAGCGCGCGCTCTGCGGAACGCAGCGCTCGAGGATTTGATGGTCATCAAGAAGTCTCGGGTCGCTCAAAAAAACAACAATTCACGGGGAGGCTCGGACCGGCGCGCAAGCGGTCGGTCCGGCGCTCGGTCAACGGTGAGCGGGCCCGCCAAGGCCCCTCGGTCGCGCGACGGCGACGCGCTGCTGTCCAAGCAGCAGAGTACGCAAGCGCTGGCCAAGGCGATGCCTTTCAATCCGAACAAGGCGCGGGAGCATGGTCGCGGAGCCCCGCCGCAAGGCGCGACTGCGACACCAGACGACCCCCGCGCGACCGGTAGCACCCTCACGGAGAACGTCGCGTCGTCGAAGCTGGGGACGGGCAAGCCGCGGCTCGGTGAAAATCCTGGCAATTTGCCGCTCGATCGGGTGCGCACCGACGCCAGCGCTCGCGTACTGACGACGAACCAGGGCGTTCCGGTCGCCGACAATCAGAACTCGCTCAAGGCCGGCTTGCGCGGCCCTGCCCTGCTCGAAGATTTCGTACTGCGCGAGAAGATCACGCACTTCGATCACGAGCGCATCCCGGAGCGCGTGGTGCATGCTCGTGGCTCGGCCGCGCATGGCATCTTCGAGTGTTACAAGCCGATGGCGGAGGTGACGCGGGCGGGCCTGTTCGCCGAAGCCGGCAAGAAGACGCCAGTGTTCGTTCGTTTCTCCACGGTCGTCGGTGAACGCGGATCGCCAGACACGCCGCGCGACGTCCGCGGCTTTGCCGTGAAGTTCTATACCGACGAGGGTATTTGGGACTTGGTCGGCAACAACATCCCGGTGTTCTTCATCCAAGACGCGATGAAGTTCCCGGACCTCATCCACGCCGCCAAGCCTGAACCTCATTTCGGCATGCCGCAGGCGGCGACCGCGCATGACACGTTCTGGGACTTCGTCTCGCTGACGCCCGAGTCGACACACATGTTGCTGTGGGCGATGTCGGATCGGACGCTGCCCCGCAGCTATCGCATGATGCAGGGCTTTGGCGTCCACACGTTTCGCCTGGTGAACGCTCGCGGTAAGTCGACGTTCGTCAAGTTTCATTGGAAGCCGGTGGCAGGAACTCATTCGTTGGATTGGGATGAGTCGGTCAAGCTCTGCGGTGCCGACCTGGACTTCCATCGCCGAGACCTGTGGGAAGCGATCGAGTCCGGAAACTTCCCCGAGTGGGAGTTGGGCTTTCAGTTGTTCACGGAGAAACAAGCCGAGCGTTTCAGCTTCGACGTGCTGGACGCGACCAAGCTCGTGCCGGAAGAGCTCGTGCCGATAACGCCGGTGGGTCGACTCGTGCTCAACCGCAACCCGGATAACTTCTTCGCCGAGACGGAGCAGGTTGCGTTCTGCGCCGCACACGTCGTGCCCGGGATTGATTTTTCGAACGACCCGCTGCTGGCTGGCCGAATTCATTCCTACGTGGATACGCAGATCACGCGCCTGGGCGGCCCGAATTTCCACGAAATTCCGATCAACGCTCCGGTCGCGCAGGTGCACAACAATCAACGCGAAGGCATGCATCGCCAGGCGATTCACCGCGGGCGAGTCGCTTATGAACCCAACTCACTGGCGGGCGGCTGCCCATTTCAGGCCGGCGCTGCGGGCTTCACGCCATTCCCGGAGCCCGTGGCTGAAGACAAAGTTCGTGGCAAGCCGGAGCGCTTCGCCGAGCACTACAACCAGGCGACGCTGTTTTATCGGAGCCAAACGCCTGTCGAGCAGGCGCACATCCTGCGAGGGTTTCGCTTCGAGCTGACCAAGGTGCAAGTGCCTGCAATCCGCGAGCGAGTCGTGGCGATGCTAGCCAACGTCGACACGACGCTCGCAGAAACACTGGCGGCGGAGCTCGGCATGGAAATGCCAAAGCCGCTGCCCAAGGCGCTGAAGAACCCGCCGAAGCCGGAGGTGCAAAAATCACCCGCGCTTTCGCTGTTTGCATTGCCAGGTGACGGCGGCATCCGCACGCGTCGGATTGCGATCTTCGTCGCGGACGGCGTGGACGGTCAGGCGGCGCGAGCGCTGCACGCAGGCCTGGAAGCGCAAGGGGCCGTGCCTCGGTATGTGGGCGCGCGTTTGGGTCGCGTCGTTGCGGATGACGGGCAGCCCATCGAAGTGGGCGCGACGTTCGAGACGATGCCATCCGTGCTCTTCGATGCCGCAGCGGTACCTGGAGGCAAGAAAGCCGCGGATACGCTGGCGACCGTCGGGCACGCCGGAGAGTTCCTCAAGGATCAATATCGACACGCCAAGCCGATCTTGGCACTCGGAGCGGGCGCGGCGTTGCTCGAGGGCGCTGGCGTCCCCGGCGCGCTGCCGTCGGGCGACCCAGACCCTGGGCTCATCATCGACACCAAGAAGGGGATCAAAGAAGTCTTGCCCCGCTTCATCAAGGCCATTGCGCGTCACCGACATCACGAACGCGAGATGGATCCGCCGACGCTGTGATGGGCTCCCAGGAGATTAGAATGAATTCCCAGCTCGAAAACTTCATCCTGCAGTCCTTAGAACACGAACTCGGCGGCGTGAAAGTGTACACGGCCGCAGTACAGTGCGCGATAAACCCGGACTTGAAGAAAGAGTGGACCAAGTATCTCGCGCAGACTGAGCAACATGTGGAAAAGCTGCGCTCACTTTCCGTCGCGCTCGGCATCGACCCCAACAAGGAAACTCCCGGCAGACCGGTGGTTCGCGTCGTCGGTGCTGCGCTGGTGGAAGCCATGAAGCTGGCTCAGCAAGCTGGAAACCCGGAAGCCGCGCAGATTGTCGCTTGTGAGAGCGTCGTACTTGCAGAGACGAAGGATCACGCGGATTGGGAGCTGCTCAACAAATGCGCGGAGCACTTGGATGAAGCGGTCGCGGCGCCTATCCTAGAGATAGCGCGTGAAGTCGAAGACGAAGAAGACGAGCACCTTTACCATTCAAAGGGTTGGTGTCGGGAGTTATGGCTCAAGTCGCTTGGTATCCCTGCGGTGTTGCCACCGCCAGAGGAACGACAACACGTGAAGACAGCGATCGGCGCGGCGCGCGCGGAGAAGTTAGCCGATAGGCAGCGGTAAGATAGCTATGAAATTCATTTACGATACCGGCATTCGTCGACGTTGCTTTCAAAATGTTCGCTTGGTGGGTACGTGGGACGACGCGGGTCGCCACAGCTCCAAACTGACTGAAGTGCCGATGCGCGAGGCACCGCGGGAGGACGGCTCCATCGGATTCGAAGCCGAGGTGAAGCTGTCGCGCTCGGACATCGGCAAAGAGTTTCAATGGACCGTGCTGCTGGACGGGCCGCTCGGTCGCGATCGCGAAGGCATCGTCACCGAGCAGCACGGACTGGGGCACGACGCCCTGCATCGCACCTTCGTGCTGGATGAGAACCTGGACGACGTACAGCGCTACTACCTGACGCACGTGCGGCGCCTGGGGGCGCGCAAGATCAAACCGCCCGGCAGCGCCGAGTTCGGCTTGCGCTTTGCGGTTTGGGCGCCGAACGCGCAGAAGGTGGAAGTCGTCTTTGGTCAGAGTGACTGTGGCTACATCGCGGATGACGGTACAGGTATCGACCCGAGTCGCCCCGTGATCCCGATGCAACGGACGGCGGAGGGGATCTGGTTCGCTGGACCCGGGCAACATCCGGCGCTCGCGCGTTTTGCGGATTTCGTCGGCGCTCCGTATATGTACCGAATTCAGCGGGACGACGGCTCCGTCGCCTACCGAACGGATCTGCATTCCCGCGCACAGATCGGGCGTGGCGACTTCAATCCCAACGGTGCCCCCTATACCGGCAAGCCCGAGGCGCTGAACGGCGTCGTCAGTTGTTCGCTGGTGATCGATACCGAAATCGTGCAAGCAGACGCTTCCGATGAAGCGTCGTCGGAGTCGATACCCGAAGACGAGTTCTGGCGAGACGAGTTCAATCACGCCACGCCTTTCCCGCTGCGCATCGATGACATGGTCATCTACGAGCTGCACGTCGGCTCGCTGGGCTTCGGCGAAGATCGTCCCGGCAACTTCGACGACGCCATCGCGCTGCTCGACTACCTGACGGAGCTCGGTGTGAACGCGATCGAGCTGTTGCCGATCGCGGAGGCGAACGGCACGGGCACCTGGGGCTACGGCAATTCCCACCATTTTGCGATCGAGTCGAGCGCCGGTGGACGCGACAAGTTCCGGCACTTCGTGCGCGCGTGCCATCGGCGCGGCATCGCGGTGATCGTCGACGTGGTGTACAATCACTACGTACCGAACGGGGAGCGCGCCCAGTGGCAATACGATTCCCCAAAGCACGAAAACAATATCTATTACTGGTACGAAGGGAATCCTTCGGACTATCCGACTCCGGATGGCGGCTACCTCGACAATCTGTCGACCGGTTACGCGCCGCGCTTCCACGAAGAGATGGTCCGCAAGCTCTTCATCAGCAGCGCCGTGTCATTGGTGATCGATTTCCACGTGGATGGTTTCCGCGTCGATCAAACTACCTCCATGCACGCGTACAACGTGATTCACGCCGATGGTCGGCCCGCGGGTGGCGCGAATCTAGCCGGCGCCAAGTTCTTGCGCGAGCTCAGCCGCACGCTGCGGTTGATTCGACCGGCGACACTACTGACCTGCGAAGATCACTCGGATTGGGTGCTCGTCACGGAACACCCCGATGGCGCCGGGCTCGGTTTCGACGCGACCTGGTACTCGAATTTTTATCACAACCTGATCGGTGACACGGGACGCGGCGAAAACTCGGCGAATCTTCTGCTCACTGCCGGGATGGGCGGCGAGGGCCCGTTGGCACTGGATCGCTTCGCTGGCGTGCTGGAGGCAAGCGCGCGCAAGACGGTAGTTTATCACGAGTCTCACGATGAAGCGGGCAACTCCGAGCACTCTCGACGCACCTTGATGGTCGCGATCGCTGCCAACAAGGACACACCAGCGCCGACTGGAGAGCTGCGTAAGATCGCAGAGGCACGCTGTCGGTTGGTCGCCGGCATCACCCTGCTCTCCGCCGGTACACCCATGTTCTTGATGGGCGAAGAAATCGGCGCAACGAAAGACTTTACCTACGACGGCTTCCTGGACAACCGCGAAGACTTGCTCGGCGAACGCAACGGGGCCGGGCGCCACTTGTTCCGCTTCTATAGCGACTTGATCCGCTTCCGCCGCAGGCACCACACCTTCACGACAGCCAATATCGAAGTCGTGCAGGTGCACTCGGCCGATCGCTTGTTGTTTTTCCACCGCTGGAAGGGGCCGGAAAGCTACCTCGTACTCGCCACATTCAGCGATGCGGGTTGGCCCGACGGGTACACCGTCAGCGCTCCGATCATCGGCGACGGGCGCTGGCGCGAAATCTTCACCAGCGACTCCGTCGACTACGGCGGCTCCGGCGTTTCCAACGATTCCGAGCTCGTCTCCGAGAACGGCGCGATCCAGGTGCGGCTCCCGGCGCGTGGTTTCGTGGTGTTGCGGCGGACCCCGAAGGGCTGAGCGCCCGCGTCCGAGGCAGGAGGCGCGCGACCACGAGCACCGCTTCTACGGAATGCTGGTGCTCGCCGTCTCCTGCACGACGATTTCGCGAATCTCCGCGCCGCGCGGAAACGAGTATCCTCGCGTCAACAGGGCGTTCTGCTTGAGGTTACCGACGACCTGTTCCGGAGTCCTCCGACGATCGCGGCGGCAGTTCTCGTTCGCGCGCTCCAGATTGTTTTCGAAGCAGATCCAGCGAACGTCGGCGTCCGGCCGTTGTGCGCGAAGATCCGCGATCAGCTCGGCGCGTTCGCGCTCGACCATGTACGCAATGTCGACGACCACGCAATCTTTGCCGTTGGCGACCGCCGTCATGAGCTTGCCGTAACTCGACCCCGACCACCATTTGTAAACGCCCTCGTCGAACTTCAGAAAGCCCGCCGCCTCGAGCTCGCTCGCGAGCTGGGACTTGCCGGAGCCGCTCAGGCCCAGAACGATAACTACGACAGGGTGCAGGCTTGTCGTCATTGTGCGCCAAGGACGGCGGCGTGGAGGGAGAGGGGCAGCAGGTCCTGACCGCAGTCCACGTGCGCGAGGGCGTCAACCCGCTGCGGCCGCATCGCAAGAAATGCGGCCCCCGGTGCTGGTGACGCACGGCGGCGGCCCGTACTCAGAACTGGCTAATGAACTGCCAGGCCTCGCCTGGGACCCAGCTCTTGCTTTGGCCGCTGTCCTTCTCGGTCGGGTTGTGGTCGCCGTCGAACGCGCACCAGCGTACCGGGTAGCCCGCTGAGCAGCCAGCGTACGAAGTGCACGTGTGGGTGCCGCTGTTGCGATTGGGCTCCGGCGGGCTCTGGGACGTGCAGCCGTTGTTCATGACGAAGCGATCTCGCAAGGGGCGCCCTTGGGAGATGTTGAGTACGGAATCCCGGATGCCGTGGGCGTGGAAATAGGCGACCGGCTTGGTGCCACCGTTGCAGCCGCTCAATTGTGCGCCAGCGTACAGCGCGACTCCGCGAAAGACGTTGGGACGAGCACAAGCAAGCGCGTACGACATGCCGGCACCGAAGCTGAAACCAGTGGAAAAGATGCGCGTCGTATCGATGCACAAGTCTTTTTGGACGGCGTCGAGGATCGCGTCGGTGAGCGCGATGTCGCGGTCCATGGAGTTCTGCCAGCCTGCGTTGAGGCCTTCGGGCGCGATGAAGATGGTGCTGCCCTTGGCCAGGTCCCAGAGGCCATAGAAGGGATCCTCGGTGGAGCCGCCCATACCACCGTTGGCGACCTGATTCGCGTTGCCGTCACGCCAGTGAAAGGCAAAGATCAGCCGGTAGGGCTTCGTGTTGCTGTAGTCGTCCGGCACTCGCAGGATGTACTCGCGGTTTCCGCCGCTCTGGATTGTCTTGCGGCCGTTCGTGAGCGTACGGGCCTTGCCGCAACCAGCGCTTTTGCCGTCCCCCGCGCCCGCGCTTCCACCCGTTCCAGTGCTGCCCGCAGCGCCACCCGCGCCGCCGGAGGTTTTGCCGCCGGCTGCGCTGCCGCCACTGGCTCCCCCGGCGCCGCCGCTGGCCGCGCCGCCGGAAGCTCCGCCGGAAGCTCCGCCCGCGCCACTTCCGGCTGAGCCGACTGAGCCGCCCTTGCCCGCCGAGGAGCCACCAGCCGCGGGCGCTCCGCCTGCGCTCACCGTGCCGCCGTTCGTACTCGTCGTCCCGCCACTGCTCGCTCCGGCTACGCCGCCGAAGCTTGGGGCTCCGCCGTTTGCAACCGTACCGCCGGAGGCTCCGCCGGCCGCGGTTTGCCCGCCACGCGCCGTGGCTCCGCCAGTCGAACTGAAGTCAGGGGGCGACTCAGTTCCGCACGCGCTCGTAATTAGAGCCGCGCCGACAAGCGCAACGGGGGCCGCGCTCTTGACGCTTCGGGTCAGAAATCGGGAATAAGACACTTTCGGAAGCACAGCCCGCAGTGGGTTTTCCATCCAGCGTCCGTCAGTCGCTGAAGATTTTTTTGATAAACAATCGGTGCCCGCAGCCACCGTGTGCTGGATTTCACTCGCACGTGACACTGCTTGCTGCCTGCTTTGCATTTGGCGTTTCCGAAACGAGGACTGACGATGAAGAATCTCAATGTAGCCACCCTTGGCGCCTGGTTTGCGCTCTCCGTCGCGGCCTGCGGCTCGAACGAGCCCGCAGGTCCCAACCCGATGGGCACCAACGGCGGCAGCAGTCCGGCAGCGGGTGGCGCGCAGACCGGTGGCGTCGGAACTGGCGGCAGCAACACGGGAGGAGCCCAGACGCCGGCGAACGGCGGAGCCAGCACCGTGTCAGGAGGCGCGGGAGGTACCGCAACCACGACGGGTGGAGCGACCTCGTCACCAGCGGGCGGAAGCGGCGGGAGCGTCGGAGGCAACGGGATGGGCGGCGGCGGGGCCGGCATGCCCAGCGGCGCCGGCGGTAAGAACAGCGGCGGCTCGGGCGGAGCCACGACCGGGGGCGGCACAGGCAGCGGTGGAAGCGGCACGGGCGGCACCGCCACCGTCACCGAACCGGTGCTCGTCACTTCGACGAACAACGCGTTTTGGAAAGTCGGAACACCGATGGAGGTCACGGGCAATGCCGACATCACCATCGACGACTCGAAGACGCTGCAGAACTGGACAGGGTTCGGCGGCACCTTCAACGAGAAGGGCTGGGAGGCGCTCGCCGCGCTGAGCAGCGCGGATCGCGACAAGGCGATCAAGCTGCTGTTCGACAAGAGCGACGGCGCGAACTTCGTGAGTGGGCGCATCCCAATCGGTGCCAGCGACTACGCGATGGACCGCTACACGTTGAACGACAACGCTGGCGACACCTCGATGTCGAAATTCTCGATCGAGCGCGACCGCAAACGCTTGATCCCGTACATCAAGGCTGCGCTAGCGGTCAGGTCAGACATCATGTTCTGGGGCAGCCCCTGGACTCCGCCGCCCTGGATGAAGAGCAACAACGCCTACGACCGCGGCAACATGAAGACAGACGCCGAGACGCTGAAGGCGTTCGCGCTCTATCTGACCAAGTTCGTGCAGGAATACGGCAAGGAAGGCATCAAGATCGACGTCATCCACCCGCAGAACGAGCCTGGTTATGCCCAGGACTATCCGTCCTGCAGCTGGACCGGCCAGCAGATGGCCGGCTTCATCAAGAATCAGCTCGCGCCCACGTTCACCGAGAACAATCTCACGACGAAGATCTTCTGCGGGACGATGTCGAACCCGACGGCGGACAAGGACATCCTGAACGCGGTAGTCGCCGATGCGGGGGCCAAGGCCGTGATCAAGGGCTTTGGTCTGCAGTGGGGGCTACGTGGCGCGTGGGATCAGGCCAACTTGGATAAGAGCCTCGAAATTTGGCAGACCGAGCACCAATGCGGCAACTTCCCGAACGGCAACAACACGAACCGCGCGCCGAACGACTTCGCCTATGGCGTGGAGAGCTGGGGCTACATTCGTGATTGGATCAAGAAAGGCGTCAACCACTACGCCGCCTGGAACATGGTGCTCGACACCGTGGGCAGGAATCTCGACACGGTGCGGCCTTGGGCGCAGAACGCGCTGCTGGCGGTGGATGTGTCGGCTAAGTCGCTCAACATCACCCCGACCTATTACGTCTTCCGCCATGCCTCGCAGTACTCGGACGTCGGCGGCAAGGTCGTCAGCACCTCCAGCAATGACGCGATCGCTTTCAAGAATCCAGACGGCACCGTCGTCGCGGTAATCTACGCGAACGCCGCCAAGACGATCACCGTCTCGATCGCCGGTAAGAAGCTGCAATTCCAGATGCCAGGCCAGGGCTGGGCGACGCTCAACGTGAAGCCGTGAGGCTTCAGCGCGCGAGTATTTAACGAAATGCGAACAGGTGCAGCGGCCCAGTGAAGTAGCTTAACGGCTCCTGCTGGAGAGCCGTCATGCGTTGGATATCCGTTGCACCGCTGTTCGCGTTGGCCGTTTACGTCACGCGGCCAGCATTGGCCGTAAGTAGCTCCGAACTCTATCCTTCCGCGGCCTACGGCTACGGAAGGATGGAGGCGCGCGTGAAGTTCGCCGCTGGCGACGGCGTCATCAGCTCCTTCTTCCTCTGGAAAGACGGCTCCGAAGTGTCCGGCACCTTCTGGAACGAGCTGGACTTCGAGAAATTGGGCGCCGACTGCCACCTGGAAACCAATGCCTTGTACGGCGCACCGGTTGCCGGGCACACGCAGAAGCACACGCTCGGAGGGCTGTGCACGGGCTATCACGTCTATACGTACGAGTGGACCCCGGACGCCATCGTTTGGTTGGTGGATGGGGTCGAGATTCGACGTGAGACCGGCGCCACTGCGCAGGCGTTTTCTCAGAACGCAGCGGCGAAGGGCATGCAGCTGCGTTTTAACGTTTGGCCTGGAGACGCCTCGTTCGGCGGAAACTTCAGCCCGAGCATCTTGCCGGTGCATCAGTATATCGACTGGGTTCAGCTGTTCAGTTACGCCGACGGGAAATTCACGCTGAAATGGCGCGAGGACTTCAACGGCACAGCGCTGCCGCAAGGCTGGCTGAAGGCCAACTGGGCGTCACCCAAGAACCTGTCGACACATCACGAGAACAACGTGAACTTCATCGACGGTTACGCGGTGTTGTCGCTCACGGCGGATGACAAAGTTGGTCCTGCGGGCGCAACGCCACGCGCAGGCGACACCGGCGGGATGTCGTCTGGCGGTTCCATGAATAGCGGCGGTTCGTCCGGAGCCACAGCGTCCGGCGGCACGCTGGCGCAAGGAGGTGCTGCGGCTCAAGGCGGAGTCTCCGTGACAGCAGGCAGCCCGGGAGCGGGCGGCGCGCTGAATCAAGGAGGAGTCCCGACTGCAGGGGGAACCATGATGGCAGCCGGAGGCGCCACCAATACCGGCGGTGCGCCGACTTCGGGAGGCGCTGCGCCTTCGGGAGGCACCAACGGCTTGGGCGGCAAAGCAGCGGCGGGGAGCGACTCGCGCGGCGGCAGCGGCGTTACGTCTGGCGGCTCCACACCGAGCGGCATGGCGCTGGGTGGCGGAGGCGCCTCAGCAGGCGCACCGACTGCAGCAGACCCTTCCGGCTGCAGCTGCGCGCTCGTCGGGGCAGACCGCCCCAACATCGACACACGACTGTTGTTACTCGCGCTCGCCGCAGTGACCTTCGTACGTCGCCGCGTGCGTCACAACTGAAGTATTGAGTTGGGAGCGGCATCGCGGCGAATTTTCTCCGCTGCAGAGGGGGACGATCTCGCCCTCTGCCCTTCGCGTCCAGGCTCCATACACTGGGCAGCGGAGAAACACAGTATGTCCAAAGTTGCTACCTCTCGACGCGTGTACGGGACGCTAAACGTGGCGTTCCTACTGTTCCTGGTTGGCTGCTCAAGCGAAGAAAATCCTAGCGGCGGCAGTGGCGGCGCACCGGGTGCTGGCGGTCTGGTTGGCTCGGGCGGAGCCACGATCCCCTCGTTTGGTGGCGCCACGACTCAGGGCGGAACAACGTCGAGCGGAGGCGCAGCTGCAGGCGGAGCGCCTTCTGCCGGCGGGACGGTGAGCAGTGGCGGGGCAACTCCGACGTCCGGTGGTGCAGCGTCGGGCGGTGCAGCGTCCGGTGGTGCAGCGTCCGGTGGCGCGGCGTCGGGCGGCGCGGCGTCGGGCGGTGGCTCAGCCAAGGGGGGAACTACCGGCGCTGGCGGCAGCACGAGCACTGGCGGCGGAGCAGGCGCCACCGGCACGGGCGGCGGCGGCTCTGGCACCTGTGAGAAGGGCACCACGAAGGGCAAAGAAGTGCTCTTCATCGGTGAGTCGTTCATCGCGGCCAGCGACATCCCAGAAGAGACCACGAAGCTGGCCCGCGCTGCTGGATCGCTCGCGGCGAGCGAATCTTATGTCGACAAATCCGTCAGCGGAACCTGGATCGGCAACACCGCCAGTAACTCGATCCCGAACCAGTACAAGAGCAACTCGAGCGGTGTGCGCTACGTGCTGATGAACGGCGGCGGCAACGATTGCTGGCAAGGTGGCAAAGAGTCCGATCGCACCAACGCGCTGAATGCGGCAAAGACGCTGTTCCAGGACATGGGCAAAAACGGCGTCCAGAAGGTGGTGTACTTCTTCTATCCTGATCCCATCGGCTCGAATTTCGCTAGTCTCACGGCTTGCCTCAATCTACTTCGACCTGAGATGAAGAAGCTGTGCGAGGAACAAACATCCCCGAAGTGCTACTGGGTGGATCTGCGCGAGACCTGGATGGGACACAACGAGTACACCTCGGACGGCATCCACGTAGCGGGCCCGGGCAACGTGCCCACCGCCACCGCGATCTTCAAGTCCATGCAGGCGAACTGCGTCGCGCCGTGATGCAGAGTAGCCCGACCCCTGGTCGGCGGACTTTCCAAACCAGTGCGGTCATGACCGCGCTGGTTTGCCTGCTTTCCGCCTGCAGCTCCGATCCCCACACGCCCCCTGCCACGATCGAGACGGGACCCTTCACCCTCACGAGTCCGGCCATCGACAACGTCGAAGGTTGCTCGGTGGAGACCCCCGCGCCGTGTGACGTTTTCCCAGATCAAAACGTCAGCTACATGTCGAACGCCAACATCTCCCCGGAGCTCCACTGGAAGGCCGCGCCGTCGAACACCCAGAGCTACGCGCTCGTGCTGTTCGATGTCACCTACGGCCAAGCTCACTGGGTGCTGTGGAACATCCCCGGCAACCTCAAATCTTTGGCCGCCAACGTGCCAAAGGACACCGCGATGCCGGCGAGCGTGGCGGGCGCGCGACAAGCCAACGCCAACTTTGCCACCGCCGAGGCGGACGGCTATTTCGGCCCGCACATCCCCTGCAACGTGTTTCAGTTCCAGCTCTACGCGCTCTCGCTCGGCTCGTTTTCGCCAAAGGATCCGGACTCGGCAGTGCTCGTTCATATCGAGCTGCAAGAGCTCGGGGCTCCGATCTTGGGCGTCGCGAAGCTGACCGCGCGGAGCAACGACTACGGCACGACCTGCCAGTAACGCCGGCCAAAACGCGTCCGAACGTACAGGCTGAAAACATTCAGCCACGACTGGATCGTTTGCCGCGCGACTCCGCAGACAGCGCTGGGCGCAGCCATTACGATGCGGGCCGATGCCGGCCCCACCGAAGGACAAAGACAAGAACAGTCGCACCGTTGCGCCCCGCCGCCGCGCATCCGCCAAAAAGCGAGGGAGCTCCAAGCCAGCCGATGCGGCTCAACTGGGCCCGGCCAGCCAAGAAGATCTCAAGAAGGTGTTGGCCCAGCGCGTTCGCGATGCCCGCGCTCGGCGCTTCATGACGCGCAAAGCGCTGGCCCAGGAGTCCGGAATTTCCCTGGCCTATCTCGCGCGGGTCGAAAACGGGACCGGCAACATCTCGCTCGGCTTGCTGCAGCACCTGGCGCTCGCCTTGAATCTTCCCATCGAGAGCTTCCTTGCCGCCGAGCAAGCTCCCAACGCTGACTTTACGCTGATCGTCGAGTTCTTGAAGCGACAAAGTGCCGAACGCCTGGCGCTGATCCGACGGCAGTTGTTCAACAGCCACGATCGAGCGCAGCGCGTTGCGCTGGTAGGGATCCGCGGCGTCGGCAAATCCACGCTGGGGCCCGCGCTCGCCCAGCGGCTGGCAGTCCCGTTCGTGGAGCTCAATCGCGAAATCGAAAAAGAGGCAGGCCTAGGGGTCAGCGAGATCTTCACCGTGTACGGGCAGCACGGTTACCGCGTGATCGAGCGGCGATGCCTGGAACGCATCATCGTCAATCATCCGCAGGTCGTGCTGGCCACGGCCGGCGGCATCGTCGCCGAGACGGCGACCTACGAGATCTTGCTCAGCTCATTCTTTACGGTTTGGCTCAAGGCCAGCCCGGAGGTCATGTTCGAGCGCGTGTTGGCGCAGCACGACGCGCGCATCGCCAGCCCCGAACTCCGCAACGAGGCGCTCGAAAACATCGAACGCACGCTCGAAGCGCGCCGGCACCTGTATGAGCTCGCGCCCGCGGCGTTCGATACGGGTGGCAAAACGGTCGAGCAGATCGTGCGCGGGTTGTTGGCGCTCCTGCCGGGCGGCATGCGCAGCCTGCCACTCTGACTGTTATGGAGCGCTAGACGCTCATGAGCGCATCGAGCGCAAGCACGCCGCTCGGGTAGACGCGCAGCGGATTGATCTCCACCTCGCGCACGCGCGGCTGCTGGCACAAGAAATCGCCGAGCGCGACGATGCAACGGGCCACTGCGTCGCGATCGAGTTTGGGGCTACCGCGCCACCCGTCAAGCAGCGCCTTGCCGCGCAGCTGATCGAGCATACCTTCTGCCTCCGCCAGCGTGAGCGGCGCCAAGCGGGTGGCCGTGTCGCGCAGCGCCTCCGCCAAGATGCCGCCGAGACCCACGACCACCACGGGTCCAAAGCTGGCGTCGCGCGTGCCGGAAACGATGAGCTCGAGCCCAGCCGGAGCCATCTCTTCAATCAAGTAGCGACGCGGCGACGTGAGCGGAATCGCGTCGAGGTGGGCGAGCGCAGCCTCGAGCTCTGCGCTGTCACGGATGTTCAAGCGCACACCGCCCAGCTCCGTCTTGTGTTCGATTTCAGCAGCGAGGATTTTGGCGACGACAGGTTTCTGCAGTTCACGCAACGCTTGGTGCGCGGCTTCGTGTGAGCCGCAGGCCACGCGACGAGGCGCGGCGATCCCCAGTGATTCGAGGGTTTGCTTCGCGCTGTGTTCGTCGGCTGGCGCCTCGGGCAGGGACGCGGACGACACGCGAAGCGCTGTCGCTTGGCTTTGGGAGAGACGTGCTTGCCGTGACGCATCCAGCGCCAGTGCGCTCGCCGCCTTCGCCAACTCTTCCGGAGACCGCGCGACGAAAAAGCCTTCGCTACGTAGCGCGCCGAGCGTCTCGCCAATTTCCTCGCGCAGACCCATTGTCCCGAACAAGATCGGCTTGGTGACTGCGCGTTGAACGGCTGGCAACGACGTCTCCGGGCGCAGCGCCGCCGGCTCGCTGAGCGCGTAGACGATCACGGCGTCGATGTTGTCGTCTTGCGCCACCGCCGAGACGATCTCGGGGAACGATGGCCCCGGGCGCCCCGTGTCGACTGGGTTCTGCTGGTACGTCATCGGCGGCAGCTTCCGAGCGACGCTTTCGAGTGTGCTGCTCGCGAGAGACGGAACCGTCACTCCCCTCGCCTTCAGCAGATCCAGCATCGACAGGCCGGCCCCTGCTTGCGCGGTGATCACGCCGATGCCTGGGTGCAGCTTGGCTGGGAGTCGGGCCACGGACAGCGCCGCCGCCGCCAGCGCCAGATCTTGCGTCGAATCGACGAGCACGGCGCCTGCCTGTTCGAGCGCGCTCGAGCGAAGCGCGTACGGCCCTAACAAGTTGCCAGTGTGCGAGCGAGCGAAATCTCCGACGTCGGTCTGGCCGACCGTAAACGCGACGATGGGCTTGACCTTTGCGATGCGCCGGATCGTCTCGTACAAGCGGCGCCCGTCACGGATCCCCTCGAGGTGGAGCGCGATGGCTTTGGTTGCGTCCTGCCCTGCAACGAACTCGAGCACGTCCGACGCGCTGATATCCACGGAGTTGCCGAGCCCGACCGCGCACGACACACCGTAGCCGGCGTTCGCCAACAAGAAACTCACCGTCAGGTTGATGCCGGCGCTCTGCGCGACGACGGCAACACGACCGGACGGGATGCGCTCGGCCGAAGGCAGAAAGCTGGCGGTCAGCGAAATCTCCTTGTTCACGAAGCCAGCAGTGTTCGGTCCCAGGAGTCGAAACCCCGAGTCACGACAGGCCCGGCCGAGCTCCGCCTCGAGCAGCGCCCCTTCCGCGCCGGCCTCCGAGAAGCCCCCACTGACGATCAGACCACCGCCGCATCGACAGTCGATGGCCTCGCGCAACGCTGCGACACACGCCGCGGCGGGTATGGCGAAGATAACCAGATCGACCGGCTGCGGCAGCGCGCGCAAGGATGGAAAAGCCTTACGCCCCAAGACAGCGCCCGCCTTCGGGTTGATTGCGAAGACCTCACCCGCAAAGCTCTCGAGCGCCAACATCGCTTGATAGCCGGCCTTCTCCGGAGCGGCGGAGGCTCCGACCACGGCCACCGATTTCGGCGCAAGCAGCCGCTCCAGGTTCGTGCGCGGGGCCATGTGTACCTCCAGCGAGTCAGCCTCGCGCGTAAAAAGAGCCCCCGTGGGCAGCCAAGCGTTCGATCAGCGGCGCGGGTGTCCAGCACGCCTCACCCACCCGCTCGCGGTAGCGCAGGATGTGTTCGTGCACATGCCGAAGGCCGAGCTGATCCGCGAAGAACAGCGGCCCGCCGCGATACGCTGGGAAGCCGCAGCCGTGGACCCAGATCATGTCGATGTCGAGCGGCCGGGCGGCGACCTCCTCTTCCAGCACACGAGCCGCTTCGTTGATGATGCGGTAGAGGCAACGCTCTTCGAGCTCCTGGAGCGGGATGCTGCGCCTCTCGATCGACCGGCTCCGCGAGTGTTTTTCGAGTAGAGCCGCAACCGCTGGGTCGGGTACTGCGCGCTCCCCATCGTAACGGTAAAAGCCGGCGCCCGAGGCTCGCCCCAAACGCCCGAGCTGAAAGAGCTCCTCGACAACGCTGCAGCCGCGCTCTCGCTCGCTGAGCTCGGCGAATCTTGCTCTGCGCTCCGCGAGTGCCGTCTCCAGCCCAGCCGCGTCGAGTGCAGCGAAGGGTCCCATCGGAAAACCGAAGGCGGTGAGCGCGCGATCCACCTCCTCGGGCTGCGCGCCTTCCTCGAGCAGGAACAAAGCTTCTCGCAAGCAGTGGGCGAGCGAGCGACTCGCTACGTAGCCGCGAACGGGGACCGCGACTTTGCCCGCGCTGCGCCCGAATTTCATGACCGTCGCGTAAGCGTCCGGCGCGGTGTGTCGACCGCGCACGTTCTCGAGCAGCTTCAGCCGCTCGATCGGGGCAGCAAAGTGCATGCCCACCACGTCCGCGGGTCGCTGCGTGGCCGAGGCCAACGTGTCCAGGTCGAGGAACGCCGTACTGGTCGCGAGGATCGCGCCGGGTTTGGCAACGCCGTCGATGCGCGTGAGCGCGGCAAGCTTCGTATTGAGGTTTTCGTCGACGGCTTCGATCACGAGATCAGCCGTTCGCAGGTCGTCATACGACAACGTGGATCGCACTAGCTCTCGTGCGGCGAGCGCGCCTTCCGGTTTGCCGCCGTTGATTGCCGCCAACGTGCGGTCGAGCTCGTCTTGCGTGTCGGCGAGCAATGTCACCGGCAATCGCGCGCCGACCCAGCACTTCGCGAGGGCGCTGGCGAGCGCGCCGGCGCCTACCACCGCAACCGACTTCAGCGGACGCGTCGGTGTGTCCTCTGGCAAACCGGGGACCTTCGAAACTTCGCGCTCACCGAAGAACAGGTGCCGCTGCGCCTTGGATTCGGGCGACGCCATCAGCTCGCGGAACAGCTCTCGTTCGCGCTGCAGGCCCTGCTCGAAAGGGAGCTCGACGGCAGCACGCACCGCGTCGACTCCGCGAAATGGCGCAAGGTATCCGCGGCAACGCTGGGCGATGCTCCGCTCGAACTCGCTAAAAAACTGAGCGTCATCGAGCTTTGCGCTGAGCGCGCTCACGCGGCGATGGGCGCGTCCTTCGGCCAGCGCGCGCTGCGCGAACGCAAGCGCAGCTTCTTTGAGATCGTCACCGACCAGCTCGTCCACCAACCCTAGCCGCTGAGCTTCTTGCGCCGAGATCAGCTTTCCTGACACGATCAATTCGAGTGCTGGGCGCACACCAATCAAGCGCGGTAGTCGCTGCGTGCCGCCAGCGCCCGGCAGGATGCCGAGCGTGACCTCGGGTAGTCCGAGCTTCGCGCTGGCGGTGGCGACCCTGATATGACAGGCCAACGCGAGCTCGAGTCCTCCCCCGAGCGCAGTCCCATGGATCGCCGCGATGGTCAGCAGCGGTGAGCTGTCCACGAACTCGATGATCTCTGGAACGTCGGGCGCAAGCGGGGGCTTGTCGAACTCGCGGATGTCCGCGCCGGCGACGAAGGTGCGTCCGTCGCAGGCGATCACGATCGCCTCGACCCCGGAGCCCACGTACAACTCCTGCAACGTCGCGCGCAGCGCGTTGCGAACGCCGTGCGATAGCGCGTTCACGGGGGGATTGTTCAGCGAGACGAGCGCGACCTTGCCGTGCCGCGTGACGGTGACTGGATTGACCATGAGGAGCTCAGCGCGGCGCCATGCGCAGCGCGCCGTCCAAACGAATCGATTCGCCGTTCAGCATTTCGTTTTCGACGATCTGTTGCGCCAGCGCGGCGTACTCATCGGGGCGCCCCAGCCGCTGCGGGAACGGGACGCTCTTGCCCAGCGAGTCCTGAACCTCGGGGGGCAGTCCCGCCAGCATCGGAGTCTGAAAGATTCCGGGCGCGATGGTGCACACGCGGATGCCGCTACTGGCGAGCTCACGCGCGATGGGCAGCGTCATCGCGACGATGCCGCCCTTGGAGGCTGCGTAAGCGGCCTGACCGATCTGACCGTCCCAAACCGCTACGGAAGCCGTATTGATGATCACGCCGCGCTCACCGGCGTCGTTCGGGCCGTTGCCAGCCATCGCCACCGCCGCCAGGCGGATCATGTTGAACGCGCCGATCAAGTTGACCTGGATCACCTGGCTGAACGTCTCCAGCCGATGCGGTCCTTTCTTGCCGTTGACGCGTTCGGCGGGCCCGATGCCAGCGCAGTTCACGAGGCCGTGTACCGCCCCGAAGCGTTCGCGAGCGAGTTCGACGAC
>Ga0247764_1000219_pt1 | contig 21161 bp, 13 predicted proteins | sample UWRJL051202B4_FD_179932 | JGI IMG/M metagenome (GOLD analysis project Ga0247764, IMG submission 179932) | Plant litter microbial communities from Arlington Agricultural Research Station in Wisconsin, United States - UWRJ-L051-202B-4 | ecosystem: Environmental > Terrestrial > Plant litter >...
TCGGCGGATCCGGGATCTTCAGATCGACCCCGACGTAGGCGGCTTCGTTCTCCACCACGGTAAACTTGCTGGTCGCGCTCAAGAGCACGTTGTTGGAGGCGTCGAGTGCCTCGGCCGTCATCGTGGCGTCGCCGTCTTTCCAGCTGTCGGGCAGGACAAAGCGCTCGAAGAACGGGGCGATGGTGACGAACTTGTCCTTCAAGTTGTTCTTCGGCATCGCCGGATCCGGGATCGGATTGCCGCTTTCATCCAGCCGATCCAGCTGGTAACCGCCCTCTTTCGGCTTAACGTCGCGAAAGAAGCGCGTCTGCCCCGGTTGATCCAGCGTAATTCGCACCAGCACGGCCGGCTTCTTCGTCGTGTCCGAAGAGCCCGGCGACAGGATATTCCCCGGGATTCCCGGCGAGATCAAACCGCCGTTACGGCCGTTGTTGGTGGTGCCGTTCCACTCAGCATCGTTGGAAGATTGTACGTTTGCCGCGACCACCGTGTCGGAGGACGAGCAACCCAACATCGTCGAGATCGCGGCCGCGAGAGCGACCCCAGCAACACGCATGCGCTTCATGGCGGCGCATCCTAGTTTGGGGGGACGTAAGACAGCAACTGTCGTGTTGGGCGTAGACGATGAAAGTTGCTCGGAGCGAGCGGCTCGCCGTCAACTGGCAAATCTGTGGCCATTGTGAAACCTATCGTGAAGGCCCACGCTCCTCACGCCTATCGTGTTGCAACGGGGCAGAGGGGGTTAACAGGAAGGCGTAAGGCGGGAAGGGATTTTCGGGGGCTGGTGTTTGATTGACCTGAGCCCAGAAATTCCCAGAACCCTTCCTGACTTCTGACTTCCTGTTTAATTCTCCTGGCTCTAGCGCACGGATTGGTGGGTCACGGACAATGCCGGCGTTTGCCGGACCCAACCAGAATCAACTAAGCGATGAGGCTTGGGAGTGGGGTCTTGGTGGCGAGCTTGGGGTCGCCGAAGCCTTTGAAATCGGTGATGCCCATAGCGGCGGCGGCGGTGAGCAGCACGCGTTCGTGGCGGCTGGTGTCGTGGATGTAGCGGCCACCCGAGCCCGTCTTCAAGTAACCGCCCGCGCCGCCAGCGAGCACGAAGCGCATCGACTTCATGTTGTGGTCCACGGCGTCGCCCATGTCGCGCGCCCACACCACTAGCGTACTGTCGAACAGCGTCTGGCTGGGATCGGTCGGCTCTGGCTTCTTCTTCAGCGCCTTGAGCAGGTTCACGAACGTCTCGGCTTGCCACGCTTCCAGCGCAACCAGGCCTTTGAAGTTCTCGCCGGCGCCGCTGTGAATGAAGCCGTTGTGTTGCTCACCCTTGAGGGTTGGCAGTTCCACCTGCATCGTTTGATCGGTGCCCCACTGAATCGAGGCGACGCGCGTGATGTCGCACGCGAACGCGTTCACGATGATGTCCAGATGCAGCAGGTTGTTCGCCAGCGGCGACTTGCTGGTCGAGTCCGTGGGGCGCCCGGGCGGCGTACACATGATCACCGGTCCAGGGTCGACGCTGCCACCGCCGCCGCCGCTGCTCGCCCCGAGTTTGTTCTCGAGCTCGCGAATGGACTCCAGGTGCGACTCGAGCTTGCTGCGGTCTGCCGCGCCGACGCGGCTTTGCAAGTCTTTGGTTTCGGCGGTGATGAGATCCAGGATGCTCTTACGGCGTTTGGCGACCGGGTCGGGACCGGTGGGGGTCATGCCGCCGACCATCGGAATGCTGCTGAACACGGAGTTGAACGCCGACGTCGGTGACGCGATGGGGGGGAGGTTCTTGCCAGCGCGGAAGAACATGGAGTTGGCGCCGCTGGTCTCTGCTCCCAAGATCAGCGAGCTGATCGGGCGCCGGACACCGGCTTTGACCAACCCGTCTGCCACGAACTGATCGAGTGACTGCATCAGCTGCTGCACGTTGTTCACGGCGTAGTAGCCGTTGCCCATGCCCGTGATCGCGTCTGGCGCGCCGTGGTTGTTGCTGACGTTCTCCGCCGGCAGACCCTCGATCAGCACGATCTTGTCGCGGACCTCGGCGTCGGCGAACGCGGCGGTCATCGCGCTGAACTGCGTGATCGTCTCGCCCGAGAACTTGGGCGTCCACATGTCGGGCTTGGTGCCCATGGTGCCGAAGATCAGCAGGCGCTTGGCTTGCTTGGCTCCGGCGGCATAGACGGGCTGCCCATTTAAAATCGAGTAGAACGGAGCGAGCAACAGGCCGCCCGCGGCGCTTGCAAGGAGTTGTCGACGACGAATCGTGTGCATTCTGGATCCTCGGCTCACTAATCTTGCGTGCGCGCCGTGAAGCGCGCGGCGTGAATGATTCCCATCAGGACGCTCTTCAGCGCGTAGGAGTTCTGAGTCGCTTCCTGATTGATGGAGTTGTAGGTGCAGGCGTCCTGCTGCCACGACGGGCTGCCGTAGGCGTAATACGACCAGTAGCGAACCATGCAGCGCTTCACGTCGTCGTTGGTGGAGAGGTAGGTCGACAGGCCCTTCACTCCGGCCACGTTGACGTTGCCGTCCTTGGCGTTTGCGGCGTAGACGACCGCGCTGTCATCGACGTTCTCGCCCGCGTCCTGAGCGCGGTAACGTCCGAAGGCGTCGTAGTGCTCGAAGGCGAAGCCGATGGGATCCATCAGCTCGTGGCAGCCGTAACATTCCCCGCGGGTCTTGGCGGCGTGCTCTTGCTCGTACTTCTGGCGCGTGGTGCGTGCCGTGCCGGTGGGCGTGAACTTGGTGTCGAGCCCAGCGGGCGGAGGCGGTACGTCCTGGCACATCAGGCGCGTGCGCACGAGGTGACCGCGCTGCGTGGGAGACGACATGTCCGACTTGGCGTAGCCGGTGAGGATGCCGCCCAGGCCGAGCAAGCCGCCGTCGCGATTGCTGGTGTACGTCACCTTCTGGAACGTGTTGCCGAACGCGTTGGCGTCGAGGCCGTAGTACTGGGCCAGGTTCTTGTTCACGAACGAGTAGTTCGCGCTGAACAAGCTGCCGACGTTGCCGCTCGAGTTGAAGATGTCGAGCAGGAACGTGCGCTGCTCCGTGGCCATGTCCGTGCGGACCGCCTCTGGGAAGTCGAACACGTTCGCGTCCTTCACGGCGACGGTCAGCTTGTCCAAGCCGAGCCAGCCGCTCATGAAGTTCATTACGGCGTTCTGCGCGGCAGGCAGCGCCAGCAAGCGGTTCGCCTGCTGATCGATCATGGCCGTCATCATCATGCTGCCGCGCGAGACTTGGTCCGCCGCGTCGAGCAAGGTGGCGTCCGGACCGCTGCCGGTGAGCAGATACGACAAGCTGCTCGCGACCTCGAACGGCGTCAGCGTGATCGTCGCGCCCGAAGCACCCTTGGCGCCGAGCTCCGTGCGGTACAGGAAGTTGGGCGACTGCAACATCGCCGCGACCACTGCCTCCGCACCAGCAGCGAAGGATTCCTCGGCCATGAACAAATTGCTGTAGGCCGTGATGCGGGCGTCGTCATCCGCGAGGGTGACGCGGAACGCCTTACGGCCGAAGCTCTTGATCAAGGTCTTGGCGCAGTTCGTGTCTTTGGTCTGGCACGTAGCGATCTGCGAGAGCTTGCTGCCGACGGCCCACTTGGCCACCGCTTCGGCGCTGTTCATCAGCTGGTCGGCGTTGAGGCCTTGCACTTGCAGCGTGGCGGAGTCGACGCTGAAGCCGAGCACCTTCTGATCGTTGAAGACCTCGCCGACGGGCGCAGCCGCGTCACCGCCGAAGAGATCGATGATGGACGCCTTGAACTCGCCTGCGGTCAGGCGCCGCAAGGCGCGCGGACCCGGGCTGTTGCTGGTGCAGGACTTCTCCGCCGGCAGCGCGCTCGGCGGTATCGGTGACGTGACCACGCTGCCGCCGGAGCCGTTGCCGGCGCTGCTGCCGCCGCTACCCGGTGACGCGCCGCCGTTGTTGTTGTTGGGCGCGCCAGCCGTGCCGTTGGTTCCGCCGCGGCCACCAGAGCTGGGACCCGCGCCCGTACCGTTACCCGCGCCGGGTCCGGGACCGTTGCCTGCGCCGGGGACGTTCTGCTCGCCGCCGCCGCCGGGACCTGGCCCCGGCCCATTGCCACCGGACGTGCCATCTGCTTCGTCGGGCTCGGTGATCTGCGCGCTACAGCTGACGAGCGCAGCGCAGACGAGCGCGAGCCAAGAGATTCGGGGCGACGTCGTCGTCGCACGGAGCGGAGCCGATGTTGTTTGAAGCATCGCGTACCTATTCGAGGCGCGGCTCTGCGAAACAGAACCGCGGAGGGCCATTCGGTCGGAGCGCGCGACCAGCAGGCAGCCTAACACGCTGGTCACGATGCGCGCCCACTTTGATTTCGGCTAGTGCCAAAAATCGCACGAGCAATCAGCATGGAAATTGGACGCACGGGCCAAATCGCAAACCTTCGGGGTGGGACATTGCAGAGCTGCAATCCATCGAGTGCAGATGATTTCTGGAGAGCCAGATTTCTTGGCTCGGCATTCCCGAATTGGCGCGTTTTTGCGGCTTTTCGCCGCAGAGGCCGGCGCGCAACATGTGTTCGAATTGGAATTTTACAGACTCAGTGAGTCGTCGATTTTTCGTATGCGGCTGTTGGCAATCCACACATCAAGCGTCGACATCGGACAAATTTCCGGTCGCACGAGAGCAGCCCGCAAGAACTTCCAAAAAAGTTCGCGTGAATCAAGATCAACGACAGCGAAAAAATCGCCCTCGATGTGGGCAGCGTTACGCTTGCAGAGCACTCTGCACCGCCGAAATCAGCGCTTCGGCGGTGTAGGGCTTGCTCAACCACGTCATGCCGCGCTCCAGCGCGAGGGCGCCCCGTTCCATCGGCGTATGTCCGCTGACGAGGATGCCCTTCTGCTCCGGAAACCGCGAGCGAATGCGGTCGAACACGTCCAAACCGTCCTCACTCTCGTGCAGGATCATGTCCAGAATCACGAGATCGAAGGGCGTGCTTTCCGAATTTTCCTCGCCGGGCGGCGCGCACTGGCTCACCAGCTCCCAGGCGTGCGACGGGTTTTGCGTGGTGACCACGTCATAACCCGCGCGGGTGAGGATGCGGCGCGCGGTGCGGAGCTGCATGGGCTCGTCATCCAACACCAACACCTTGCCGTGCCCCGGGCGCGGTTCGAACTTGGGGGCTGGTACCGCGGGAGCGACCTTGGTTACGCGCGGAAAGTACAGAGCGAACTCGGTGCCGACGCCGGGGGTGCTGCGCACGTCGATGAAGCCGGCGTGTTCCTTGACCACGCCATGGACGATCGCGAGGCCGAGTCCGCTGCCGCTGCCGCTGCCACTGCCGCTCAGCTTCTTGGCGCTGAAGAACGGCTCGAAGATGCGGCGCAGGCTCTCCTCCGGAATGCCTTGCCCCGAGTCGCGCACGGAGACCACGGCGTAGTCGCCGGGTTCGATCAGCTCGTAGCCCGAGCGCGGCGCGTTCAACCGCACGCCATCGGTGCGCACGAGTATGCTGCCCTTTCGGGTGAGCGCCTCCGCCCCGTTCAGCACCAGGTTCGTCACGGCGCGTATCAGATGAGCTTCTGACGCGTTCACGTACAGCGGCGTTGGTGACACGCGCATCATCAGCTGCACTTCGTGCCCGTTACGGTTCAGCACGTCGCGCGACAACGTCATCGCCGAGTTCAGCGCGACGTGGTTCAAGTCCAGCGTCTCTTTGCTGACTTGCCGCTGACGGCCCAGCGTCAAAAGGTCTTTGATCGTCTGTGCCGCGCGCAGCGCGGCGGCTTTGATCGCCAAAAGGTCGTCGATGATCTCGGTCTGCGGTTGCGCGCCGGGCGCCTTCGCCAGCTCCTCCAGGATCATATCGGGCAGCGCCGCCAGCGGCCCGAGCGCGTTGTTGAGATCGTGCGCCACGCCGCCCGCCAACACGCTGAGCGACTGAATTCGCTCCGCGGTTGCCAGCTTCTCCTGCGTGCTGCGCTCTTGCGCCGCGGTCTGCCGGACGATCTCGCGGTGCAAGTCGGCCGTCTTCAGCGCCAGGCTGACGCGATCGCGGAACATTTGGTAAGCGACGATGCTCGGCGAATATTCGAACAACATCACGCCCAGCAGCTCCGTCTCGAACGTCAGCGCCAGACCTATCCAGGTGTAACGCCGCCCGGGGTCCAGCGCGCCGCTAGGGAACAGCTGGCAGGTCGGGAACGCCCCGGGCGGTGGACGAAACTCGTTGCCGTCGCGCAGGCACAGGAAGGCTTCCAACTCGCGGCGATCGCTGCTGGCATACAGCGCCAGCGCTGCGTTGTAGACGTGCGCTGCGGGCAGCTCTTCCAGCAACGCGCGCTTCAGCGACCCGATCTCCAGGTTGGTGGAGAAGCGTTCGCCCGTGATCAGCAAGCGATCGTACATGTCCTCCAGATGCATGCGCTGCCGCATCTGCGAGCGGGTATTGAGCACGGATACCTGCGTGCGGGACTCGTGCCACAGCTCTTCGAGCTGCGGATCGTTCAACACGCGCAACTCTTCGCGCAGCAGCGTGATCACCCGCTGAAATTCCTCGAACGACTCGCTGTCGTCGGCGCCTCCAGCGAGCAGCGCCTCGATTTCGCTGATGAAGGCCAGGCGCTCACCGTTGAGCTCCGCCTCCAGCGCCAACAAGAGACGCCTGCAGCGCGCCGCGCGCACCTCCGTGTTGCCGCGTTGAACGAAGCTGAGCAGACGCGTCAGTCGGGGTAGATTGTTTTGGATGAACTCCGCGCTGCGCCGCGAAAGCTGGAGCGGCGGCAGTGAGGCGGTGCGCATGCCGTAGCTGCCGCAACCGCAGCTCTCGCGGCCGACGAATTGAGTTGGTAGCCACACCACGTCGGCGACGTCTTGGCCGTCGACCTGAGCCAGCACGCAGTCGACGGCCAACTCCGCCATTTCAGCCAGGGGCTGGCGGACGGTGCTGAGCGGCGGATCGCCGAGCCGCGAGACCGCCAAATCGTCGAAGCCGCTGACGCGTACATTCAACGGCACTCTCAAGTTGTGGGCGCGCAGCGCCTCGGTTGCACCGATCCCCAACCCGTCGTTCGCCGCGATGACCGCGTCGAACGATGCCCCGCGTCGCAGCAGCTCTTCAATCGCGCGTTTGCCCGCGCTGAAGGTGAAGTCCGTGCTGAGCACGAGCCGCGGATCGCGCTCGATCCCGTGCCGCTCCAACACGGCGTTAAAGGCAGCCAATCGCTCCTCGGCGTCGGGATTACGAGCGGGCCCGCCCAGGAACACGATGCGCCGGCAGGCGTGGTCGCACACCATGTGCTCCACCAGGGTTTCCATGCCGGAGCGCGCGTCGAGTACGACGCTGGGTATTCCTGGCAATTGCAGCCCAAGTGAGCACAGCGGCGTGCCCGCATAACGCTGCGCCAAGCGCTGCACACCCTCCACGCCCGTGAACTGGGCGAGGCTCGCGGACGCCATCACTACACCGTGCACGGCGCCGGCCTCCACGAGCTCGTAGACGGCGTTGTGTGCCGCGTTCCACGGATCCGGATCCTCCAACGCTCTACCCGCGAGGATCATCAGATTGACGTCGCGCTCGGCGCAGGCAGCGTCGAACGCGCGGCGCAGCTCGAACTCGTACCCACGACTCAAGTGGTCGATGTAGTCGATGAGTACGCTGATGGTCTTTCGCACGCCGAGGTCGCTGGACTCGAGGGCGATCCGTTCGACACGTGCGTCAGAGAACGGTGGAGTCCAACAGCCAAAAACGACCGAATACGGGTTTTCCTAATGCCCGCAGCTCTGGGACGCGATGCGTTGAAAATACTGTTACGCAGTAAAATGACAGCAAATATCGAATTATTGAGTGGGCATGATGGAAAAATGTGGTAGAACTGATTTGTAGGTTTCGAAAACTAAGGCGCCCCACGGCAGTACATGCCGCTTCAGACGTCCTCGATCGGTGGAGTTACCGCGCGCACAGCCGACTCCTCTCGGTTTGCGCAGGTGACTCGGAGGTGATCACATGTTCAAACAAATGGTCGCGCTCTCGTCCCTCGCTGGCGGCACCGCAGCCGCCGCGATGGCGATGTACCTGCAATACAACCCACTCGCGTTCACCGCGCCGCACGTCGAGCTAGATGCACGTCTCTACTCTGCGGTCGATCACTCGACACCGCAGGTACCAAACTCGATGGTGCAGGCTCCGCCGACGCCAGCATCCGCCAACGCAGCGGCTGAGACTAGTGCAGCAAATGGCACCACTAATGCGGAGCCTTCTCCGACATTCGAAGACATGGAGGTGATCGAGTTCCCGCCCGTGATTGTGACGCGTTCGCGCAGAGCAAACTCGCGTGTGGCGCCAGTTTCGCAGCAACTCGCACCCGCGCCAGAGCTGAATTTTTCCGCACCCGGTGAGCAGAACATGACGCCCGTGACGCCACGTCCGCTTCGCCCGTGCTCCGGTTTCCGTGAACTCGGACCTGCCAACGTGGATGAGGGCGTGCCGACGGGATCGGTGGGTGTGCGAGATTTGTGCTGAATTCGCCGCGAGTTAGCGGCCAGCAAAGCGCACGTCGGCCCGCCAGGGCGGCGTGCAGCGAACGGTGGTGAAAGCTCCGCTTCGGGAGTCGTGCGCGCGGCGCGAGAAAGTCCGATCAATTTTAGTCGCCCGAGACATCCCCTTCTTGGAGCGACCCATGTCAAGAACTCGAGCGCTGGCCCTGATCCCTTCACCTCGCGCGGAGCGTCTGCGTTCTAGCCCGCGCCACGCGGCCCCGGTTCGTAAGCTGCACGCCGTGCGGCAACGCGACCTCGCCGTGATTCCGCGGGTGGTACCTATTTATTGGGATCCCCACTTCGTGCAGGCCCCTGCCGACGTCGCCGCGTTCGACGAGTTCCTGCGAACGCTGTTTTGCTCTTCGTGGATGAGTGGGTTGGAAGAGTTCGGTGTCGCACCTGCGGAGCTGCTGCCGTCCATCGTTCCGACGACTCCACGGCGTAGTCGCATGAGCCACGCCCAGTTGAAGGACCAACTCGTGGGCTGGATCCAGTCCGGCGCCGTCAGCCCCAAACCCAAAAAGGCTGACCGCTCTTTGATCTACCTGGTGCTCAGCCCGCTGGGGATGGAGCTCAGCCTGGGTGCTGTTTCCGCTCCGACCCAAGTCTCCGGCTACCACGACAGCGCGCGCCTCGAGCCGCGTGGTGATGACAACCTGCGTTACGCCGTCGTGCCGCTGGTCTCGCTGGAAGCAGAGATCCTGGACGCACATTCGCGGCCGGTCTGTCATGAGCTTGCGCAAGCGTTCATCGCCTGCGCCCGCCGCAGCTAACCGTTGGTTTGGTTGGGTCCGGCCATCTACGAGGCCGCTCGAAACCCACCAAACCGTTCGAGGGCATGGATCCGCACATGCCGGGCAAGGGCTAAGCGTCGGGGCGCTTGGCCCATTTCGAAGCGAGCCAGCCGCACACCACCAGTTGGAGCGGGTGGTAGATCATGATCGGGAGCAGGATCAAGCTGAGGCCGGGGGTGGTTCCGAAGATCAGGCGCGCCATCGGTACGCCGGACGCCAAGGACTTCTTGGAGCCGCAGAAGATCGCGGCGATGCGATCCGAGGGAGCGAAGCCGAGCGCCTGGGCGACGTAGTGAGTGCCGACGAGTAGCACCAGCAAAAGCACGAGCGAGAACGCGACTGCGAATAGCAGCGCGCTCGCGCCACTGCCGAGCCACACTCCGGATTTAACGGAGTCGCAGAATGACGTGTAGACCAACAACAAGATCGTCAGTCTATCGAGCACGCTGATCTTGGGCTTGTGACGCTGAGCGAAGCGGCCCAAGACCGGCCGTAGCAACTGCCCCACGGCGAGCGGCAACAGCAACCACAGCATCAGATCCAGGATCACCCGACCGAGGGGCAAACTCGCCGCGCTCGAGCCCATCACCGTACGAAGCCACAGTGGCGTCAACACCACGCCCAGCAAGCTAGATGCCGTCGCGTTGAACACCGCCGCGGGCACATTCGCGCGCGCTGCTGCTGTCATCGCCACGGATGAAGACACCGTGGACGGCAGCGCGCATAGATAAAACACGCCCAACTTGAGCGCCGGATCCAAGCCCTGTCCAAACAAGGTCAGCGCGCCCCATCCTAGCAATGGACACACCAGAAACGTCGAACATTGCACCACCAAATGCAGCCGCCACAACAACGTGCCCGCGCGCAGCGCCGCGAACGACAGGGTCAGTCCGTGCAAAAAGAAGATCAGCGCGACGCCCAGCTTGTTCAATACCTCCGGGTGAAGCGCTCCCCCGTGCGCTCCCGGATCTGGCCACCACCAAGCCAGCCCGGCCGCTAGAAACATTCCGATCAAGAACCAGTCGACGGGACGACGCACGCTGCGCAGAGTCCTACACCGCCAACGACGCCTGGTGCAGCTGTATCAGTCAGGAACCCGAGATTTCGAGAGGGACGGCGCTGTCAGCGGCGGCACCGCGTAGACGCCGGAAACAATCCCGGCGAGGCGGAGTTTACGCTCGGATATCGGAGCTTATTTTCCGCGGGCTCGGCAGTCACTCTTCTGGGCATCGCGCTCGGCGGCTTCGGCAGCCTTGGCGGCGCGTGAGGTGCGCAATGGTTCCAGGCGCTTCTTGAGATCACTGGGGGCGAGCGCGGCCAGGGCTTGCAGCGCAGCTTCGCCGAGGGCGCGTTGCTCGGCCGTGGCCATGGGGTCGCTGAGTTTGCGCGCGAGTTTGGTGAGGGTATCGACGCTGTCTTGGTCGCACAGGCTAGCCAGCGCGGCGGCGGCGGCGCGGCGGACGTCGAAGCGTTCCTGATCGTCTTCCAGGCGTTCGCGCAGGGGTTCTTTGGCTTCGCCCACGCGGCGGGTGCCGAGGGCGGTGCTGACAGCGCTGCGGACGGCGGGGCTTGCGTCGTCGAGGGCGTCGAGCAGGGCGGTGTTGCCACTCGGTTCGCTGGGCAAGGCGGCGAAGGCCTCCGCTGCGGCCGTGCGCACCAGCGGCCAGGCGTCCTTGTCGAGTAGGCGCGCGAGCGCTTTCGTGGTGTTGCCGACGCGTGCGTCGCGCACGGCCAGCGTGGCCGCTTCGCGAACACGAACGTCCGGATCTCGGAGGCCTAGAACCAAGAGTTCGGCGGCGCGCGCATCGCGTGGCATCAGTTCGAAGGCGCGGGCGCGCAGCCGCGCCTCCGAGGCATCGCGCGCGGCTTGTTCCACGATCGACCGTGCGTCCGCGTCCGTTGGCGCCAACACCGCTGCAGGTCCAAGCAGCAGATAGCGGGTGCGAAATGAGGTGTCCGCGCGCAGGCGCTGCACCGCATCGTGCGCTTCCGTGGGGAAAGACGTGACGCGCGGACCGAGCGCGCGGAGCAGCTCGAGCAGCGCGGCGGCGGGCAGGTTCGCGTCGCGCAGCAGTTGTTGCACGGTTGGCTTGGCGGCTTCTTCCGTGACGGCGCGGGCCAAGATCACGCGCAGCGCGCGCCGCTCGCGCGTGGGAGAGCTGACGACCCGCGCGGTGATCGACGCGACGGCGCGTTCTGGTGCGGCCAGGGCCAGCGCATTGGCGATCACCAGGGCGCCACCACCCTGGGTGAGCGGAAAACGTTGTTCGAGCAGCGGGGCGGAGGCACGCCCGCAGCGCATCAAGCGATCTTGTGCGTGTGTGCGCTGCGCTTCGAAGCTTCCGAGCAACGCGCTCAGGTACACGGGTCCGGAGGTTTCGCAGGGCGCGGCATCGATCACGTCCAGCGCGACGCGGCGTCCACCTTCATCGAGCTTGTCGAAGGCTTTGGCCACCTCGGCGAAGCCTGGCGCACCGAGCGCGCGGAGCACGGCGCCAGCGGCCTTGGAGCGTTCCTGCCCGCCTGCCAGCGCAGCGGCCAACGCGGCGGCGTCGCTCTCTCCCAGCTCGGTCGTCGCGGAGAATTCGACGATGCCCACCTCGGAGTCCGCGCGTTCGTTGAACGCGCTCTCCATCACGACCCCCAAACAATCAGTACGAATCGGCTTGGGTAATGTCACGCGGTACCGTGCACCCGCGGCTTGTTGCGCTTCATTCGGCAACGTGACTTGAAACACCTGCGTGCGCGAAGCGACCCACAACTCGCGCGGCACCGCCGCTTTCGCCGACAACGCCGCGTTCGGGCGCACCACGAGCTCGAAGCCCGTCAGCGAAAGCTCGGGCGGCGCCGACAACATCGCAAACTCGCCGCGGCCCGCGCCGCCGCGCGCCTCGATCCATGCCGTTTCGAGCTTGCCGTCCGTCAGGCCGCCGGGGTTGCCGACGGCGCTGCTCGCGCCCAGCGCGCGCACCACCCCCGGGGTGGCTGCGGGAGCGCCTTCCGCAGCTCTCTGCGCCGTGAGGCGCTCGGCCTGTTCACGCTCTGCGGCGCTCAAGCGCTGCACTCGCGCCGAGCGTAGGGTCAAATCCGCCGGATTCAAGACCTGCGGCGAAAGCAGCGCGCGGCGTCCGCACAAGTCCAAGTCTTCGCGCGCTTCACCCACCAAAATGCTGCGGGCGCCGTCCTCGTCGGGTTCCGAGATCTGGACCTGCTTGCCCTGGCGCGCACCGTCCGGGCCTTCCACCAGCCCGGTCAGCCCCGCAAACACCACGCGCGGCTGATCTCCCGTCAACGGCGCCGCGATCACGGCCTCGAAGCTCTGTCCGTTGGCGGCGCCTGGCACGCTGACCACGATCGCGCGGCGCTTGTTGCCGATGCCGACGAGCGAAAGCCGCGCCTTCGAGGTTTGTCCCCACAACTCTTTGGGTACCCCGATGTCGACGCCGTCCTTGATGTCACAGCTTGCGGCGCAGAGCTTTGCGCGCATGGCGCCGTATTGATCGGAGCCTACGGCGAGGCCGGATTGTCCGTTACCTGCTGGCGCAAACGCCGGCGGTGGTGGCGCCGCGGCGAGCACCGCGCCCGACCACGTCAAAAGCGCCGAGCTGGGCAGCACCGCGCGCAAGCAACTCAAACTCGAACGAAGCGTCATCTCACAGACTCGCTATGTCGTCGCCAGGTACACCCAGCGCCCGCAACACTTCTTGCAAGCGCGAGCGTTGCACGGAAATGCGCGTCGGCATACCGCCGCCCAAGCCCAACATCGTCACGAAATTCAGCCCCGAATCAAAACGTGCGGCCACGCTGACGTTGTCGCGGTCGACCACGATGCTGACGCGTTCACGCTCCTGTCCGAGCAGCAACAACAACGTCTTGTCGACGCGTCCAAAACCTTGGCTGACGTCGACGTAAGCGACGCCGCCTTGCAGACGGCGATACTGCTCCGCGGCACGCCGCGTCTCGCGCTCGATCGGCAACAACTCCGCCGCGGCTTCGTCGATCGGCGCCCACAGCGAACCGTCCGACATACCGCTCGCGAGGTGGCGCACGATCAAGCCGAGTAACCCGCTATCGTTCGGGCGACCGCGGAGCGCGCGATCGATCCGCTCCGCGACCGGGCCGGGCTGGCCCAGGCGCGTATCGATTGCGCGGGCGTCCGCGTCCGCGCCGTCGTACGGCTCGGTGCCGCCGCGCAGCCATTTGGCGGCGCTGGCGAGTCCGTCGAAATCCGTGTGACAGACGATCGTGTCGATCTGCCCCACGCGCGCCACGAGCTCCGTGGTGATCATCTCCGGGCACGCACCGTGCTCCGCCTTGGTGGCGAGCACGAAGCGCGCATCACCGCGGTACCGCACGTGTTCGTCGTGGTCGTGGTGATCGACCCACACACCCAAGCGCGCACCGAGCCCGTCGATGAATGGCAACGTCACCTTGTCAAAGGCCGCGCCTCCCGCGTCGCCGGCGAACGCGATGTCCAACACCGCCACACGCCCCGCTAGCTGTTTGGCCTTCGGCAATTTTCGTGGAGTTCCAAACGCCAGGTGCATCGGTGGGCTTCGTGTGACGCATCCGCTCGCCCGCGTCGATCGCGAACTCACAGCGCCGCACCAGTGTTGCGGAGGCTGACGCTCAGGTCCACCGCGGCGGTGCTTTTGGCTGGACCTGTGCCGTTAGCGAGCGGACAATCTTCAGCGGCATGATCGATCGGGCCTGGCTCGTCGCACTCGCTGGCAGCGCGCTGCTGTTTCAAGTCGGCCACCCGACCCATGCTGCGCCAGCCATCTCTACAGCGGGTCCGCCGTCTTCGGCTGCCACGTGCCTGCTGAAGGGGACTACGGAACCGCGCGCGGACACACGGATCGTGGACGAGAAAGGGCGCGGCCTCGCGCGCCTCAGCGGCGCTGCCATCGCGCTCACGCTCAGCGACTTCCCGCTCGACGCACGTGGCCGCGCTCGGATCGAGACTGGCGACGGCACGGGCAGCTTCCACATTCAGGGCTTCATTCAAGCCAGCGAAGTTCCGCTCTTCGCTGCGGCACCGATTGCGGTCGTGCCTGGGCACGTCTGGCTGGATGTTGGCGCGACGCTCCAGTTCGCCGCCGGCGCGCGCGGTCGCCTACGCGTCGAACATCGCAACGCTGCCGCCTTCAACCAAACCTTCGCCGCTTGGGCGCCGTGTCGCGCGCTCAGCATCAGCCCGACTCCCAGCACGCCCGTAGCTGCACCCAGCACTGCACGCCACTACCAGTTCAAGAAGAGCTCGCTCGAACTGTTCGATCGTCCTTCAGGCACCGCGTTGCTACAACTTCAACGCGGCAACGACGTCGACGCCGTTCGCTTTCTCAGCATCGAACGCCAACGCGACTGGTTGCTCATCACGCATCAGGGCGACGTCGGCTTCGAAGCTTGGGCTCGCGAGAAGGATCTCGCCGTTGCCACCGGCACGAGCCACGCGGCTCACCAGGCGCCACGAGCAACCCCGCGCAATTCCGCACGGATCACGCTCGAGGGTGAACCGCGCACGATTCAGACCATCAACAAAGCTCCGCTTCGCGCCCAGCCAAAAGAGACCGACGCAGCCATCGGTTACATCGAACCCGGCACCGAGACCTACGTCCTCGAAATTGCGGCGGAATGGGCCAGCGTCATCCCCAAGTCCCTCAACGTGGTGCCTGCACCAACCGCGCAGTTCTGGGTGAAGACCAGTGATTTGGGGCTGCGCGAACACGGCAATGAGTGAGGTTCGTGGGGCCACATGAGCGAGCAGGGCGCGGCCGCAACGGCGGCCGATCGTTTGCGCCCCTGCGCATCCGAGGGCAGCTTTCCGGGCGTGATGACGATCGGAGGGAGCTGCCTGTGTGGTGGGGTTCGATATGCGATTGATGGCTCGCTCGGCCCCGTCGTCAATTGCCATTGCTCCATGTGCCGGAAAGCGACCGGCGCCGCGTTTCGTACGCGCGCGAGCGTGCCGGCAAAGGCGTTCTGCTGGCTCAGCGGACAAGAGCTGGTTTCGAGGTACGAGTCATCAGCGGGTGAGCAAAGAACGTTTTGCAGGGTCTGCGGTTCGACGCTGCCAACTTTCTTCCGCGATCGTCCGAACGAGATCGGTGTGCCTCTGGGTACGCTCGACGACGATCCAAAGGTGCGGCCATCGGCGCACGTTTTCGTCGGCTCGAAGGCGCCGTGGTGGGAAATTACGGATTCGCTGCCTCAGTATCGCGAGGCGTCGCCCCAGGGGAGCGTCGAGGATGCCGTCGCGTTTGCGCGCATCGCTGAGCGCATCGTTCCCGGCGCGACGCTGCTCTCGCATCGTCCGCTGAGGGGCGGAGTCTCGGCAGCGGTGTATGCGCTCGAGGTCACGTCCGCTGACGGACCGCTGAGCTTCGTGCTTCGGCGCCATGGCGCGGCGACCTGGAAACAACTGCCTGATACCGTCACGCGAACGGAATTCCAACTCCTGCGCGTCGTGCGCGAGGCTGGCTTGCCAGTTCCTCGGCCCGTGTTGTTCGACAATTCAGCGAAGCTGCTACCGTCGCCGTTCTTCGTGATGGAGTTGGTGGAGGGATCGACAGATATCTCTTCTGCTTGGCTCGACGCGGCGCTCGGTCAGATGGCGGAGTTCTTGGCGCGCCTCCACGCGCTCGATGCCGCAAACGTCGGCTTGCCTCAGCTGCCCGCGCGGGAAGATCCGGTTCAGGGAACGCTGCGATACCTTCCCGCTGAGCCGCGTTTTGCGCGATTGCGCGAGGTCCTTGCGTCTTATCGCGTTCAGCCTTCGCGTCCGGCCTTGTTGCACGGTGACTTTTGGCCAGGCAACCTGCTGTGGCGCGAGCAGCAACTAACGGCTGTCCTGGATTGGGAAGACGCGGCGTTGGGCCCGGCAGCTTCCGACGTCGCGTGTTGTCGCGCGGAACTCAACGCAGCGTTCGACGCCACCGCGGCGCGGGTCTTTACCGAACGCTATCTGGCCGCGTCCGCGGACCAGCTTTCCGACCTGACGCTCTGGGATCTCTACGTTGGCTCTGCTGCGCTGGCCACGCTGCACGCCTGGGGTTTACCCGCGGAGATAGAGGCGCGCAGGCGCGAACGAACCAGCGAATTCGTCAACGCCGCGGCTGCTTTGCTTCTTGCATCAACATAGCAAACAAGTCCGTCACACCGGGATCACAGCCCATTTGGCTGAGAATCGTGGTGATCTGGCCGCGGTGATGGGTTTGATGGTTGAAGAGGTGCGCGACTGCCCACCACAGCGGTGGCTCCAGGCGCTGCCCTTGACGGGTGTATGCCAGCGGCGCAGCCAGCCGCTCCGGCGTGAGCTCCGAGAGCCAAGCGGAGAGCTCGTCATCGGTGAGCGAGCGCTGTTCTCGGAGTTCCGCGAAATCTGAATACAGTTCTTGATCGAGCGAGCGGATGCCTGGAGCCATGAAGCCGCTGGGCGCTAGTGCTCCCTTGAAGCGCGAGAGCCAGACCCTGTCTGCCACCATCAAATGGTTGAACGTGCCGTGAATCGACTTGAAGAATGCGCCGACGTCGCGCTTGCGCGCTTCATCGCTCAGCCCGGCGGCGACCTCGTAGAGCTTGTCGTTCATCCAGCGGTTGTAGCGGACAGAAGCGGCGAGCCATTCGGGGCTGATCATCCGCGCAAACTTAGGACGCGCAGGTCGCGTTGCCAATCACCGAACGGTGGTTTGCAAGGCATAGAATGGTACTGTTCGCGCTCGTCACATGACCAAGCCGAAACTCGATCAAGAATTCTGGGAGCAGCTCTGGTCCAAGACGATCGGTGAACACGCGGACAAGGTCGCTAGGCGTCCACCCAACGGGCACATGATGGCAGAGGTTGCCCAGCTTCCGCCTGGGCGCGCCCTGGACGCGGGCTGCGGGCACGGCGCTGATACGCTGTGGCTTGCGGCCAACGGGTGGCGCGTCACCGCCGTCGACTTCTCGGCCGCGGCGCTCGAATACGGGCGCTCTCTAGCCGCGGCAGCAAGTGCCGAGATCGCCGAACGCATCGAATGGCTGGAAGGTGACTTGGCGACGTGGTCTGCGGAAGCTGCGCGCTACGATCTCGTAGTTTGCCTGTACGTTCACGTTAGCGGAACGGTGGATGGCTTCGTGCGTCGGATGGCCGCCGCCGTGGCGCCCGGTGGCACCTTGTTCTTGGTTGGTCATCGCCCGATCGATCCGGCAACCGGAGCCGCCACGGCCGCCGCCAATCAGGTACAGGTGTCGGTCGAATCGGCGGTGGCCGCGCTCGACGCGCGTGCGTGGGAGCTCCTCGTCAGCGAGGAGCGCCCGCGTGCCGTTGCGGGGACGGGCGTGGACGCGGTGATTCGAGCGCGTCGCCGCCGCTGACTCGGCGACAGACCTGCTAGCGCGGGCGTAACTTCGATGGATGCTTCGAGCAGACGGCTGTGGCGGCGGACCAAAAGTCATCCTCCGCCCTCTCTGCACTGGCGTTCCCCGATCTTGTTACTACCCTAGCGGAGTCGACATGGTGACGTTACGACGTTTGGGGGTTGCGATGGATTTTCATGCGTCATTCGTGGGGACGCTGCTGCGGCGCACCTCACTCTGTGTTGTTCCAGTGTTGGTGAGCGTGGCCTGCTCGGGCGGGGACGGTGGCAATAAGCCGGGAGGGAACGCTGGCGGCGTAAGCACCAGCGGCGGCGTCGCGGGTGCGATGGCGACCGGTGGCGCGTCTGGCGGGATCACGAGCGTTGGGAGCGGCGGAAACGGTGGCAGCGGCGGCACCGTGATGAGCGGCGGTCGAGGGGGCGCCCCGAGCAGCGGCGGTACTAGCCCCGCAGGTGCTGGCGGTGCGCCCGCGAGCGGAGGCATCACGGCCGGCGGTGGCACCGCCGGCAACAGTACGGGTGGCAATGGTACGGGCGGCAACGGCACGGGCGGCGTCGGTGGCGGCGTTGGCACGGGCGGCACCGGCAGCACCAAGGATACCGTCACGCGCAAGGCCTCGTCGTTCATGTTCCGCCATTTCCCCGTCCAGACCAACGCGGACGGCGTGTGGAACGGTCCGACCACGCCCGGGACTACTGCCACCACCACCAGCTACGACACCGAAATTCTGGAGAACGGCTATCTGCGCGTCACGATCCTGCCGAGCTACGGCGGTCGTGTGTTGAGCATCCTGCACAAGCCGACGAACCGTGAGCTCTTGTACCAAAACCCGATTGGCACTCCGTATCTGATGAAGGAGGGGATCTTTTATTACGATTACCTGGTCATCATGGGCGGCATATTCCCGAGCTTCCCAGAGCCCGAACACGGCCGTTACTGGAACCAGCCTTACAAGTACGAGGTCGTCAGCGAAAGTCCGGAGGCGATCACCGTGCGCATGTCGCGGCAGGACGACCGGGGTATCGTGACCGGCATTCCTGCTCGTTATGACGTGGGTCGCACCGACGTCCTGGTTCAACTGGACGTCACGCTCAAGGCCGGCAGCGCCGCGTTGGAGCTGAGCACCAAGCTCACGAACACGCGTACCACCGCCGTGCAGAACTTCGAGTATTGGACCGTGACCACGCTCGCGCCCGGATCGAAAGCCGGTGAAACCGCGATCCCGCTCGACACGCGGATCATCGCGAAGATGGACAAGGTGCACCTGATGGAGAGCTCGTGGGCCTGGTTTGGCAACGCAGAAACACGAGTAGACGGCGAAGTCTTCCAGTGGAAGAACCTGTCGGATTTCAAGAATTGGGCGGACCAAGGCACCGCGTTCGCGAACCCGCAATACACTGCCAAGTGGTCGGGTCTCGCCAATGTCGCAAACGGGACTAGCATCCTGCGCGTCTCGGATAACGTGGAGACGCCCGGGTTGAAGCTGTGGACGTTCGGCAAACAAAGCCTGAGCATCGATATCAACGACAGCACGGAGTGGCTAAGGCCCACGATCGAGATGTGGCACGGCGTGACGCCCGAGTTCTGGAAGCGCCGTTCCCTCGCCGCCAATGAAGTGCGAACGTGGACGGATCGTTACTTCGCGACCCTCGGCTTGCCGGATATCACCGCGGCCAACGAAAACGGCGCGCTCTACTTGTCAACCACGACCAGCGGCTCCGAAGTAGCGCTCAAGGTCGCGGCGTCGCTCAACTTGCCGAATCAAGCGCTCAAGGCGGTTCTGAAGCTCAATGGCGCGGTCGTCGCCGAGCGCGACGTCACCGCGGCCGCCGCTGAAGCCACGACGGTGAGCGCCAACGTCCCGAGCAGCATGGCTACGGCCGGCGCCCTGTTCGAAGCGGCATTTCTTCAGGGCGACAAGCAACTACTGTCGGGTCAGATCGCGTTGAAGTAAGGGCAAAGTAGGCTCAGGCGCGCACTTGGTCGAAGTCTGCGGATGGGCTTCTTCACGCAGTGACTACCTCCCTCCATCCGCGCGCAGCCCAGAGGGCGAGCACGGATTTGGGGGAGGTCGGCGCGCGAAGCGCGACGGGTGGGGGCAGCCTAGTTGCATGCCTTCGGGAACTTGTGCGCCATCAGCAGCATGTAGAGCGGGCGGAGCGTGCCCGGGAAGTAGGTGTCGTCGTCCACCGAGGTTCGGAGCCAGGCGTCCGTGTACTCTTGGGCTTTGGCGCTGGAAGCGGGAAGCGCGCTCATGGCGAGGCCGCCGCGGAAGGCGCTGTTGGGTTGAAACAGGCGAGCGATGCCGCGGTTCTTGTCGACATAGCTGACGACGTTGTTGAGGAAGGTGACGGCTTTGGGTTCGTTGAACCAGACGTAGTCGGTGGCGACGCGCCAGGGGGTGCGTGAGGCGTCGGGTCCGTATTGGCCTTCAGTGCCTGCCGCAGGGGTGCCGCTGGCGTTGCTCCAGTCGGGAACGAGGCCGGCTTGTGCGGCTTGCAGCGTGGCGAGCAGCTCATAGCCATCGTCGGCGACGGCGTTCCAGCTGGTGTCACTGGTGAATGAGGCGAACACCTTGTAGTAGCCGGGCGCGATGTAGGAGGGGTTGGTGCGGTCGCAGCCGCCGAAGTTGTCGCCGGGCTTCAGCACGCGGTTGCCGTCGCAGCTGGTAAGTTCCGTGTTCTTGATCGCCGTGATGAGCTCGCGCGCTTCGGTGGCGTAGGTCGCGCCCCAGCGACAACTGGCTTGAATCAGCGCGATGGCGGCGTCGAGTTCGCCGTCCGTGGCGGAGCCTTCAGCGGTGGCCGCGCCGCACGCGTTCGTCTGCCACTTCATCACGCCGTTCGCGTTCTTGTGCTTTTCGAAGTAGGCCCACAACTTGTCGAAGGTGGCGCGGTCGTCGTTGCCGACGGCGAGCAACATACCGTAGGCGATGCCTTCGGAGATGCAGTCACCTTCGTCGCGCGGAACGCACGCCGTGCCGTCGCCGCAATCGCGCAGACGATGTTGCTTCCAGTTTGCGTACTCCGCCGCCAACACGCTGTCCTCGATCGTGCGAGCGCCGGTGTAGCCAGCTGCGGCTGGCTGGGCGGAGCGCGCCAGATCCGCGGCCGCCAGCGGCAAAAACTCATCCACGCAGACGTTGAACGGGCCTGCTACCGATCCATCCAGATAGACCTGCACGGAGATGAGCGATGTGCCGACTTCACGACCGGCGTCGTCGACGTTCCAACTCGTGGGTACCTGAGCCCAATCGAGCCGGTAGTCGGTTTTCGAGTTCAGGCGCCCAACCAACATTGGCTGATTGCCCTTCTGCGGTTCATCCAGCACGAACTGCACGCGCACCGGTCCTGGCGATTCACCGCTCAGGCCGATTCGGAACCCCGCAGCTTTCCCGGTTGGATCGTAGGCGCCTTTCGTTGCCGCGCCGGGTGCGCGGTTCAGGTCGAATGCGATGCCGGCGCCCCAATCCGCGGCGGCTCCTGAAAACGTGCCGGAGACGCA
>Ga0247764_1000220_pt1 | contig 21120 bp, 18 predicted proteins | sample UWRJL051202B4_FD_179932 | JGI IMG/M metagenome (GOLD analysis project Ga0247764, IMG submission 179932) | Plant litter microbial communities from Arlington Agricultural Research Station in Wisconsin, United States - UWRJ-L051-202B-4 | ecosystem: Environmental > Terrestrial > Plant litter >...
TCAGAACTTTCATCGCTTTCGTATCCGGATCGATAACGTTGAAGATCCGGTCTACCTTACCTTTGAATACTTTATCCGGGTAGCTTATGGTTCTTACCTCTGCGCTATAGCCCAGCTCTACTTTCGAGATGTACGATTCGTTTACATTCGCCAGCACCCAAACTTCGTCGATCTGCGCGATGGAGAAGATTATGTCCGAGTTATCCGCCCGCAACTGCTCGTTTTGAGTAATGTCTTTGTTGATGATGAACCCGCTGATCGGGGCCGTGATGTTATAAACAGAACCGTCCTTGAGATGATATATATTATAAACCTCGTTGATACGGCTCAGCTCCGCTTTAGATTTCTCCAGCTCTTTCTCCGCGGCTATAACGTCCTTTTCCGAATTGATCTTGCCCTCATACAGCTCGCGTGCCACCTGCAAATTCTTTTCGTTCATCGCCATATCGGCTTTGGCATCGAGTAGCTGACGCTGAAAGTCGGCCACTTCACCGCTGCGCACCGTCGCTAACACCTGGCCCTGCTTTACATAATCACCGAGCTCAGCCGTAATGGAAACCACATTACCGCTCATGATCGGGTAAATGTGGGTCTGCCGGCTGTTGTCAGCAGTAACTTTACCAAACAGCTTCAACTCGTCCTTTACATCCTGTGTGCGCACCGTGTCGAACGTGCAGCGCGCCAGCATGGTGTCACTCATAGAAAAGGCAACACCGGTATCGGCGGGCATTTCCTTTTTAAAGCAGCCCGTTAAAAACAGTCCGCAGAGACCTACCAGCGATAAGCGGATCATAAATATTTTTTTCATCGTCGAATAAGTTTAAAGTGTTGATGCAAACCGTTTTTAATAAACCTGTGTTGCTGTTACGTAGTTGATTTGAATGGCCGAAGATGCCAGGTGATTCCGTACCCGCTCATACTCGCTGAGCGACTCGTTATACGATTCGAAGAAGTCTACAAACTCGAGAATCGAAATATTATGCTTCTGAAAATTATCATTAATGCCCTTGAATACCACGTCGAAATCTCCGCTATAATAGCGCTTTACTTTCGCGTATTCTCCGAGGCTCAGGTTCATATCCTGCCAGGCAGCCTGAACATCGGTGTCCACTTCAAGCTTCTTTTGCTGCTGATACAGCACGCTGGATTTGCTTGAATATTCCGCAGCCTTGATGTTACCACGGTTCCGGTTCCATAAGGGCAGCGGTACGCTGATACCCACATTCCACTGGTTAATAAAAGCACCTCCACGCTGATCATATGATCCGTTCAGCGCAATGTCCGGAATAGCATTACGCTTCTGCAGGCGCAGGTTCATAAGGCTGAGCGCGGTCTCCTCGTAAGCCATCTTCAGATCCGGGCGATAATGCGAAGCCGAATCTCTCAACGCCTCATACGCGGGCAGGTGGTTAAAGGCCTCGAACGACGAATCATTCACCAGCGGAACAACCACGTCGCTACCCTGTAACAACATCTGCATACGACGCTGCTCTTCTATATGCTCGGAGGCCAGCGTACTTTTTTCATTATTTATCTTGAGATAAACCGCCTTAAGCCGTATCACATCCTTCAGCGGCAGGTTACCACGCTTCGCCTGTACGTCGTAGGATGCTATAAGTGTATCCAACACTTGCAGTTGGCGATTATATTTTTCCAGGATAATACGCTGCTGATATAACGAGAAGAAGCTGCTGTGCAATTGCTGGCGGAGATTACGCAACAGGTCGTCGAGCTCCAGCGCGGCGATCTTCTGATTCTGCCTGGCAATGTTGATCTCTGCCCTACGCTTACCACCCAGGATAATAAGCTGCTCTACCGAGAACGCCTTCTCACCCGTATGACCGATGTGAAACGTTTCGTTGTTCTGCGGATCGATCGCGTTGATATCGGCCGTAAAGGTTGGATTTGGATAAGCACGCGCCTGGATAACGAGAGCTTCCTGAGCGTTTAGCGCATATTGCTGTGCCAGCAGCATAAGATTGTGCTTCAAAAAGATACTATCCGTCTGGGCCAGCGTAAGTGGAAGACTTGACTGGGCCCGGACCAAAACGGACAGAAAAAGCAAGGCAACGACCAGCGGTATGTTTTTCATACCGTAAATTTCAGGCGGCCTACCTTAAAAACGCCTTAAGAATGATAAATTTTAGCTTAAGGTCTCTGTAAAAAGACTGTAAAGACATTCTTCTCTGCCTCCGAAATCGAATACGTAAGGCTGCCACGGTGTAGCTGTATGATCTTGTTAGACAGCACCAAACCCAACCCGATGCCCGTTTTATTACGGCTATTGCTCCCCCGGAAGAAATGTTCAAACAATCGTTTCTGATCCCGGTCGGAAAGCGTTGCACCGTTGTTCATGATCTCCACCACAAGCCCATTGTCGCCACGTTTAAGAATATCGACCTGCACATGCTGATCGTCCGAATACTCGGCGGCGTTCTTTATCAGGTTGAACAGCGCAATGTGAAGCATCCGCTCGTTGCCATGCGTAGCGAGCTCTTCGGTATCTTCAAAACCATCCTGGATAGCCAGCATGAACCGCGCATCCGGATAGACAAGCTGCAGACTTTCAAAACATTCGAAGATAAGTTCGTCTATACGTACCTGCTGCGTGTTTACCTGGTCCGGGTTGGTTTCATAACGCGAAATATCCAGCAGCGTATTGATAACCGAAGCCATCTGCATAAGGCCGTTGCGCTGAAATTCGAAGCTGTTTCGCCACGCATCGGCATCGTGTTCAGCAAGCGTACGCTCGATATTCGAGATGAGTACAGCAATGGGTGTCTTCAGCTCGTGCGACATGTGCTGAATAAAATTCTTCTGGTATACATACGCCTGCTCCACGCGTGCCAGCATGCCGTTAAAGCCCGTCGCCAGCAACGCGATCTCATCCCGCGTGGCCGGCACATCGATACGCGAGAGGTTGTCTATATTCCGGTTGTTCACCTCGTCTGTCAGTCGCGTAATAGGCTCCGTGATCTGCTTCGACAACACGTACGATATAACCACGACCAATACCAACACGACTATAAAAATAGAGAACAGCGCCCACGCCATATAGCTCAGCTCCCGCTGCCCGTATTTATCATACGCCTTGCCCATAGCGTAAAACGTGTGCCCGTTATCGGTTATGCTATGCGCATAGACCTCGTAGCCGCCTTCCCGGTAAAACAGCTCGTTCTCGCCCTGCTTGAGCTGATTGATAACCTCCAGCGGAAACAGGATCTTCGTATCGTCCACACTGCTGTAAATGTTATGACCCGTAGAATCGAACACGAGGATCTTCTCGTCGTACAGCGTATTTATAGTGTTACGATCTACGACCTGTAACAGGTTGTGATCGATCTCTTTTACATGCAGCAGCAGACGGAACGTGCTGGTGGTCCGGTCTTTTAAGCGTTGCAGGAACTCTTCCTCGCGGTTTATCGAGATAAAGAGATACACGCTCGTAAGCGCCACCCCGAGTACCAGCAAAAATGCGATAGAGAACGAAATGATGATCTTGTTCCTAAGCTTCATCGCGAACCACTGTTAAATAATAACCGAAGCCAGGACGTGTATGCAGAAGCTTTACCGGGTACTGCTTGTCTACCTTGTTGCGAATCGAGTTTATAAACACTTCGATGGTATTGGTATTCACCTCCACGGAAGTACCCCAGATCTTCTGGATGAGGTCTTTCTTCGAGACTATATTACCCTTGGCCGTGGCTAACAGAACCAGGATCTCGAACTCGCGGGCCGTAAGCTTCAACGGGGTGCCCGCACGGGTAACCCGTTTGGCCGATATATCGATAAAAAGATCATCAACCTGGATCTGCTGATGCGTTTCGCTATGCTGGCCACCGCGCTTGAGCAGCGCCCTGATCCGCGCCAGCAGCTCCTTGAAGTAAAACGGTTTTGTAAGATAATCGTCTGCGCCGCTGTCAAAGCCCTGCAGCTTATCTTCCACCTCGCCAAACGCTGTAAGCATCAATATAGGCGTCACTACATTTTGGCGCCGCACGGACGAGCACACATCATAGCCGTTTTTGCCGGGTATATTTACATCCAGCACAATACAATCGTAAGTTTTACGGCAAATGATCTTCTCCGCCAGGAGGCCGTCGTATACTACCTCCACGGCAAAACCTTCGTCCGTTAACCGTGACCGTACATCGGCGGCAATATGAATATCGTCCTCCACCAATAGTATACTCTGCATAAACCAAGGCGTTAAAATTCGCTTTTGGAAACAAATGAGCCGCTTTTACAGCTATAATCAAAGTCCGTCGGCATAATCTTGCAAATACGCGAACTCCGCTGTCAGCTTCCCGCCTTCCGCAATGGTACCCCGCGCAATGGTACGGGCGCTGTCGTTCTCCAGCAGCGGTTTTAGGATGCGGTCTATAAGATCACGCCCGAACTCTTCTGAAGCGCTGCGCGGCAACTCGCACGGCAGGTTATCAACAGCCATTACCGTTATAAACCTTGGGTCAGACAGGGCCGGCTTTATTGTGGCCGTAACGGGATCATAATCATACAATGGATCGGCGATAGATGTCGAATCTTTTGTGCTGGGCACAGAGCCGTTTATATCACAGGTAATATCGGCAATTACCTTTATATGAAAATCCGGATCACGCATATCTTCCTCCGTAAAGAGCACTGGCGCTTTGGGGTTCCAGTATGCACCGGCCATCAGTATATCACATTTGTGTGCAAACTCCAGGAACCTCGATGTATAGCGATCCGGAGAGTGATGAAACTCTTCACGATTAAAATGTCCGCCCTTGCGCCGCTCATGGTAATCCGCGCTGCTCAGCTGTACATATACAGGCTCTGAGAATTCACGCGATAAAAAATCGTCGGGGCTAACCTTGCGTATACCCGCGCTATCCAACGTCTCCATAGAACCCCGCCCCACGCGACCCGCACCGGTAAGCACAATACGTATCGGCGGGAGTTTTACCTTGCGAAGCTCAAGCTTAAGATCGTTCACATCAAAGCACTCGTGCGCGCGGCGTATCGAGAAGCAACCATAACGCTGGCCGTAAGCCCACAAGCCGTTATAAGCACCCACAATACCGGCATACCGGCCAAAAGCCACCAGCCGGTTGCCCAGGTTATCGCGCAGAACTTCGTAATCGATAAGGCGAATATCTTTCTTCAACGCCGCTTGCAGCAGCTTTCGGTTATGCGGTTGCTTTTTGATCGTATGCGAGAAGAACAGATATGTTTTATGAGGAATGAGGGCATCGATCGGAACCTCCTTAATACCCATCAATATATCGCAATCCGACAGATCCTCCTGCACCGCAATGCCCAGCTCCCTGTACTCATCATCTTTAAAACAACGCACCGGGCTTTCCTGGCATACCACCGTTACATGGGGGAACCGTTGCTGTATTTCCTCCACCTGCAACGGCGTAAACGGCACCCGTTTATCAGGAGGTGTTTTTCCTTCGCGAATAAGACCAATCTTAACAGGATGCATGGGTGATTTTTTATACTCTAAATTAGTAATCTAAAATCACCCATGCGATATACACACCTATTAATTAAAAATTGTTATATCGGTTAGCTGGCGCAAGTGTTCCGAGGCCTCCGAGGGTCACTTGTGCCTAAAATGTTGGCAGTCTCTGACTGCCGTCTCCTATTCCTCAAACAAACTTCCCAACAACGAGCTGCCTTCCTTACCACTATTCCGCCCATAAGGCGCCAACGCCTGCACCAGCTTGCGGATAGGCATAGACTGTAACCACACCTTACCCGTGCCACGCAGCGTAGCCAGGAAAATGCCTTCACCACCAAAGACCATAGACCGCAGGCTACCGGCCTTCTGCACATCAAAATCTATTTGCGATTCGAACGCGACCACGCAACCTGTATCTACACGCAGCGTCTCATTATTAAGTGTACGCTCTATAACAGTACCACCAGCGTGAACAAACGCGCGGCCGTCACCTTCGAGCTTTTGCAATATAAAACCTTCGCCGCCTACAAGACCCGCACCGAGTTTGCGATTAAAAGCTATCGACAATTTGGTCCCTAATGCAGCACACAGAAAGCCATCCTTCTGTACGATAAGCTGGTTGCCCGGACATTGGGAAAGATCAACAGGAATAATCGTGCCCGGATATGGCGCCGAGAATCCTACCTTGGCGCGGCGTGAACCACGGTTAGTAAAGTGTGTCATAAACAGCGACTCCCCGGTAATCATACGCGAACCCGCGGAAAGCAGCTTATCGAACAGGCCCTGGCTTGTATTCGACCCGTCGCCCATTTTAGATTCGAATGTAATGCCCTCGTCCATAAAAAGCATGGCACCTGCCTCAGCGATAACGGTCTCGTTCGGGTCCAGCTCGACTTCTACAATCTGTATGCTTTCGCCCTTGATCTGATAATCGATTTCGTGTGATTTGTTCATGTCTTTTTATATTACTTGAAGTATTTAAAAACGGGATAATCCACCGAATGGTTGTTGATACCAGCCTGTTCTAAATACGCGTCGAAAAAATTCCATGTCACCAGCCCATCGTCCGATTGCGGCTCCAGTACATAAAAGATCAGGTTAGCCAGCGGCTGTGCCATATCTACATAATAGTCGCCTTTCTTAAAGGACTGTGTGGCCGGAGTGAAGCTGCCGGTTGCGGTGCTCATAAAGTGTCCTTCAAACTTGCGCGAAGCGTGCTCCAGCTTTTCCACATGAAACACCTCGCCGCTGAATTTCTTTGAAGCCGCAAGCTGCTGCACCGTAATACCCAGCTTGCGAAGGTGCTCTGCAACAGAGACAAATTTAGCCGGAATAATATATCCACGCGGCACTGTGCTCTCCTGCGTGGCCTCGAATGCACCGAAGTAATTCACATCGTTATACGTGGTGATCTTACCCGTCCGCAGCCATTCCGGCTTGCCATCGGCCTTGGTGGTGCCCACATAATCATACGTGCGGAACGGTTGCAGCTTCTCCTGTGAAACCATCTTGAAGCGCACACCCTTACGCGCTATTCCCGCCTGTGTAGTAACCAGCTTGATCGCATCGGCTTCGGCTTGCTTGTTCACAGAAATTATCTCTTTACCATGAGTATTGGTATAAGACAGGATCTCATACACAAACGTATAAGTCGAATGAATCCGCTGGTAGAAACGCTCATGCGCAAAAGCCTCGCTGAGAATGGCCATCCGGTTACGCAGCCCGAATTGGTTTACCAGGTAGCGCGGGTGGTGATTATACGTATAGAAGTTCTTTACCGGCCAGCCTTCGCGAAGATCGTAATCACCATAAGGACCGAAGAACATGCCATACTTATCATGGATGGTCCCGGTAATGGCGCGCAGCATCTTGTCTTTGGTATACGAATACGGCCCCTGCTCACCGGCAGAGTGATAGCTCGGTGCCCATGTGAGCGAATAGGCGTGCCATGTACCATTGGTTGTATGCAGATCTACAAACACCTGCGGATCCCAGGCATTGATAACCGAAGCGAACAACGCCTGCGTTTCAAACGCTTCGTGCTTTATACCGTCGCGGTTAAGATCTAGCCCCTGGCTGTTCTCACGCAAACCCGTTTCCAGGGGGCTGTCTTCCTGCGATGGACGAAGCCCCTGGGCCATCTTGTCGTTGCTATCGGTATTATAGATCGGAGCGAACAGAACGATCTGGTTATCGAGCAGGTCTTTCTTCTGCCCCAGCAAAATATCGCGAAGCAGCATCAGCAGCGCCTCCTTGCCTTCTACCTCGCCCGCGTGAATATTTCCCTGGATATATATTACGGGTTTACCACTTGCCTTAGCCTCGGCCGGGGTGCTCACCTGTGGATTCGCCAGCACGATCAGCGGTATATTCTTACCCTCCTGGCTTTTGCCCATCGATGTAACATACGACAGGTTACTCTTTGCAGTAACCTGTTGTATCACCTGCATCACCTCCGCATATGTGGAGGTCTTTATAAAATTGCTGCGTTCAGGAGTGATTATCAGCTCCGGTGGCCACGTGGTTTGCGCCTGCCCGGAAAAACAAAGGCCCAGAAGGGCCAGCGTTAGGATGGTTCGGTGTATAGTCATATTTGTAAAGCTAATACACCGGTTGAGAACGTCAATACGGAATATGCAGGAGGTCAGCCCTCTTTTTTCTTTCCCTTCTTGCCTTTTTTCAACGTGTCGTAATCGTCGCGCTCGGCTAGCTTCTTGTCGTCTACGTTCTTGTCGAGAAACTGATTGATCTTTTCGATATTCATATTCGACGAGATCTCGCCGAATTGATTGATCTCTATATCAAACCCGTTAAGATCCTTGTGAACCCGGGGCTTGGGTTGTGAGGGTTTTTCTTTTTTGGCCATGGCTTTTCGGTTTTATAAGGAACGTGGTTTACCAAAAAGATAAACCACGTTCCTATACATATTACGAAACTTTAACTTTCAGGGTTTGCAGCGCATGCGTAATTCGCTGCACAACCTCGTCTTTTCCGATAATCTCCATAATCATCATCAGGTCAGGGCCAGCACCCGCACCGGTAATAGCCAGGCGCACCGCCTGCAGTACCTTGCCGGTACCGATTCCCAGGCCTGCCGTAACTTTATCCAGCGTTGCCTTGGCTGTGGCCGCATCAATGCTGCTCAGCGCACCGACTTCATCTTTAAACTGCGACAAAACCCGTACCGCATCGTCATTCCATTTCTTATCAGCCACGGCCGTGTCGTACGTAGTCGGGGCGAAGAACAGGAACTTGCCCTGCTCCCAGATATCCTTGGGGAACGTAGCCCGCTCCTTCATAACCGACGCCACCTTTTTAGCCGTTTCAAGGCTGCAGCTGATGTTCTCAGCCTTCAGCGACTCCAGCAGGAAACCTGCCAGTTCCTCGTCGGTCTTTGAACGCAGGTAATGCTGGTTGAACCATTGCGCTTTCAGAATGTCGAATCTTGTGCCAGCACGGCCGATGCGCTCTACAGAGAAAGCCTGGATCAGCTCGTCCATAGAGAAGATCTCCTGCGTGGTGCCCGGATTCCAGCCCAGGAAGGCCAGGAAGTTCACCAGAGCCTCCGGCAGGTAGCCGGCTTCTTTATAACCTTGCGCTACATCGCCGGTAGCGGGGTCTTTCCATGTAAGCGGGAAGATCGGGAAGCCCATCTGGTCGGCGTCGCGCTTGCTAAGCTTACCGTTGCCGTCAGGCTTCAGAAGCAGGGGAAGATGCGCAAACTGAGGCATCTCGTTCTCCCAACCGAGGTATTTATACAGCAGCACGTGCAGCGGGGCCGAAGGCAGCCACTCTTCGCCGCGGATAACGTGCGAAATTTTCATCAGGTAATCATCCACCACGTTGGCCAGGTGGTATGTCGGCATGCCGTCGCTCTTCATCAACACCTTGTCGTCGATCTGCGACGAGTGAACCATAACCCAACCGCGGATCATGTCGTTCAGACGAACCTCTTCCTTGCGCGGTACTTTCAGACGGATCACGTATGGCGTGCCGGCCTCCAGCAATGTTTTCACTTCGTCTTCCGGAAGCGTAAGCGAGTTGCGCATCTGCATGCGCGTGATGCTATTGTATTGAGGGTTTGGAACGCCTGCTACTTTCAGACGCTCGCGCATAGCCTCGAGCTCGTCTTCCGTATCGAAAGCGTAATACGCAAAACTGTTGTCGATAAGCTGCTGGGCATATTGCCTGTACATGGGCTTGCGCTCCGACTGGCGGTAAGGCGCATGCGGGCCACCAACACCGACTCCTTCGTCGATGGTAATGCCGACCCATGCAAGGGCTTTCAGGATGTATTCTTCAGCACCCGGTACAAAACGGTTCTGATCCGTGTCTTCAATACGAAGGATCATTGTACCTTTTTGCTGGCGGGCGAGCAGGTAATTATACAGTGCTGTACGTACGCCACCAATGTGCAGGGCGCCGGTGGGGCTGGGCGCAAATCGAACGCGGACTTCTCTCATCGTTTTTTCTACCGTTTGTACCTTCGGGGAAGACAGCACAACGCTGCCCTCCGCAAAGGGACTGCAAAGGTAAAGATGATTTGCGACTTACGAGCCGTGGATTTCTACTTTTCTGGCGCAAGTCTCCCCCGATTACCCGGGGCCGTGATCCCTATTACTTCACCGCAATACAAGAAATCTCCACATTCACCCCTTTGGGCAGACCTTTCACCTCCACAGTTTCCCGCGCAGGAGGATTGCTGGGGAAGAACTCGCCGTAAATAGTATTTACTTTCGGGAAATTGCCCATGTCGGTCAAAAAGATCGTGCTCTTTACCACGTTGACGAAATCCATACCGGCGGCTTTCAGAATAGCCTCCAGGTTCTTCATCACCAGCCGGGTTTCGCTCTCGATGTTGTCCGTGATCAGCGCGTTCGTCGAGCGCTCTATAGCGATCTGGCCGCTGATGAATAACATGTTACCAGCTTGAACAGCCTGGCTGTAAGGTCCGATAGGCTCGGGAGCCTGCTCAGAATAAACGATGGTTTTTGACATGAGGTGATATTTAAAAATTTAACTTAGCGTCGGCCAAAAGTAATAAACACAAACAGATTCATTTCCTTCATGAATATTTTAGTTATCGGAGAACAGGACAACCTCGCGGAATGCCAGAAGAAATTCGGCGACAGTCACCAATATTCCCTCGCCCCGGAGCACCGCGAAGCCGAGAAGTTCCTCGTAACGAACGACCTTGTGTTCGACTTTATCATAAACGAGGAGCCGCACCAGTTCGAGATCTACCTCGATACAACCATCAAGGTCATGGTCAACGCCGCCAAGATCAACCTGGCCGAGCTCACGCACATGGTCAGCCGCCCGCTGCCCGGCAGGCTCTTCGGCTTTAACGGCCTGCCCACCTTCGTAAACCGCACACTCCTGGAAACCAGCGTATGGTCAAAAGATGACGAGCCCGAGCTCCAGCGTATCTGCCAGGCGCTCAAGACAGAGTACAGCCTTGTGGACGACCGGGTCGGCATGGTAACACCCCGCATCATCTGCATGATCATTAACGAAGCCTACTATACCGTACAGGAAGGAACCGCCACGCGCGAAGACATAGACATGGCCATGAAGCTTGGTACAAACTATCCCTATGGCCCGTTCGAGTGGTGCCAGCGCATCGGCATCCGCCATGTATACGAAGTGCTCGAGGCAGTACACGACGACACCCAGGACGAACGCTATAAGATCTGCCCCCTGCTCAAGCAGGAATATCTCAAAGCCCTCACCTGGCAGCGCTAACAATTGTATGGTCGAGCACGCCGCCCTATACACGTAAAATTAAGTTATTGTTAACGCGGTTACAGGCCGGGCATTACCCGTATATTTAACGTTTTTGAGCGAACACAATCGACCATTGGAAAACGAACAGCTTATCAACCCGCAACGCCCGCTCTGGAGAAATCTGCGCACCGTAGCATATATATTGGGCACGCTCTTCCTGTTCCTGTTCGCGCTCGACCTCATGACATCTTCCCTTCAGCACCTGGGAAGCAACATCGCCGAAACCATCCTGCTGGCAACAGCCAACCCGTTTAACGGCCTCTTCATCGGCCTGCTTATTACCGCCATGCTCCAAAGCAGCTCTACCACCACATCGCTCGTGGTAGCGCTCGTAGCCTCAGGCTCCATAACAGTGCAAAGCTCCATACCCATCATTATGGGAGCCAACGTCGGAACCACCATTACCAGCGCCATTGTATCGCTCGGATTCATACATCGCAAAAAGGAATTCAGGAGAGCCGTAGCCGCAGGCACATACCACTGCTTCTTCAACTTATTAACGGTGGTGATACTTTTTCCGCTGGAATATTACTACGGCATGCTCTCCTCGATGTCCATACGCATCGCGCAATACTTCTTCGTACCTACCGTAGCGCCGGTCGAGAATGAGATAGAGCACTTCTGGTCAGGCTTCAGCCCCGTGATCGACTGGCTGCTGCAGATCATACCCAATGGCTTTATAACGATCATCTTCTCGTTCGTCCTGTTATTCGGATCGATACTGTTGTTCCGCAAGCTTATATCCGACCTGTTAAGGGCCAGCTCTCCCGAAGTATTCAGCCGGTTCTTCTTTAAGAACCAGTTCAAGTCCTTCCTGTGGGGCCTGCTCACCACCGCGGCTATACGATCAAGCACCATAACCACATCGGTCGTAGTACCCATCGTAGCCAAACGGATCACCACGCTCAAGCAGGCCGCGCCCTTTATAATTGGCGCAAACATCGGCACCACCATCACAGCTTTTATAGCGGCTACGCTAAATTCCAATACAGCGGGAGGAATAACCATAGCCATAGCGCACTTCCTCTTCAACTTTATCGGCATGCTCATCTTCTTCCCCATACCGCTTCTGCGCAAGATCCCGATCGAGCTGTCGAGCGAGCTGGGCAAGCTGACCTTGAAATATCGCCTGGCCGGACTGGTGTTCCTGCTTGCAACCTTCTTCTTCATCCCGTTTTCCCTTATCTACTTCAACCAGGACGAGCTTCGTACGCTGAACGTAACGTATGAAGCGCAACAGGGCGGCGAAAAGACATACTACCGCATTATAGCCCGCACCAACGTACGCACACAGAACGGCGAGTGGGAGCGTTACAACGGTGACGATACTGAATCTAACCAGGAGCCGGACCTTATCTTCCCCGTAGCCGTAAAGAACAATACCCTGTTTGCCGGCAAGGACATGTACCGGTTCACCAAACCCGGCTTCTGCTGGGATGGCGAAGACGCAACAGGCACGTACGAGGCATGTATCGACTCCATCATGCCAACGATGACAGTAGGCAATATCCGGTTCGACTCCGTATACGTTTGCCGGATACAATACAGAACCACCGCCGGCCCTGCATCCCTGCACCGCGTGTATCTCAGCGCACCCTTCAAGATCATGCTACGCCGCGAGATCCTCTCACCCGACAAGCAGCTGACGGCCACGGAACATGTGATCCGCTTTAGCCAGCAGTGAGTTTCCGAAAAGTCCGATCTTCTCTCTATATTGCACGGGTAGAATTTTTTAACTGTGCTGAAAGAAAGTATCCTCAGATTCCTCAAGCTCGATAGCCTTATTGCTAACCTTTCCGGCTACGTGGAAGCTCGCGTAGAGCTGCTGAAGGTAGAGATCAAGGAAGACATCGCCCGGGCCATCGCCAGAACACTGGTGTTCATCATACTCGCCTTCGTGGCAACACTTTTCATATTCTTCGTCAGCATAGCGATAGCCTATAAGCTCGGAGAACATATCGGCGTCTTCGGTGGTTTTGCCATAGTAGCCGCCTTTTACGCGGTCGTAGGCATAATATTGTGGGTAACCCGAAATGCGGCCAGCAAAAAGCTGGAACAGCAATTGAATGAAATCATGAAGCAAACGAAAAAGTAATATGGAATTGCTCGGATCTGACGAAATCAAAAGAGAACTACAAAAGAAATCGGCCCGCCATCGCGAAGAGCTCGAATCAGAGATCAGGCTCATCTCCGACCGTACCGAAAAAGCCATTACCAACGCCCTCATCATCGGAGGATCGCTGGCCCTCACCTATTTCCTGGTGCGCCAGTTCAGCTCCTCTTCTTCCAAAACAACCAAAGTAAGGAAGACAAAGCCCAAAAAGGTAAAAGTAGTACGCTATAATGACGATGATGCCGAAGAAGTAGAAACCGTACACGTAGAGGCAGAAGCACCCGGCATCATGGCACAGGTAGGTACGGCAATTGCCAGCCAGGCCACAGCCCTCCTGCTTACCCTGGCCAAAGAAAAGCTTACAGAATATTTAGAGAGCCAGCTCTCCAAAAAGAAAGAGCAGTAATTCGCGAAAGCATCCGCCAATATCGGACACAATCCCATAAAACGGGAACAGATCGCCACAAGGCAAACCAATCTACGACAACGCGCCCATGAAGATTCTGAAAAGCCTTGAGCAACTGCGGCAGGAAAAAAAGAAGGCCATTGCGGTGCTGGTAGATCCGGACAAGGTAGAAGATACCAGCAAACTGCTTCAACTCATCCACCTCGCCAGCGAAAACTATATCGACTATTTCTTCGTCGGCGGTAGCCTCGTAACCACTACAAACCTGTCCGAAGTAGTCCGGCTTATCAAGCAAAACGTCAATATACCTGTCGTACTCTTCCCCGGAAATTCGATGCAGATCGACCCCTCGGCCGATGCGTTACTGTTTTTATCACTCATATCGGGCCGAAATCCGGAGCTGCTCATAGGTCAGCACGTCATAGCGGCGCCCATCATCCGCAACACAAAACTTGAGGTTATACCCACGGGATACATATTAATAAACTCGGGTAAACTTACATCCGTCGCCTATATCAGCAATACAACCCCCATTCCCGACGATAAATACTCCCTGGCCGCCTGCACCGCAATGGCCGGCGAGATGCTCGGCCTCCGTTCCGTCTACCTCGACGCCGGTAGCGGAGCAGAAAAAGAGATCAGTCCAAAAATGATTGCCTCTGTCCGCAAAGCTGTCAACATTCCCCTCATCGTCGGTGGCGGAATCAACACCGTTCACAAAGCTGCTGCGGCCCTCGAAGCTGGTGCCGACATGATCGTTATCGGAAATGCCCTCGAAAAAGACCCCGATCTTCTAATCCAGATCTCTGACAAAGTCTACGAATGGAATCAGGAAACCAGGTAAAATACTGATAATGAGGTAACTGAAAATCAGAAGCGAGTCACAACCGAGTCATAACCGAGTGACAATCGAGTGACAACCGAGTGACAAGCAAAACTGAACCAGACGTCAGCTGGACCTGAACTAAAGTAGAACTGGACCTGAACTGCGAATCTGCCGGCTTAAGTCTTGCGCGTGGACAGCAGGAGGAGGTACCTGGCCATCATTAATGGAGTCTTCTCCGAGTACCCGGAGCCGAACCATCTATCCTAAAAACAAAATGGCACCCGACAAATCGTCGAATGCCAATATTCAATAAATTCAAATGAATTGTACTTAAGTAAACGATAAACGTCGTGCTTATTTCAACAAATCCCGCGAAATAACCATCTTCTGGATCTCCGTAGTGCCCTCGTAGATCTGTGTAATCTTCGCATCCCGCATCAGTCGCTCCACGTGGTATTCCTTAACATAACCGTAACCGCCGTGGATCTGCACGGCTTCGGTAGTCACCTCCTGTGCGATCTCCGAAGCGAATAATTTGGCCATTGCCGCAGCCCGTACAAAGTCGCGCTTCTGGTCCTTTAACCAGGCGGCCTGGTGCACCAGCAGACGGGCCGCATCAATTTTAGTAGCCATCTCGGCCAGCTTGAACTGGATAGCCTGGTGCTCGGAAAGCATCTTGCCGAAAGTCTTGCGTTCCTTGGCATATTTCACCGCCAGCTCGTAAGCGCCTGCCGCGATACCCAACGCCTGCGAGGCGATACCGATACGGCCGCCGTTGAGCGTGGTCATGGCGAAACTGAAACCGAAACCATCGTCACCGATACGGTTAGCCTTGTGCACTTTTACGTCGGTGAACATCAGCGAGTGCGTATCCGATCCGCGAATACCCATCTTATCTTCCTTCTTGCCTACTGTAAAGCCCGGCATTCCTTTTTCAACAATAAGCGCGTTGATGCCCTTGTGTTTCTTAGCCGCATCGGTCTGGGCAATTACAATATATACACTGGCGCTGTTGCCGTTTGTGATCCAGTTCTTGGTGCCATTCAATAAATAGTAGTCTCCTTTATCTTCGGCGGTAGTGCGCTGGCTGGTGGCATCCGAACCGGCTTCGGGCTCAGAGAGGCAGAAGGCGCCGATGATCTCGCCGGTAGTGAGACGTTTGAGATACTTCTCTTTTTGCTCTTCAGTACCGAATCTCTCGAGGCCCCAGCAAACCAGGGAGTTATTTACCGACATGCATACCGATACGGAAGCATCTATTTTAGAGATCTCCTCCATGGCCAGTACATAAGAGATGGAGTCCATGCCACCACCGTTGTATTTGGGGTCGGTCATCATACCCATGAAACCGAGCTCGCCCATTTTGCGGATCTGTTCGGCGGGAAATTTCTGATGAGTGTCGCGTTCTATAACGCCGGGTAGCAATTCATTCTGAGCAAAGTCGCGCGCTGCCTTCTGCACCGCCAGGTGCTCTTCCGTAAGTTGAAAATTCATACTGTTATGAAAAGGATAATAGTCGTTTTTGGGTTGTCGAAAGCGTATCGAAAATAAGTCTTTCCCGGCGGCTTTTCTTTACCGGCCGCCAACAAAAAGGCCTGAGCGTTTTGCGCTCAGGCCTGCAAAATTAATCGCGTATTTCAATGATGAAATACTTTTTATGAATTTAAATCGTTTGCAACGCGCTTTTAGTCATCGCTGCGGCCGGTTAGCAGCATCAGATAGTACAGCATCGTAACCACAGCACCGATAGCAGCTACCACGTAGGTCATAGCGGCCCACCACAGTGCATCCTTTGCCATTTCATGCTCAGACGGCGTTACAATGCCCCTGGATTGTATCCAGGCCAAGGCCCGCCTGCTGGCGTCAAATTCCACCGGCAGGGTGATCAGCGCGAAGGCTGCAAAAACGCCATAGCAGATCACGATGATAAGCAGGGCTGTAGGTAAGAAGTTATGAACAAAGGCCCCACCGAAGATCATAGCGATCATGATGAAGTTCAATATCTGTCCGCTTACGTTTTGGATCGGCACCAGGGCTGAACGAAGATGCAGCATGCTATATGCCCGTGCGTGTTGCACAGCGTGGCCGCACTCATGCGAGGCAACGGCAGCAGCGGCGGCATTCCGACCGTGGTATACAGCAGGGCTGAGGTTCACGGTTTTGTTGGCTGGATTATAATGGTCGGTAAGCTCACCCCCTACACTCACTACCTGCACATCCTGAATGCCGTTATCAGCCAGCATGAGGCGGGCAATATCAGCACCGGTAAGGTCACGCGTGAGGTGTACCTGCGAATATTTATGGAATTTGCTTTTCAGCCTTCCACTCACAATCGCACCGATGATCATGAAAATAACACCAATAATTAAAGCACCCATAGTCTTCCTTTTGTCTTTATTAGTTTAACGACAGGAGTATAATCAAGGTTCAAGCCAAACCCTATTCCTGCCAAAACGGCACAAGCTAACCAAAAAACCCGGGCTTAAAAACGCAGCGCCAGCATCGCCATAAAGTTACGGCCTGCCTGCGGGAAGTAATAGTTCTCGCGGAACTCCGCCCCGCCGCCAAGATAACCCCAGGTATAGCCATTGGATTCATATTTCGCGTCCAGCACATTGTTTACCAACACGCTCAACACAATCTCGCGCATGAATGAAGGATGAACCGTGTACGAAACACGAACATCCTGCGTGGTGTAAGCATCCAGCTGCCGGCTTTTGTTAGAAGTATTATCCAGGTACTGGCTGCCCACGTATTTGCTGAGCAGCGTAGCCTCAAGATTTCTGAAAGGCTTGTACGTAAAGCCAGAGCCCGCGATAACATTCGGCGAAAACGAGATATCGCTGTCCTTATGCGTACGGCTCACTTCATTGTATTGGTCATAGTCCACACCGTAATCATACAGCACTTCGGTAAAGTTACGGATCTTGTTCTGGCTTAGCGTAACGTTAGCATTCCACGAGAAGCGGCTGGAGATGCGCACCAGCCCCTCAAGCTCGACACCCATACGATAGCTGCGACCGACGTTTGTGCGGATAGACGCGCCGACATCGTTCACCGTACCGGTAAGCACAAGCTGGTTCTTATAATCCATCAGGTAATAGTTGGCGTGCAGCATGTAGTTGCTGGTAGTGCGGCGATAGCCTGCCTCTATGTTGCGCAGTGTTTCGTGCTGAGGCGTGCGTCCGTTGGGTGCGTCTACGAAATCATCACGTGTAGGCTCGCGATTGCCGATGGCGTATGATGCATAGATCTGCTGTCCTTCGCCTGGCGTATACACCAACCCAGCTTTGGGGTTGAAAAAGCTGTAGTTTGTACCGACAGCAAACGGTGTAAGTGGAGGTGTATTCTCCGTGCCTGCGGCGTGATAGAGAACGCGCCGGTATTGCAGATCAACATAGCCGCTCAATACGTCGGTAAATTGATAGGTAGTTTTGAGATACGTGGTGAAGTCCTTCTTGTCTCCACGGTTCCGGTAATATTCATATTCGGTAGGCACGGGTGACACGTTAGCCCACAGGATCTGGCCGAAGTGATCACCAACATAGCGGTTCCAGCTGCCGCCCAATACCATGTTCCAGGGTCCGCGGTCATAGTTGAATGAGTAGGTAAAGCCATAGAAGTCGTTGTCCAGCCACCGGCGGCGCACAAGATTAGTCGACGTAACCACGGAGTCGCCAATAGTCACAGGGTTGAGCCCGTAGCTGGCAAGGTCGTCGTTATTGCGGTACTCCTCATAATAACCTTTACCCGGCGTATAGTGCAGCGAGATGTTACCGGTAATGCCATCGGCAAAAGATTGGGATACGTGAAGCTGGTAGTTATCCTGTTTATAATCATCCACCTGGTTCTTGTACGTGTATGGATTGAACGTCCGGCTGTTGGAAGTAAGCAGGTTCTGAGTCTGCTCCTCGTTCCATCCTTCGTTGGAGGCCGTAACCAGCATAGCATCCACATCATTATTCAACCGCGACTCAGGCACACCGTACCAGGCCTGATAGGTACGCTCCTTACCGCCGAAAGCAATGGCTTTAACCATAGTCTTGCCGCTGTAGAAGCCGGCCGACAGGTAGTACGAGCTGAGGTCCGAAGATGCGCGATCGATAAAACCATCGGAGGCGATCTTCGAAAGACGGCCATCGATAACCCAATGACTGTTTAGCATGCCCGTACCGAAGCTGAGTGTGTGGCGGTGCGTTCCGAAAGAGCCTGCCGAGTTGAGCACCTCCGCATAAGGCACATCGTTACGGGTATTGGTTTGCAGATTGATCGAAGCCCCGAATGCGCCGGCTCCGTTGGTAGAAGTACCCACGCCGCGCTGTACCTGGATACTCTGTGACGACGACGCAATGTCTGGAATATCTACCCAGAAAGACCCTTGCGATTCGCTGTCGTTGTAGGGTACGCCGTTGATGGTTACGTTAACCCGTGTAGCATCACTACCGCGTATCCGGATGCCGGTATAACCCACGCCTGCGCCGGCATCGGAAGTAGTGACCACGGAAGGTGTCCAGTTCAGCAGCAGCGGCAGATCCTGGCCGAAATTCTGTTTGCTTATAGCCTGCTTGCTGACGTTGGTGAACGTGGTTGGCGTCTTCTCGTCTACACGCGTAGCCAGAACCACGACTTCATCTGTCATCGCAAGCGACTCGTCCAGGGTAATCGTCATGTCGGTGGCGCCGGATACGGTGATCGACTCTGCTTTTTCCTGGAAACCTACAAAGCGAACGCGCGCCGTATAGCTTCCGGCGGCGAGGGTGAAAGTAAAGCGGCCAAACTCATCAGTAGCCGTGACGTAACGAGTGCCATCGATCTGCACCGACGCTCCGGGCAGAACATGATTTTGTTTGCTGTCGCGCACCGTGCCTGTAACAGCAAAGTTCTGGGCGCATACAGCCACGGGCAACAGAAGTACCGCTGCCAGCAGGAATGTTTTAAACATGATAGTAAAATGGTTTAACAGCAGCGCATAGGGGAATGCGCCTGCATATGTTTAACCTTGCCTTCCCTTCGGCCGCATTACCGGCATCAGGTTCGTTGGGTATAATCTCAGCCCGTTATATTAAGGCACCCCTGGGGAATGAATCTGTGTGAGTGTGAGCGCGAGAAGCGAGGTGTGCGGGAGTGGGTGTGTGTAAAAAAGAAGTGTGAAGTGGGTACAAAGGTATGGTGGTAATGGGGAATTATTCAAATAATTATTTCTTGGCCCGTCATAGCCGGCGCATTTACAACGTTTTCGGACGGTGTGTAAATGGAGAATAATTCGCACATTTGCAGACTTTCGGACCGGAATAACACGTGAGAATCTGTACTTTATGTATAAAGCAACCGTAAACAAGAAGTCTTTCGAAATAACAAACGACAACGACATTATCGCTGTCGACGGCACACCGCTCAGCTGGGACCTTTCGCGGCTTGACGACCGCCACTTCCACATCTTACTGGAAAACAAAAGCTACCGCGCCGAGGTAGTGAAGACCGACAAAAGCACCAAAAGCTGTACGCTGAAGATCAACGGCCGGATCTATACCGTTGAGCTGCGCGATAAATTCGACCTGCTGCTCGAAAAGATGGGGATGAACAACACATCGGCCGGCAAGGTAAACAACATTAAAGCCCCGATGCCCGGTCTCATCATAGACCTCAAGATCAAAGAAGGCGATGTCGTAAAGCAAAACGATCCGCTGCTGATCCTGGAAGCGATGAAAATGGAGAACATCATCAAATCTCCCGGCGACGGCACGGTAAAGACCATAAAAGTAAAGAAGGGCGACAGTGTCGAAAAAGGCCAGATCCTGATCGAGTTCTAACCCCGCTATCGCACTTCGCACTCACTCTGATTTTTTGAATATATTGCGGCGATTTTGTGCCCTCGAAAAATAATCCGAATGAAGTATAAACGTATTCTCCTCAAACTCAGTGGCGAAGCACTGCAGGGAGGCTCGAAAAACACCAATATAGACCCCAACGTCCTGGAGCGATATTGCGGAGAGATTAAAAAACTCAAGGAACATGGAGTTGAAATCGCCATCGTAATTGGCGGAGGAAACATATTCCGGGGTGGCCAGGCCGAAGCCCTCGGCATAGACCGCGTGCAAGGCGACTACATGGGTATGCTCGCTACCGTGATCAACGCCATGGCCCTCCAAAGCGCCCTCGAACGCCACGGCCTGTATACCCGCCTCATGGCCGGTATCAAGATGGAGCAGGTGTGCGAGCCCTTCATCCGTCGCCGTGCCATACGCCACGTCGAAAAAGGCCGCATTGTGATCTTCGGCGCCGGTATCGGTAACCCTTACTTCACAACAGACTCTACGGCCAGCCTCCGCGCCATAGAGATTCAGGCCGACGTCGTATTAAAAGGCACCCGTGTAGACGGCGTATATACCAAAGACCCGGAAAAATATCCAGACGCCGTGCGCTACAGCAGCCTCAGCTTCCAGGAAGCATACGAAAAGAACCTGAACATTATGGATATGACCGCGTTTACGCTGTGTATGGAGAATAAACTCCCCATAATCGTATTCGACATGAACAAA
>Ga0247764_1000222_pt1 | contig 21040 bp, 15 predicted proteins | sample UWRJL051202B4_FD_179932 | JGI IMG/M metagenome (GOLD analysis project Ga0247764, IMG submission 179932) | Plant litter microbial communities from Arlington Agricultural Research Station in Wisconsin, United States - UWRJ-L051-202B-4 | ecosystem: Environmental > Terrestrial > Plant litter >...
TGCCGTCGCGGAGGTGAACAGTCAATCTGCCACTCTCCCAGTGTTGGGTAGCAAGATCCGTGTGACCGTCGGCGTTGAAATCTGCAACTGTCAGTTCCGAAGCGGCCCGGGTCAGCAACGGCACCTCTGCCTGGAATGTGCCGTCACCATTGCCTAGCAAGACGCTGCTGAAGTCTTGAAAGCCAACGCGAGTCCTGTAGATCCCGGCGAACAGATCGGCGTGACCATCGTCGTTCAGGTCCCCCACGCCAGGCGAACTCAAATGTTGCGTGGAGTATTCGATCGGGGGGGCGAAAACGCGCTCTGCGCTGCCGAGCATCACGCTCGCAGAATCGATGGTGGTATCGGGTGGGTCGCTGGGGATCGGATTCGGCCGGACGCAAAGGCTCACTAGATCAGCCAGTCCGTCGTGATTGAGATCGGCAGCGAGCATGAAGCGCGCCGGACAACCAGCGTAGGCGGCGACGGAATCGAAGCTGCCATCGCCGCGACCAAACAGCACGTCCGTTCGCTCCTCGCGGCTCAGGGCAACGGCCAGATCTGGCAACCCATCCTGGTTGAAGTCGCCGACCGCGAGCGCCTCCGGTTCGTTTCCCACTTGAAAGTCGGTGCGCGCGCCAAAACGCGTGCGGTCGGCGCCCAGCCACACGCTGACCGTGTCCGCTCCGTAGTTGGCAACCGCGAGATCTGCGTAGCCGTCCCGATTGAAGTCACTTGCGACGATGGCGCGCTGCTGCGTCGCTCCGGCGTACGCCTGAGGCAAGGCGAACGTGCCGTTGCCGTTGCCCCACAACACCGTCAGATCCTCGTCAAACTCTACGCTGGAGATGTCCGGCTTGCCGTCAGCGTCAAAGTCTCCGATCGCCAACTCTCGAGCGTAATGTGCGGTGGGGACGAGTGGTAACGCCCCAAGCGTGAAGGCAGCGCAGGAGAGCGGCGTGTTGGCCGTGCCGCCTTCGCCTCCGCCACCAACGGCGAGCTCGCCGCCACTACCCGGCTCGCGCGTGCCTCCGCTCTGGCTGCCACCTCGATCGCTGACAAGACCTCCGGCCTCGCCAGCTGAACTCTGCGTTCCAGCGCTGGTCGTTCCCCCAGCACTCGTCCCTCCGCGCCCCGGCGGTTTGCCGCCGGCTGCCGTCGCTCGACCACTAGAATGGGTGCCACCCAAAGCCGAACTACCGGCGGAGGTTCCACCTGCTTGGGCTTCAGTCGGCTCGGTCTCCAGCAGACTGAGTCCGCTTCGAGCTCCGCAGGCCGAGAGCGCTAGAAGGCAAAATAGGTTCGCGGAGACAGCTCTCGGACGCAAGAGTCCATCTTAGTGCCCTCAGGCCCTGAGCTGCGCGAATTCACCCGGATCGTGAATCATGGGTGGGTTGACGCTACCGCCTACGAAATCTTCCGATCGATCGTAGCGACCGAAATGCGTCACTACGGCGCTGCCACCGGGAATTGGGAAGCCGTCCGGACCCGCTTTGACGCCGAGAGCGTTCATCAAATTGCAGAAGTACTTGTTGATCGGCGCTCTGGCGACGTTGGGATCGGTTCCGCTGAGCTGCCCTATGCCGTCGACCGTGAACGGGCCGGCTTCCGAACAAAACGCTTCGCTGTTGCCGTTGCTGAGGGACGGGGAGCCGTCTTCGACGTTGATGGCGCAGCCGGTCTTGAAGTAGCCGCCGGCGCTTCCCGCCTGGATGATTGGCAAGTTGTTCAGGTTGTGGGCAAGACCATCGGAGAACTGCGAGAACCAAACCGCGGCAGTGTTGTCGAGCAACGTGCCGTCGCCCTCGGTTACTTCGCTGAGTCGTCTGACGAGATACGCAAACTTTCTTGTATGGTAGTCATCTATCTTCAACAAGTTGTCGAGCGCGTCGGCGACGCACGTGCCGGTCAGGTTCGCGTTGCCCAATCGATGATTGAGACTTTCCAGGTCCTGCGTGATGCCGAGACCCGTGTAGACGTATGCGAACGGGTACTTCAAGAAGATCACGGGGTTGGCGTTGCAGAGCGCAGCCAGCACGGCCAGGTTCGAATAGAGATCGGCGGTGTCCATGTCGCTCGTGATCTGGGTCGTCAAACGGTCCCTGCCGACACCGCTGGACTTCGAAGCTTCGGCGATGGTTTCCGCGGTAAGACCCAACGAAGCTGCGACCTCTGCATTGCAAGCGGCCGAGCTGATCGCCTTGCCCGTGCTGTCGACCAGCTCCTTCCAAGCGGCAAGCTTCAGGCGATCATGCTTGCTCATGTTCTGGCGTTCGAGCGTCGCCAGGTCGTCTTTCACCAGATCGAGAATGTTCCTGTCGCGGGCAGCTTGGTACGTGGGCGAAGAAAGCGGTCCGTCGAAGATGTTCGTGAGCTGACTGAACACTTGCGATGCGCTCGTCTGTCCGGGGAAGAGCGTCTCGGACGCAGAGTACGAGATTGCGGATTGAGCGCTGTCCCTACCACCGGATACGTTCATCAACAGCGGCGTCCCGCCCGCGCTGATCTGCTTCGACATCACGTGATCCAAGGAAGGCCCCATGGGTCGGGGCGTAAACTTGGTCATCGTCTCCAAGCTGAACGGCTCGTTGCTGTTCGGTGTGAGCGGCTGACACGTAAAGTACGAACCGGCCGCCTGAGCGTGCGGGTCATTCCCCTGCCCGCGCAACAACTTCGACGTCCACTCGTTGTTCGCGCGGATGCCGCGCGGGATCAGCAACTGTCCGACGAACGGCGCCAGGTGCTTGAGCGTGGTGCCTTCCAAGTCCGCGGCGGTGAGCTCGCCGTGCGCCTTCTTCGGGAAGAAGCGGTTCGTGATGTGACCGCCATGCGTGTACATCACGATCAGTCGCTTCGGCACTTCGATACCGGCGGCCTTCGCCTTCGAGCGATGGGCGAGCGAACCCAGAAACGGCGCCGCCAGCAAGGCTCCACCCAAACCACGCAACATGAACCGCCGGCTGACTTCTCGCATCTTGATCCCCGCCTTCATTCGACGCGCACGTCGTCCTTTGACATGCCCAGAGCCTCGTCCTCGTATTTGCCTGGTGGCGGTGACGAGCCAGCTTGGACCAAGCTTCTTGCCGCTTGCTGCGGGTCCTCCTTCACCCGGGGGAGTGTTGGGAGGACGCCGTCGCCGGCCATCCGACATCGGAACACTCGACGTTCGGAGCGGTGTCGTGGACGAACGATAGAGAAATTGCCCGAATAGGCGCGTTGGTCGATGGGCCAAGCACGACATCAACACGCCATACGACAACCCGCGCACCAGCTACATCACAACGCAACGCGGCTTGGAGTACCGTGCGGGCCTGGAGATGACTCAGCCAACTGCGAGCGCAAGCGCGGCTTCTGCTCTGAACGCCGAGACCGTCGCGCCCGTCTTGGTCAGCTTTTTCTCCAGCTTGGGACTGACGCGACTCGCTGCTGCGTCGACGGAGCGCGCGAGCAGTAGTGAGCTCGTGGCAGCTGTTTTGTGTGTCGATATTGCAGGCTTCACCAGCCTGACGGAAACTTTCAGCCATTCTGGCGCGCAAGGCGCCGAGCGACTGGCTGCGGCGCTGAACGAAGCACTTCAGCGCATCATCGAGGCGGTCGTCGGCAGCGGAGGCGACATCATCAGCTTCGCTGGAGACGCGGTGTGGGCAGCTTGGCCGGTCAGCAGCGGGGACGACGCTGCCTCGGCGCTCATGTTTGCTTGCGTTGCCGCGGCCAACAGCCAAGCGTCCGCCAAGCAGCCGATGCCCCATGGCGTTGAGCTGAAGCTGCGCGCAGTCGTGGGATACGGCAAGCTGCTGGCAGTCGCCTTCACTGGGGCGAAACCGGTCAGCCTCGTGCTCGGCGAAGCGATCGAAGACGCTGGCGCGCTCTTGTCGGAGGCGCGTGTGGGTGAGGTCGCGCTCTCACACCGCGCGGTCGAGCTGTGTGGCGCCAGGTGCTCGACTTCGCCCATCTCGCGCAACGCGCACCGTTTTGGAGGGTTGACCACGCCACCCCAGGCGCCTCCGGCGAGCGGTCGACGAGCGATCGATGCGAGCTTCCGTACGCTCCTGGAACGCGCCGTGCCACGCAGCGTGCAGCAGCGCTTGCTCGCCGGGAGTTCGCAATGGACCGCCGAGTTTCGCACGGTGTCGGCGATCTTCATCGGCTTGCCCGGGTTCAAGCCGATGAGCGCGACGAAGTTACCTGAACTCGAGGCGACGCTCGACTCGATTCAGGCTTGCCTCGGGCGCTTCGACGGAGACCTGTATATGGTCTTGGCGGACGAGAAGGGGCTGATCGCGATTGGTCTATTCGGTGCGCCACCGTTCGGGCACGAAGATGACGCCATCCGCGCCGTGCGCACCGCGCTGGCAATCGAGGCAGAGCTTCACGCGCGACGCACGGAATCTTCGATCGGTGTCGCGTCTGGTCGCGCGTTTTGCGAGGTGTGCGGCACCGACGCCAGACGCACGCTGACCATCGCTGGCCCGGCCATGAACATCGCGGCGCGCCTGATGCAATACGCGAACGGTTCGATCCTGTGCGACGCCGAGACCGCCAACAGCGTCGGCCCCCACAGCGGACTGACCTTTCAACGACCCAAGGCGCTGTCCGTCAAAGGCAAGGCCGAAGCCATCCCGGCGTTCCGCCCCAACGTCGATCTATCCTCTTCAGCGATTCGGCTCGCTCCCGAGTCGCGGCGGCGCCCTGTCGGGCGGGCACGCGAGCTCGCACTGTTGACGCAAGCGCTGGATGCCTTGCACGAGCAGGCCGAAAGTCGCTTGATCGTACTCGAAGGCGAGGCAGGTATTGGTAAGTCACGCATCGCTGGGCATTTCCTGACGCTGGCGGCCGGACTCAAAGTGCGCCCCATCACGGCCAGCGCAGGTATCGAAACCGGCGTGCCCTACCGCGCGCTGCGCTCTGTGTTCACGCAACTCTTGGGTCTCGCTGCGCTCGCGCCAGCGCCGGCCCTGCGGCGAGAGGCCGTGCTCGCCGCACTAGCGCCCCACGACGAACTCGTACGCTGGGCGGCCCTGCTCAACACGACACTCGAGCTGAACCTTCCCGAAGACGAGACGATCGCCCAGCTCTCCGAGTCGGCGCGCGCGGCCAAAACTCGCGAGCTGTTGCTGGGGATTCTCGCGATCGGGCGCGGTCCCCGCGTCCTTTTGATCGAGGATGCGCACCGGCTCGACTCGGCGTCGTGGGGCTTCGTGACGGACGCGCTACGCTCGAGCGCCGGCCTGCTCGTGGTGATGACGGCGCGTCCACCCGACGGCGCGCACGAAGCTTACGAAGAGCTGCTGGAGCAAGCCACCACGACGCGTATTCAAGTCGGTCGCTTATCAGTGGCGGATACGGCCGAGCTCGTCTGTCAGCGGCTCGCCGTGAGCGCGCTTCCGGAAGGTGTTGCGGAGCTCATCTGCGCTCGCGCTAGCGGCAATGCGCTATTTTCCGGCGAACTCGCCTGCGCGATGCGCGAGCTCTCACTTCTGGTACAAGCCGGAGATCGTTGCAACGTCGCAGCTGACGTGGTCGACCTGGAGCAGTCCCTGAATGCGGCGCTGGAACAGCGCGGAGTGCCGCCCACGCTACAGGGCATCATCACGAGCCGGCTCGATCGCATGAGCGTGGAGCAACAGCTGGTGCTCAAAGTGGCGAGCGTGCTCGGCGGCAGCTTCCCCGAAGCGCTGCTCGCCGACGTGTGCCGCGTACACGAGCCGGCCGTCGACGCGCGCGCGGTGCTGCGCTCCGTGCTGCGCCAAGACATCTTGCTGATCGAGAACGAAGACCTCGACGCGATTTGGACGTTTCGGCACACCTTGGTGCGCGAAGCGATCTACGGCATCATCCCGTTCAAAGAGCGCGAGCGCATGCATCGCCACGCCGCCGAGTGGTACGAACGTGTCGGCGCCGGCAGCCATCGGGGCGTGCTGGCTCAGCACTGGCAGCGGGCGGGCGAGCGAGAGCGGGCCGTGCTCTATTTCGACGAGGCCGGCGTCGACGCGCTACGCGAATACGCGAACAAGGAGGCGGCCTCTTTCTTCTCGACCGCACTTTCACTGGACGAGAACCAAAAGCCGATCTCGCGTGAGATCGTGCAGCGCTGGGCCGCTCGGCGGCTGAACCTGGGCGCAGCTCACGTCGCGTGGTCGAAGTATGCGACCAGCCGCAACCACCTCGAACACGGTCTGCGGCTGGTCGGGCAGCGCGTGCCCAGCACCACACTCGCAGCCGCTTTTTGGATCCTGATCGAAGTCCTGCGCCAGATCCTGCATCGCGTATTCTCGCAATGGTTCGTCGGACGCGAGCACCCACAACGTGACAGCCTATTGCGCAAGGCGCGTGCCTTCGAAGGCCTGACCGAGAGCTATTTCAACTTGGGCGAGAATGCGCTCTGCCTCTACTCTGCCCTGCGCTCGTTGAACCTGGCGGAGCTCGCGGGCGCGTCCGCCGAGCTGGCGCGAGGCTACGCGTCGGTCGGCGCGATTGTCGGCTTCATCCCGTGGGTCACGCGCGCGCGCGACTATTGCCGGCGCGCACGCCAGATCGCCGAATCGTTGCACGATCGCCCGGCCGAAGCCTGGGCCGCGGTGGCGACCGGCGTGATGGAAGCCGGCCTCGCGGAGTGGGCGGCGGCCGAACAGGAGTTCGATCGCACCTACACCCTCGGCTTGGCGCTTGGTGACGGTCGTCGCTGTGACGACAGCAGCGAAAATAAGGCAGCTGTCCAGTATCTGCGCGGCGACTTCCACGGCGCGCTGCGCACCGCCGCTCAGCTCTGGGAGTCGTCACATCGTCGCGGCGATCTCTTCATGCAGGCGGATTCGCTGCGGCGCCAAGCCTACTGCTGCTTGGCGTTCAACCGCACGAGCGAGGCGGCCGAGGCCGTCGAGCGCTTGGCGGAGATTCGACGCAAAGAGGCGCGCACCAAGAATCGAGAGCTAAACTCCGACGTCTACCTGCTGCGCGCGCTGATTCATCTGCGACGGGGCGAGCTGATCGCCTCCCGGCGCGAACTGGAAGCGGGCGCGCGCATCTTGGCGGAGAGCTCTTTCATGTTTTACGACGTGGTGCTCGAGCACGCGACCCACGCGGAGGTAAGCCTTGCATTACGCGAACGCGGTGAACTCGGGGCAGCGGCTGGTCGCGCTGCTTGCCGTCGACTATCCTTGTTCGCACGTTCGTTCCCCTGCGCCAAGCCAGCCGCCCTGCTGTGGGCGGCGCAGGAAGCCTGGCTCTCGGACAAGCCGAGCAAGGCACGCAAGCTGTGGTCCTCTGCGATTCAGCTCGCGCGCAGCCGCGGGCTCCCCTACTTCGAAGCCATCGCGCTATTTCATGCCAGCTCTCGCTTGAAACGCAGCGATCCCGTGCGCATCGAGCAACTGCTGCGTTGCAAGGATCTCTTGCTCGGCTGCGGCGAGCGCTTTTACGCCAATCAAGCCACCGAAGCGCTGGGGCTGCGCGCCGAGCCGACGTGACGCGCCGAGCGCGACGGCAAGGCGACTGGGTGAACGACCTCGCACGCGGCGCGGTCGACCGCCTAAAGCAAACGTTCAGCACCCATTCACCGGCGCTGTGGCTGGAAGTCCGCGCTTGGATGCGGACGCTGAGCCCCGCCCCCGCCGCACACCGCTACTTCACCACGGATTGGGGTTATCCGCTGCTCGAGCTGCCGCGCTTCGTCGCGAGCGCACGGGGCGTCCGCCCCAATCGGCGTTTCGAGCGAGACCTCGCCTACGCAAGCGTGTGCGGCTACTACTGCATTCGCCTGGTCGACGACGAGCTCGACGGCGAGACTCGCGGGGCGGGCCAACGCGCGCTGTTCAGCGCGCTGTTGGCCAACGAGTTCCCCAGGGCGTTCATGCCGTATTTTGGCGCCAACACGCGTTTTTTTCGCGAGCTGACGCGCGATTGGGTGGGCTGCTTCGACGTCACGCTGCGCGACGCGCGCCTGCCTGATATCGATCTCGCAACGTTCTGCGCCATCAGCGCGAGAAAGACCGGCGCAGCTCGCATCCCGATGCGAGCCGCTGTGCTTTTCTACGGAGACGGAGCGCGGCTTCAGCGCTGGCTGACGTTGGTGGAGCGACTGGGTCGTTTCGTACAAATGGCGGACGACGTGCTGGACTGGTCCACGGATCTCGACCGCGGCGAGGGCTCCACTTACTTCCTGTGCGAGGGACGACGCCGCAAGCGTCGCCGAGAAAGCCTGCCCGAGTGGGTGTTGCGAGAAGGACTCGGCTGGGCTGAACAGCTGTGCGACGGTTGGCTGAACGAACTTGCCGAGCTCGCTGCCGCGCTCGACGCGCAAGCATTCAGCGAGCTCATCGGTCGACGTCGACAGAAGCTTGCGGGCAACCTGCAGGCAATGCGGCGCGTCCTCGCAACGTCGCTCGAGCTTGCTCCGCTGCTGCGATCGCGGTGAAAGGCTTGTGCGCTGCTGGCCGCCCGCGATATAGCCATTACGGACTGCGCAGCGATGAACCACGCGCGCAGGCCAGATTGAGGAGAACCGATGGCTGCGAAGAAGAGCGCTGCGAAGAAATCCCCGAAGAAATCCGCGAAGAAGACGTCGTCCAAGCGAAACGACGCCAAGACGCTGGAAAGCCTGATCAAGCAGTGCTTAACGGACGAAGACTTCGTGAAGGCCTTGGAAAAGTCTCCCAAGGCCACGCTGGAAGAGCATGGCTACGCCGCGGAACCCAAGCTGGTGAAGGAAATCCAGAAGATTGACTTCGCGGTGTTCCGCAAGTTCGCCAAAAGAGCCAACGCTTACTTCTGCTGAAGCGTTAGAAAGCATCCGGAGAGCGCGCGAGCTCCCCGCGCTCCAAGTGCTCTCGCAGCTTGGCGGGGCGCTGTGGGCGCTGTGCTACGCGTGGGGGCTCTGGGTTGGCGCGACTGCCGGCGCCTTGACGTTCCCGCCTTTGGTCACCGCGCTGAACGTGTCCTGGGAGTTTGCGTTCGCCATCTTGTGGCCACCGACCAACCGGGTGAGCCGGATCACCTACCGTGTGTGGCTCGCGTTGGACGCGGCGCTGCTCGCGGAGGCGCTGCTGTGGGGCTCGGCCAGCGCGACTTGGCCGTTCGCGCGCGCTCACTTCCCGCTGCTCTTGGGCGGTGGAGTGCTGGCCGCGCTCGGCGCGCAAGTCGTGCTCTATCGCGCTCTGCAGGCGCCCCAGCTGCAGGCGTATCTGGTGAACCTGGTCATGAGCGTCGGCTTTCTGTGGGCCTACCTCGCCCACAGTGAGGGGCTAGTGTTCTCGGCGGGGGTGGCCTGGTTTAAGTTGTTGGGCACGACCTGCATCTCCGCCGCCAACGTCTACGCCTTTCTGCCCGAATGGCGGAAGCGTTGGCCTGGCCTCGCGCTCTTCGCGCTGATCTTCGCGCTCGACGCGAGCTACGTTGGGTTGGTGATGAGCGAGGTAGCGAGCGGTTCGGTTCCGCTCAGCCCGTGACGCCGTTCAACGTCGTGTTGACGACCTTGCCGCCGGCGCTGGCGTTGAAGTCGCGCGCCATGACTTCGCTGGGGATGCCCAAGGCGACTCCCAAAGTCCGGCCCAAAGCGCCGTAGGTCGAGGCGGAGGGGATGTCGCCACCTTGCTTGCCGAGCCCGGTGGCGGATTCGATGTCCGCAGCGCCGAGGCCGGAGGCGCCGAAGCCAGTGACGTTCATCAGTCCGCCCGTCACGCCGGGTGCGATGTTCTTGCCGACCAGCACGGCCACCGCGTGATTCGCGTAGTGATCGCGCCCCGCCAGGCTTTCCGTCTTGGAGATGCCGTTGAGATTGCGACCGAAAACGTTGAGGGTGGCAAAGGTGACGCGCTCGGACAGTTTGGTGCCGTCTGCCGTCGTGGCGCCATCCAGCGCGTCCATCAAGGCCTGGATGCTGGCGATGCCAGTGCCGTGTTGATCGGCTTCGGCTTGAAGGTTCTGGTCACTGTGATTGTCCCCGCCGAAGGCGATGCGCATGGAGACCACGGAGGTGACGTTGGCCGAGAAGAGCGCGGTGACCGCTGCGATCTGCCCATCCACGTTGTCGGAGTTGATCTTGGTCAGCAGCGTGGACAGGTTCGCCGACAGTTCGCGCACGCGTTTCTGGCTGCTGGCCAGCTCATCCAGGAACGCCTTCTGTACGTTGCTGCCGTCAGACTTGGCCAGCGCGTTGAGCTTGTCCAAGGTTTGGTCGCGTAAGCTGCGCAGGTTCTTCAGTGCCGCGGTGCCAGAGCCGCCTCCGCCGCCGGGGAACATGCCTCCGCCGCCGCCTCCGCTGCTGGTGCCACCGAGCATGGCCTTGAGGTTGACGGGAGAAACGAACGGCGCGGTGCTGCCGCCGTAGCTCAGCAGCTCGCTCGCGTTGAAGCCAGCGCCCACGGCGATGGGCGCGGACTGGACGGTGCCGAAGCAGGCCGACAGGTACCGCGCATAGATCGACACCAACATTTCCCCGCCGTTGGTGCCGCCCATCAGCTTCATCACCTTGGCTTGGTCGCCATGGACGACGGAGCCGGTGCGATAGTGGAAGAAGTTGGTCTTCGCCAAGGTCGCAGCGGTGAGCTTGCCGCCATCTTCGGTGGTGGCCCAAGGCAGCGCCGCGCCGAAAGTCTTGCCGCCGAGCGTGACGTTGGTCTTCGCCATCTCCGCTTGCGCAGGATGTTTGGCGGCGGGATTTTCATACGTCCCGGGGCAGTTGCAGTTGATGGGGTCGCCGTTGCTATTGGCGCTCACCACCAAGAACTGCGCCTTTTCCCGGGCGGTGATGGCGCACTGCAAATCTTGTGCGGTGGCCTTGCGTGGGTTCGCCAAGTACCAAATGGGCAGGCCAGTGGCGATAGCGCGCAGGCCCAACATGCCCGAGCCGAACAGAGCACCTAACACTGCGTCACGACGGGTCAACATGGTCATTCCTCAAAGTCCGATGGCCACGGAGGTGGGCGCCTGGCAGGCGGCAGCGAACGTAGATTTGAGCGAGTTGGCGGCGTTGGCGCCCGAAGAGCGGGCCGCGTTGAAGTGTTCGGTCAAGAGTTGGACGGCTTGCGCGTGATGCGAGTCGTTCGGTGGATAGCCCACGATGCGCGTGACCATGTCCTCGATCGCGCTGGCGCTGTCCGCGCTCTTGTAGACGGGGTTGGTTGCCGAATCGACGACTTGATTGGCCACGTCCTCACACAACATTTCGCTGGCAGCGCGGAAGAACAACGTCGGCGACGTGGGTGTGATCGGATTCTCCGAGCCGCGACCGAAGGCGTCTGCCGGGATGTTGCCGGCGATGTTGTTGGTACTCTTCACGGCGCCGCTGGGGACAGGCACGGCCTGGGCGCAGATGTCGGGGCGCCCCAGGCGATTCGAAAGCGCCGCGCACAGCTGAGCCCGGCGCGCGATGCTCACGACCATACCGTTGGTCTCGAACGTCTTCGTGCTCGCGGCGCTGGTCACGATTGGAGAAGAGAAAAACTCGCGCACCAGCACCGGGAATGAGTATTTCGAGTCCTGGAACGCCTTGGCGACGCGACGCACCTCGGGATCCTCATCCACCAGACACGCCGCAGAGTTCGCGTAGAAGCAAAGCTTCTGCGTCATGCCCAGCGCGAACATGCTGATGGCGTCGTTTCCGCTGCCGCCTTGCACTTGCAGCAACAGCTCAGCCAAGTCGCTCATCGAGCCGCCCTGGGTCTTGTCCACGGCCACGTTCGCGAAGGACAGGGCGCCGCCGGTGACGCCCGCGGCCGGCCTGGGATTCGCCGCGGCACCCGTGAACGAGGCGCGCGCGGGGAAGTCGTTGCGATCGTTGTAGTCGTAGGTGTTGGCCCAGAACTGCCGCAACGGATCCAGGTGGCGGTGGCAACGATTGCATTCCGTACTCGTGGTGGCGTGCTCAGCGTTCAGACCGGCGGTGGTAACGGGCTGAGTGTCCAAGTCGCTGGTGAACGATCGACCGAGCGCAACGAGCAGCGTCTGATTCGCCGTAACGCGGTGCTGATTCGAGTCGTTGGTGTTCCACAACGCCAGGAATGCTGGCGTTGTGAAAAAGCCGACGCGCGGCAGCGACAGCGAGAGCTCCTTGGCCGTACGCAGCGTCGGGATGTCGTAGGGTTGTACGTAGGCGGCGCTACCGCGTGGCTTAATCGTCACCCACTGCCAGTCCGTGGTGTCGCTGACCGTGAAGTAGGGCTTGGAGGAGTGCTCCCAGCATTCGGGGTTGGCCGCGAACGGGTAGCGCGGCGTGTAGCCGATCAGGCGCTGGAACATCTGCGCGTAGCCGGTGAAGTCCCGCACGGCCGGCATATCGCGACAGTTCATGAACATGCCGCCACCAAACATGGTGCCGCCAGCTGCCGGCGGCTGATCATCGAACGTAAGATCCGTGATGGCTTGTTCGATTGGGATCGTGACTGCCGGATCGTAGTTGACCTTCCACGGAATCTTGTCCTTGGCGCCGAACGCGTAGGGTTGGTCGTTCGGCATTTCGATTTGAAGATAAGTGCTCTTCAAAATCGTGGTCATCTGAAAGCGCTGCGTGGTCACCACCTCCGTGAACGGGCGATCCTCCGCCACGATGGCCCAGGCAGTTTGCGCGAAACTGTCCTGCAGGTTTTGAACGAGACGAAAGTAAATGTCGTCGCCCACGGCGCCGGTGCCGAACGGACCAAAATCCAAGCCGCCGTTCTCCAGCAACTGACGCTTGAAGTCCTCGGTCGGGATGAAGCCGGTTTGTTGGAAGGCGTTACGGAAAAAGCCGATCATCTTCTCGCGAAACAGCGGCGAAGTGGCTTCGTCCGTGAGCCACTTGGCGATCAACTCCTGCAGACCCGCCGCGCCGCTGGCGGTGACCTTGTCGAGTTCGGCCGCGTCCGGCGACAAACCAACCAGAAGATTCTTCACCTTGCGCAGTGCCGACGCCGCTTGCACCGGCTGTACCGGCATTGGCTCGACTGAAGCGCCACCCACGTTGATCGAGGAGCCGCCAGTTCCCGACGCAACGCCGCCACCGCCTGCGGTGGGCGTTGAACCTGCACCACCCGTGGAACTCGCACCTGCGCCGGGAGTGGTGGCCTGTCCGCTGGAGCCCGCAGACGGAGCACCCGTACTACCCGCGCTCTCGTGCCCAGGATCCGACACGCTGGCGCTGCACGCCAACAGCACGGTTCCCAGCATACTGGCGCTAATCAACTGACCCGAGCGCTTCATCGTCGTCTCCTCGGCCCTGTAATGCAGAGCTCGCCCACGTAATTGACGTAGTGACCGCTCCGCCTTCGCGACAGGCAACCATCCTATGCCTGAAGCGATAATCGGCGGCGTCGCTCAGCGAAGCGCAACTCTTTGCTTCTGCTTGTCCATGATCGCGAGCGAACGGCCGCCAACTACAGCTGAGCCAGCTTGCATCGCTGGTAGGTCACAAACCCAGTAGCGATGACGCCCGCTTCGCCCAACTCGGACATTTCGCCTGCGACTGTTGTTTGGCTGCGCTGCGATGGGCGCGCGCCCTCGGGGTGTTTGCCCAGATGCCTTCAGCGCTGTCGGCGACCGCTCAGTGGAAGCAACTTTCCGGTACGAGCTCCCAACCTTGAGTCGCGTCCATTCCGCTGCAGGCGAAGATCTGAGTGGTGTCTTCGCGCTCTGCCACGCAACGCGGTTCGATGGTGGCGTGCGAGGCTTGCAGGGAAAAAACGCGGGAAGTGGAGCGGGGCACGAAGTAGAAGCGCTGATGCGGCAGCATCTGCGGATCGTACAGAATGACTCGGGTGCCCTCGGCGACCAGAGCCATCTGCACGTCCAAGGCGTCACCGGTGGTGAAGCTGCGCAACTCGACAGTGCCGCCAATAGTATTGGTGATTTGCCAGGCTATGCCTTGCTCGCAGTCCGTCACCATGCTGGTGAGTTGGGCGGGTGTATTCACGACAGTGGTCGGACCACCAAAGCCAATGCAGCGCTGACTCTCGTGGGCGCGCAAGCGGATGTAATAACCGTTCGGGAACAGCGCCTGCGCCAAGCCAGACTTACAACTTTCGCTGCCGGGCGTCGGTGGGGGCGGGTCTACCTCCACATCCTGAACAATCGCATCCAAAGGCGACGAAGTGCAGCCCGCCGCGACTACCGCACAGCCGAGCAGCATTGCGAACGCACTGAGGCTGGTCCGGCACGAACGCTGCACTCAGCCACCGTGCACCATCTCCCAAGGGCGCACAACCTACAGCGACACGGAGCCTGGTCGAGCCGGACCCGAGCGACCAAACCGCCTCGAAACAAGCCACGTCCCAAGCTTGCTGTGAACAATTACGGCTCAAGCGCACGCGCGAATCCAGGCTAGCGGCTCGCCAGTCGCTTCATGCCGGCGGAAAACTGCTAGGGTTGTCGACGGTGACGTCGCTCGCTTCTCCCAAACCGTCCGCTCCCGAAGTCGAGCACGACGATTTGCATGCAGCCATCCTCAGCAACTCGGAGGATTGGCAACGCCGCTCCTTCGATGAGTTCCATGGTCTCGTGCACGGTCTCGTTCTCAAGTGTTTGGGACCCAATGCGGAGACATCCGATCTCGTCAGCGAAGTCTTCGTAAAGTTCTTCGAGAACGCGCACCGCATCCGCTCGCGCGGCGCGATCCGCAGTTACATGGTGTCGATCACCATGAACGCGATCCGCGGCGAGATTCGCCGCAGAAAGCGACGTGACCTGCTGATTCGCTTGTCCGGACTGCTTCCGGAGTTGGATCAAGAGCCAGGGCACGACGATCCCAAGGCCAAGGCCGCGCTGATTCAGCTCAGCCGCATCTTGGAGGAGCTGGGCGCCAATGACCGCATGGCGTTCGTGCTGCACAGCTTGGAGGGCATGCACATCGGCGAGATCGCGACCGTGCTCAAGGTCTCCGAGTCCACCGCCAAGCGGCGCGTGCGGCGCGCCAACGAACACGTGCTGAAGCGCGTGAGTCGCAATGCGCTGCTCGCAGACTACATTCAGGATCGGGGGGTGAAGAGCCGTGTCTAAGCCGCCGATCAACGTTCCCGAAGTCGGCGCGGCCTTCCGCGCCTTGGCCGATGAACACGCCGAGAGGCGCGAGTCTGCCGTCAAAGAAGCCAACTGGCGCGCGCTGCAGATGCGCATGGCTCGAACCAAGGTCGCCGAGGAAGAGCCGCTGTTCGCGAATCAGGGCGCTCGTCAGGCGAGCAGCTGGTCGTTCTCGCGACCGAGCCTGCGCTGGTGGCCCGCCATCGGCGTGGCAACCGTGGGCGTGGCCGTCGCTGCGGCGGCGTTCCTGATACCGACCGATCTCAAGTATCAGTTGCGCGACGCGAACGCGGTGAATGGCACCATTCAACCGAACGGCCAAGACGGAGCGATCGATTTCTCCGACGGCAGCCGCATCGAGCTGGTGCGCGGCAGCAGCCTCAAAGTCGACGTCAAAGGCGCGCACGGCGCCAACGCGACGCTGGCAGCCGGCGAGTTGGACGTGCGCGTTCGTCATCACACGGATACTCACTATCGCTTTCTGGCAGGCCCTTATGAGGTGCAGGTCGTCGGCACTCAGTTCCGCCTGAGCTGGCAACCTGAGTCGCAACTCTTCTCCGTGGTGATGAGAGAAGGGCGCGTGCGCGTGTTGGGACCGAAGCTGGATCGCTACCTGTCCACGGGAGAGGAACTGCGCGTCGACGGCAGCCGTGCGTTGGCCGCGGCGGATCCCGCTCCGGTCGCTGAGGTCGCCTCGCCTTCCGCTCCCCAAACCGAAGAGACGAAGCCGGGCCGCAGCGCCGCGGAGCTCGGCGAGGGCCGGCCACTCGGTTCGGTTACTGGGCGCGACGCTCTCGGCTGGAGCGGATTAGTCTCCAAGGGTCGCTTCGCCGAGGTCGTCAGCGAGGCCGATGCACTCGGCTTGGATCGCGTCCTGCACGAGCGTGGCGCTTCGGACCTGAGCTCGCTGGCACACGCGGCCAACTATACCGGTCGCTCGCACGTCGCGCTCAGCGCCTGGGAACGGCTGCGCCAGCGCTTCCCCGGTCAAAGTGCCGCGCGACAAGCAGCATTTTTCATCGGCCGTGTTCACGATCAACGCGGCAATCAGCGCGAGGCTCTGCGCTGGCTCAGCACGTATTTGGCGGAGTCGCCGCGCGACGTGTACGCGTCCGAGGCGCTCGGTCGCAAGCTCTTGGTGGTGCAGAAGCTGGAAGGCGCACTTGCAGCGCGGCGCATCGCGCGCGAGTATGTCGAGCGATTCCCTTCGGGGGCGTATGCACCCACCGCTCGAAGCCTGCTTTCGAACCCGTAAGCCAGCCGCAGCTTGGTTGGCGCCGTCTACGTGCGCTCGACTTGCGCGTCCCGCATGCGTGTGAGCCTCGCTTCTCTGCGGCGGCGGGCGCTCGCCGGCCTGCTGCTGATGACCATCGCGGTTTTACCCGCGCGCGCGGCCGCTGAAGCTGACACCGTGCGGATTCGCGTCCCAGCGACGCCGGATCCGGTGCTGCAAGAAGCGGTGATCCGCGTGCGTGGCGAGCTCTCAGCCATGGGCTTGCGCGCCGAGGTGGAGCAAACTCCAGAAGTCGATTCCGAGCCTGAAGACGCTGAGCTCCGTGGAACGCTGAGCTTCGAACGCGACGGACCTTGGTTGCGCATTCGCGCGCGCGGCAAAAGCTCCAGCACGCCGATCGAGCAGGAGTTGGACGCGCGACGCGCCGAGATCACGGCCGAAGTCGTGGCGGTGCGCGCAGTAGAGGCACTCCGCGCCGTGGAGGCACTTCCCGCGATCAAGCCCGAACCTGCGCCCCCGCCGCCACCGCCACCTCCCCCGCCGCCGCCGACCGAGCCGCCGGCGCAGCCCAAACCCGTTCGCGCGAATCGTGCCCACGGTGCGCTCGTCAGCGCTGGCCCCGCCGTAAGCCAAGACGTTGGTGTGCCGGGAGTCGGAGTCGGCGTGGAGCTGTTGGCGGCGTATCGCTACACCTCCTGCTTCTTCGGAGCTCAAGGCGCCACCACGCTCAATCGACCGGAGCTCGAACGCGCGCAGGGCACTGTCGCGCTCGAGCGCAGCGCCATCACCGCCCGCATTGGTTGCGCGCTGCCGCTGTCGCTTTACTTCGAACCATTCATCAGCGCTGGCGGCGGAGTCGTGTCGTATCGCGTCGCTGGCAACGCAACTGAAGGCTACAGTGGCCGGCGCCTCTCCCATAGCAGCGGGCTGTTACAGCTGGGTGTCGGCGCCAACGCCTGGTTTTCCGAGCATGTTGGCGCCTACCTCCGCGTGGACGCCAGCTCGGCGATCGCTGCGCCCGCCGTGCGCGTTGCAGGTCGTCAGGTCGCGCTGTTGGAGCGCGCGCTGATTTGGGGAAGTGTGGGAATCGCGCTGCGCTTGTGAAAGAGCGCGCTCATTCGTCGTCGTAGAACAGCGGCTCGCGCTCTTTGAGGAACCGCTCGATCGCAGCGTTCGAGACCTTGTCGAGCGTGAGGAAGCGTAGGCCGAGCCCCGGCGGCATATCGCTCTCTACGTTGAAGGTGCGGACCCAGCGCACCTCGCCCACTGCACGCACTTCCGTACCGTCCGGCAGGTGGATACAAACTTCCACCTTCTCCCCGACGGGGCGAAGTTGATGCGTGGCCACGAACACTCCGCCGACGGAGAGATTCTCCGCGAAGCCGGAGTAGAAGTTGTGCTCGCTGCCCAAGCTGACGTCGAGATCGACGCCGAAGCGGGCGTGTTCACGGCGTTGCGCGGCCTGCGCTTCGGCCGAGGCCGCTGGCTTGATGTTTTTGGCAGGTTGAGCGTTTCGCATCGCGGTTGCGGGCCCCGATAGGTCCGCCCTACCAGCCGACAACGGACACAGCTACCAACGATTTAGGGTCGTTGAGCCGAAAGTCGCGTGTTGGGGAACTGACCGTCAGACGGAATTCGCCATGTCACAGCCAGGGCTGAATACCGGTGTCCGCCACCGCGGCCCGAATTCCGCGCTGAATGCGATAAACCATGACGCCCAGCGTCAGCAGTGCGCCTCCAAACAGCGCCGGGGCAGTCGCATGAGCGAGCGCTGCCAAAACTGGCCCGTGTACGAATCTCGATCCGAGAATCACACCCAGCGCGACGAACCAGCTGGGGATAGCAAGAATGTACAAGGCTGAGCGTCGCACCGTGACGGCGTCCACGTCCCCAACGCACCAGCGCAGGAGCCAGATCACCCCCAGGACGCTCCACGCCTTGCTCAACACACACAGGGCTCCGAGTGCCTGAAGCCCCAACCCGCGAGCTTCCCAGGGCAGCGCGTGACCGCCGAAGGCCACGAGCGACAAGAACCCACTCGTCGTGAGCGCGTGCACGGAAGCTGCCAAGCTCAACGCTCGCCCGCCGCGTGCGCCCGTGTCCCCGAATGGCGACACCGGACGCGCCTTCGGCACCTGCGCGACGATGCACGCGATGGTCAAAAGGCCGATCAATGGGTTCTGAAACGCGGACCATTGCCAGGGCCACGGGCCCTGCGTGGCGACCACTTCGGTGGGTCGCAGGCTGCCGCTGGACCAAGCTACGGCGAGAGCAAGCGCGAACCACGGTAGGTTCAAGCAGGCGACGCTGAGAGCGCGCACGAGGCCTTCGCGCAGGTAGGGTTTGGGACCTGCGGTGAGCGCGGTGAGCACACACGCGATCAGGCTGGCTGCCGGCAGCGCGAACAAGTCTACATCAGCCAGCAGCACGCTCTTTCCCAGCGCCGACAACGACAACGACGCGCTCACGGTCACGAACGCGAGATAGGGCAAAAACGAATCGGGCAACTGCGCCAAGAACCCACGCCAGATGGCTTGCGGCAGAGAGTCCTCGGCGGGTGGTCGCGCGGCGCGGCGCGGCTCGGTCGAACCAGATTGTTGCTGCCGCATCTCGAACACCCGCGTCAGCAGGCGACGCTCCAGTCGAGAGAGTCCGCGTCCGAGCGGCGAGTAGAGCAACAGGAATACGCTCAGCCCGAACACGAACAGCACCAAACTGGGCGTAAGCGTCTGGGGTGAGCTGTAGCGAAAGCCCATCGAGTCGACCAGCAACGACATCTCGTCCGGTCCACGCAGGACTTTGATGCGCGACACACGCGCGTTCGGTGGCGGGATGAAGTCCGCGGCGTTGCGCACCGCCATGCCCTCCAGCTCGCGAACTACGTCGCCGATGGCGAGGTGCGCGCGGGTGGCGCGGCTGCCCGGGCGTACGGCGGCGATCTGTAGGCCCTGCGGCGCCGCCACCAGCGAGACGCCGAGAAACTCTGCAAAGCGCTCACCCTCCGCGCTCAGAGTCGCCAGCGCTACCTCTGCACGTGCCTCCGGCGCCGCGTCGAGCACCACGCCTTCCAAACGCCCCGTCACACCGCCGCGTAGGCTGCTCTGCGAGGAGAACAGCACTTCCACGTCACCGCGAAACGTGGTGTGGCGTGCGTCGGTGTTTCCGCACAAGCGCTGCGCAAGCTCCGGCGTGAACGCAAACTCCAGGGCGTGTGGCGCCACGCGACGCGCGGTCAAGGTCAACGCCGCGTCGCGACGCGGTGCTTCACCCGCGCGCAAAAGCTCACCCTTGAGGGTGACGGTGGCGGGTCGGCCTTCTGGAAAGCCGGTACCCGCGATACGCACACGATCGCCTACCTCCCAATGCCGAGGACTCACTTCCGTGAGCTCGACCAAATTGGGACCGCGCTCGGCCGCGCACGAAACGCTAACGACGAACAGCAGGAGAAGCAGAAGGCAGCGCACCACCGGCGGATATAACCAAAGCCGAGAAATTGGGCGAAAAACGGGCAGAGATGAGGCTGCCGTGCCGCCCTGTCGCGAAAAGCGCTCCAGGAACTGGGCCATTTCCGCGTGAGCCAAGTAGGACCCGGTCGGACCACAAGCGGTGTGCGTGCCGCGCCACCGAGGAGGCTTCACATGACCGAACTCGCCGAGCTCGTGGCGCGACTGCGCGCCGTGCAGACCGAAATCCTGCGGCTACGACCGTTCCGCGACGTCGGTCTGGTGCCGAATCCGGGTGCCTCCGCCGAAGCCATCGCAGCCGCCGAGGCGCGTCTGGGCCTGGCGCTGCCGCCTTCGTACCGCGCGTTCCTGCGCTCCTACGACGGTTGGCCTCGCTGCTTCGACGGCGCGAGCCTGCTCGGCACCGCCTGCCTCGGCAACCGCACGTATGAGGACTTCGCGCGCGCTGCGTTCGCTGCGGCCGAGACGCCCGAGCCCGAGTTCGCCCCGCACGTGCGCGACCGGCAGTTCCCGCGAGTCATCCCCTTCGGTGTCGATCTGCAGTCGACCACCCTGTTCGCCTTCAACCCACGTGTGCGCGACGCCGACGGCGAATACGAAGTCATCGCCTGGGTCAACGAACTTGGCATGCGGCGCGACAGCTTCCCGAGCTTCCTGGAGATGCTGATCGAGCTGTGCGACTGCGAGCTGGAGGGGCACCAGGCCCTGGCCGCGCAGCCAGCGATGTTGCGGGCTGGCTGACGCTTCCGCAGGAAACTTTCAGGGCTAGACGAAGCGCTCGAAGCGCGCACGCAAATGCTATAGGGACGGCATCATCCCCATGATGCGTCCGTTCGTTCGGCTCGTCGCTTGCTCCCTGTCCGTCGCTGGAATGTTTGCTGCCGGTTCCGCTGGGGCCTCGCAAAACTTTCCAGGGCAGCTCCGCAAAGCCGTGGACGGAACGTGCGCACCGACTTGCTTGCTGTGCCACACCAGCATGGATGGCGGCGTAGCCACGGTGCGCTTCGATCGCCCGACTACGTTGAAGTATCGGGCGCTCGCGGCGGGGTACGACGACCCAGCCAAAGTCGAGGCGGCGCGCGCCAACATCGGTGAACAAACCGACTCGGACGGGGACAGCATCCCGGACTTGAAGGAACTGACCGACGGCAGTGACCCGTGGGAGTACGGTGGCGGCAGCAAGTGCCCTCCCGAATACGGCTGCGGCGCCCGCATCGCGGAGCACCCGCCCACCGAAAGCGGGCATACTCCTGAATACGTACTCGCTGCGGGCATCGCGATCGTGCTGCTGCAGCGGCGTGCGCGTAAACGCAGCTAGTCTGCAAGTAGTCGGGGGGTCGGGTGGCACGAAGAAACTCGAGCGAACGATCGATTGGTT
>Ga0247764_1000223_pt1 | contig 20929 bp, 18 predicted proteins | sample UWRJL051202B4_FD_179932 | JGI IMG/M metagenome (GOLD analysis project Ga0247764, IMG submission 179932) | Plant litter microbial communities from Arlington Agricultural Research Station in Wisconsin, United States - UWRJ-L051-202B-4 | ecosystem: Environmental > Terrestrial > Plant litter >...
GGCTCTGCGGCGCCTACCGGAGAGGCACACAGCAGCAGCGCGGGGACGAGGATGGCGCCGGCAGCGGACGAGGTTGTGGAACGAAACGGCACTCGAACAAGCCTACGCTGTTCTCGGGAGCCCCGCCCCGCCCCAATGAAGTGAATTCATTGGGGGCCTACCCTTGGGTTCGAGGCCCCTCCCCCCAAAACAGTTCGCTCACGCCGGGTCTGCGGAGAGCTGACTGGCCAGCGAGCCAATGGTATGGCTCGCGGTCGCCATGAACCAAACGCAACGGCCCGTGTCTGCCACCGCCGAAGAGATCCTCGGCCGCTACTTCCCGGTGCTCGATCACGGCTTCGTCGCGCTGGTCGACTACATGGGTACGGACGAGTGCATCGAGCGCGCGGCCCGCGTTAGCTACGGCTACGGCACGCGCAAAACCAGCCAGACACGCGGCTTGATCCGCTACCTGCGCCGGCACTCCCACACCACGCCCAGCGAGATGGTGGAGCTCAAGTTCCACTGTTGCATGCCGATGTTCATCGCGCGCCAGTGGATCCGCCACCGCACCGCCAACGTCAACGAGTACTCCGGCCGCTACTCCTTGATGCCCATGTTGTTCTACACCCCCAGCCCCGAACAACTACAGAAACAAAGCAAGACCAACAACCAGGGTCGCAGCGGCGAAACGGTGAGCGCTGAACAACACGCCGACGTCGTGCGCCGTTGGAACGAAATCCGACGTTTGAGTCGCGACACGTACGAACACATGACCTCGGAGGAAATGGCGCGAGAACTCGCGCGCATCGACCTGCCGTTATCCACGTACACTCAGTGGTATTGGAAGATCGACTTGCACAACTTGCTCCACTTTTTGCGACTGCGGGTCGATAGCCACGCGCAGTGGGAAATTCAGGAGTTCGGCCGCGTGATGGCCGGCATGTTGAAGCGTGTGGCTCCGCTCAGCTACGAAGCGTGGATTGACTACGACGTGTGCGGTGCACGCGTCAGCCGTTTGGAGTTGGACGCTTTGCGCAAGCTGGTGAGCGCAAGCGAAACCGGCCTTGCGGCAACGGGAGCGTCTGAGTTGAGCAAAGACGCGCTGGTCGAGAGCGGATTGGGGATTCGGGAAGTGCGTGAGTTGGTGGAAAAACTCACGGCGCGCGCGGTGCCCGATTTCGAACTGGATTTGGCGTCGGCAAAGCCGCCGGAGTACTTTGCCGAGCGGTTTGCCAATGCGGTGCCGAAGGCAGATCGGGCGCCGAAGGAGTAGGACCCGCCCGAGTCCGCAGGGACCGCCGCCGAGAAGCGATGGCCGCCGGTTGCGCGCCCATCCAGGAACAAAACGGCGGGCCATGTTACTAACCCTCGATGCACGTACGGAGAGCTTCGCGTTCACTGCAAGATTGCGCTGTGGGGCTCGCGCTGCTGGCGTGTGGCGGAGCCCGCCCGCAACCAGTGGCGCAGTTTTTTGCTCCCGGTCCGGCATGCGACCGGGGCAAACAAGAGCTGCAGGCGTTGCTCATCCGCTTGCCGGAACGACCGCTGCTTACCGCGGCGCGCGTGGAGTTGCCCGAGGCCGCGCTCGGAAACGTGCCGGGCGAAGGTCCGCTGCTGGAGCTGGACGAGCAAGGAGCATACTGGGATGGTCAGCCGATTCCGGGCGCTGACACCACGACACGCGCCGTTTGGCTTCACAGCAACGCCACGGCCGCGCAAGGCAGCGCCGTGTACATCGCCGCTCATCCGAACATCGATGTTCAAACGCTGCGCACGTTCTTGCTCGGGCTGCCCCCGAGCTCGCAGGCGCGCTTGCTGGTGCGCATGCCGAGTCAAAGTAGCGAGGCCGCCAAGGACAACAGCTTCGCCGCGCGCTTACTGCAAGAACGCGACCCCAAGGCACGTGAGCAACTCGCGGAACAAGGCTTTGCCCAACACTCGCGCTGCACGGCCCTGAACGGCGCCATCTCCGCCGCCAACGGCCTTGGAGCTTCAGAACGTTGGACCAAAGTGCGCCAGGGCGCGTTGAACACGCTGGATAGCTGTGCCTGCCAAGACCTGGACACGGAAGGATTAAAAGCATTGCTGCTTGCAGAGCAGCGCGCCGGCACCGCAACCGTCGCGGCGCTGCCCGTCACCTTCCTGCGAGATCAGCGCTGCGGCGCGAGCATGCCGCTGCGCTCCATGCGCAAGTTGCTCGGTCAGGTCGAGCTGTTCAACGAAGAGTTCTCGGGAAAATTCGAGAGTGACGCGCTGACGTTCGAACAGGTACTGACGCACGAGCGCCTGCTCGGATACTTCTGCAATGCGCTGCCCGGCGAGACCCTGGCCTCACTCCAGCGCGCGCGGAGCACGCTCTATCTGCGCTTGCCAGGTTCGGAGACTTGCCAAGGCGTGCGTTTCGAGCCGCTCTCCACCGGCGCACCCATGGGCACGTTGCGCCAACTGCGCCCGGGCGGCGCGCCCGGTACCGCCTTCCACTACTGGCAAGCCGCGGAAGAGATCCGCGTGTATGGCCCCGCGCTGAGCGATCCCCCCAGCAAACCCACGGACACGCGCGAGTGGCCTTGCGACACTCATCGCAAGCTCACCGGCGTAGACGGCAGTTCGATCGAGCTCGAACAGGAACGTTGGTTCTCCGACGAAGAAAGCTGCCGCAAAGCCCCCGCCGAGACCGCCGTCTCCGGCTGCATGCTGCAAGCCCTCGCGAAGTAACGCCTACCACTCCAGCAGAAATTCCGCGGAATTACGACCCGTCGCGGAGATGCTCACGCTGCCGCGGACACCGACGTGTTGCAGAGTGCCTTCGAACACGCCGACGTGATGCGAGTCCAAGAAATGGTACACGCCGTGCAGCGATAAGATCATCGAGCTTGGTTGGCTGCTCACGACCTCGCACCGACTCGGCGGCGTGTTGATCGAGTAGGTCTTGGCGACGGCGGATACAGTGGCGTGCACGCCCTCCGCAGACCCCATGGTCACCTTGCCCAACGTGGACGTCCCGAACACCCTAGGGGCCTTCTCGCCCAAGCGCCGCAGGCCTTGGCGCAGGGAGAGGTCAGGGTAGAACAACTGCGCCGCCTGCAGCAGAACGCGCGCAAACTCGGCGACCGGATAGAAGCTGAAGCGCAAGTACCGCTCGCGCGGCATCGGCAGCGAAACACCGCGGCGTTTCGCCCCTTCAATCATCGCCAGGTAGTACATGCCCGCGATGGTCGCGGTGGCTGGGATTTCCGCGAGGCTGCGCTCGACGTCCAGCGGCGCTTCCCACGGTGGCGGCACGAACCGGCCTACCGCTGCTCTCGAACCTCGCGTTGAAGACAAATCCCTGTCCATGGAGCGGTCGCCGAACGTGGATTTTAACTTCGCTCGCGTGCTCGCGGGCCGAGCATACCAAGCGCACGACGATTTCGTCACACATCCAGCCGGCCCTTCGTTTCACGGAATTTCAGGGGCCGTCCGGCGAAGAGCGGGTGTAAAACTTCTGCGTGACCCTTCGCAAACAGGTCGTGGTGCTCGGTGGCGGATTCGGTGGGATGGCCGTGGCGCGCAAGTTGGCCGGCGAGGAAGTCCAGATCACGCTGGTGGATCGGCGCAATCATCATCTGTTTCAACCACTTCTGTATCAAGTGGCCATGGCCGGCTTATCCCCCGCCGAAATCGCCTCGCCGATCCGCAGCATTCTGAGGAAGCAACTCAACGTGCGCGTGCTGTTGGCTGAAGCCACCCACGTGGACCTCGACCAGCGCCGAATCACGCTGAACGAAGGTGCCCCGCTGCCCTACGACTACTTGGTAGTCGCTACCGGCTCCCAACCAAACTTCTTCGGACACACGGATTGGGCCAAGGTCGCGCCGGGGCTCAAGAGCATCGAAGACGCCATCGAAGTTCGCCGCCGCGTGCTGCTCGCATTCGAACTCGCTGAACGCACTTCGGATCCGGAACGCCAGCGTCGTTGCCTCACCTTCGTCGTGATTGGCGGCGGCCCCACCGGTGTGGAACTGGCCGGCGCGATCGCAGAGCTCGCAGAATTCGTGTTAGCTCGCGACTTTCGCAGCATCCGGCCAGATCACACTCGTGTGATCTTGATCGAAGGTGGCGAGCGCGTGCTCGGCAGCTTTTCGCCGGAGACCTCGGCAAGCGCGCTGCGCAGCTTGCAGCAGATGGGCGTGGAGGTGCGTACGTCCACGCGCGTGACGCACATCGACGAACACGGCGTGAGCATCGGTGACACGCGCATCGAGGCCAACACGGTGTTGTGGGCTGCAGGCGTGGCGGCGTCACCGCTGACGGCGCACCTGGGCGTGAAGCTGGATCGAGCGGGCCGCGTGATCGTGGAAGAGGATTGCTCCGTACCCGGCCACCCGGAGGCGTTTTGCATCGGCGACGCGGCGCTGTTCATCCCCGAGGGTGAGAAAGATCCACTACCAGGTGTCAGTCCCGTCGCGATGCAACAAGGGCGCTTCGTGGCGCGTCAGATCCGGCGCTCGCTGCAGCGCTTGCCCCGCCAGAAGTTTCGCTACTTGGACAAGGGCTCCATGGCCACGATCGGGCGCAGCCGCGCGGTGGTCGAATTAGGCAAGCTGCGCATGAGCGGCGGCATCGCCTGGTTGGTGTGGCTGCTCGTGCACATTTATTACCTGATCGACTTCAGGAATCGCATCCTGGTGTTAGTCGACTGGGCGTGGGCGTATTTCGCTTACGAACGCGGCGCGCGCTTGATAACTGGTGAGGTTGAAGCTTCTGTCGCTACATCCAGAGCGACCCCGGCTTTACCGCCGCCCGTCGCAGCAGAACCCTTATCCAGCAGCGCCGCCTTGAACGACCGACGCGCGTAGTGCAGACGGCGCCAGACGCTGGCCTCGGGACAGCCCACGATCTCGGCGATCTGCTTGCCAGGAATTCCTTCCAGCTCGTAGAGCACGAACACGTCGCGCTCCGTCGGGCTGAGCGCAGACAACGCCAACTGAATGCGCGCGTCGAAACGCTCGTCCGAAAATCCGGGGGAAGCGAGCAGCGCGTCCGACGGGAACAGCGCGAGCACGCGCCGCAGCGTCTCTGCCACGGCGAACCGTCGCCGTGTGCGACGCGCCTGCGTCACGCACAACCGGTACAGCCAGGTCTTGAGATCGGCTTCGCCGCGGAACTGGCCCAGGTAGCGGAACAGCTGCACGAACACGTCCTGCAGCGCGTCATCCAGCTCCGCCTCTTTCACGCCGAGCTTGCGCAAGAACGAGCCCGCTATCGGAAAATAGCGGCGATGCAGGTCTCGCCACGCGGCTTCATCGCCGGTCAAGCATTCGTGAACCAACGCCTCCGCCGGCAAGGTCAAGACGTCCGATCGAGTCACCACGGGCACCACTCCTCCTCTCGTTCGAGCCGTTCGAGGTTCACACCTTCGACAGCCCGCGAGCGGACAGGCCACTTTCTCGGAAACGTCCGCGCATTGCAATCCTTTCGCGCGGATTCGGTCGAGGAGGAGCGCGAGCGCCGCGCGGACATCCCCGATTCTTCATCGGGAACGAACAGTTAGCGGCCGGGCTGGCTCCCTGGCGCGACCGCAGGCGCCTCTTCGGGCGCGCCTTCGGACAGCGCTTCCAACTCTTGCTCCGCGATTTTGCGGGAATGCGGGTTCGCGCGGGACAGATAGCTATGAAAAGCGGAGCGCGCTTCTACTGAGCGTCCAAGACGTTTCAAGCACCGCGCACGACGAAACTCGGCCTCGTCCCCTTCGGCGCTGCCATCACCCACCAGGGATACATACTCCGAGAGGGCGCGCGAGCAATCCTGCAAGCCTTGTTCGTACAGCTTGCCGCGCAGAAGATGCAGCTCCCGAGCGAGCTCATTACCGAAGCCGCGCGTCAGCAGGACTTCGCTGGCCTCCAGCGCCGCTTCGACCTTGCCCGTGTTCGCGAGCAGCCGGACACGCCCCAGCTCTACTTCGCCGCGCAGCGGACCGCCGGGAAATCGCCGCAGCGACTCTTCGAGCGTGCTGAGCGCCACTGCCGGCTCTGCCAGCGCGCCTTGCTGCAAGCGAGACAGCTCGTACAAGGCGACCTGTGCGGTGACATCCGAACCGCGCGCGAGCTGCGACCAACAACGGGCGGCGCGCCGAGCATCACGCTGCTGAGTTGGCTCTTGAGTTAATTTGCGACACAGCTGCTCCGAGGCCGGCTCCTCTGCAGGAGCTTGCGCGACGCGACGCGCGCCCTCGGCGGGGCCGTCGGCTCGACTGGGCGGTGTCTCCGCGCGCGCGACGGCATCTTCAGGCTTGGGTGACACGAGCTGCTGCGCGGGAGGAATCAGCGACGGCAGCGCGACGTTCGACGCCGAGGGCTGACTCACCATCGGTTCCGCAGTGACCAGCGCTTGCTGAGCGAAATCACGAGTGCCCGCGCGAGAGAACAGCACAGCGGCGCCGCCCGCCAACACCAACGAAGCGACCAGCACGCGCTGACGCACCTTGGTACGAAATTGCCGCTGCTGCAGCCGATTCCAGGCCTGCCGCTCATCTAGACCCGCAGCATAACCGCGGGAAGCAGCGCGCAACCATTCCCGCTCCGAGTCCTCGGCTCCTTCGAGCAAGCGGGGCGGCTCTGGTGGGAATGGCTCTCGTTCCATTTGTTTGATTGGAGCCGCACGAGGCCAAAACCTTCAGGTTTGCCTAGGAGGCGGCGAGGTTCTAGCGGGTACGAGGCAAGCTCGCAAGCAGCGCTCGAGCACCGCGCAGCGCGCCGTCGCGCACACATGTCGCGCCTGACGGACCTCGTCGGCAGAAACGCGAGCTTGGCTCAGTGCGGAGCGTTGGCGCTCAGCTGTTTCGCCCGCAAAATTACGTCTTTCAGCGCGGGCGGCACCTCGGCTTCGTCGCGACTGCCGGCAGCACCTTTGCGCGCACGAGCTTCGCGTTTCTTGCCGGGCCCGGCACTTTCTGCGTCCACCGCTTCGATGAAAGCAGCCATGCGATCGGCTTCACCGTTGCCGTTTACGTCGACGATCGTGATCTTGCCCGAGCCCTTGCCGAAGTCGTTGCGGAAATCGTAAACGGCGCCGACGACGGTCAGCTTGCCCTCTTGCACGCGCTCACCGAAGTGACCGAGCGCGACCGCCACCTGTTGGCGCACATTCTCCACCACGGCGTCGGACCACGCCGCGTCGGCAGAGGCACCCGTCTTTGGCTTCGAGACGTGCAGCTTCGACAGTTCGTTGCGCACCGCCTCGCTCTGCGAAGAGATGTCGCCCATGGCGGCCTTGACCGCCCCGCAACCGCTGTGACCCAAGATCATCAGCACCGGCGTTTGCAGGTGCTCCACGCCGTACTCGATCGAACCCAGACCATTGTCGATCTGGTTGCCGATGTTGCGGATCATGAAGTCGTCGTTCTCCGGCGTGGTGTCGAACGCCGTCGTGTGCACGCGCGAGTCCGAGCAGGTGACCACGGTCGCGCGCGGCTTTTGCCCCTCCGCGAAGCTCGCGAAGAACTTGGGCCCGTGCTCCATGTAGAGGCGATTGTCGGACAGAATTTCCTTCAAGAACGCGCGCGTCTGCGCCAACGGCTCGTCGCGGCTCGCCTCCCAAGCGAACGGCACGACGAACTTCTGCGGCGTGTCGTGCTCCGCCTTCGGCTTTTCGGCCTTGGGGCTCTTTTCGCCCTTCTCCGCTTTTTCGCCTTTTTCAGCCTTGGCCGCGGCCTTGGCTTTGGTCGCACTCTTGGCGGGAGGGTGCGCTTCCGCGGTCGCCTGCTCCACGCGATTGCACGCGAACAACAAGGAGAGGCCGACAAGCCAATGGGCACGCAGGAGAGACATTCCGAACTTGGTACGGCCCGACCTGCCGCAGCTTGAGACCCGTCAGCAAATCCCGCCGAGAAAGCCGCTGAAACTCGGCCATTGTGGCCCAGGGACCCCGTCTGGCGGTCTGAGGGCGCGCCACCCACTCCGCATGACACGAATTGTTCACACTTTTGCAGCGCAATCCGCACTCAGGCTAAAATCGGCGCCCTCCATTGTCGCAAGCCACCTCACCTCTGACCGAACAAGCGGCGCCCGCCGAAAACGTCGTGCAGCGCATCGGCAGAACGTTGCTGGGCACCCGCCGCCGGCGCCGCGTGCTGAGCGCGCTGTTGTTGCTGACGCCCACGCTGCTCGTGGTCACCAGCGATCTTTTGCGGCGCGCACCGCGACTGCGAGGTTTGGAGCCAACCTACCAACTCACCTACGCGGCAGCGGTGCTGGAGAGCAGCGTGATCTGGGGCGCCTTGCTCTACGCGGCGGCGCGTCGCCGCGGCAAGTTGCGCTCGCTCAGCGCGGGGCTGTTCGTGCTGGCGCTCACGTTTACGGTCGGCGGCCAGGCCTACTTTTTCCAGCAATACAACGCGTACTTGAACGTCGACGTGTCCGTGTTTGCTTCGAACTTCACGGACAGCGTCGTAAACCAGCTGTTCGCAGACATCGGCAACTACCTGAGCGCGAAGTTGCCTCCGTTCGTGCTGGCGTTGACGCTGGTGTGGCTCGCGCGGCGCGTGCTGCGTCCGCAGCGTCGTCCGGCGCAAGTGCTGGGCGTGCTGGCGCCGTGCTTGTTGTTCGGTGGTTTTTTCGTACCGACGCAGCACCGCGCGGCCCAGGCGTCCACGCCGGACGTGCTGTACCTGCACGCGGTGGGCGGGCTGTTGCGCACACAGCTGGGCTTCACGGAGCAGTCCAATCAAATGCGGCCCCGCGCGCGCGAATCACTACCGGTGCCGCACTTGACGCGCGACCCTTCACTCCCCCAACGCAACATTCTGTTCGTGATTTTGGAGAGCGTGCGCGCGGATAGCGTTTGCATCCATGCCGATCCGGACTGCCAGAAAACCGGCCCCAGCAATCGCCTGCTGCCGCAGCGCTTCGGCTTCAATCAGATGCGCTCGATGGACTCGTGCACGGCGATCTCACTCTCCGTGTTGTGGTCTGGCCTGCTGCCGACGGAGTCGCGCGACGTGCTGCACACGCAGCCGCTGATCTTCGACTACGCCAAGGCGGCCGGCTACGACACCGCCTTTTGGACCAGCCAGAACATGATGTTCGGCAACGCGCGACTCTGGGTCAAGAACCTGGGCGTGCGCATGTTCGCCAGCGCGACGGATCTCGATCCCGCTTGCGACCTCGACATGGGCGCGCCTGAAAGCTTGCTGGCGGAGCGCGTGAATCGCGACATCGTGCAGCTGAGCGAGCCGTTCTTGGCCGTGGTTCAGCTGTCCAACGTGCATTACCCCTACTATGTCGACCCCGAGCTGCCGATGCCGTTCGAGCCGTGGTCGACCAGCAAGTCGCCGGAGGACAACGCGAAGTTCAAGAACTTCTACCAGAACTCGGTGCACCAGCAGGACTTGCACGTGGCCGGCATGCTGCGAAACCTGCGGGAAAGCGTCGCCGGGCCGCGCACGGTGATCGTCTACACCAGCGATCACGCGGAAGCGTTCCGCGAACATGGCCAAATGGGTCACACCTTCAGCATCTTCGACGAAGAGATTCACGTGCCGATGTGGATCGACGCGCCGCCTGGAACGCTCACGGATTCGGAGATCGCGGCGCTGCGCAGCAAGCGCGACGCTTACCTGTTCCACGTCGACCTGGCGCCGACGGTGCTGGACTTGATTGGCGTCGCCAACGCCCCCGGCATCGCCGAGTACCGTGAGAAGTTGCACGGCCACAGCTTGCTCCGTGCAGCGCTCACGGAGGCGCCGTTACCCATGACCAACTGTGCTGGCGTGTGGAGCTGCGCCTTCGAAAATTGGGGCTACATGCAGGGCTCGCGCAAGCTGGAAGCGCGCTCATGGGACCGCGGCTGGAAGTGTTACGACGTCGAACGCGACCCGTTCGAGCAGACGCCACTACCGCTCGAGAGCTGCAACGACCTGGTCGGTCACGCCCAGCGTACTTTCAAGCGTCTGCCCGGTGAAGGCGTAGACAAACCCGACTGAGCGGCGCTCACCTCGGCTTACGTCTCGGCTTGTTCGCGGACGGTGCCGGTTCAGGCTTCGTCAGCGCTGACTCCAAGGCCAGCAGCGCGCCGTGTAGCGCGCGCATCTGCCCCTCACCGATGCTCTGCGCGAGCTCACGCTCCAGATCGACCAGCACGCGCAACCCCTGCTGAATCCCTTCGGCTCCCTTCGGCGTGTAACGCACCAGCTTGGCGCGTCCGTCCGACGGATCCGTGAAGGTCTCTACGACGCCCAGCTCCTCCAGATCGCCGATGGTCTGACTGACGGCTTGCTTGGTAATGCCGAGCTTGCGCGCTATCTCCGTGATGCGCGTACCGGCAAAGTCGATGTGCGGCAACAGGTTGGTGTGCGCCGGGCGCAGCTCCGGGCGACCCGAGCTGCGGTTCACGCGCGCCAAGGCTTGTTCGTTGAAGAGCCGTGCGCACTTCAGCAGGAGCTGACCAACGCTCTCCTTCTTCTTTTGCTCCAGCAGCGAAAGGTCGGTTCCACGAGTCACGAGTCCGGAGGTTGCCACAACCTGATTGGAATCGGGTCTCGCACCCCGTTAGTCAATCATACTTGACCATTTAGTCAAGACGCTTTACCAATAGCGACATGACTTCTCTCGTTCATGTCGCGCCAACGTCTGGGGCCGCGGTCCACGCCGGCTCGGTGCCCGCCTGGGTCAACCGGGCGCTGTATCCGTTCGAACCACGCCGTCTGCAGCTGCCGGCGGGACAGCTCAGTTACGTGGATGCGGGCAGCGGCGAACCTATCTTGTTCGTCCACGGCACGCCGTGCTGGTCGTTCGAGTATCGACACCTTCTGTCGGGGCTCGTGGGCGAGCACCGCGTCGTCGCGTTCGATCAGCTGGGCTTCGGTTTGTCGGAGCGACCCAAGGATTTCGCGTACACGCCCGAGGCGCACGCCGCGAACCTGCAAGCTGCGGTCGATCAGCTTGGGTTGCGCGACTTCACGTTGGTAGTGCACGACTTAGGCGGCCCGATCGGGCTGCCGTTGGCGTTGAACGAACGCAACCGCGTTCGGCGCTTGGTCGTGCTCAACACGTTCCTGTGGCCGCTGGAAGACAAGACTCAGCTGCGGCTGGCGCGCGTCATCGGCAGCCCGATCGGGCGCTTCTTGTATCGGTACTTCAACGCTTCGTTGCGCTTGTTGTTACCCGGCGCGTACGGCGACAAGAAGAAGCTCACACCCGAGATCCATCGCCACTACCTGAACGTCTTTCCGGATTTCGACTCGCGCGAGCGCGTGTTGTGGGCGCTGGCGCGCGCGCTGATCGGCTCGCGCGAGTTCTACGTGTCCTTGTGGCAGCAGCGCGAAAAACTGCGCGACCTACCCACCCAGCTGATCTGGGGCCTCAAAGATCCGGCGTTTCCCGCGGCCTTTCTCGAGCGCTTTCAGCAGGCGTGGCCACACGCTCGCGTCACGCGACTCCCCCACGTGGGTCACTCACCGCAAGAAGAGGATCCTGCGAGCGTGCTCGCCGCGCTGCGCACTTGGTAACGCTGAATTCTTGGATGGGTCCGTCAATCGACGAAGCTGCGCGTGACCCACCAAACCAGAGCGAGGGAAGTCGGCTCCGGCGGCGAGCGACGTGCACTTGACCAATTGGCCGTTTCGGTGCACAGATCACGCGCCCGACGGGATGTATCCGCCGGCGCAAACCGCGTGGCGGCGAGTATCCGCTCCGCAAAACCGAGGCAGACAACATGATCAGTGTGAAATTACCGGACGGTGGCGTCCGTGAGCTGAACGATGGCGCGAGCGCTGCAGACCTAGCCGCTGCAATTGGCCCGGGCCTAGCGAAGGCTGCCGTCGCGGCGAAAGTCGACGGCAATGTCGTAGATCTGGCGCGTCCCCTGCCGAACGGCGCGGAAGTCCAGCTGCTGACCAAGCGCGACGCCGAAGCGCTGGAGGTGCTGCGTCACTCAGCGGCGCATTTGATGGCCGATGCGATCCTGCGGCTGTTCCCCAAAGCTCAACTCACCATCGGCCCCACGGTAGAAGACGGTTTTTATTACGACATCTTCTTGGCCGAAGGCAAAATCACGCCCGACGACTTCGAGAAGATCGAGGCGGAGATGCAGCGCATCGCCGAACAGTCGTTTCCCTTCGTGCGCTGCGCGGCCAGCTACGACGAAGCCAACGAGCACTTCGAGCGCTACAAAGCGATCGACGGCGGACACAACAAGTTCAAGCAAGAGATCGTCGGCGAAATTCGCGAGCGCGGCGACGCGCTGACCTTCTACAAACACGGCGACTTCATCGACCTGTGCCGCGGCCCGCACGTGCCGAACACGGGTTGGCTCAAGAACGTCAAGCTGACCAAGGTCTCCGGTTCGTACTGGCGCGCGGACGCGACGAAGGAGCAACTGCAGCGCGTTTACGGCACCGCCTTCTTCGACAAAGCGGATCTCAAGGAGTACCTGCACCTCCTGGAGGAGGCGAAGAAGCGCGATCATCGCGTGTTGGGTGAGAAGCTGGATCTGTTCAGCTTCCACGAGGAAGCGCCGGGCTTCCCGTTCTTCCACTCCAAGGGGGCCACGCTCTTCACGCTGCTGCAGGACTACATGCGGAAGCTGCTGCGTCGGCGCGGCTACACGGAAGTGAAGACGCCGCTGATCATGAGCGAAGAGCTGTGGCACACCTCCGGCCACTACGACAATTACCTCGAGAACATGTTCTTCACGAAGCTGAAGCTTCGCGATCCGAACCACCCGGAGCTGGTGCAGGACAACATCGAGGAAGAGCGGCCGATGGCGGTGAAGCCGATGAACTGCCCCGGTCACTGCATCGTGTACCGGACGGAGCTTCACTCTCACAATCAGTTCCCGCTGCGCTTGGCGGAGATGGGGCTCGTGCATCGGCGTGAGTTGTCCGGCGTGCGGCACGGCTTGTTCCGCGTGCAGGCCTTCACGCAAGACGACGCACATCACTTCTGCACGCCCGATCAAATCGAGAGCGAAATCTCGATGCTGATCGATTTCTTCCGCGAGCTGTACGGCGCGTTCGATCTGACCGACGTCCGGCTAGAGCTCAGCACCCGCCCGGCCAAGAGCATTGGCTCGGATGAAATGTGGGAAAAGGCCGAAGGCTCGCTGAAGCGCGCGCTGGAGCAAAAGGGCGTGGAGTATCAGCTCAACCCCGGCGACGGCGCCTTCTACGGACCGAAGATCGACTTTCACATCCGCGACGTGCTGAAGCGCTCCTGGCAATGCGGCACCATCCAGCTGGACTTCTCGATGCCGGCGCGCTTCGGGCTGTCGTACATCGGGGCCGACGGGCAAAAGCACACGCCCGTGATGATCCACCGCGCGGGCTACGGCAGCATCGAGCGCTTCTTGGGCATCATCATCGAGAACTACGCCGGGGCCTTCCCGCTGTGGCTGTCACCCGTCCAAGTGATGGTGATCCCCATCAGCGAGAAGTACGTGGACTTCGCGCGCAGCATCCAGAACAAGCTGCTGGACGCGGGGCTCCGGGCTGAAGTGAACCTGCGCGACGACCGCGTCGGCTACAAGATTCGCCAAGCCAGCCTGCAGAAGTTGCCGTACTCGCTGGTGCTGGGTGAGAAGGAAGTCGCCAACGGCACCGTCAACGTGCGTTCTCGCGACAAGGGCGAGCTCGGCGAGATGAGCTTCGACGCCTTCATCGGCTCGCTAGAAGCGTTCACGCGCTGATTCACTGGTCCCGGATGCGTGGTCTCGCTGGTACGCGATTGGGGCGTGCCGGCGGGGCCGTGCGGACCAAGCGATGGGCGGGCGGAGCGGAACGAACCTCGACGCTGCCTTTGTTACGGGAGGATCCGAAAATCGGCGCGCAGCAGGCGACGCCAGCCGAGTACGGGATGCGAAAGCTGAGCCCGCCGCTCACGCCCAGCTCGTTTTGTTCGCGAAACTGACGAAAGGAAGCGTTGACGAACACGCCGGCGCTCAACTTTCCCAACGCCTGGCCAAACACGAAACCTCCGTCGTCGCCGCTACCCGCGAAGGGACCGTCGACATCGTGACTGAACTCGAGCAGCGCGCCCAGGGTCTGGCCCGTGCCGGTGCTGGCGCCTTCGCGAAACAAGAGCTCGCCGCTCGCAAAGCCGCCCAAGCGCAATCGGCTGCGTTCGTTGAACCGAGCCAGCGTGGGGTATGCGCCGATTTCAAGATACGGTCCGTGCGCGCTGGGCGACCGCGGCGCGTCGCGCTCAGCGCGCCTCAGCGTTTCGCCTTGATAGCCGGCGCCGACATCGAACCAACGCCGCGCGTTCGGATCCATCACGACGTCCAACGGATGCACACCGGCACGCCAGGTGGCCCCCGAGGAGTGACTGACGTCCACGCCGTCTCGCTGCGGCAGCCTCCACATGGAAGTCGCGCCCACGGACACCCGCGCTGGGGGCGTCGCAAAGGGCACACACCCCGCCGCCGTCAGCGCTACCACCAGCCAACCCAAGTAAGAACTCAACGTCTTCATGAATCCAGACACCCCGGCACCTTCACGACGACACTCAGCAGTCTCCGTGCCAGCCCTGGTTTTCGCGGTAGATCGGCCAGTACGGCGCCCAAACGAGAACGTGGGGTCACGCTCGTTCTCCGGCAGCAACAGGTCGTCGTCGCGTGGGGCTGGACGCAGACGGCTGGCTACCGCTAGAGCTCCCACGTGACTCTCACCGTCGAGCTGCCCACGCCCCAAGCCACACGCACGCTGGCCCGGCGGCTCGCGCCTCGACTACAAGGCGGCGATCTAGTCGTGTTGACCGGGCCGCTGGGCGCCGGCAAGACGTTCTTCACGCAAGCGCTGTGCAAGGCGCTCGGAGTGCAGGCGCGCGTCACCAGCCCGACTTTCTCGTTGATCCACGAATTTAGCGGCCGCGTGCCGATCGCGCATGCGGATCTGTATCGACTGGCGAACGAAGCCGACCTGTTTCAGCTCGGATTGGAGGAGCTCCGGCACGAGGGCCGCCTCTTGGTCGTGGAGTGGGGCGAGCCCTTCATCGCTGCGCTGGGCGGTGACGCGTTGTGCATTGCCTTGTCCCTCGATCCACGTCGCGCGGAGCTGCGAGCGACGGGCGCTCGCTCCACCAGCCTGCTTGCTGCGTTCGCCAGCTGACACTGGCGACCGGCTCCGTCTGCCGCGTTTTTCAAGGCTTTTCGAGGGCACGGTGTCCGCACCAGCACGATGAACCATGCAGAGTCTCAGGCCGACGCGGAGCGCGCTCAGACAGAGGCCGCTCGAGCGAGAGCCGCGGCGGAGCGGGAACGCGCTCAAAAGGCCGAGTTCGAACGCCGCCTGCGCGAACTCGAGCGCAAGCTGGGCGGTAGCTGATTCAACTAGTCGCGCGGCGCTGGTATGTCGCCTTCGTTCTCGGCGGCCAAAGCGAAATGCCAGCCTAGTTTGCGGGAAAGTTCGCGCAAAATCAGGTGCCCCCGCACACTGCCGCCTTTGTCATTGAGGCGCGGGCTCGCGACGGCGATCCCTGCGACGCCGGGAACGACGGATACGATCACTCCGCTGACGCCGCTCTTGGCGGGCATACCGGTGGCGACGAGATAGTTACCGGACTCGTTATACATGCCGCACGTGGCCATGATCGCGACCACGATGGCGACGGTGCGTTTGGACAATACCCGCTGTTCGCTACCTGGCCGCTTGCCGCCGTGGGCTAGCAGCGCGGGCAGATGGGACGACTGCGCCACGCCGCCGGTCAGCGAACACAGCGCGAAGTAAACGTCCAGCGTCTGTTCGACGTCCCCTTTGAGCACGCCGCCGTGTTTGAGAAAGTAAGCGATGGCGCGGTTACGATCTGCGGTTTGGTGTTCGCTCATGCGCACGCGCTCGTCGATCGGGGTGGGCGCGCCGTACAAGCGCTCCGCCCAAGTCTGGAGCCAGGCTACGCGGCGCTCCACACTGCCGGTGAGCTGACCACACAGCGCGATGGCGCCCGAATTGATCAGGGGATTGGCTGGTTTTGGGCCATGCGTTTCGAGCCGCGCCACGGAGCCGAAGCTGTCGCCGGATGGCTCCGATCCCACGATATTGAACACCTCCACCGGGCCGCGCTCTTCCAACAGCCCGATCAGGGTGAGCAGCTTCGCTGAGCTCTGATAGGTGAAGCGATGTGTAGCCGCGTCGCCAGCGTGCAAACATTCACCACTCGGCAGGGTGATAGCCGCGCTGGTGAGCTCCAACGGGACGCTGGCCAACTCCGGTATGTAATCCGCTGGCGTGCCCTCGCGGTTGCGACGCGCCTTCTCCACCGCGTGGTCGAGAACTTCTTGTATCCGGATGATGTCAGGCGCGTGCATTCGACGCATCACAGTACACGTGACGTTCGAGGAAGCGCGCTACAATTCTCGCGCCGCGCAGCGCGGCTTGCGTTAACTTGAACGTTATGGGTTTCCACGAAGTCATCGCGCCGGACGAAGCAGCACATTTCGCGCGCCTTGCTCGAGAAATGTCGGAAATTCAACAGGAGCGTGCGGCGCAGGTTGGACATGTTTCACGCGCGTTGCACGTGAAGAAGCACATCGGGTTGGTGGGCGAGCTGAAGGTGCACGCGCCGGAGCTCGCGCGGGTTGGTGTGTTCGCGGCGAATCGACAGGTTTGGCCGGTCTACGTGCGGACTTCGAACGCGGCGAGCGCCACGCAGAGTGACAAGCAACCGGACGCGCGCGGTTTCGCGATCAAGCTGGTCGGCGTCGCGGGCAAGAAACTGATCAAGGGGTTGGAGGAGGAAGAGACTCAAGACTTCTTGTTCATCAACGAGCCCTCGCTACCGTTTCGCACGCCGGAAGAGTTCGTGGGGTTTCAACGCGCGGCCAAGGACGGCGCCAGCAAGTTGTTGCCGCGACTGTTTTCGGAGCTGGGCTTACGCGCGTTGGGCGTGTTGTTTCGGCTGGCCCGAAGCAAAGCCGTTCGCTCGTTCGCGACGCAGAGCTTCCACACGGCCGCGCCGATCGCGTTCGGCACCACTGCGGCGAAGCTCGGTTTGTTCCCGTTGCCCAGCGCCGCGCCCCCGGACGCCAGCGGTGACAACTTCCTGCGCACGGATCTGGTGTCGCGCGTGCAGCGCGGTGCGCTGGCGTGGTCGCTCAAAGCGCAGTTCTTCGTGGATGACCGCAGCACGCCGATCGAAGACGCCTCCGTGACCTGGTCCGGACAGTGGGTGGAGCTTGCGACGCTCACGTTGCCGAAGCAAGATCCTGAGTCGGAACAGGGGCGAGAGATCGACGCCTTGGTCGAGCAGCTCTCGTTCGATCCGTGGCACGCCATCGCCGAGCATCGTCCGCTCGGCGCGATCATGCGCGCTCGTGCGGTGGCGTACGGACCGAGCGTCATCGCTCGCAAAGCGGCGCCGGAGCCTCGATCCGTAATCCAACTAGCGCGCAGCGCGTAGTTTCACGAGCGATCAGCGCAGAGCGTGCATCGGTAGTTAGCTCGCACCGAAGCCTTCCAACACGATCTTGCCGAGCGTATGACCCTGTTCCAGCGCGGCGTGTGCGCGGCGCAGGTTCGCGGCGTTGATGGCGCCGAAGTGTTGGGAGAGCGTAGTGCGTAACGCGCCGCGCTCGATCAAGCTAGCGACCTCGTCGAGCACTCGGCGCTGTTCGCCGATGTCGGACGTGTCGTAGCTCGAGCGGGTGAACATCAACTCCCACACGAACGTGACGCTCTTGCTCATCAAAGCACCGAGCGGCAATGCCGCCGAGGTGCCGACGATGCCGCAAATCTTGCCTTGCGCTCGGATCAATGACGAGAAGCTCGCGAAGTGTTGCTCGAGGGAAGAAAAGCAGACGATGTAATCGAACTCGGGCAACCCCCGTTCGCTGTGCTGCTCCGCCAGGGAGCGACTGTGATCGAGCACGTCGTCCGCGCCCAACTCACGCGCGCGTGCCTGTGACTCGGGCCGCGACGCCGTCGCCGTGACGTGGAGCTTCGCCATGCGCTTGGCGATCTGGATCATCATCGATCCCACCCCACCCGCGCCGCCGATCAAGAGCACCCGCTTGCCCGCATCCGCTCCCTGCGCAGAAATCCCGAGACGGTCGAACAGGGCCTCCCAGGCAGTGAGCGCCGTGAGCGGTACGGCGGCGGCCTCAGCGAAGCCCAGGTTCGTCGGCTTGCGCCCGACGATGCGCTCGTCCACCAGGTGCAACTCGGCGTTCGTACCTTGGCGTTTGATGCTGCCTGCGTAGTACACGGCGTCGCCAGGCTTGAAGCCGGTCACTTCGGAACCAACGGCACGAACGATGCCGGCGGCGTCCCAACCCAAGATCCGCGGGGTCGGCTCCTGCTGCTCCTTGGGCGCTCGGACCTTGTAGTCGACAGGGTTTACCGACACGGCGCGCACCTCCACCAACATGTCCCTCGCGCTGACGATCGGCTCAGGGAGCTCGAAGTCTTGCAGCGACTCCGGATGATCGATTGGTAAGTACCGAGTCAACCCCACGGCTTTCATGTGCTCTCTCCTTTGGTTCGCGAGCGTGAACGCTCGTCGCGCCACCCGCAGTAGGTAGCCGGGACCAGTGCTAGTCAGCCACGGACAACTCAGCAAGTACGCACAGTTTGTGGCCATAGTATCTATTTTGATACTATTGGCTATATCCTGCGGTTTCTCGTAATCTGCTGCCGCTCGCATGGCGAAACATCGAGACTTCAGCTGTTCCGCAGGGTGCCCCGTTGAGGCAACTTTGGACCTCATCGGCGGCAAATGGAAAGGCGTGCTGCTTTACCGTCTACTCGAGGGCACACAACGCTTCAGCTCCTTGAAGCGCAGCTTGCCGGCCATCACCCAGCGGATGCTGACCAAGCAGTTGCGCGAGCTGGAGGAAGCGGGCCTGGTCTCGCGCCTGGTCTATGCGGAGGTACCTCCGCGGGTGGAGTACAGCTTGAGCCCGCTCGGACGGAGCCTCAGCCCAATCATCGCTGCACTGCGTAGTTGGGGCGAAAACTACCTACTTCGCGAGTCGGGCTCCGAGGCTGCGCCGCGCTCCGTCAACCAATAACTCCGCGAATCCAGGGGGTATGATTCGTGTTGTCCCGCTTTCGCAGACCGAACGGTCGGTGCGAGCCGACACCGTGCTTGTCCGGACAAAATGGACAGCTGCGTTCAACGAACGATCACCTGATCGGCATTCGCGGTTCGCCGCTGCCGCGACTCTCATTTCTCCCTCTCAAAATACGCCGACACCCCAGAGTGCGGAACGGAGCTGAAAGAATGCCGGCCGAGCGCAAGCAGTGCCTCACGATACGTTTCACTTTATTTTGAATCTGAGGCAACGTGCGACGCTGAAACAGCACGGGAGCTCGCACGGCCGACACATGGTCACGGGTTCCTGCTCAGACCTGACAGGAGGAACGCGTCAAAACGGTGCGACGGGATCACGGACGCTCAACGCGGGCCGTGGTCGGTATCAGCGCGTTCTCTCTCTTATCTCGGAGCTCACATGGCAACGTCAAACGACATCCGGCCGATGACCGCGGAAGAGAAGGGCGTAATCTTCGCTTCTTCGCTCGGCACGATTTTCGAATGGTACGACTTTTATCTGTTCGGCGTGCTGACCGCCATCATCGGTGCGCAGTTCTTCGCGCCGCTGGATGAGGCAACGCGCAACATCTTCACCCTGCTGGCGTTCGCCGCCGGCTTCGCGGTTCGCCCATTCGGCGCGATCGTGTTTGGGCGCCTCGGTGACTTGGTTGGGCGCAAGTACACGTTCCTCGTGACGATTCTGATCATGGGCTTCTCCACGTTCGCGTTGGCGTTCTTGCCAACGTACAAATCGTGGGGCATCGCTGCACCGTCACTCTTGATCGCGCTGCGTCTGCTCCAGGGCCTCGCGCTGGGCGGCGAATATGGCGGCGCTGCCACCTACGTGGCGGAACACGCCCCGAACGGCCGTCGTGGCTTGTACACGAGCTGGATTCAAACCACCGCCACCGTCGGCTTGATGCTCGCGCTGATGGTGATTTTGACGACCCGCTTCGTCTCCGGTGGCGGCGCGTTCACGCCCGAAGGCGAAAAAGCCTTCGCTTCCGAGTGGGGCGGCTGGCGCATTCCGTTCGCCTTCTCGGGCATCCTGCTGCTGGTTTCGATCTGGATCCGTTTGAAGCTGAACGAGTCGCCCGCGTTCTTGAAGATCAAGGCCGAAGGCAAGACCTCCAAGGCTCCGCTCACCGAAGCGTTTGGTCAGTGGAAGAACCTGCGCATCGTGATCCTGGCGCTGATCGGTCTGACCGCAGGACAAGCCGTGGTCTGGTACACCGGCCAGTTCTACGCGCTCTACTTCCTGCAGACCTTCCTCAAGGTCGACGGCCCCACTGCCAACATCCTTATCGCAGTGTCCTTGATCTTGGGTACTCCGTTCTTCGTGATCTTCGGCTCCTTGTCGGATCGCATCGGTCGCAAACCGGTGATCATGGCTGGCTGCTTGATCGCGGCGCTGACCTACTTCCCGCTTTTCCACGGTCTAACCAGCTTCGCGAACCCGAAGCTCAAGGAAGCGATCGAGAAGTCTCCCGTCACCGTGGTAGCCGATCCGGCCAATTGCAATCTGGTGCTGAACCTGACGGGCACATCGAAATTCACCACCGCCTGTGACACCTCGCGGACGTGGCTCGCCAACGCTGGCGTCAACTACGACAAGGTGGAAGGTCCCGTCGGTAGCGTCGCCACGGTGAAGGTCGGCGAGAAGGCGGTTATCGGCTACGACGCCACGGCAGCCAACGCGAAGGACGAGAAGGCTCGCTTCGAGAAGGAAGTGCGCGCCGCGCTCACGGCCGCAGGATATCCGGCCAAGGCCGATCCGATTCCGATCCTCTCCGGCAACTGGATCATGATCGTGCTTTTACTCACGGTCATGGTGATCTACGTCACGATGGTGTACGGGCCCATCGCGGCGATGCTGGTGGAGATGTTCCCGACGCGCATTCGCTACACCTCGATGAGCTTGCCGTATCACATCGGAAACGGCTGGT
>Ga0247764_1000224_pt1 | contig 20887 bp, 20 predicted proteins | sample UWRJL051202B4_FD_179932 | JGI IMG/M metagenome (GOLD analysis project Ga0247764, IMG submission 179932) | Plant litter microbial communities from Arlington Agricultural Research Station in Wisconsin, United States - UWRJ-L051-202B-4 | ecosystem: Environmental > Terrestrial > Plant litter >...
AGCGTGAGTCCCAGCCCGAGCCACAGCGCGCCCACCCAACGGGAACGGACGCGCAACGGCAGCCTCGCTGTCGATCCACGTGCCGGCCGAGTGCCCGCCTCGATTGTGCCAACCTGCCTCGTTCGGCCTCGCGGTCTCTGTCGAAACACTATCGTCAGCGTCATGCAGTCTTCTTTCGGAACCCAAGCAGTGTGTGCGAACTGGCTTGGGCAAGTGATATGGTTCGAAGATGAGCAGCGAGAGCTATCACGAGCCCATTGAGCTGTTGTCGGAGGGCACCAAAGATCTACACCGCGCCATCGTGTCCTTGAAAGAGGAACTGGAGGCGGTCGATTGGTACCAACAACGCGCTGAAGCCACTCAGGACGCAGAGCTCAGAGCCGTGCTCATTCACAACAAGAACGAAGAGATTGAACACGCGATGATGACGCTCGAGTGGCTCCGCCGCAAGGATCCGGTATTCGCCGCCAACATCGGCACGTACATCAATTCTAGCGGCCCTATCACGGAAGTGGAGAGCGCGGCGGCGCATGGCGGCGAAGGTCGTTCCTCGGGCGCCTCGTCCTCGCTCGGCATCGGTAGCCTGAAGGGAGCCAAGTGATGGATCTGCTCAAACGAGAACTTGCGCCGGTCACTAGCGAAGCGTGGGGCCAGATCGATGACGAAGCCCGACGGGTGCTCAAGCTGCACCTCGCGGGTCGGAAGCTGGTCGATTTTTCGGGTCCGCATGGCATCACGCTCGGTGCGGTCAATACCGGACGCCTGAAGCCGGAGAGCTCTTCGGCGGTGCCGGAAGTGGCCCACAGAATTCGCGACGTGAAAGCTTTGGTGGAGCTGCGCACGCCCATTCTGTTGCCCATCGCGGAGCTGGATACCGCCGCGCGCGGAGCCGGCGATCTGGACCTGGACGCCGTGATCGGCGCGGCAGAGCGCGTCGCCAAAGCCGAGGACAGCGCCATCTTCTACGGCTACGAACCCGCCGGCATCCAGGGCATCATCCCCAGCAGCCCGCACACGCCGCTGGAGGTCAAAGCCAGCGTGGACTGGCCACGCGCCGTCACCGCTGCGAAAGAGGTACTGCGGCTGGCAGGCGTGAACGGACCCTACGCGCTCGCGCTCAGCGCGGGTGCTTACGACGAAATCACCTCCGGGAGTGATGACGGCTATCCGCTGCGCAAGCGCATCTACGAAGCGGTGGCGGAAGGCACGCTGATTTGGGCCCCGGCGCTGACGAACGGCGCGGTGTTGCTCTCGGCCCGCGGCGGCGACTACGAGCTCACCGTCGGCCAAGACTTGGCCATCGGCTACGCTGCGCACGACCGCAGCAACGTCGAGCTGTATCTGACCGAGTCCTTCACCTTCCGCGTCTTGGAAGACAAGGCCGCAATCCTGTTGAAGCGTCTCTAGCCCAGGAGCGGCTCATGCAAACGCGTAAACTTGCCAGCTTGGAGGTCTCCGCCGTCGGCCTGGGCTGCATGGGCATGAGCGAGTTTTACGGCAAGCGCGACGAGGCGGAAGCCCTCCGGACTCTGGATCGCGCGCTCGAACTCGGCGTGACTCTGCTGGACACCGCAGACGCCTACGGTCCGTTCACGAACGAAGAGTTGGTCGGGCGTGCGCTGCGGGGAAAGCCCCGAGACAAGTTCGTGTTGGCGACGAAATTTGGCATCGTGCGCGGCCCACGCCCGGAGGATCGCGGCACGAACGGCAAGCCAGACTACGTGAAGAGCTCAGTCGAGGGGAGCTTGCGTCGCCTGGGACTCGACTACATCGATCTGTATCAGTATCACCGCGTCGATCCGGCCACGCCGATCGAAGACACCGTCGGCGCTTTGGCAGAGCTGGTGCGTGCCGGCAAGGTGCGTCACATCGGACTGTCGGAAGTGAATGTGACGACGCTCCGCAAGGCGCACGCCATCCATCCGATCAGCTCCGTGCAGTCGGAGTATTCGTTGTGGACGCGCGATCCAGAAGCCGACGGCGTACTGGAGGCTTGCAACGACCTCGGTATCGGCTTCTTGGCGTACAGCCCGCTTGGTCGCGGCTTCCTCAGCGGTCAACTTCGGCGCTTCGAAGATTTCGAAGAGGGTGACTACCGCCGCAATTCGCCGCGTTTTCAGGGCGAAAACTTCGAGAAGAACCTGGAGCTTTTGCGCCACGTCGAGGAGCTTTCAGCGGCGCGTCAGCTCACGGCGTCGCAGCTCGCGCTGGCCTGGTTGTTATCGAAAGCGCCGCACGTCGTCCCGATCCCTGGCACCAAGCGTCGCCAGTATCTGGAGGAGAACGTGAAGGCCGCCGACGTCCTGCTCAGCCAGCCAGAGCTGAACGAGATCGATGCGGTGTTCCCGCTGGGTGCGGCCAGTGGCGCCCGCTACCCGGCCGCGATGATGGCCAGCTTGTCGCGTTGAGCGACCAGCACGTTACAGCGACGGTGTGCGTGCAGGCTCAGACCGGCTCGACCCTGTGTTCGGCGAGTCTGCGTCGTCGCAGTGACGAGCGTTCGAACTCCGTGTTTCGTTTGTTTCGGCCCTGATCTTGCTGGGTGGATGTCAGCAATGGCTCACATCGAATCCCCCTCTTCGAAATTAGGCCTACTTTTCCCTACGAAACCTGACGGATCGCGCGCGGTTTTGCCACAGTATGTCGCTAAGGCACGAGCGCTGGCGCTCGTTGTTCCGGTTGTTCTGAGCGTCAGCGTGCCCGCGCTGGCTGCCCCGGCGGCCGATTTGGCCGCACACGCTCAATCTTGGACCGGCTTCGCGTTCAACGTGCTGATCGCCGTGTTGCCGTACCTGGTGCTGGGCGCCGCGTGCGCTCGGCTCCATTCGTCGCTCACTCCGGCCAGCCCGGTCTACCAAGGCAACGCCGAACCGGACGAACGCGAAGCGGATCGCTGAGCCGCCCCTGGCGCTCGGTCACACTTTTCGAGCGCTCCGTCTCTAAGTCAGCGAGCCCCCAGCTGGGCTCACTGGGCGACCTGTCGTCGCCAGAGAAGGAGCGCGCAATGTCCGAGCGAATTTCTAAAGCCTATTTGAGCGTCGACGGGGTCCGGCTCGCGTATGTCGACCGGGGAGCGGGAGCGCCGCTCGTGTTCCTCCACGGCAATCCTTCGTCGTCCTACTTGTGGCGAAACATCATCGCGCCGCTGTCCGAGAAGTACCGCTGCATCGCCCCGGATCTGGTCGGTATGGGGGATTCGGACAAGTTAGTGAGCGGCGGGCCGGAACGCTATTCGTTCTGGCAGCACCAACGCTACCTGGACGGCTTCTTGGAGCAGTTGGCGCTGACTGAGCCGGTGGTGTTGGTGGTGCACGATTGGGGCTCGGCGCTTGGCTTCGATTGGTTGCGGCGTTTTCCCGAGCGTGTGCGCGGCGTCGCTTACATGGAGGCGATCTTGGGCGTGCGTCAGTGGGAGGACATGCCTCCCCCCGCGCGCGAGCTATTTCAAGCGCTGCGTTCGCCGGCGGGCGAGCGCATGATCCTGGAAGAGAACCTGTTCGTGGAGCAGCTGCTACCCGGAAGCATCTTGCGCAAGCTCTCGCCCGAAGAGCACGACCAGTACCGGCGACCGTTTCGAGAAGCGGGCGAAGACAGACGTCCCACGCTGTCCTTTCCGCGGCAGCTTCCGATCAGCGGCGAGCCTCCGGACATCTGCGAGCTGGTCGAGCGTTACGTAGAATTTCTGGCAACGTCGCCCGTCCCCAAGCTGTTCGTCAACGCCGAGCCCGGTCGGCTTCTGACCGGCGCACAGCGCGAAGCCTGCCGGCGTTTTCCGAATCAAACGGAGGTGACCGTGCCGGGACTGCACTACATTCAGGAGGATTCCCCAGCCGAAATCAGCCAGGCTCTGTCGCAATGGCTCGGCCGGCTGCCATGAGCGATCTGGATGCGCTCGTCCCGCGTGCGCGGGCGGGAGATCGTGAAGCGCTGGAAGGCATCGTGCGGCAGCTGCAGGATCCGCTGTATCGCCTGGCATTGCGCTTCTTGGGTCACCCCGAGACAGCGCGGGACGCCACGCAGGAAGTCTTGATCTTGGTGATCACGCAGCTGTCCACTTTCCGTGGCGACGCTTCGCTCAGCACGTGGGCCTATCGCATCGCGGCGCGACACTTGTTGCGCCAACGGCGCAAGGGCAAGGCCGTCAGCTTCGAGAGCCTGGTGGAAGAGGACTTGAGCCAGCCGCCGAACGAGATCGCGCCGCAGGCGTTGGCCAACGCCGAAGCTCGACTCCTGGAAGAGGAAGTGTTCTTGGGCTGCACGCAAGCCATGTTGCGCGCCCTCGACAAAAGCCAGCGCTTGGCCTTCATCTTGGGTGCGATCCTGGAGCTTGAGTCTGCGGAAGCGGCGGCAGTGCTCGAAATCTCCGAAGCAGCGTTCCGGAAGCGATTGTCTCGCGCGCGCAGCGTGCTGGATGCGTTCGTGGCTCGGCATTGTGGTGTGGCCAACCATCAAGCGCCGTGTCGCTGCGGCTATCAGGTCAACCACGGCATCCAGCTAGGGCGCCTGGATCCGAGCCATTTGCGCTTTGCGCAGCCCGCTGAACGCACCAGCCTGGAAGCGCTGCGCGCGTTCGGCGAAATTCAGCGCGTGCGTCGGTCATTGGAGTTGTATCGCGCGCAACCGGAGCTGCGTGCGCCGCAAGACTTCGCCCAACAACTGCGAAAGATGATTGACCAGACCGCCCTATCCGCGAGTTGAAGACGTCGCCGCGCCAGTACTCCACGTGCCAGTGTCCGCCAGCTGCGGCGACGGCACCGCTGCTGACCAGCCACGGCCCAGCGCTCCGGCGAACAACCTGCCTTCGGTCACTTCGAACTCCAAGAAGCGTTCGGCACCTTCGAACTCGAGCAAGCGCGCGCCGTCCCACAACACGCGCGCCGTGCCGGTGAGCGACAACACGTCGCCGCTCTCGAAGTCACACGAAAGGAAGCCCGCGCGTGGATTGACCTCGAGGTTACCGAACGTATTGAACGCAAAGTTGCCGTAAAAGTCCGGCAGCAACAACCGAGTCCGTCCGCCCTGCTCCGACACGTCGATGAAGCCCGGTCGACCGCCTCGATGCGACACGTCCAGTCCCTCGGTGCCGCCGAGCTCCGGTTGCGCGGATGCGGTCGCGATGAACGTAGTGTCCGTTCTCGAGAGCAGTTCCACCGCGCGAGTCGACAGCAGGGGGCCCTCCAACGTCGGTGCGTGTTGCTTGGTTGCGTCGGGGAGCAGTTCGGTGGCCGTGCGGGCCTGGATGTACTGTTTGCAGTTGCCGAAGGCTTGGTCCACCTGCAGCTGAAAGCTGCTAGCGTCGACGGCGCGCACACGTCCATTCACGCGGTTCCTGCGTCGGGTTGGAAGTTCGATCCCCAGGACGCCAACCGGCGCGCCGAGTCGCAGATTCGTTGACCAAGGGTCCGCTGGCAGCGCTCGATAAGTCACCGTCAGGCTCTTCGGTTCGGCCTGAACGAAACCTGGAGCTCCAAATAGCAGCGAGACCCAGGGGCGACGCTCGGCGTCCAAGCTCGAAACCACCAGGAACGGCAGTTGTTCGAAGAAGGTGCGGTATTCCTCGGGCAGGTATGGGCGAATCATGCGTCGCCCGGCGCGTTCGCTGTGTTCTCGAACGCCGACGCGCTCCTGGGCGGCCTGTTCCCCAGGGTGGTACGGCGAGTTCGCCTGGTTCGTGGTCACCGCGCACCTCCGCTCTGGGCCGCGCGCTGCATCGGGACGAAGCCAGGCAACGACTCCAAACGCAGGTGCCAGGCGCGCACGTTTGGGTACTCCGCCAACGACAGGCCACCTTCCGGCACCAGCGCGGTGTACGCGTAGAGGGCGCAATCTGCCAACGTCACGCTGTCGCCGACCAGGAAGCGTCGTTCGGAGAGCTCGCGATTGATGAGTCCGAGCAGCCGCGTTGCCATCTCCGCCGCGGCGTCGTAGTCGAAGGCCTTGCCGAGCAGCTTGACCAAGCGCGCACGATTCGCGCCCAGCATCAGCTCGCCAGCGGCTAGCGACAGCCAGCGTTGGATCTGACCTCGCTGTCGAGCGTCACGCGGATAGAAGCGCGCTTCCTGGTCGAACTGCTCAGCCAGGTAAATCATGATGGCGTTGCTGTCGGCCAGCGTGAAGTCGCCGTGCTCCAACACCGGCACCTGACCGAGCGGGTTCTTCTGCAAGAACTCCGGCGTCTGATGCGCCTTCGCGGGGAGGTCGACCGTCGTCAGCTCGTGCGGCAGCCCAAGTAGGCCGAGCAGTAGCTCGACGCGGTGGCAATGGCCGGAGATGGGGTGGCGGTACACACGAAGCCTTGCGGTCATGCGCTCCAACTTGAGCCGTTGCTCAATTTGAAACAATCGCTGTTCAAAGAAAGTGATTATTCCTATAAATGGAATAGTCATGGATCGCCTGCAGCGACTGCAAATCTTCGTTGCGGTAGCTGAAACCTCGGGTTTCGCCGCGGCCGCGCGGCACCTTGGTTTGTCGCCGCCGGTCGTCACGCGCGCGATCGCGGGCTTGGAGGAGCACCTGGGCGTTCGTCTGTTCCAACGCACCACGCGCAAGGTCCGCTTGACCGGCGCCGGGGGCCGGTACCTGCTCGACTGCAAGCGCCTGCTCGGTGAGTTGCAAGACGCGGAGGCAGCCGTCGCCGGCACGCAAGGCGAGCTGCGGGGAGAGTTCGCGCTCACCGCCTCGGTCCAGTTCGGTAGCTTGTTCGTGGCGCCGTTGCTGCTCAAGTTCTTGCGTCAGCACCCCGCCGTCAGCCTGCGTCTGCTGCTGCTGGACCGCGTGGTGAACCTGATCGACGAGGGTGTCGACATCGCGGTGCGCATCGCGCGCTTGCCAGACTCCACACTGACTGCGGCCAGAGTCGGTCAGATGCGGCGGGTGGTGTGCGCGTCACCGGAGTACCTCGAAGCCAACGGTGTGCCCGAGCGACCGCGTGACTTGTTGGCGCATCGCACGCTGATGGCGACGCCCGAGCGCACGGCGGCGGCCTGGGTGTTCGGTGATGGGCAGCGCAAGACTCCCGTGAAACCGAGCGCGCAGCTGTTCGTCAATTCCACGGAGGTGGCCGTGCAAGGCGCTGTCGCCGGCAATGGCCTCACGCGCGTTTTGTACTACATGGTCGCGGCGGACTTACGTGCCGGCCGCTTGAAGTTGGTGTTGGAAGACTACGAACCGGCACCCCTGCCGATTCATGTCGTCCACCGTGAGGGGCGCAGCGCGCCCGGCCGCGTGCGCGCCTGCGTTGATTACCTGGTCGAACACCTGCGTCGGGATCCTGCCGTGAATCCACTCGCGGCCCGCAAGCGTCGTTAGCCACTCGAGGGCCCTCAGGCGCTTACGGCTTGCCGTCGAGCACGCAGCGTCCGTCGCGGCAGACACTGACGTGCGGCGCGCCGCTGCAAGTGAAGGTCGGCGCCGGACAATGTTGGCACTGGTTCTGCGCGTAGCTGAGCAGTTCGTCGAAGGGTTGACCAAACACGGGACCGCTGACCACGAACTCACACAAGTAGCCGCAGCGTGTCTCGGCTTGGATCACGATGCACTCGCTGTCGTCTTGGCAGGTTTGGTAGGAGGGATGCTCCGCGCTGAGGCGTGCCTGATAGTTCCCGCGACCGGTGTCACACAGTTCGGGATCTTCTTTGGGCTGACAGGTCTTGCAGCAGTCACCTGTAACCAGCTCGAAGTGGGGCTCGCAAGTAGGCTCCGGCGGACACTCTTCGGGCCTGCACACCGGGGGTTTGGGCGTGGGAGGCGTAGGCGGTACGCAGCCCTGGCACTGGACGCAGACGGGGCAGCAGTCGTCGTTGCTGAGCTCGATGCGTTCCTGTTCGCCGCAAGTCGGGATGACACAGCCGGCGACGTCGCACTTGTCGGAGGTTTCGAACAAGAAGGCGGTGCAGATGGGAGCGTCCCGGTCGTCCGTACACGTCAGCGTGGCGCGGTCACCGTTGGGAGTGGACGAGCCGGTGCAGGTGCGCGGCTCACCATCGACGCTGCCAGTGAAGTTCCAGCTGGCACCACGCAGAGAAGCAGGGCTGCCCTTGGTGGGAATACCGACGGCGTCTCCGGAAATCTCGAGGCTACAAGCGCTGGGCTGCTGCGCGACGGTGATGCGCCCGCTGCCGCAGTCCCCGATCACGTCGTACTCTTTCGACTCCGGGTCATCGAACAGACAAGGCGGTAGCGAGCCGCCACCATGGCCGATCAGACTCAGCGACGCCAGCGCCAACAGCGTGATTTGAATGGCGGAAGAGTGAAGCAAGTTAGTCGACATGCGAGGTCCTCGGGCTCCGAGCCGCAAAAAAAACGAACGCGAGCCACAACACGGGCAACGCGATGAGGTCGCTGGGATCGGCAAAGTTCGGCCGAGTGTGCATGCCGAGCCACGCGCTCAGCGGTTGCACGATGGCGTTGAGCAAGTCCGAACCAAGCCAGCTGCCTTTCACGGCTATCAGCAGCGCGGCCGTCAGCGCGATGCCCGCCTTGATGCGCAGCTTCGCTTCGAGAGCGCTGCAGTGTCGCAGCAGCGCCGCGATGTACAGCGGTAAGAAGAAGCACACCAACAGGTCGCTGAGCTTGCCGGTGACCCAGCCGGGGAAGCGTTGCTTCAACACCCAATTGTTGAGTGCGAACAACGCCACTGCGCTCAACGCCGGAGCGGAATAGAACGGTTCGAGACCAGAGGCTCCCTCTCCCGACTCCCATTGCTGACTCGACCCGCTCACCAAACCCGGGACCTTAGCATGCAGCGTGCCAGTTTGCCCCAGCGCCAATTGCAGCGGTTTGGCCCGTGCCTTCCGAGACCGCTAGTTCTCACAAGCTTAAGCGGCGCGACAGCGGAGACATGGCAAGTTACGAGGGTGAGCGCTGCTCCTGCTGTTCAGTGGCTGGTCTTTGGCGTCGCGATCGGACTTTCCGGTTGTGCCACGTCTGGTCACGCCTGGCTTCAGGAGCCGGAATCGGGCTTCTTGCAGACGGCAACGGAGCTACCTAGTGACTCCGCGCTCCCCGCGGTTGCCTGTGAGCCTCCGCACTGCGACCGCGCCGCGCTCGAACCGCTTCGCGCGGAGGTGCTCACGCCCGTGGACCAAGCGTCGTTCGTTGCTCCTCGGCCTCGCCTGAGCCAGGTCATCACTTTGGGCGAAACGTACGCGACGAGGTCGCCGAGTCCGTCAGGCGCTGCGGCGCCGTCCCCGTCGCCTTCACCTGTCATCGTGCAGGTGTTTGCGGGAGGCGCGCCGGGCTACGGCTATTACGGTGTGGGCCCTAACTTCTCCTCGCGAGCGTCGCATTCCTTGGGAGAGGGTCCGGTGCGTTCGAGCGGCGGTCTGCCGCCGGTGGGTGGTGATTGGACGGCGCCGCCCAGTCATGGGCCCGCGTTTCCTTATCGGATGGCGCCGGCGTCACCTTGGGAACGGCGTTGATTCGCTAGCGCGACGGCTTCCTCCGCACGGACTCCGCGTGTACGATGCGGCCTCGACGATTCGAGAGTCCCATGCAAAAAAAGCCAGACGCCGCGCTGTCGAAGGCCGCCTCGGATCTCGAAGCGGAGCTTGCTCGCCTGGAAGACACGCTGGATGAGCTGAAGAGCCCGATCACCTCGGAAAAAGCACTGCTGCGAGCTGGGCAACGACTCGAACAGTGTTCCGCCTGCGAAGAACGGCTCGCGGGGCTACTGCAAAACTTTGCGCAGGCGATGATCGGCATGCAGGAGCGCCAGCAACGCTGCATGGAGATCTTGGCGGAGCGCGCGGACGGTGTGCAGGCACGGCACGCGGATCGCAACCAGCTCATCGAGCGCATCAATCAGCTAGGACAACGCGCTAGCCAGATCAGCTCGCCGATCGCGTCGCTCGACGAATCGGCCTGGGCCTCACCCACCAGCGAACTTCTGAGCTCGCTCGCAGAGCTGAACTCTCGACTAGAGAGCGTGATTGAAGAAGCGGGGGAGGTCGCGGCCAGCGCGCGCCAGTCCGATTGGAACGACGTGGCGCGGGATGCGGATACTCTAAAGCAACAGCTCCAGTCTGCGCGCAGCCGCCTCTTGCTTGGCCAACGCCAGCTGGCGAGTCGCGCACCATCCTGAGAACGCCGATTGTCGGGACCAGGGTTTTCCGTGGCGTGTCTAGAATGAAGATGTGCGGCATTCTGCCGAAGCAGAATGCGCCGTTGGACAGATTGGCCGCTCGGCAGGCGCGTGCTGCCACGCGGGCGAGAGGGTGTGCGAGGCAAAAATGCGAGCATTGATGAGTTTTGCCCCGTACTACTGAGCTGTTCGACGAAAAGATCGGGCGGTTTGGCCGACGTGGCGGGTTGCGATAGGCAGGCGCGGACCTTGCTATGGGGCAATTGCGTCAATGGAAAAGCCCAGTTCGCTGACCGACGAGCCGAGCAACCCCACAGCATCGGCCCCGGAGATCACGCAGCAAGAACTCGCGATCGACGGCCATCCCACGCTCGACATGGGGGACGGCCTGTTGAGCACGATGGATGGTTATGCGGCGCCGCTGCGCCAAAGCGAGATCCGCATCGCTGACTCACCTCCGGAGTCGGAGTCCTCCCCGCAACAGACTCTCACGGTTGTGGGCATCGGCGCTTCAGCGGGCGGCCTGGAAGCGTTGGAGCAGCTGTTCAGCGTGATGCCGCAGGACACCGGGCTCGCGTTCGTGGTGGTGCAACACCTGTCACCCGACTTCAAGAGCATGATGGACGAGCTGTTGTCCCGTCGCACCAAGATTCCCGTGGTGCTCGTGGAGGACGGCATGCGCGTGGAGCCGAACCACATCTATTTGATCCCCGCGAAGAAGGACATGATCATTTCGGAGGGCCGCCTCCTGCTCAGCGATAAAGGCGCTTCGCAGGAGTTGTCGCTGCCGATTGATCTGTTCTTTCGCTCGTTGGCGCAGGACGTCGGTGCACGCGCGGTCGGCATCATCCTATCCGGTGCGGGCAGCGATGGCGCGCGCGGCATCCGTGACATCCATGAGGCGGGTGGACTGGTGATCAGTCAAGACGAAGGCAGCGCCAACTTCGACGGCATGCCACGCAGCGCGCGCGACACGGGTGTAGTCGACCACGTACTCGCGCCCAATCAGATGCCGGAGATTTTGCTGGATCATTCGCGGTTTCCAGACTCTCGCGCGCTAGCGGAGGGCGGCGTAGCAGGGCCGATGCGCCCTTACGGTGTGGCCGCCGCGTTGCGCTTCTTGCAGCGGGCGTACGGCATCGACTTCGCGCATTATAAGCCCTCGACGGTGACTCGACGCATCGAGCGACGCCTGCAGATGACGCAGTCCGCGTCGCTGGAAGCGTACGTCGAACGTATCGCCAGCGACCCAGAGGAGCTCGATGCGCTGTTTCATGATTTGCTGATCGGCGTGACGCGCTTCTTCCGTGACGAAGCCGCGTTCGAGCTACTGGAAAAGCGCGTGATCCCCGGACTGATCGAGCAGCTACCACCCAACGACGAGGTGCGGGTGTGGGTGGCTGGCTGCGCAACCGGCGAAGAAGCGTACTCCCTGGCGATCCTGTTCAACGAGGAGCTCACGCGGCGAAAGGACAAGCGCCGATTGAAGGTGCTGGCTACGGACGTGCACCGGGGCTCATTGGATTTCGCGAGCCGCGGTTTGTATACGAAGGACCGCGTCGCGCACGTTCGGCCCGATCTGCTGGAGCGTTACTTCGACCAGCGAGGACCCAACTATCAAGTCTCGCCCGACCTCAGACAGTTCGTGGTGTTCGCTCCGCACAACGTGGTGCGGGACGCACCGTTCACGCGCATCGACCTGGTCAGCTGCCGCAATTTGCTGATCTATTTGCAGCCCCTGGCGCAAAAGAAGGTGCTGAATCTCCTGCACTTTGCGCTCAAACGCCAGGGCGTGTTGTTCCTGGGACCGAGCGAAAACGCGGGCACCTTGGCGGACGATTTCGACACCGTCGACACGCATTGGCGCATCTACCGCAAGCGCCGCGATCTGCGCCTGCCGAACGACACGCGAATCGCCACGCCGCGGCAGCGCGGCTTGTCCGGTCAGCACGATCTCAGCACCGCGGCTGGCTACTCTTTGTCGCAAGTCGTGGCCGTGTACGACGCTTTGTTGGACGAACACATCCCGCCCAGCTTGCTAGTCAACGAGCGACGAGAGTTGGTGCACTCGTTCGCGGGAGCCAATCGTTTTCTCAAGATCAAAGAAGGACGGCCCTCGCTCGACGTGCTGGAGATGATGGCTCCGGATCTCAAGCTGGCCGTGAGCGGGGCGCTGCAGCGTGCCTTGAAGGACGGATCGGACGTCGTCTACAATAGCCTGCGCTTGCGTTTCGGAGACGACGAACGACTCCACAGGCTCACCGTGCGCCCGATTCTTGCGCCTGGCGTGCCGCTCAACCACTTGCTCGTCACCATCGAAGCCGTCGATCATGCGCCGCTCGCGCCACGGCTGGAGTCGGAGCTCAACCTCAGCCAATTGTCGCAAGATCAGCTGGGTTCTTTGGAAGCCGAGCTGCGCCGGACGAAGGAAAACCTGCAGGCGACGATCGAGGAGCTGGAGACTAGCAACGAAGAACTCCAGGCCGCGAACGAGGAGCTGCTCGCCTCGAACGAAGAGCTACAGAGCACGAACGAAGAGCTACAGAGCGTCAATGAAGAGCTTTACACCGTCAACGCCGAGTACCAAAAGAAGATCACGGAGCTGACCGAGCTCACCAACGACATGGACAACTTGCTCGCAAGTATCCAGGTCGGGACGATCTTTTTGGACCGCGAGCTGTGTATCCGCAAGTTCACCCCGTTGATCGCGGAGGCGTTCAACTTGCTGCCGCACGACATCGGTCGCCCCATCGCCGGTTTCAGCAACAATTTGCTCCAGCCGCGCTTGATGGAGGAGCTTTCCCACGTTCTGAAGAGCGCCAAGTCCGTGGAGCACGAGCTCCGCGATCGCAAGGGCAACTGGTTCTTCTTGCGGATCTTGCCGTACAGAATACGCGGAACGGTGGACGGCGTGGTGCTGACGCTGATCGACATTGGTGCGCTGAAAGCCGCGGAAGACGCGGTGTTTCGCGAGCGCTACTTGCTCGACAGCTTGATGGACAGCGTTCCAGACTCGATCTACTTCAAGGACGGCACGAGTCGCTTCGTCCGTGTGAACCGCGCCATGGCCAAGCGCCTCGGTATCGAGCGTTCAGACGAAGCGGTAGGCAAGACGACGAAGCAGCTGGACACCAGCCCGGAGGCGCGCGCATTCGAACAATGGGACGAGCGCGCCTTGCGTGGTGAGGCGCAGCCATATCGCAAAGAGGAGTACTTGGATAAAGACGGAGGGGAGCTGTGTTTCCTCGCGACGCGTCAGCCGCTGCGCGATGGCGACGGCGGTATCGTGGGCATGCTCGGTGTGGCGCGCGACGTCACGGAGCAGAAGCGGGCAGAGAACGAAATTCGTTCGGCGGTCAAGCGACGCGACGAGTTCCTGGCGATGTTGTCGCACGAGCTGCGCAACCCGTTGTCCGCGATCGTGAATGCGGCGGCGTTGTTTCAGGCCGGTGCGCCCTTGAATCCCCAACAGGACAAGTGCTTGAACGTGATCGAGCGGCAGTCGCGGCAAATGACGCGACTGCTGGAGGACCTGTTGGAAGTGAGTCGCATCACTCAAAACAAGATCGAGCTGCGCCGGCAGAACGTGGATCTGAACGCGGTCGTTCAGGAAGCTAGCGTCGCCATGCGAGAGAAGTTCGATGCTCGCCAAGTCGCGCTCGAGGTGGAGTTACCCGAAGGGCCGCTGCACGTGTACGCGGATCCGGCCCGAATGCAGCAAATCGTGGTCAATCTGCTGGATAACGGCTCGAAGTACAACCGACCAGGCGGCAACGTCCGCGTCTCGCTCCGGCAGGAAGCAGGCTTCGCCGAGCTGCGTGTGCACGACGACGGCGTCGGCGTGGATCCGAGCGCGCTCGCCAATATCTTCGAACCGTTCGTGCAGGGGCGCGCCACCTTGCATCGCACGGACGGGGGGATGGGTATTGGCCTCACCGTCGTGCGCTCTCTGGTAGACATGCACGGCGGCACCATCCGCGCGAGCAGCCCTGGCACCGGCCTTGGTAGCGAGTTCATCGTGCAGTTTCCGATTTCGGACGGTAAACAGTCTGCGGAGGGGGAGCGTCGTGCCGTGGCTTGGCCGTCGGGCAAACGTGTGGTCATCGTGGAGGACAACATCGACAGTTGCGACATGCTGGAGCTGCTGTTGCAACGCGGCGGCTACGACGTGCACACGGCTCACGACGGCAAGCGCGGCTTCGAGCTGATCTCCGAGCTGAAGCCGGATCTTGCGATCGTGGACGTAGGTTTGCCTGGCATGGATGGTTTTCAGGTCGCTCGCGCCGTGCGCTCCCGCCCGGAGTTGACCTCCGTGTTCATGGTCGCGCTGACGGGCTACGGCCAGGCTCGCGACCAAGAAGCCGCCCTCGGCGCCGGCTTCAATCGACACTTGGTGAAGCCTCTGGACTTCGAGGAGCTGACGCGCCTGATGGAGAACTAGCGGCCCTTGGCGCGGAGTTGGCCGGTTTCTGAACCAACCAGCAGCAGGCTTGCGACACCGAGTGGCAAGAAGAAGTACAAGCAACGGTAAAGCAGCACGCTACTGAGCACGGCAGAAGCCGGAATGCGCGGCGAGAGGGCCGCTACCACGATAGCCTCGAACACGCCGAGACCGCCCGGCACTTGGCTCCACACGCCAGCAACCTGCGCGACCAACACGGCCGCTAGCACTTCGACGTAGCTGACGGTGCCGGGCGGCAACAGCAACGTCAACATGCCGGCCATGGCCAGCCAGTCCAACCCCGACGTCAGGGCCTGACCGAGCGCAATGCGCACGCTGGGAGGCGAAAACTGGCGGCCCCGGATGCTGATGGTGGGCTGCCGCGCACACATCATGAAGTAGCCGCCCAGCAACGCCAACAGCACGCCGCCGATCACGCGCAGGCCTACGCCTGGCACGGGCAAGCGGTCCGTCATCGCGCCTGCGCCCAAGGCAAAACAGATCCCGGCCACCGCGCTGAAGCCCACGAAGAAGGTGAGCGACATGAACGCGATCAAGGTCGCGATTTCTGCGGCGGAGAGCCCCCACGCCGAATAGAAGCGGTAGCGGATCGAGCCGCCGCTCGCCACCGATGGACCGATGTTCCGTGCAAACGCGGAGGCGATGAAGGACACGAAGGCGACGCGCGCGTACGGGAGCTGATGTTTGAGATAGCGCAGCGCCAGCACGTCGTAACGCGTTAATTGAAGATAATTAGCGACGCCGAGCGCTAACATCAGTCCAAGGCGCGTCGCCGGGATCGAGCGCAGATGGGCCCAGATCTCGGCAACGGAGACGCGCTCTAACTCACGGCGTAAGAAGTACAGCGCAGCACCGAGTAACAGCACCGAAAGTCCGATGCGAAACCACGGCTTTTTGCTCATCGCATGGCTCTGGGTACTTCCAGCAGACTGTCGGAGCTACTTTGGCGCCCGGTCGCTTCGGCTTCGGTAGCAGGCAACGCGGCGCCCAGCGTCACGATTTCGCTCAGTTCGAGCTCCGTCAGCGGCTTGTCGGGGTCGAACAGGCGACCAAGATGCAGGGTTTGTTCTAGCCGGAGTTCTTCGCCCCGCGGCCGCGGGCGTAAGCGTGATCGCCCCGAAGCCAGCAGACTATCGAGTCGCTCGATCAGCCCTTCGCAACGAAAGAACTCGAGCTCGGGCGCCACGCCCGCGTGCTCCGCCAACAACTCAGCGCGCACGTTGGCGATGCTCGCGGCCAGCGGAGAGTCCGGAGCCTCGGCTTCCCAGCTCAAGCACAGCTCACTGTCGAGCGACAAGCTGCGGTTGGTCGCGTTGGCCGACCCGACGCAGAGCAGTCGGTCGTCGACGATCAGGATCTTGGAATGGATGAAGGTCGCCGGCGCGTGTTCGGCGGCACCGGCAGGCTTGCTGACGTAGACGCGGAGGTGCGAGCCGCCCTTCTCTGCGGCTTGGCACAATGAATCGACCACTTGGCGCTGCAGCTCACCGATGGCGATGCGCTCCTTGGGCGTGTCGGCGTCGTCCGGCATCACCACCACGACGGACAACGCTGGTCGATGCCGCTGCAGCATTCGACTGAGCAGCGCCTCCTGCACCACGCGCGAGGTCAGATACTGTGTTTCCAGGTAAATGGTGTGCTCGGCGAAGTCGATGGCACGCGTGAACAACGCTTGGACTTCCGTGATGTTGGAGTCGGTGGTGATCCAGGTGCGGCTGATGGCGACCTCCTGCCCAGCGATCGGCAGCTCGCCCTCGAATTGCAGCGGGGCCAGCGGCGGCGCGGCCGACAACTGCAATGGCTCACCTTTGGCGGCGAGCCAGCGCGCGGCGAACTGTTCAGCGAGTTTGCTCGCGGCAGGGCCGGTCACGTAGGCCATGCTGTCGTGATACGGCTTCTGTGGCGCTCCGTCGTCGAAGCGCAGGGGGTTTTCCACCAAGTGTTCGCGGTCGTCCCATCTGCCGCACGCGAGATCCATGCCGCCAACGAATGCCACCGCTTCGTCGACGACGACGAACTTCTGGTGGTGACTGGCTCCGACGGGGTGCATGCCATCGAACAAGAACTGAACGTTGGCCGGCGTTCCGAACTGAAAGCGCACGGCCTGCATCCATTCCCGTTCCAGCGCGAACACGGGATTGAAGTCCCAGGCCAGCACGTAGATCTGCAGCTCCGGCTTCTGACGGCTCAAGGCATCCAGAAAACCGAGCAACTCGGTGGGCAGGGGGGCGCGCTGCGCGTCGGGTCCGCGCAACAAGTTGGCCGTGCTGTTGAACTGCCAACCGGAGATCAACAAGCTGCGCTGCGCGCGCTCCGCGGCTTGGTAAAACGCGCGGTAATAGTTCGAACCGTCCACTAGGACGCCGGCTCGGTCTGCGGGGGAGGTGCACCAACAGGTGCTACCGGGCAATAGGATGCGTTGCTGCATGGGAATGAGGCTCCGAAGGCATGAGATCTACAACGAGCGGCCGATGATCCGACGCGATGCGCGCGCTGGTGTGCGCCGGTACTTCCACGTGACGGGCGCTCAAGCTGTCGCTCAAGAACACGTGATCAATGCGCACCACGGGGAACAGGGCTGGAAACGTGGCTGTGGAGCGCCCTCTGCCGCGTTGCGCGTCCTGCAAGCGATAACGCAGTCGCACGTACGCGGGGGTTCCGGGACGCGCGTTCAGGTCGCCGCACAGCACGGAGTAGCGATGCGTCTCGGGCTCGGCCAACCAGTCCGGGCTGAGCAGCCGCTCGACTTGGAGCAATCGTTCGGCGTCGGACAGACCCAGGTGCGTGTGGACGACGTCGAGTTCGCCGAACGGCACCTGCAGCTTCACCCACTGCGCCGCGCGCGCTTCGGTCTCGGAATGAAGCCGCGGCAGAGCTCCGTAGCGCACGACGCTGCCGGGGTAGTGACTGAGCAAGGCGTTGCCGAACCCCGTCGTACCTTTGGCTCGAGCTTCCACATAAAAATGATGCATGGACAGTTCTTCTGCGAAGCGTTGACTGTCCTCTGATCCGTCCAACTCTTGTAGCGCGACCACGTGCGGCTTCGCGTGACGAATCACCTTCAAAATTCGGTCGGGCTTCAGTCGCCCGTCTCCGCCCCGGCAACTGTGCACGTTGTACGTCATCAGGCGCAGCAATCGCGTAAACTCCGTTGCAAGCGCTTTCGCCTGCGAGACCAGTTACAGCAAGTGGCGTGCCGCGCCGGGCCGGCCGCGGAGGCCGTTCCCAGGCCAAATTCCGGGCTTCCGCGAGTTCCCGCAACTTCCCGACCGAGACAGAACTGCACAACGTGCGTTTCGATCACACCTTGGGACGCGCAGCGAGGTGAAGGGTTATGCTCCGGCCATGGACCGACCGCGACACTTCTCCATGATCCGCGAGTTTCGCGCTGCCGACTTCTTCACGCTACTGAACGGCTTCGCGGGCATGGGCGCCATCCTGTCCTTCATGCGCTACTGCATCTCGAGCGACATCCAGCAGTTCTGGCTGGGTGCGGCGCTGCTGCCAGTCGCGCTGATCTTGGACATCTTGGACGGTCGCATCGCGCGGGTGCGTGGAGAATCGTCGCCGCTCGGACAGGAGCTGGACTCGCTGGCGGACATTGTTTCGTTTGGGGTGGCGCCTGCGGCGATGGCATTTGCCAGCGGTCTGCGCGGCGAGGTCGATTCGTTGTGTTTGATGTACTTCGTCGCCTGCGGCATCAGTCGCTTGGCGCGTTACAACGTCACCGCGGCCAGCCTCAGCGGGCCCACGGGCAAGGTGCGCTACTTCGAGGGCATGCCCATTCCGAGCAGTCTCTTACTGGTTGCGACGCTGGCCGTGCTGGCGGCGACACGGAATTGGCAAGCGAACTTACCGTTCGGCAGCCTGCAACTCGGTGGGTGGACGTTTCACCCGTTTGCGCTGCTTTACGTCTTGCATGGCAGCGCGATGATCAGCAAGACGCTGCGCATTCCGAAGTTCTGAGGCAGGGGCACGATCGGCGTGAGGCGAAGCCTCGCGCTTCGCCCTCACGCTAACTTCTACTTCACGCAGGATCGTGACAGCAGGCTTCGATGTTGTGACCATCAGGATCTAGGACGAAGGCGCCGTAGTAGTCCTTGTGATAGTGCGGACGCAGCCCCGGGGGGCCGTTGTCGGTGCCGCCGGCGGCGAGTGCGGCCTTGTAAAAGGCGTCGACCAACGCGCGGTTTTCGGCGCGGAAGGCGATGTGCACGCGGGGCTTCTGGGGAGTGCCTTGGTGCAGCCAGAAGTCAGGTTTTGGCGCGACGCCCATGCCCAGGACCACGGCTCCGCCGGTGAACTCCACTGGCACCTCCATCAATACGGAATAGCCCAGGGGTGCCAGCGCTTTTTCGTAGAATTGGCGACTCTTGGTTGGGTCGCTCATATCGAGTCCGGTGTGATCGATCATAGGCGTCGCCTACCACGTCGGTCTGCGCGCGGAAATTGTGAGTTGAGTCGTGAGCCAGCTCGGCCAGCCCAGCCCTGGCGGAGTGTTGAGCATCGTAACAAATCGACTTCTTCCGAGAAAAAGTGGCTCGCGGCACGGGGACAGCTGCTTCAGGAGACGCCGCAGCACTTCTTGTACTTCTTCCCACTGCCGCACGGGCACGGATCGTTACGACCGATCTTCACCGCCACGTTACGTACGGTCGAGCCGAGCTCTCGGGAATCGGTCACGGCGGGCGGAGAGAAGCGGCGTCGCCAAGCGGCTTCTTGCGACTGCAGTTGTCGCAGCTCAGTGGAGCGCTTGGTCTCCGTCAGATGTTCGCTCAGCAGCTCCACGATCTCCTCACGCAGCGAGAGATCCGAACCGACGTACTTCAGGGCTTCGCGCAGAGATGCTTCGGTTTTCGAGGGTTGCTCCAGCACTTGCCAAGTCAGCGCGGCTTCCAGCAGAATTTCTGCGTCATGCGGGTACTCGCGCCGATTTTCCTGGATGGTCCGCTGCGCTAACTCGGGCTCCCCTGCCAAAGCTGCCAAGCGCGGCAGACCCGGGCGCAGCAATTCACCGAAAGAGAACGGCAGCAGGCGCTGCGCTAACGCCAGCGCGCTGTTGGAAGCGCCACTTTCGGCCAGTTGTAGCGGCAAGGTCGTCAGCCACTCGATCACGTCGCCGTCCACGTGCGCCAGCACGTTGTGCTCCAGGCTCTTTTCGTCGCTTGCCACCCGGTCGAGCAACTCATTGGCGAGTTTGGCTTCCTCCAGCAGCTCGTGCGGGGTCAGATCCACGTTTTCATCTGACAACAAGCGTTCGATCTCGCTCGACCCTTGCGGCGTGGTCGGCTCGTCGTCGTCGTCGTCGTCGTCGTCGCCCTCTTCGCCCGGGAGCTCTTCGACCTCATCATCGTCGAAGGCGTCGTCGTCGAAGCCGCCCTGACCATCGTCGAGTGAGTGTTCGCCCTCCATTTCCGCGATGCGTTCACGCTGCTCGACGTATTCCGAGACGCGATCGACCAACGCCGCCCAAGCGGGCGCGGGCGGGGTTACCACCTCGGCGTTCTGCTCCGCGGTTTCCTCCGCGTCTGCGCTCTCATCCGCGCTTTCTAGTTGCAACGTGCCGCGCGAGGCTTCGATTTCCGGTTTGCCCGGCCCCGCTTCGTCTGCCGCGATCCGCGCCACGCGCACGCTGAAGCGATGTTCGTCACCGAAATCGTACAGGTAGAGCAGACGCTTGTTCTCTACCAAGGCCAGGGCATCCAACCGCGCTTCCGCGGTCGTGCGTTGGCCGCCGTCGGCCACCGCGTAATAGCCGTACTCCCAATCCCAAGGATGCTCGTTCAAGAAGAAAGCGTGCAGGTGGTCGTCGTCGAGCTCGAAGGTCTTCACCAGGGCATTGTGCAGATCCAACAGCGAACTCGTTCCCGACAGGGCAATCGTGCGAGAAACGTCGGGATAGCCCCACGGTTCCACGAGCAACGTGATCCGACTCATGACACTCGCAGCGGACCTCGACTGCGCTCGGCACGCAATTCAAAAAAGCGAAGCGCGCGCGCCGCAACGCGCAGAAGGCTCGGTGACAGGGTAGGTGCGCAGCGTTCAGGTGGCGCGGCGCACCGCCCAAACTTTGCGGAGAAGCGGCCGGCCCGAATGCCAGGCACCCGCTGACGAAGCTAAGTCTTGCCCGCGACCACTCGCAGCTCTTCATCCAGCGCGCGCACCTGCTCCACGATGTTGACCACTTTGCGGCCGTGATTCGTCAGCGTGTAGTCCGTGCGCGGCGGCGACGAGTCATGCACGGTCTTCTCAATCAGTCCAAACGCTTCCAGCTTGCGTAACCGTTCCGACAATACCTTCGTGGACAGGCCCGGAATCGAGCGCTCGAGCGCTCGATTCCGGGC
>Ga0247764_1000225_pt1 | contig 20770 bp, 18 predicted proteins | sample UWRJL051202B4_FD_179932 | JGI IMG/M metagenome (GOLD analysis project Ga0247764, IMG submission 179932) | Plant litter microbial communities from Arlington Agricultural Research Station in Wisconsin, United States - UWRJ-L051-202B-4 | ecosystem: Environmental > Terrestrial > Plant litter >...
CTACCGTTATATTTTTCTGATCGGGATATGCTTTAATATTGAATGCTGTGCCGAGCACTTGTGTATCTATTGCGCCGGAGCGTACGTGGAAGGGGCGAGTGGGATCGTGCTTTACATCGAAGTAGGCTTCGCCGGTGAGGGTTACTGTGCGTGTAGTTATGTTGAAGGTGGAATCGTATTGCAGGAAACTTTTGTCATTCAAGAGCACGCTTGTGCCGTCGGGCAGGTGTAACCACTGTCTCCCAGTGAATATATGTGTGCCACGATCCTTTGACTCTTGTATTGTTGTTGAGGATGTGGCTATTGTTTTTGGTGTAGTGGCGGGGCGATTAAAGTAGAAGGTTGTTCCTATAATAATCAGTACTGCGGCGGCAGCGGCCCAGGGCCAGTAGGGAGTGAGTGATAGTGGTGGTTTGGAGTAGTTGTATACTTTTTTGCGGGAGGCTTTTTCGAGCGCGGTGGCTATGGCGTCTTCTTGTTCAGTTATATCCAGGAGGTGTGGACGTTCGAGGAAGTATAGTATACGTGCTTCAAGCTCGTCGCCGAAGTATTCGACGTGCTCGCCTCGCTGTAGCATTCGCAGTAGCGCAAGGCGCTCCTCGGGCGTAGCGACGCCGTCGTTGAAGCGTTCAACCAGTTGCTTAACCGTTGTGTCCATTCCTTCCTGTTACAGAATAATTATTGGCATATAATGCCAATGTTAAATTATTGTTATCTGCTTCGATAGCTTGTGCGAAATGTTATTTCGCATTTTCGCCATCAGTAACAGGAGCGACTGGGAGAAGACAAAGGATAAGGGAAGGAATAAAAAGTTTTTCGAAAAAATGCCGCTATCGTTAGCGTACGGCTGTATTCGCGGTATTGGTGTGCGCGGTCTTCGGTGTAGTATGACGAACTTCGTGTTGTTGCTCACTATCGTTAGGTGTAACGGGTAACTCGAGATTGTCCGGCATCATCATCATTGCCGTGAGCATATACGCGATGTGATTTTTGATTCGCTTCCGTATAAACACAAGCGCGTCCGACATGTGTTTCTTCACAGCATTGCGCGTGATGTTGAGGCGTTCGGCTATCTGCTCGTGCGATAGGTGCTCGTTCTTGGCCAGGTTGTAGATCTGTTTCTGGCGTGGTGTGAGCTCGCGCACGGCATCGTTTACCAGGGCATTGTATTGCAGCTCCAGCATCTGGTTTTCCATCGAATGGTCGGCCAGGGTGCGGCCGTGGCGGTAGATAAATTCTTTTGTTACTTCGATCTCTTGGGCGAGGCGTTGTATCTTTTGATAGGCGAGGTTACGCGCTATAGTAGAGAGATAGGCTTTGAAGTTGCTGACGGTGCTGAGCGTTTCGCGGCGATCCCACAATATTATAAACACATCCTGTGCTACGTCCTGCGCGAGCTCGGAGAAGCCTGTACGTTTGCGCACGACCTGGTAGATCAGCTTCCAGTACTGATCATAGATCTGCATAAACGCCTTGCGACTTCCTTTCGAAAGCTGCTCAAGGACGGCCTGCTCGTCAAATTTACCGGTCTCAGGCATGGTAAGGATGTTTAAGGGTTAGAGAGCCAGTTCATGGGCTGAAGTAGCTTTCCGGGCAAAAGGTAGGAAAGGAAAAACAAATCCACAACCTGCTTAACTAAACCTTAATGCGCAATCGATTCGCCAACTTCGCTGATCCCATTGCGGATTCGTGTTTCGATAGAATCCACACGGAAATATGTTTAGTGCGTTAATTTTCGGAGAATTGATAGTGTGTTCCCTGTTTTTGATGCGACCAGCCACGCTACAGCTTTATCAATAGGGGTTAATGTCTTGGTTAAGAAACTTGTGGTATCGTTTGTTTCGCGGACTATCGCGCCAGCTTATCTTCCGATAATATCCAGGCAAATTGTTTTACTCCGGGGATTAAAAACTTCGGGAAAGACGAAAAATCCGTCGCCTGCGTCTCCGGCTTTACGGCGGCTGTGGTGCGTTACTGTTAAACAAGGCGTATATTCGGCATGCCGACTATTTTTGAATTATAAACTCAACCCGACAATATGAAAGTTATCGTAACCGGTGTCACCGGCATGGTGGGTGAAGGCGTAATGCACATTTGCCTTAACGACAACCGCATCAGCGAAGTGCTCGTGCTGACCCGCAAGCCCGTAGGCATTACTCACCCCAAACTCAAAGAAGTTGTTCACAGTGATTTTTATAACCTGGCACCCGTGGAAGACCAACTGAAAGGTTATGATGCGTGCTTCTTCTGTCTCGGTGTTTCGTCTGTAGGGATGAAAGAGCCTGAGTACTTCAAGGTGACTCATACGCTTACGCTGCATGTGGCCACTACGTTGGTGAAGTACAATACTGATATGACATTCATTTACGTCTCCGGCGCGAGCACCGATAGCACAGAGAAAGGCCGCTCCATGTGGGCACGCGTGAAAGGGAAGACTGAAAACGATCTGATGAAGCTGCCGTTTAAACAGGTGTTTGCGTTCAGGCCCGGCTTTATTAAACCTATTGCCGGGATGAAGCATACGCACGGGTTTTATAAGTATATACTTTGGGTGTTTCCGATTGGACGGGCTTTGTATAGGAAGGGGTTTTGTACGTTGGAGGAGTTGGGGTTGGCGATGATTAATGTTGTGGAGAAGGGGTATGGGAAGAAGGTGGTTGAGGGTGAGGATATTGTTGTGTTGGGGAAGCGGGGTGTGTGAGTGCCTCGGGGTAAAGACTTGCCAGCTAAATACCAACTTTCGTTGAGGTTCAGTCGCAGACTGAAACATGATGGGCACAAGTTTCAAACTTGCGCCAAATCCTAGCCAAGTCTTGCGCTGACTTTTATGACAGTATTGTGCCCGCTGAGAAATTCAGTCTCCAAGCGTTTCATTATGCATTCATCCTGCCCATCCTTACAACTTGTCCCGATCTCTATCGGGATCCATTAATCCTGTTCGGACAATTTAGTCGAGTTCATAAATCCCTCTCCGCAATCGTTTGAAATAACCTTTTCGACGAAAATTGAGTGGTTTGTTTTCTGGGTTTGGAAATAGTTTTATAGAATCGGTTATCGTCTGCGATGGCTTTGATCTGGGGAACGCTCATCTACTGTTTTGTTCTATTTCTAAACTCAAATTGTTTGTATGATGAAAACATTGTTACGCTCTATTGTTTTTGTGTTGCTGGGTATTGTGTTGTCTTGCATGTTGGCTAGTGCTCAGCCGGCGCAGGTGCCGAAGACGAATCCTGTTAAAGTGTTTATGCATTATATGCCGTGGTATGATGCGCCGCAGAATCCGGTAGCGGGACAGACGTATTCATGGGGTTGGCACTGGACGATGAACACGCGGAATCCGAATATTGTGGATGCCAACGGGCGGCGGCAGATCGCGTCGCATTATTATCCGATCATCGGGCCTTATGCGAGTAATGATCCGCATGTGGTGGAGTATCACTTGTTGTTGATGAAGCTGTCGGGTGTAGATGGCGTGTTGGTGGATTGGTATGGATCGGAGGGGAGTAATGGTGATGTCGGTAGTTTGCTCACTAACTCGAATGCGCTGATCAACCAGACGGGTGCTGTGGGTGTGCAGTTCGGGTTGATACTTGAAGATCGCTTCTGGGAGAATATTCAGAACGCGCGGAATAGCGTGGCGTATGCGCGGAATAATTACTTCAATAAGTCGAACTATATTCGTACGGGCAGCGGCAGTGATCCTTTAGTGGGTGTGTTCGGGCCGATTACGCATCAGACGCCGGCGGCGTGGAGCGATATTCTTTCCAATGCGGGTGAAGATGTGGAGTTCCTCCCGCTGTGGTATGAGAACGGCGATGCGGGTTCGAATGCCGATGGAGAATATGCGTGGATCTACAGCGACTACCTGACCGGTCTCAATAACTTTTATGCAAACCGTGCGCCCGGTCTCAAGACGGCTATGGGCGTGGCTTACCCGGGCTTTCATGATTACTATGTAGAAGGCGGCGCGGGCTCCAGCTATTTCTTTATTCCGGAGAACAACGGCGCCACGCTGAACGAAACTCTCGGCGCTTATGAGCAATACAAGTCCAACCTCGATTTCCTGCAGCTCGCTACGTTCAACGACTTCGGTGAAGGCACCATTTTTGAGCCCACCGCGGAGAACGGCTATCGCTACCTGGTGCGTATTCAGCAATATACCGGCGTGCCCTATACGGAAAACGATCTGAAGAATGTATACAGGCTTTTTACGCTGCGTAAGAAATACCTGAACGACGGCGCGAAACAAGCGCAGCTCAACACGGCCTTCAATCACTTTGTGGCCCTTCGCCTGAACGACGCCGTAGCGGTTATGAACAGCGTAGACGGAAGCACACCGCCACCGACGAATCAAACGATACCCGGCACGCTGCAAGCCGAGAGCTACGCATCGATGAATGGCATTCAAACCGAATCTACTTCCGACAGCGGCGGCGGCCTCAACGTAGGCTGGATCGACGCCAACGACTGGCTGGACTATACGGTCAACGTAACGACTGCTGGTAGCTACACCGTTAGCTTCCGCGTGGCGAGCCCCAACACCGGCGGCCAGGTACAACTGCGCAGTGGCAACACCGTACTGGCCACCGCCAATGTGCCCAACACCGGCAACTGGCAAACGTGGACTACCGTGACTGCTACGGCTACGCTGGCCGCGGGCGCGCAGACGTTACGTGTATATGCCGCTACGGGTGGTTATAATATTAACTGGGTTCAGTTTGCTACCGGTGGCACTCCTCCGCCAACAGGTGGATCGTCGTACTATATCCGCAACCGCTGGCAGGGAACTTATCTGTACGACGGTGGTGACCGCGTGCGTTATAACGGCACCACTTCGGGCGCTGCGTATCAATGGGTGCTGGAAGATGTGGGCAACGGTCAGCGCGAGCTGCGCAATGTAGGTACCGGTGAGTATATGCATATAGAGAACCTTACCGGTTATGTGCAATGTACGGCGCGTACATCGGGCTGGTCCAGCTCGCGGTGGGTGAGTGAAGATGCGGGCAGCGGCTATGTGCGTCTGCGTAATGTATGGCAGAGCAATAACTACATTCACGTCGAGAACTTGCAGGGTCATGCACAATATGGTACTATCAATTCAGCGTGGGAGAGTGCGCAGTGGCAGCTTGTTCCGGTGTCTGCATCCGGTCGTGTAGCGGGTGGCGATGAGCAGGCGAGTACGCTTACGGAGCAAGAGGCTGTAGCCTGGCCGACGGTGACCGATGGAGAGTTGAATATCCGTACGGATGGTTCCTATAACACGCTGGATATTGTGGATATGACGGGCAGGCAGCGTTACAGTCTGGATGGATTGAGCGGTCGCCAGGATATTACGATTAATGTCAGCACATTGCCGGCGGGTATGCACGTGGTGAAGCTGCGGGGTGCGGCTGGGGCGAAGGTGCTGCGGTTTGTTAAGAAATAGGTAGGGTTAATTGTTCTGTGAAGTCCTTCTCCTTTTTGGGAGAAGGACTTTTTTTTTGAGTGCCACCGTGTAAGAACGTTGGGGGTTCATGATGACGGGATTTCTCTGGATAGCGGGGCAGTGCCAGTGTCAGTGCGAGAGCGAGGAAAATGCATTTACGCTCTCGCTCTCGCACTCACTCTGTTTTCAGTGGGTCGGTGCCGAGACGGAGCACGTGGCCATCGGGATCTTCGATGTGCATTTCGAGGGCCCAGGGGTAGTTGGTGGGGGGCATGCGTATGGTGACGCCCTGGTCGCGGAGGCGGGTGTGCAGGTCGTTCATGTCGCCGAAGAAGCCTATCCAGATCCAGGTGCCGGGATGGCCCTGGCCGTCGCGGCAGAGGTAGATGCAGCCGTTGTCGCGGCGGATGGAAGTGAAGTTATCGTCGCCCCATTCTTCCTCGCGGAAGCCGAGGATGTCGATGTAGAAGGCGCGGCTGGCCTGCATGTCTTTTACGTTCAGTATGGGTTGCAGACCTTCTATGCGCAGCGGAATAGGCGTGTATGTAGCCATAACTATAGATATTGGTTTGTGGATTGATCGCTACGAAATCGTTTACATCTACCGGTTTATGGTATTGTTGCAAACGATTGGTACATTTATTGGAGTGCGTCTGTATAGATATGAAATATTTTCGTGCCATACACTATCCCGTCAAACACATACTTGTCATGATTTTCGGATTGACGGCCATAAACTGCTCAGGCCAGCATAAACCTGTTTCCAGGGAGGAGTCACCTGCCCGCATCAAACACCAGCTCGACAGCATCGATGAAGTAGACCAGCGTTACCGCGCCCAACTCGAAACGGTAGCAGCCCGCCACGGCGGCGACTCGCCCCAAATGAAAATGCTGTGGGATAGCATCCGGTATACCGACTCGCTGAACATGGTATATGTCAGCCATATTATCGACACATACGGCTGGCTTGGCCCCGATGAGATCGGCAGCGATGCCAACAGAACACTGTTCATGGTAGTGCAGCACAGCACAACGCCCGAGCAGCAGAAGTATCTGCCCATTATGCGCGAAGCTGTAAAAGCCGGTAAAGCAAAAGGCAGCAGTCTTGCGTTGCTGGAAGATCGTGTGGCGCTGCGCGAAGGCCGTGCACAATTGTACGGCTCACAGTTGTCGTGGAATACCATCACGAACGAATATTATGTTCAGCCCATTGAAGATCCTGATCATGTAGACGAACGTCGTGCTGCGTTAGGGCTTCCGCCGATGGCTACTTATATTCTGGACTGCTGTAATTTGGTTTGGGATGTGGAGGCGTTTAAGAGGGATGGTCGGTCGTTGAAGAGGAGAGAGTGATATTCTTCGCTCTCGCGCTCACACTCGCGCTGCTTCGCTCGCGTGGTGGCTGTGTTTAGTTTTTTTTACGATTAATTGTTCTGGGGAAGCCGGGCGGTGGGTGGTGTTTTGATGGGGTTGGTGCGGGCGTTACTCGGCAGTTTGAAAACTGCCAACATGCTCAGTCACAAGTCACCGCTTGCGCTAAAGACTTGCGCCAGCTAAATGCCTTGCGGCAGAAAAACACATAAAGCTTGATTTTTATGACAGTACCTTGCGCCAGCTGTTCGTTCGGGCTCGGATACAGGTAATTATAGGATCATCCATAAGGTTATTACGGCTACCACTACCCACACGATAATCCCCTGCACCAACGGCCTCCACCCCATACCAGTCAACGCTGCGCGTGAGAGGCCTGCGCCGATGAAGAACAGCGATAATGTAAGGGCGGTATTGGCGAGATATACGATATATGGGGTTATGTTGTGCATGGGGAGTACGGTGTGTAGTAATACGGCTGCTACAAACAGGAGGATGAACCAGGGTAGCTGGATGGAGCGTGTGCCGCTTTTGTATATAACGGTGGCGATAAGCGCAATGGGGACGATCCATAGTGTGCGGGCCAGCTTTAAGGTTGTGGCGGTGTGGAGGGCTTCGGAACCGTATCTGCCGGCGGCGCCGAGGACGGAGCTGGTGTCGTGTATGGCTAATGCGGCCCAGGTGCCGAACTGCTCCTGGCTGAGGGCCAGTGCGTGACCGATGGGTGGGAAGATGAGCAACGCTATGGCATTCAGTGTGAAGATCACGCCCAGCGCTATGGCCACCTGGCTCTCGCGGGCTTTTACGGCAGGGCTAAGCGCGGATATGGCGCTGCCGCCGCAGATTGCCGTGCCGCACGCGATAAGGAGCGATGTTGTGAAGTCCACGCGTAGCAACAGTCCTACTACCATGCCTATCGCCAGTGCGGCGCTTATTGTTATGATGGTAAGCTCGGCGCCTTCGAGACCGGTATTCCATGCCGTAGCGGCATTGATGCCGAAGCCTAAACCGATCACGGAAAATTGCAGCAGGTATTGTGTTATGGAATGGTTGTGTTGCGCGAACGGGTGGCCCAGCAGTTGCGTGGTGGCAATGCCGAGCAGGAGCGCCACCGGCGGCGAGACCCACGGTGTGATACACAGCACCAGGGCCATGATGAATAATATTTCGCGAACGCTGATCGTTTCGTCGAGGAAACCTTTGTCGTTCTGTTGGGAGAGCGTGGCCTTGTCCTGGCTCAAAGACTCGGATACTTGCATTGCTGAGGGGATTTTCGATATCAAAGCTAGGATGGAGAATCACGACAGGCCAATATTTAAATGTCATAACAGATAACCTGTTGTTATAATGGGTATAACATACGTTGGCGGAAGGTGTTTTTGCGTGATTGGTTTCTTGCGGCGCGTACGTTATTTTCGTTGCTTCGGTGCTATGTTTTGTTGATCTATGCTGGGACTAAAAAAATCGGAATACCTGGGCACGAATCGCCGGTCTTTCCAAGCTGCAGGTGTAACTTTAGTGGATACAGTATATACCGAACGTGTGTTCGACGGCTGGCATTGTCATGAGAATGCTCACATTACTTTTGTTGTCGAAGGCGGTAACCGCGAGCATCGCAGCAGTAGCGAGACCGTGGCTTCTCCCGGCAAGCTGTTGTTCTATCACAGTCATGAACTGCATCGCAACAGCAACACAAGCTTCCCTTCTAAAAATCTGAATGTCGAGATCGAGTCTGCATTTATGCAACAGCACGGTCTTACGGAAGCCACACTGGCTCATGGCCTGAATAAACGTGCCGGTGCCGCGCATGTGTTATTGCAGATGTATAAAGAAGCGCTGCATGCCGATGTTTTTTCTGCTGACTCTATACACATGCTGCTGCTGGACCTCGCCACGTTATCCGATGCCGGAAGTTATAAGCAGCCGTTGTGGATAACGCGCGTGGCAGAGTATTTACAGGATCACTGGAGCGCGTCGCCTGCGCTGCACGAGCTTGCGCTGGTGGCAGGGGTGAGCCCGGTTACGATATCAAAATTCTTTCCCAGGTATTTGGGCTGTACGTTGGGGGAATATATGCGGCGGCTTAAGGTGGAGCGGGCGTTGGGGTTGGTGAAGCAGCCGGGGGCTGATCTTACGGCTGTGGCGTATGCTTGTGGGTTTGCTGATCAAAGCCATTTTACGCGGGTGTTTAAGGGGCAGACGGGTTTTTTGCCGAGGGATTATCGGAGGTTATGACTGCGAAATGTCCGGTTTCGGGCGGTTGGTTGTGAAAACGGACGGGGAAAATTGTTTTTGGGTGTTTTTTTTGGTGTTTGGCGGACTGGCATAGTGTTGGCCTTGGGTTGGGTGCGCATCAATTTTTTTTCCTAAACTTCGGTATGATCCTTCGTAACTACCTGCTCATTTCGCTTCGGAACCTGTTTAAGAATAAGATCTTTGTTGGTATTAATGTGTTCGGTATGGGCATCGCCATCGCGTGTAGTATGGTGGCTTATCTGAGCTTTGTGAACCATGCGGGTTTCGATAGTATGCATACGCATGTGGCCGACGTTTATCGTGTGGGCGCCATACGCGAGGCTGCGGGAAAGGAAGAACAGTATGCTTCTGTGCCCGTAGCGTTGGGACATATGATCCGGGAGAATGCCGGTGATGTGAAAAATATTATTCGTTTCTCGACCTCGTTCAGTAAGATCCGCAGCAACAATGATTACTTCGATGCGAGCCTGGCCTATGTAGATCCTGCTGCCTTTTCTATTTTTTCGTTTGAGTTTATTGCCGGTAAGCCCGGTGCGTTGAGCAATCGTGCAGCTATATTTCTTTCGGAAAGTATGAGCGTGAAATTGTTTGGCACAATGGATGCGCTGGGTAAGAGCGTGCAGCAGCAGCTCAGCTCCGGCGTGGTGGTGGACTATGAAGTGGCCGGGATCTATAAGGACCAGCCTTTTAACTCCAGCTTTCAGCGAAACGCGTTTGTGAATTACGATAACTACAACCGGGAGTTCCCGGTGGGAAGTGGTTTCTGGAGCAGCTATAACAACCTGTTCGTGCAGCTGGAGCGCACAGACCGCATCGAGGCGCTAACGGCCCAGCTACAGGCTTTTGCCACGCCGGCAAACGAGACGAACGCTAAATCCAAAACTATCCGCTTTTACCTGGAGCCTTTCGAGGGCATGGCGCGTCGTGATGCCGTCGGCGATACATTCGGTACCTATACTTCCGGCGCTACGCCGCTGGCGATTATCCTTACGCTGGTTGTGATGTCGCTGTTGATCCTGGCGATTGCCTGCTTCAACCTGACCAACACGCTGGTGGCTATCTCGGCCCGCCGCCTGAAAGAGATCGGCCTGCGCAAGGTTATGGGCAGCGTCCGGCTGCAGCTGATGGCCCAGTTTATCGGCGAGTCGGTGCTGATCTGTTTCTTTGCCGTGCTGCTGGGGCTCGCGTTCTCCGATATATTACTGCAAGCGTGGAATACGATGTGGCCCTTTCTGAAGCTGGAGATGGCTATTGGCGAGCATCCGCATATTATCGTTTTCCTGGTCGTGCTGGCTTTGGTTACCGGTGGTGTGTCGGGTTTCTATCCGGCGGTATATATAAGCCGCTTCGAGCCCGCGCAGATCCTCAAGGGTAAAGTAGACTTTGGTGGTACCAGCTATTTTACGCGTGCGCTGCTGGTGCTACAGTTTGCGTTCTCTGTGCTTGCGCTGTTCTTCTCGATTGCTTTTTATCAGAACTCGGTTTATCAAAAGAATTTTAATTTCGGCTTTGCCCATAAAGAGCTGCTGGTGTTGCCGCTCGATCAACCCCGCGACTATGATAAGCTGCGCAACGACCTTGCTCAGCAGCCCGATATCGTGTCGGTTACGGGTTCTGTTGATAACCTGTTCAGCAGCCGCACACATGCTCCCGTAACGATCAACAACCTGGATATCGAAGCCGATATATTATCGGTTGGCGAAGGCTATCGCAAGACGATGGGCTTTACGTTAGCCGAAGGCCGTGACTTCAACCCGGCATCGGAGAACGATCGTGCAGGCTCCGTCATTATCAGTCGTAACCTGGCGGAGAGCGCCGGTCTTGAAAATGCTTTGGATAAAACCATCCTGTTGAATGACTCTACCAAAGTATTTGTCGTGGGTGTTATCGATGATGTTTACAGCTATGGCACGTGGCATGCCCGGCAGCCGCTTATACTGCGCTATACAGCCGAGGCCACATACAAACAAATGATCATCCGCACGGCTGGCGATAAGTTACCGGCTGTGAACGATGCGGCGAAACAGGTGTGGGCGAAGCTTTATCCGGGCAAGCCCTACGCCGGTGAGACGATGAACTCGCTGATGAATGTTTCGGAAGATATAAGCCGTAATGTGTTGATCATTTTTACTTTCCTGGCTGCCGTGGCGCTGCTGCTTTCGATAGCGGGTTTATATTCTACCGTATCGCTCAACCTGGCGCGGCGCACGAAGGAGATCGGCGTGCGTAAGGTGTTCGGGGCTTCGGTACGGCAGATTTTGTGGGTTACCAATATTCAGTTCGTTGTGATCCTTGTGTTGTCGTCGGTAGCGGGCTGTTTGGTGGGGGCGAGTCTTGTTGGGTTTATGATGCGGCTTTTGTGGGCATATTACCAGGCGGCTAATGTGATGACTTTTGTTATGACGACGACGGGGGTGTTGTTGCTGGCGGGGGTTATGATCGGGGCTAAAGTTTATAAGGCGGCGCAGGCGAATCCGGTTGTTTCGTTGAGGGAGGAGTAATTCTTCGCGCTCGCGCTCACACTCACACTGGGCTCTTCGCTTACGCGAGGGACTTGCGCCAGCTACGTATTCACGATTAATTGTTCTGAGGAAGCCGGGCGGTGGGTGGCGTTCTGATGACGGTTGGTGCGTGCGGTACGCGGCAGTCGTGAGACTGCCAACATGAAAGACACAAGTCTTCCCCCGAGTGCCTCGGGGTAGAGACTTGCGCCAGCTGTAGCCCAGTTCACGGCAGTCACAGACTGCAATATGGTGGGCATCCCGAGTGCTCGGGACAAACTTGCGCCAAATCCCTGTTTGACTTTGATGACAGTATCTTGCGCTAGTTGTACTGTGTATTGTATATCTTATTTTGGTGTTCAATTTTTTCTTATGCTATACGATCGTTCCTGGGCGCTTGAGGAATACAGGCGGAATCCGTTGATGAAGTATCTTTTCTTTTGGGGGCATCGGCCGTCGAGGACTGGGGAGCTTACGAAGACTTGTTTCAGTCAGTGGTGGCTTTGTACGTTTGAGGCGAATGATGTTCGTTATTCTTCGGCGGAGCAGTGGATGATGGCGCGTAAGGCAGAGTTGTTTGATGACCAGGATATTTTAAAAATTATATTGCGTACGCAGGATCCTGGTGAGGTGAAGAAGCTTGGTCGGAAGGTGAAGAATTTTGACCCGGCTAAGTGGGATGAGTATAAGTATACTTTTGTGAAAGAAGGCAACCTTTATAAGTTCGGGCAGAATCCGGCGCTGAGACAATTTTTGTTGAGTACGGGGAATGCTGTTATTGTTGAGGCGAGTCCGTTTGATGGTGTGTGGGGTATTGGGCTGGATGCTCAGGCGCCGGGTATTGAAGACCCGGCGAATTGGAACGGGGAGAATCTGTTGGGCTTTGCGCTGATGGAGGTGAGGGATGAGTTGAAGTAGTCAAGACTGTGTACTGCCATGTAATATTACTCCCGCCCGAACCTATCCGGGTGGAATGGTGTTGATCGGATTGCCTGCGGCGTGTTTGCTCGTGGGGCGGATAACTTAATAAGCTTTACACAGATGATCGATATGATTTCCGCCAGGCCTGTCAATGGGTTGGCTTTTTCGGTTCTTGATTTGGCCACGATTGCTCAGGGCCGTACTCCAGCAGATACTTTTGAGCATAGCCTTACGCTGGCTCGGCTTGCTGAGCAGTGGGGGTATACGCGGTACTGGCTTGCGGAACATCATAACAGTCCGGGTGTGGCCAGCTCGGCTACGTCGGTGTTGATCGGGTATATTGCGGGTGGTACATCTACTATTCGTGTGGGGTCGGGAGGGATTATGTTGCCGAACCATTCGCCACTTGTGGTGGCGGAGCAGTTTGGTACGCTGGCGTCGCTTTATCCCAACCGTATAGACCTCGGGCTGGGGCGTGCTCCCGGTACGGACCAGGCTACCGCGCGGGCTATACGTGGGGCAAATATGGAAGGGGCTCAAAACTTTCCGTATGATGTGCAGGCGTTGCAGCGCTACTTCTCTGCGGATAATCGTAATGCCCCGGTGCGGGCCATTCCCGGCGAAGGTCTTGATATTCCTATCTGGATACTGGGTTCGAGTCTCGACAGCGCGCGGGTAGCCGCGGCTATGGGGTTGCCGTATGCTTTTGCCAGCCACTTTGCGCCGAGCTATTTTATGCAGGCGATCAATCTGTATCGTCAGTCGTTTCAGCCATCGCGTTTTTTACAGAAGCCGTATGTTATGTCGGGTATAAACGTGGTCGCTGCCGACACGGATGCTGAAGCCGCGCGCCTGGCCACTTCGGTACAGCAATTCTTTATGGGCGTTGTTACGGGGCGCCATCGTCAGCTGCCGCCACCGGTAGAAGTGGAGGAGATGGATGAGTTGTGGGACGATCTTACCGAGCAGGCCGTACGGCAGATGCTGGCCTATTCGATTGTAGGCGGGCCGGATAAGATCCGTCAGACACTGGCGGTGTTTCGTGAAAAGACCGGTGTGGACGAGGTGATGGTTACCGCTCATATCTACGATCCTGCCGCACGCCTGCGCTCGTACGAGTTGTTTGCCGAGGCTGTAAAAGGCTGAAGTATATAAGCTTTATTTTTCGGATACGCCGTGTTACATTCGTAAACCTTAAACACGTTTACTTATGCGCCCGTATATTCTTGCCGAAAACAACTGGAAGACCGTAAAAGATTCTGCATACGCACTGGCTATTCTGCCATGGGGCGCATGTGAAGCACACAATTATCATTTACCCTACGGCACGGACATTATCGAGGCTGAGCATGTGGCCGCGGAGGCCGCACGCATCGCCTGGGAGAAGGGTGCCAGGATCACTGTATTGCCCGTTATTCCCTTCGGGGTAAACACCGGGCAAAGCGACGTGCTGCTCGATATGAACATGAACCCGAGCACGCAGCTGGCCGTGCTTCGCGATATCGTAACCGTGCTGAACCGGCAGGGCATTCACAAGCTTGTTATTCTGAACTCGCACGGCGGTAATGATTTCAAGGTGATGATCCGCGAGCTAGGCTTACAATTCCCCGATATGTTCTTAAGCAGCTGCAACTGGTACCAGGCGTTGGATCAGAAAGAATTCTTTGTAAACAAAGACGATCACGCGGGCGAAATGGAGACCAGCGTTATCCTTCACCTCATGCCCCGCCTGGTGCGGCCGCTGGATGAAGCGGGTGACGGCGCCTCGAAGAAGTTCGTGTTCACCGCCATACGCGAAGGCTGGGCGTGGGCCGAACGCCGCTGGACAAAAGTTACCCAGGACACCGGCGTGGGCGATCCGCGACAGGCTACTGCTGAAAAAGGCGAGCGCTACTTCAAAGCCGTTACCGAGAAAGTAGGGCAATATTTCTACGAAGTGGCGACCACCAGTAGTGAGGAGTTGTACTGTTAAATGCGGAAAGGCAAAATTGGAGTTTGGCGTGTGAAGCTGGAGTGGTGGTTAATGATAAGGGGAACACACGTTAGAGGGGCAGAGTGAGTGTCAGTGCGAGAGCGAAGAGCGACAAACGTGAGGCACGTTTGTCGCAAACAACCTGTTTGATTGTCGCGAGAGGCCCTTTATTACTTGCATTACTTTTGGTTGCTTTGTTATGTGGATCAGGACATGCGGTTTGTTTTTAGCCGGATGTTATGATCCATCATAATTCGCTTAAACACTATGAAGCAGGTATTGTTTGCGCATAGCGGTGGTCCGCAATCTGGCCAGGGAATGGGCAGCTATGACCTGGTAACCTATCTGCGCCGTCAGCTCGGACCTGAATACGCGCTGCAATTTCCGCTGCTCGACGATCCTGATCATCCTACTTACCGGGACTGGAAACAATTGCTGGATATTCATTTCGCCATGCTGCAAGACGGCAGTATCGTTATCGGTCATTCGCTGGGCGGCTCGGTGTTGTTAAAATATCTTGCTGAAGAAAAACCTTCCATAACGCTCAGTGGCATTTTCCTGGTAGCGATACCATTTTGGGGGCGCTCCGGTTGGGATGCGCCGGAGTTCGCTTTGCCCCGCAACGCAGTGCCTAATCTACCCGATGTGCCGATGCATTTTTATCACGGCTATGAAGATGCCGTAGTGCCTTTCGAACATGTACTGATCTATAAACGTATGTTGCCCGAAGCCGTATTACACGGCATCGATGGACGCGACCATTCTTTCGGCAGGGGCATGCCCGGTCTTGTGGCCGACATCAAAGCTGTTGACGCCGGGATTATTCTCTGAGTACGGATATGTAAATTAAACGGCGGGCTCGTAGTTCAGCAGGATCACGCCGCTTTTGAATACGTGTGAGTTCACCAATCTGAGATTCAGTGTGCCTTGAATGTTGTTGAAGATGGCGGTTCCTTTTCCGATCGCCACGGGATCGAGCATGAAGCTATACGTATCGACAAGGCCGGCATCGGAGAGTTGTGTGAGTATGGATCCGCTGCCGAGGATGGTGTAGTTTTTATCCTGTTGCTTCAGCTTTTGCAACTGTGCTGTGATGTCGGTGCTGATGATCTGTGTATTGCTCCAGCTGGCCTTGGTGAGTGTCTTTGAGAAAACGATCTTCTCTGCTTTATTCATATTGGCGGCCACAGCGGGATTGCTTTCGTGAGCCATCGGAGTAGGCCAGAAGCTCGCCATCATCTCGTATGTAACACGGCCGAATAAAAGCGTGCTGCCTCCTCCTGAGCTTTTGGCGGCAAACTCTGCTTCTTCGCCGCCATGCCTGTGCCAGCTTATATCGTTATCAGGGCCTTTGTAAAAGCCGTTCAGGGTTATAAAGGTGAAAGAGCTTAGATGTCCCATGAGCGTTTTTGTTTTATGTGAGGGGGAAGGCAAATTTGGGTGTGAGTATGTGGGGTGGAGTTAATGGAAGCAGTGTGAGGGTGAGAGCGAGGGGAAAGGCAGATTTGGGGTGTGAGTACGTGGGGTGGAGTTGATGATGGGAGGAACACATGTATTGGGGCAGTGTGAGTGTGAGCGCGAGGGCGAGGAAAAAAAACTAGTGTTTGGGCATTTTGCTCATGTCCATGTACAGGCCGTTCCAGCGGTGGCCGTCGGGATCGGTAAAGCCGAAGCCGTACATCCAGCCCTGGACTTCGGATGGTTTGCCGTAAAGGGTGCCGCCGGCTGCTGTTACTTTGGCTGCGAGCTGATCTATTTCTTCGCGGCTTTCGGCGTCGAACGAGATCAGCACTTCGCTGGACTTGCTTGTGTCGGTTAGCGGATGGCTGGTGAAGCTCTTAAATACGTTTTCGTCAAAAAGCATTATGGCAACTTTCGGACTGCCTATCTTTAAACTTACCATTACCGAAGGGTCGCCGGCGTTGGGATCTATTGTAAAGCCGATTGCGGTGAAGAAGGCCTTTGATCTATTGATGTCTTTTACGGGCAGGTTGATCCACACTTCTTTTGTCATGGTATAAATATTTTGGTTGTTGCTCTATTGTGTTACAAAACTATTGTATGAAGATAACAACGATCGGGTGCGAATGCGGATTTGAAGGGGTGTTTTGCGACCGGTGCAGCGATTAATATTATACTGGCATCAGGCATTGCGTCCCCACTGCAGCGGCTCGTTGAAGTCGCGTATGACCGTGGCGTCGCGGAGGGTGTAGTCGAGGCGGATGGGTTGTTCGAGGAAGAGTATCTGCCACATCCAGAAGAAGAAGTTTCGTGAGGTGGCCGGCGGCGCGAAGGCTATGCGGTTGTTGATGAAGATGGTTGTGAAGTCGAAGTCGTCTTGCAGCAGCGCGTAGGCCAGTGCGTTTCTTACGGCTTTTCTGTATCGCTCGGGGCGGTTGTCGAAGCGGGGTTTGAGGGTTTCGGCGATTACGGCCTTGACGTGGTATTCGTTGTCGGGGTTGAGATTTTGGTAATGCTCCAGTTGTGCGCGATCGCCGGCGCTGCCTACCAACGGGCCGAGCGCTGCATCGATGAACTGAAGGTTTATGGTTTTCATGCCAGGAGTAGATCCGGAAGAGAGGCGTGTGGGTAACCGGTGTTATGTATGTTACAGGTTTTGTAAAATTAATGATTTTCTTTTAATCAGAAAGGTAGCAGTTGTTCGTGAGGTTTTGAATGGATATGGCCCTTCATCTACTTCTTTTTCGTCTTTGACGACTTTGCTTTTGGATTGAATGTAAGACATAAATTGACCCAATACGTTAGGTCTTTTTTGGTCTTTATGTAATCGTCGTCTACGAATACATAGTCTTTCATCTTGCGGCCGTTGCTCATCATCTGTGTGCAGTTTCCTTTCTCCAGCTCTATTTGCACCTGCTTGTCGCCGATGCGGCAAAGTATATGATGCTCGCGGGTGCAGATACACATCTTATCATCGACCATAAAGCAGAGGCCCTGAAACATTTCTTTTTCTTCCACGGGCAGCTTGGTGTCGAGCAGTTCGCGGATGCGGTCGGCGAGTTTTTGTTGGTAGGCCATAGAAGTGAGGATCTTTGTGTAATTAAAAGGAACGTTAACACAATATACAAATTCGATCTATGTGTCCCATTTCCGGTGATAATTTGAGAATCACTTAAGCGGTCTTTTCTTTTTTTTATTCAATTACCTCTTAAAAATAGAAACATATCGTTATCTTTCGCGTATACATTCTAAAACCCTTTTTATGAAAGGCTTTCTTGGTGAATTTGAAGAGCTGGTACTTCTTACGATTGCCAGCCTGGGCGAAGACGCGTATGGTGTGGCGATACAACAGGATATGGAGAACCGCAGCAATCGCTCGATCAGTATCGGTGCGCTGCACTCTACGATTACCCGCCTGGAGGAAAAAGGTTACCTCCGCTCGTGGCTGGGTGAGCCTACGCAGGAGCGGGGCGGGCGCCGTAAGCGTTTCTTTGAAGTTACGCACACGGGCAAAGTGGCGCTGCACCAGATGAAGGATCAACGCGACGAGCTGTGGAAGCTCTCCAGGGCTGCACTGGCCTTAGGCAAATGAAAGCCCGTCATCGCATACGCCCACCGCGCCTGGCCGATGCATTGCTGGCCTGGTATTGCCGTAACGCCGCGATAGAAGATCTGCAGGGCGACCTGGAAGAGCTTTTTTACGCCAGACTCGAGCAGCTGTCGCTTCGACAGGCACGCACGTGGTATTGGCGCCAGGTAGCGATCCTTATATTCTCTTATGTTATTCGCCGTCGCCGGGCCCGCGCCTCGCTGCACGTGTATTCCCGAACCTCAATCCATCCGGCCATGATAAAAAACTATTTCAAGATCGCCTGGAGAAACCTGGCGAAACACAAAGGCTATTCCTTTATAACCATTACCGGCCTGGCTATGGGCATGGCTGTAACGCTGCTTATCGGCCTCTGGATATGGGACGAGCTTTCGTTCAACCGCTACCACACTAACTACGACCGCATCGGCCAGGGCTGGCAGTTTGTTCAGTTCGATGCCGTGAAAAGCGTTTACCCCGTTATGCCCGTGCCGCTGGCGGAAGAACTGCGAACCAAGTACTCTGATTTTAAACGCGTGGCGGTTTCGTCCTTTGCCCGGGAGACTATATTGGGCATTGACGATAAGAAGATCACGCGCACCGGTGTGTTTGCCGAGCCCGGGTTTGCCGAGATGTTATCCACACGGCTGCTGCGCGGCACACTGCCCAAAGCACAGGAAGCCAATGCCATCATCATCTCGCAGGATCTGGCCGAAAGTATGTTCGGTACGACCGATCCCATCAATAAGATATTACGTGTCGATAATCGCGAAGCCGCCACGATAACCGGTGTATACGAAAACTTTCCTGAGAACAGCGCCTTTAACAATGCTCACTTCATCGCTCCCTGGGCGCTACTGGAAGCCATGGATACTTATGCACGCGATGTGCGCCATCATTGGGATGATAACTCGTACCAGCTTTTCGTGGAGCTGAACCCCGGCGTGAGCTTCGAAGCGGTGTCGGCAAAGATCAAAGACATTCGCATGCAGAAAGAGAATCCTCCGGGTTATAAGCCCGAGTTCTTTATACATCCCATGCGCGACTGGCATTTGCGTACCGGCTGGCGTAACGGCGTGCCGAGTGGCGGCAACATTCAATTCGTATGGCTGTTCGGTTGTATCGGCGCTTTTATATTGTTACTCGCCTGTATCAACTTTATGAACCTGAGCACGGCCCGCAGCGAGCGTCGTGCAAAGGAAGTCGGCATACGCAGCGCTATCGGATCAGCGCGCATGCAGCTTGTATTACAGTTCTTCAGTGAGTCGCTGCTGATGGTGGTGTTGGCGTTTGTTATTGTGCTGATCCTGGCGCAGGTAACTTTACCGTTCTTCAATGTAGTGGCGGGTAAACATATCGTTATGCCGTGGTCGCAGCCGTTGTTCTGGCTGGCGGGCCTGGTGTTTGTGGTTTGTACGGGTCTTGTTGCCGGCAGCTATCCGGCTTTATATCTGTCGTCGTTCAAGCCTGTCAGGGTACTGAAGGGAACTTTTCGCGCCGGGCGTTTTGCTTCTGTGCCGCGTAAGGTGCTGGTGGTGCTTCAGTTTACGGTATCGGTTATACTCATCATCGGTACGATGGTTGTGTTCCGGCAGGTGGAGTATGCCAGGAGCCGGCCTACGGGCTATAATCGTGACGGCCTGATAGAAGTATCGATCAATACGCCCGAGCTTCATGCTCACTACGATGCATTGCGCGCCAATCTGTTGGAAACCGGTGCTGTGGAAGAGTTCTGCGAGTCGTCTTATCCGATCACGAGCGCTGCAGGCGGCACGGTGGCTATATCGTGGCAGGGCAAGCGATCGGACGAAATGCCGCTTATACTGGCCAATGGTGTAACGCACGACTTCGGCAAGACCGTTGGCTGGCAGGTTACCAGTGGCCGCGATTTCTCACGCACATTTTCTACCGACACGCTTGCCATGGTTATCAATCAGGCGGCTGCAACCATTATGCGTCTCCAGGAACCGATAGGCGAGGAGATCGGCTGGAACAATAAGTCGTATCATGTCGTCGGCGTCGTTGGCAATATGGTGCGACAGTCGCCGTTCACGCCCGTGGAGCCGGCGTTCTATGTGCTGGATTATTCTGCCAGCGTCAAGATCATTACCATGCGGCTATCGGCACAGATGAGCCTGCACAAAGCTATCAGTAAAATACAGGACGTGTTTCGCCGTCACGATCCTGCAACGCCGTTCGATTTTAAGTTTGTGAACGATGAGTATGCGCGCAAGTTTATGGACGAAGAACGCATCGGCACACTGGCCACCGTGTTTGCCGCGCTGGCGATCATCATCAGTTGCCTGGGTATTTTCGGGCTGGCTTCTTTTGTTGCCGAGCAACGCACCAAGGAGATCGGTGTGCGCAAAGTGCTGGGCGCTTCCGTGATGCGGCTGTGGTCCATGCTTTCGCGGGAGTTTATTATACTGGTTGGCGTATCGCTGGCCGTGTCGATTCCACTCGCATGGTATATCATGAACCACTGGCTTAAACAATATACCTATCGCACCGATCTGAGCTGGTGGATCTTTGCATCGGCCGGAGCAGGCGCTTTATTGGTGACTATACTTACCGTGAGCTATCAGGCCATCAGCGCAGCACGTGCTAACCCGGTGAAGAGTTTGCGAATGGACTAGGCTTTAAAATCACCCCGACTATATTATCCCGGTTTTTAACGAACCGAACAGGAATACATGGTAGCGTGAGGGTGGGTGTGAGAGCGATGTGGCGTGGGCGCGGGCAAGATGTGAGGATGGAGAATGTAGGCGGGCGGA
>Ga0247764_1000226_pt1 | contig 20702 bp, 19 predicted proteins | sample UWRJL051202B4_FD_179932 | JGI IMG/M metagenome (GOLD analysis project Ga0247764, IMG submission 179932) | Plant litter microbial communities from Arlington Agricultural Research Station in Wisconsin, United States - UWRJ-L051-202B-4 | ecosystem: Environmental > Terrestrial > Plant litter >...
TACCACGACCTACATCGACCATCGACGCAAGTGAACGCGACGGTTTTGATCAGCAGTTTCGGAGGTCGGCGATTAGCTGTGGTTCGACCATCGCTTGCCGCAGAACCGCCGAGATCGCGAGCCGAACGAAACGCGTGCAGTGGTCAAGATTTCGCAGCAACTTCAACTCTTTCTCGAAGTCCGGGGCACCGCCGTGCGCGAACGCACTTCTGACGGCATAGAGCTTTTTCCAGATCGTGTTGGCGTTTGTTCCTGCCCCAAAAAACTCCTCGTATTGCAACGGGAACTCGAACCGCCGTCCGAGCAGAAGCATCTTCTGGGTGACCTGGCGTGTGATTGAATCGTTCGGGTCTGTCAGCTTCGGTGCATGGGTAACAATCGACTCGAGAATCGCGAACAACCCCAGAAACCTAAGTGATGGGTTGCGCCGCAGAAGTTGTAAGTCGCCGAGCTGCGCCACCGCTTTGCGGAGATCCAAGATCTTGTGGTCATAGGCGATCCAGCGCTCGAATGTGGTGCTGAGCACCGACAGCCGCTCGGCCGTGAGCGTCAGCATTGTCGTCTCAGGTTCCGCTTCGAAAGCGGACTCAATACTGTGGTGAAACCCCATGTGCAGCCCGCCATCTTCCCCGGACCCGCCAGCGCTGAAGCCGATTTCGATTGGCCAGGGCGTGAGCAGTGACGCGTCAGCGAATGCGTGCGCGCGCATGTTCGAGGAGGTCGCATGGTCCTCGAGCACGAAGTAGAGCCAAGCGTCCTCGCTCAAAGGCTCAACGTCGTATGACTCGGATCCCTCTGAGCGCTCCCTATTCGTAATTGCGGTGACGTAGGGGTTTCTTTCACCCGGGTGGTAGAAGTCGAGCGCCGCGGTCATCTCTCGGGCCTCGCTCGCGCTTGCACGACGGACGATCATCGTGGGGGCAACGCGCGCTGGTAGGACTTCGACGTCTCGAACGTTGGCCAGCAGCGAGTAGCAATGCGGAGTGAGGCCCTTGAAACGCTGGGCCACGGATTCGAACAGGACGCTCGGAAAGCTCGGCATCGGCTATGGACTAACGCGCTACCCCGTCGTCCGGGAAGAGGTCTGCTGCTCCTCCAAGCCCACCAAGGGCCGCGGACCCCGCCAGCTCGGCAGGTCCGCCAGACTCGACGCTATGCGGCGCCCGCCTCGCCACCGGCACGCGCCGTCACGAGGAAGGGTACCGTCGTGCACGCTTCGTCGCTATCCGTCTGTGTGCTGCCACTGCGACGATTGCGAATCGAGCATGATTCATGCTGCTTCGTGCATTCTGGTCGCGCCTTCAAATCCCGTTGGGGACGCCGCAAAATCCCACACTCCGTCGACCCTCGGTCGAGCGACGGAGTGTGCTGCGCGCGAACAGTTGCTCCGCGATGCAAGTCGAGTGTGTCGACGCGCAGAGCTAGAGCCTGGTTCGGCTCTTGTCGCTTCACGGCGACGCGGAGCCGAACCACCTCAATCTACGCTGAGGGCGGCGTATGTGGTCAGTCTTCGCTGACGCTCTCGTCTTCGTCCGTCTTCTTCGGAGCAGCCTTCTTGCGCGCCGGCGCCTTCGCGCGTGAGGCCGCTGTGGTCGGCGCTCGGGGGCCGGGCTTGAGCGTGAAGACGATGAAGTCACGGACGTCGAAGAAATCTCGCGGCACGTCGCCACGTTCCGTAAGTTTGTTCGAGATGATCTGAACGTTGGTGAGGAACGTGGTGTAGCCTGCGCTGCTCGGTTGTGTCGAGATGGCTCGGTTGACGTTGTTCAGCTTGAGCTGGCTGCGAAACGTGGTGAGATCCACGCACACGTGCTCTTTCGGGTGAAGAATCGCGGAGGGCGCGGTCGCGAGCTCCCACTTGGCGTGCTGGCCGAAGGCCGACTGAAACGTCGTCAGATAGCGGTCGAACCGCTGGTAGTACGGCCCGACGCCGTGCAGCAGATCGCGGATGGCCAGCGCGAGCAGTCGCTCGGGTTCTCCAGCCGCAGGTTTGAGCTTGAGCTGGGCGGCCGGTACGAGATCGGTCGCTTGCAGTACCCCGACCAGCTGATCCCAGAGCTTCGAGAATTGTTTGGCGTTCAGGAACACGTCGAGGGCTGCCGCGGAGAGCTGCTGGCGAGCCGCTTCGATCACGGGCTCACGATGCTGAGCGGTCCGGGCGCTGGCGCCCTCCCCACGTAGCGACGTCAGCCAGCGCGGGTCCGCGAAGCCGCCGGGGTAGGTCTCGTGCAGCTTCACGAGCTGCTCGGAGAAGGCTTCGCTCGGGGTCTTTGGACCGGCGGTGCCGTCTTTCAGGCGACGCTTGGCCAGCGCGCCGCGCAGGCGGGTGTGGGCGGCCCGTTGTTGCTCCGTGGGCTCGTCGACTCGGCGCAGGAGCTGGTAGAAGTCCGGCGTAAAGGAGCGCTCCTCGCCGTCCTCGAACAAATACCGACGCTTGCCGTCCGATTCTGCTGCGAGCACTCCGACGCCCCAATCTTTGCGCAGGGTGTGCGCGAATAGTGAGGGGCCCGCGGCGTCTTCGATAGCAACAATCATAAAAACCTCGTAGTAGGCGAAATCCGCGCAGCGATTCGCGATGTCACAAAAACTCGCTAGAAATCGCAGACACGGCGCGCAATCGTGTCAGCGCGCCACGCAGTGGGGCTAGCCTAGCACGCGCCGGGCCATTGGTCTCGGCTTTCGTGACGTTTGCTCAAACGCCGTATCTGACGTACAAGAGGCGCGGCGGAACGTCCGCACGCTCCCGCAAGGAGCCTGTCGTGCGCGATGTCGATGGCGTCAGGAAACTCAATCGTGAGATTTTTGCCCCCGTCTTCGGCGTGCGATCTACCTCGATGAGAGGACGATGACGAATCCTGCAGCAACAAAGAATCGAAACATATCGTGGGAAATCGTCTATTCGTAGGAAACCTTTCGTTCGGCACCACTCAAGCCTCGATCGAGGCAGCTTTCGCCGCCGTCGGCGAAGTTCGAGAAGTGGCGCTTCCGGTGGATCGCACGACGGGTCAACCGCGTGGCTTTGCATTCGTCACCATGGGCAACGCTCAGAGCGCTGCCAATGCCATCTCGCAGCTGAATGGCTCCACGCTCGACGGCCGCGAAATTCGCGTCGACGAAGCGACCGAGCGTCCGCGCAGCTCGGGTGGTTTTGATGGCGGTGGCGGCGGCGGTGGTGGTGGCTACGGCGGCGGCGGCGGTGGTCGCTCCGGCGGTGGTGGTGGTGGCAGCCGTCGTGGCAGCCGCGACCGCTTCTGAGCCAACCGGCTAAGCCAAGCGTAGAAATGAGAAAAGCCACGAGTGAAAACTCGTGGCTTTTCTTTTATGAGCGTCTTGAAGGCGCTCGGCGACGAAACTGCTGACGGAACCTAGCTTCCGGCTTTGGGTTTCTGAGCGGCCGCAGGGTTCGGCGAGAGCGTGACGTGCATGCCCGTGCGTACGAAGGTGTTACCCCTGAACTCGAAGCCGACGCCCTGCTCTTTCTCCTTCCAGATGGAGGCGGGTGGGTAGGCGATCGCCTGAGGCTTGGGCATGGGGGTGGAGGAGGGGAGCGGGCGCTTGCGGGCAGTCATGGGGATCTCTGTAGTGTTCGGAACGCAGGGTTGATGGAACGACGCTATCCTCACAGAGAGCGCGCGCGAGAACTGGACGCTGCGTACTACTCTCTTTCGGCGGCGTTGTCCCGCGGCAAATACGTGCGCGCGCGCTCGGCTGCTTGCGTCACGAGGTGTTTTCTGGCCCAGGCTAGCGGTTTGTGCCCACCACTTACCTCGCCCTCCCTGCGCGTCCTGGACGAACGGGCTGCTAAGTTGTCCGCATCGTTCGCAGACCCACATCTCTCGAGCTCGGCAGGTTAGAACGGTTGCTGACGCGCGTTACCGCTGCACGCTCCGTCGTGCTCGAAGAACGCGTGCAGGCGCTTTGGGGCGGGTACGGTGAGATCCGGCGCGTCCGGTTGCAGGGCGACACGGAGGCGCTCGTGATCGCCAAGTACGTGGTGCCACCTAGCACCGCGGGCGATCCGGCGGAGGCACGCTCACATCTGCGCAAGTTGCGCTCGTATCGCGTGGAAAGCGCTTTTTATCAGCGCTACGCAGCACGCTGCGACATCAGTTGTCGCGTGCCCGCCGCGCTCCACGCGCGCAGTGAGGGCGACCAAACGCTGCTCGTGTTGGAGGACCTGGATGCGGCTGGCTTCTCCAAACGGCGCAGTCGTGTATCGGCCGACGACGTTGCTGCCTGCCTGCGTTGGCTGGCCGCGTTCCACGCCACGTTCTTGGGCGACGCCACGGACTCACTTTGGAAAGTGGGCACGTATTGGCACCTCGCGACGCGACCAGATGAGCTGCAAGCACTGCGCGATCTGGACCTCCGGCGAGCAGCGCCAGTCCTCGATGAGCGACTGAACCGAGCGCGTTTCAAGACCTTGGTTCACGGCGACGCCAAGCTCCAGAATTTCTGTTTTGCGGACACAGACGCTGCGGTTGCGGCGGTGGACTTTCAGTATGTTGGAGGTGGCGTAGGCGTGAAAGACGTCGCCTATTTTCTGACGAGTTGTCTGTCGCCCAGTGAGCTCGCGCGCAACGCGCAGAGCTACCTCGACGACTACTTTCGCGAGCTCGCTGCGGCGATCACGCGAACTGGCGTTCCGACGGACATCCACGCGCTGGAAGCGGAATGGCGCGCGCTGTACCCCATCGCTTGCGCCGATTTTTATCGGTTTTTGCTGGGTTGGGCCGGTGAGGGCGGCTCGCGCGATGCGTACCTGGAGCGCGTTACGCGCGAGGTGCTGAAAGCGCTACCGCGCTGATATGCTGTTGATTGTGAAACTTTCGTCTGTGCGCTGAGTGCGAATTGAATTCGCACATCTTTGTTTGATCAGTTGCACCGTACGCGGGCATGGTCGGAGAACATGGGCTATTCCAAAAGTATGTGTGGTCGATCGCTCGCAGCTAAGGTTTGGCTCGCCTCGGCCTCGCTTTTGGGGTGCTCCACTACGGATCCGGCAACTGGCGGCAACGGCGGCACAAGCTCTGCTCAAGGCGGCGTGACGACGACGGGCGGGATCAGCTCGGGAGGCGCGACCACCCAAGGCGGCACCACCAGCTCCGGCGGCACCACCAGCTCCGGTGGCGCGATGACGGCTGGTGGCACCACGAGCGCAGGCGGCGTGATGACCGGAAGTGGCGGCGCATCGGCTGGGACCAGCGCCAACGGCGGCTCGACCAGCAGTGGCGGGTCGACCAACTCGGGCGGCGCCCCCAACTTGGGCGGCGCGACGGCTGCGGGCGGAGGCAGCCCCAAAGGCGGCTCGACCAGCAGCGGAGGCGGCGGTGGTGCTTCAGGCGGAGCAGGCGGCGCTGGCGGCTCTTCTGCTGGCGCGACCAGCTCCTGCCCGACTGCAACACCAGTCACCGGCGGCACCCAATACTGCTCGAACCAAACCGGTACGATTGGCGGAAACTACAGCTGGGAGCTGTGGGCGGAAGGCATGGGCTCCGGCTGCATGACCGTCCACGGCAAGGACGCAACCTTCAGCGCCAAGTGGACCAACGTCGAAGATCTACTCGCGCGAGTAGGTTTGACGTTCGATCGCAGCAGGACTCACAAGCAAATCGGCACCATCAGCGCCGACTTCCAGGAGACCAAGACGGGGAGCAACGGTCTCGTGTACGTCGGCATCTACGGTTGGACCGTCGAACCGCTCAAGGAGTACTACATCCTCGACGATTGGGGCGACACCAAGCCGGGCGGTACCGCTTCGGACGGCAGCCCTCGAACCAGCGTCGGCACCATCATGGTCGACGGTGAGACCTACGACGTCTGGAAAAAGCTGCGCGAGAACAAGCCCTCCATTCTTGGCGACAGCTCCACCTTCGAGCAGTACTTCAGCATTCGGCGCACAGCTCGTCAGTGCGGCAAAATCTCCATTTCAGAGCACTTCACCAAGTGGGAAGGCCTCGGCCTCCAGCTCGGTAAGCTGACAGAAGCCAAGCTCTTAATGGAGGCACAAGACAGCACCGGAACCATCGCCTTCACGAAGGCGACTGTGACCGTCGCGCGGTAGTCCGTCACTTCACAGGGGGGGGGACGCCAGGCGCTAGCCGCAGACGCGCGAGCCTGCTCGCGTGAAGCACTCGATCTTGCGCAAGCGGCTCGCGCGAACAAGAGCGACGAGACGTGGTCACAGCTAGGAGGGCGAGCAGATTCAGCCGAGCTGTATTTGCGCGCGCTCTTTTTTCTCTCTAATCCAGCAACTCGAACGACGATGGTCCGACGGGTTGGTGCAATGACACACATTTGTGTAGGGAGAGATGGCAGATGAAAGCACCGAATATCTTGTTGGCCGGCGGCCTCGTCGTGGCTGGGGGCCATTTGCTCCCCGGTTGCTCCAACATTTCCGACGATTGCCGGGCAACACTCACCTGCCCCACTGGAGGCGCCGGCGGCAATGACGGGCGCGGCGGTCAAACCGCAGAGAGCGGCGCGTCGTCACTAGAAGGTGGCGAACCGGGCTCGCGCGCCGGAGGCGGAAGCCAGGCAGGCGGGAAGGGCGGCAGCTCGAACAGCGAAAGCGGTGGCAGCTCGAGCACCGCCGGCAGCTCGGCGAGCGGAGGCAACCCAATCGGCGCCGGTGGCGCGACCAATGTTGGCACCGGAGGGACTGGCGGCACGAGCGGCGAAACTGGGTTTGCAGGCGCTGGCGGCGACGCGCCCAACTATGGCGGAACCAGCTCAACCAGCGGCGGCAAACCCAGCGGAGGCAGCAGCAATGGTGGCACCAGCAACGGTGGCACCACCGGCGCGGGCAAAGGCGGCGCAACCGGCAGCGGCGGCACGACGAGCAAAGGCGGCGCTACTGGCAGCGGTGGCGCGACGAGCAAAGGCGGCGCTACTGGCAGTGGCGGCGCGGCAGGCCCGGGATGCCGCTGGAATTGCTCCGGCTCAAATTGCGCGCAGGTCGCCGTCGACCAAGATGGCGATGGACATGGCAGCAGCGCCTGTGCGGCAGCACCTGGTGACGATTGCAACGACGCGGACGAATCAATCTACTCGGGCGCTCCCGAACTCTGCGACGGCATCGACAACGATTGCGATCGCAAGATCGACCTCTCCGATGGGTTGTCACTCATTGGGGCTATTCAGAGCGTGCCTGTGGCGCGTCGAGGAGCGGCAGTTGCTTCCTTGGCAGACTCCGGAACCTTTGGGGTGCTAGCAACCTCACCCAGCGACCCGGGGCTTTTCTTTGGAACCATTGCTCCTGACGGGGAAGGATCTTGGCCAACGTATCCCGTGGACTCACTTGCGGGTAGTGGCCCGTGGCAAGGGGTGAATCTGGCGTGGAGTACCGCCCTGATCTCGTGGGGTGTGAGCTACTCGAAGTTCGACGACCGAGGTGGCCTTGCCAGCTACGGCGGTTTGATGGCGTCATTTGGTAACAGATGGGACCCCATCTCGGTCGGGCAAGGCATCGCCGCCGACGTTGCCGCGCGCGGGCAGGGTGATGTGTTGATGGTGGCGTCGAGCCCTGGGAATATCTTCTTGGAGACCAAGGTTGCGTCGGGAGAAACACCGCTGAGCGGCAGCCTCGCTGTCAGTGGTTCGCTTGAATACCCGCCACGCGCTGCCGCCAACGGCAACAACGCAGCCGTGATTTGGCAGACCTCCACGCCACGAGCTCTCAACTGGTCCCTGATTTCGGCGTCCCTCCAGTTCGGCACAAAGGAACAACTGTCGAGCACCGCCAACTATGCGGACATCGCGGCCACCAGCACAGGATATGGTGTGGCTTGGATCGATGGCGCCGGGTTTCGCTTCATGAGCAGACAGGCGAACGGCAGCGCCCGGTGCACCTCAAATGTGGTCCCCTTTGGTGCGGTGGCGGCGAGCCTACAGCTTGCGGTGGGCGATTCCGCCAAAGGGACGATGGTCGTGGCGACTTCACCGGAGGGAAACGCTATTCGCATGTTTCGCTTCGATGGTGCGTGCAAATTGATCGACGACATCGACGTCAGCACTGATGCGAAAGCACCAACAGAGCCGCGAGTGGCCGTTTCAAACGGAAGAGTGCTTATCTACTGGCGGGAAGTCGAATCGAGCGGCCACTATCGGGTTCTTTCTGACCAGCTTTGTCGCTAATGATATGATGTGAAGAGGGTGGCCGTCTCAGAGAGGTGGACGGAATCAAGACAAGATGTCCGTACACATTGCACCCGGCGTCCGCGTGAACCGCGCGCTTCACCATTGTTGCTTGAGTAACTCGATAGCAGACGAAGCATGCCCGGGCACAAAACGGGAGACGCCGATTCGTTGACCGAATCGGCGTCTCCCCTGCGGCAAGCTCTGCTGGTTACGGCTTATACTTCAGTGTTGCCCAACCGTTGCTCGGCATATTGAATTGGAATTTCTTGCCGCCCATATCGACAACGTAATCTGATTTCGCGGAGCCACTGTTGTAGACGACCACGACGAGACTGTTGTCCGGGTTCTTGAAGGCCAAAGCGTCGTTTCCACTCGCCGTAATCACGGCCGCGCCCGGCTGCACGTACTGCGAAAGGTGACGGAAGACATGATAAAACGGCGTGGTCTTCACCTGACCGCCATCCGCAACCAGTAGCGCGTTCTGTGCCCAGTCACGGGCGAAGTCGTTACCGAGGCCCTTAGCATCGAGGACCATATTCCACGCGCTGTACGACGTGACCTTTCCAAGTTTGATCGCGTCTCGGATGTATCCCCAGCTCTCCACACCATATGCGTGATTGTTGGGAGCTGACGCGGCGTACGTTGGGAAGCCCTCGGGATTCCATGGGTAATTGCCGCACTTGTGTTCCGTGGCCCAAACCGGAAGCCCGCCAAACGACGCCGGATTCTGATTGACGACGTTTCCGAGCACGCCCCACTGAGCACCGCCAACCGTCAGGAAACTCTTTGCGGTTGGATCCCCGAGCACTGCGTTCGTGATGTCCATGTCCTTCAGCGCGACCCCATCACTACTCTTGTCGCCGTTGTTCGACATGGTGCCGAGCATGACGCCGACGTTCAGCTCCTTCATCGCCGGGCCCAAGTGCTTGCCGATGAAAGTCGTGTACGTGGCCTTATCCCAGAGACAGCTCGGGTAGTTCTGATCGTACCCCGGCTCGTTCTGCGGCGAGACGACCTCGACGTTGATGCCCTTACCTTTGTAGGCCTCGACGAACTTTTTAAAATACTGGGCATACGATGCCAAGATAGCGGCGTCATTCTTCATGCTGCCGCCATCAAAGTACGAAGGTTTCACGGCATTCGAGCCGCGGCTGGTCTTGATGTAGCCGTCCTTCATCCAGACGGGCGGTGTCCAAGGGCTAGCCCAGAAGCGAATATCGCTCTTAACCGCTTGCGCTGCCTTGATGAAAGGGATGAGCTTCATCTCATCGCGCGCGATCGAGAAACTCTTGAGCTCCAGGTCGGCAGCGGGACGGTTGCTGCCGTTGGCTTCCGGATTATTTGTTCCACCAGTCGTGGTATCAGCGAGCGTGTACCGGCTCTCTCCGTAGTCGCTGGCGCCGATTGGAATGCGGCCCCACGCCAGGTTCGCGCCATCAGTGGCGCTGAACAGTAACTTCATTGCCTGCGACTGCATCTCCGCCGAAGTCAAATGCTTCCACCCGAGCTCATTGAAGGAGCCGCCGAAGCCGGCCCACTTGTTCGTAATGACCGTGTCCGTGACAGTGAGCGTAGCCGCACCGGTCGACTCCATCGGCATGGCGTCTGTCTTCCAGTAGGCGCCTGCGGCCGACGTGACCAGCGGCGGCAACGTGGGGGTCTGAGCGCCACCACCGCTGCCAGTCGTTCCGCCCGGAGTTCCGCCACCCGTCGCCGAGCCGCCGGCGCCAACCGTTGCGCCGCCAGCGCCAACCGTTGCGCCGCCAGAGGCGCTGGTGGTCCCCGCCGCTGGACCGCCGCCGGCGCCGGGAGTCGCGCCGCCAGAGCTGGTGCCCGTAGAGCCGCCCTTAGCCGTTGCACCGCCGGCGCCCACTACCGCGCCGCCCATGCCCAAGCCCGTGTTGCCGCCCGCACCGGGGGTCGCGCCGCCATTGCCGGTGGCGCCGCCAGGGGAGGTGCTGCCGCCCGTGCCGCCCTGAGGGGGCGCGGGGTCGGAGCTACACGCGAGCACGGTCAAAGCAAGCCCGATGCTGGAGATCGTGCTGATCGAGATGATTCCGGAGCTGGAAGTCGAAAGTCTTGTCATGAGCATAAAACCTGTGGGTCGGGTTGCGCTTGAACGGTTAGGTGCCGACGAAGCTAGTACCAGTCCAGCCGGGGAAGGAGGCGCCGGACGTACCGAGGGCACCCCAATCTTAGGCCGTAGCGACTTGTATTCCCGCCACCCAACGTAGGGATCAAACTACTCACCTTGGGTCCCACGATTTCTCTGTCCAACTCTGCGATCGAAGAGTTTTCGGCCACCACGACACTTCGCGCTCGGTTAACGGGGCAAACCGGCTAGATCTTTCTGCGTCGGAAATCTCCGGTCAGCGTCGAATTTGCACGAGTCTCGTCACGCCTCCACGTCGAACCCCACCCGCGCCAGCTCCTTGCCCGCCTCACTCCACAACACGGCTTCCCAATTTCCGGATTCGCGAATGAAGCGCGTGGTGCCCCACGTGCGGTAACGCTGAGTCTGAGCAGGGACGGAGAGCATCACGTTACCGACCTGCTCGGGTGAACCTTTGCGCTGGAAGGTGACGCGCACGTTCGTGGCTGTGCCGTCCTTGTTTTGCACCTCAGCGAACGCGAAGATCGCTTTGCCGTCTGCTCGAATCGCGTTCGTCAGCGTCTCCGGCTCGCGTTCGTGCACACCCGAGGTGACGATGAAGCGCTTCACGATCAAAGCGTCTGCGGCATCGCTTCGGATGACTGCGGGTTGTGCCTTCGGTGTGGTGGTGGCGCTCAACACGGTCGGTGCCACGATTGCGGCGTTGACGGGTTGAACGGCCGTGAGTTGTTGCTCGCTGCGAGCAGCAACGGCGGCGCCGACGGAGGTGACGGCGGGTACAGGCTTGACTGCATCCGGAGCTGACTCGGAGCGTGAGCTGCACGCGGCGGTCGTCAACGACATGCCGAGCGAGAACATCGAAGCCATCACCGCGCCGAACGCCATCACCGAAGCACCACTTACGCGAATCATGTCCATACCCTTTCGACTCGCTGTTTGCGCGAGCCTGACCCAACTTCAGCAAGCCGCGGGCCAACGCGGGCGCCTCCAAAAACCTGGCAAATTCCTGCTGTTTTCGCCCAGCGGCAGCCCGTTGCGTCTCTCTTTGGACATGGATGCGTGGCTGGCTACCCACACACGTCAGCGACCACCGGTCGTCATCATGCTTTTCGCTATTTTCGCGACGACCGAGCGGGGCGCAAAGCGCAGCGACCAGGCGCGGAAAGCGTTTCCAGCGCCGACGATGGTGGAAAGCTCGCCCGAGAACATCGTTTTGATTCCGAGCTCTGCGACCGAGCGCGCATCGTGGCGGTCGGCCTTGGAGAAGTGCGCCGGCGGCTTGCCCGCGCGTGCGTCGATTTCACCGAAGAATCGCGTGTCGGTTGGGCCCGGTGATAGACAACTCACGCTGACGCCGTGGTCCGCAAGCTCCATCGCAAGTGCCTCCGAGAAGTTGAGCACGAAGGCTTTCGAGGCGCCGTAGGCGGCAAAAAACGGAGTCGGTTGGTACGCGGCGGTCGAGGCCACGTTCAAGATCCTGCCTGACTTGCGCGCCTTCATCTCAGCGCCGTACAGCTGACACAGGTCGCACAGCGTCGCGATATTGAGCTGCAGCATGTGCTCGATGCGGCCCTCGGCCATCGCGGAATGTTCCCCGTACAAGCCAATCCCGGCGTTATTCAGCAGGAGCTCAACCTCGAGCTGATGCTGGTTGGTGAATTCGAACAACTCGCGCGCTGCGCCGGATCGTCCCAGATCGATCGCCAGCGTCCAAACCTCGACGCCGTGTTGCCGGCGGAGCTCATTGGCGACGCCGGAGAGGCGCGCTTCGTCCCGCGCGACGAGCACCAGCGGGTGCTTGCGTGCAGCCAGCAAGTCCGCGAACTCCTTGCCGATGCCGGAGCTGGCGCCAGTGATCAATGCAACATTCTTCGTGATTTTCATGGGATGGCTCCTGTTTCAGGGGTCACCCATGTCTACGCAGACGCGAACTAAGAGTTTCTTGGTTTAGATCTGAAAGGTAGAAAGATCGAAAAGGCGTCTATAATGCGCCATAATGCCCCGTATCTCGAAGAAGTCCGGCAGCTATCATCATGGCGACCTGCGTCGCGTGCTGCTGGATGCGGCCGTTCGCGTGGTGGAGAAGGAGGGGGTCGCAGGACTCAGCCTGCACGCCTTGGCACAGAAAGCCGGCGTTTCGTCCGGGGCTCCGTATCACCATTTCGAAAGTCGCGAGGAGCTGCTGCGCGCCATCGCCGTGGACGGGTTTCTGCTGCTCGCCGCTGACATGAAGCGCGGCGCCGAGGAGGCGGAGGGTGCTCCGCGCTGCGCTGAGAAGCCGAGCGCAGCGCACCTGCGTGGGCTGGGCCTCGGCTACGTCCGATTCGCGCTGGCCCACCCTGGCCATTTCCGAATCATGTTTCGCCCTGAGCTCAAAGCGCTGCTTCGCAAGAGCAAAGAGCTGGTGGTCGACGAAGCGTTTGGCCTGCTGGAGTCAGCGATCACGCGCTGCCAAGCCGAGGGCATCCTGCCCGCGGGTGATCCTCGGCCATTGGTGCTCGTGGCTTGGTCCACCGTGCACGGCGCCAGCGTGTTGTGGGTCGATGGCCCGCTCAGCGGCGAAAATCTCGTGCAGGATGCTGAGTCACTGGCGCCTGTCGTCGCTGACACCTTGGCGAGGTTATTGTTTGGTCCGTGAGAGAAATGCCGCGCCTACTCGACTCTTTTGAGCTGGATGCGCACGCCGTCCAGCGTGCCGGAGAGCGTTTCCGCAGTCTCTTCCAGAAGCAGCTCTGAAAAGGCGGAGCGGTTAACGCAGCGTTCGCCATCGCATTCACACACTTTGACGCAGTAATAACACTGAGTGCCGTTGGCGATTCGGCTCTGAAACTCGGTGTCGTAATAGACGCAGCATTCGGACCGGGCAGCCCAGCCTTGGCCGGGGAGGTAGCAGCTGTTAGTGCCGTCCGCGTGAACCTGTTGCAGGGCGCACCACTCGCGAAACGGCTCGCCGCGTTCGATCCGTAGACGCATCTCGGTTTGGAAGGTCGCGCCTTTCACGATGGGGTACTCAAAGCCGGGGATCGGGTAGGGATCGGCGTGTGGGTTGCCCGATGGGTAGGCGAATTCAGGATCCGTGGCGGTGGCTGGCGCAGCCTGGCCTTGGTCGACGAACGCGAAGGTTCCGCAGAGTTTGCCGTCCGGCGAGGTGCCGGTGACACTCAGACGCCAGCGCTGCAGCGGCTGGAAGAAGTCATCCAGCGTGTCGCCCTCCCAAACCATCAGCGTCTGCTCGGTGCAGGCCTGCGCCGGTGGCGGCGCGCTCACGCGTTCGCTGGTTTGGTTGCCGGCAAAGCCGGTCCATTGGTGTGCACCCCCAAAACCTAGATTGACGTAGGAGCCTCCCTGGTATGCGGATGGCTTTTGGATGTCGTCGCAGGCGTTTTTTCCCCCGCTAGGTTCGTTGGGAGCGCCGCCGAAAGGCTTGTTCGGGCCTTCCGTTCCGGTCTGGCCGCCCTTGTGCTGATTGCTACCGACGTCGACGTGGCCGCCACAAGCCCACAGCACATTCAATCCCGCCACGACCCAGTAGTGTGTGCGTCTAGTCATGAGGCCCTTCCCTGAATTGTGTTCCTCGCCACACTAGATATTGGGTGAGGCTGCCCGGGTTCATCATGCTGCTTGCGGCGCTCCGTTACTCGCCGTTGGCAGACGGGGCTCCCAGCGCGGGGCCGAACAGACTCTTCGGATAACGCCGGTGAAACTCGTTCAGCTGGCGTTGTGCTGCCAGCGTTTGCCCACTGGCTTGCAGTACTTGAATCTGGAGCGCTGAGCGCTCTTCCGCCAGACCACTGCGCGGATACAGCGCGCGATGGCTCGACAGCTTTTGCTGAGCCTGGGTCAGCTCGCCCGCCAACAGCGCCGTCCTGGCACGTTCGAGCAAGCTGCGCTCCTGGTCGGGTGAGGGCGCGCTGCGCGCGGCTGAGCTGGCTTTCGTCGGAGGTGCCGGTGCCACGCTGCCGCTTGAATCGGCAGGCTTGAGCTCGGGGGGCGCTTGGGTCGCTATTGGCGCAGCGACCGCGCGTTGCAGGACAGCGCTGGCTGACGGGCGCGGAGACACCGGGTCGCGTGGTCGAGACCACGACCATGCAGCAAACACCAAAGCCGATGCCGCCGTACCCGCCCCAAGCCCACGCAGCAATCGCAGCACGACGCTGGCGGGCTGCGTTGCGGCTGAGCCCAACCCTTGCGGCTCCAGCGGCTCCGGTGGGTCGACTAAAGACAGGCTCAGGCGCGTCAACACGCGTTCGCGCGCGCGCGCGTCGATGCGTGTCGACGCGTGCTCTTGGAGCAGGTCGACGATCGCTCGATCATCCGGGAAGTCAGAACGTTTCATCGATCGTCCCTCGTGCGCGGAGGCGGTGTACGGATTGAGCTAAGTCCTCCCGCGCAAGTCGCAAGCGCGAATACGCGGTGTTCACGTTGATGCCGAGAGCTTGCGCCACCTCTTTCATTCCGCAGCCATCGAGCACGTGCAAGATGAATACAGCCCGTCGGTCGAGCTCGAGGGTATCGAGGATCGAGAGCGCCGCGCGGATGCGCTCCTCGCGTTCGAGTTGCTCGTTGCTGAGCGGCCTGGGATCGGTTGGCTCCTCCGCTTGCACCAAAAGTTCACGGTGATTGCGCGCGAGTCGTCGATAGTCCGCGGCCACTCGCAAGCAGAAGCCGAACAACCACGGGCGCGGTTGGCGTTCTGGATCTCGCGCCGCAAGCTGAGCGTGGACCTTCAGAAAGACATCGTGCGTGACGTCCTCCACGTCCCGCTCGGGCACGCCGAGACGCCGCAGCGAGTGCCAGACATAATCAAAATGCTCATCGAAGATGGAACGGAAGTCGTTCGGCGAAGCAGGGCTGGTCGCCTGTTCGGCCTCTGACGGGGTTGGCAGCGGACACGACTGCACACCTCATAGTGGGGCAGCTTCCCCGGTTTCATCACGAAAAGTTGGGGCCGACCGCCGGGCTCGACGTGATAAAGGAGCGGGTGTGAGGGACCACGCCCCATCGCGAGGCTTACTCAGCGCTGCAGTCGTGACCTGGGCGCTCTGGATGTCCTGCCCTCAGGCCAGCGCTCGCGAGCTGGCCACGCTGGTGTATTCCAAGTCGGAGCGCGCTCAGCGCTGCCCGAGCGAGGCCGAACTGAAGAACGAGGTCGTGCGACGACTAGGGTACGATCCTTTTCGCGATTCCGCGCCTCGGCGCGTGTGGGTCGTATTGGAACAGAGTCCGCTCGGCTACTTTGCGCGGATCGAGCTCAGCAGTGGTCGCGACGTGTTGGGTGTGCGAGAACTACACGTTGTCGGCGCGTGCGAGCAACTCCTCGATCTGATCGCGTTGTCGTTGAGCATCGCGATCGATCCGAAACGGGCACAAACGCGAGAACCGGCGGAGGCGAGCGAAATCGACGCGGAGAGTGCGCCTAGCGCTGACCCGACTTCCCAGTCCGAGGATGGCCCTGATGAACCGAGGTCGGCGGAGTCGCCTGCCGCGCGCCCTGGAACGGTCTCGACGCGTGCCAACAGGCCAGTCTCCTCTGCGCCGCGCCCTGACCCTTCCCAGCTGCGCATCGCGCTGCTTCCGGAGCTGAACTTGGATTCGCTCCCGTCGCCCGCTTTCGGCGGCTGGTTGTCCGTGGGGTTGTATCGAGCTGGGCTTGCGGTGACCCTCGGGGCGCGTGCAACCGCGCCGGTGCGAACGCAGCTGGCCGGAGGGGGATTCGTGGAATCCCGCATGATCGCGGCCGCCGTCAGTGGCTGCGGCACGCGCTGGTTGCTCGAGGTTTGCGGAGTCTTTCAGCTCGGGCGCTTCAGCGCGGCTTCTTCGCAAGTGATCGCGCCAGCGAGGGATTCAGTGTTTTACGGCACCGTCGGTCCTCGCTTAGCGCTGGAATGGCCACGAACCGGGCGCTTCGCCGTGCGACTTCAGACGGAAGCCGCGATCAATCTGGCGCCGCTGACGCTCGAGCTGTTGGAGCGTCGCGTATGGAGCGCCCCCGGAATTGCGTTGTTCCTCGGCGCCGGGGCCAGTGTCCGATTTTAGTTGTTTCGCCAGACGTCACAGAGACGCGCTGCTCGGCCCGAGCTCCCAAAACACCGCCGCCGTGCGGCGCGACAACGTGCGCTGCTTGGCGCACAAAGAAACGTGATAGCCGCTCGGCGGTCGTCGTACCTCGACGCGCTCGATGCGCCCTCTGAGCGGGCTGTCTTTGCGGACGAGCTCAGGCACGAGACCTACGCCGCAGCCGAGCGCGACCATGGCCAGGATCGCCTCATTGCCGTCGACTTCGGCGTAGACCTCCGGCTGGGCTGCTTGTTGTCCGAGCCAGGCGTCGATGCGGTCGCGCTCCACGCCCCGGCGAGCCAAGATCACGGGCAAGCCGTTCCAGTGGCTTCCTCCGAGTTTGGCGCGACGCCCCAGCTCTTGATCGGAAACCGGCGCGATGAAGGACAGCTCCGTGTATGCCAGGCGCACGAAACGCAGCTCAGGCGCCGGATGCTCGGGTTCTGGTACCACCGCGAGATCCACCTCGTCGTTCTCCAGACTCTGCATGCAACGCGCCGCGTCCGACGTGCTGAGCTGCAGGTGAATGCCGGGGTACCGCGCGCGACAGCGTGCTAACAACTTCGGCAAGACGGAATGACACGCGGTCACGGTGCAGGCGATGCGCAGTTCGCCGGTGGGCGCCAAGGTTTCCGCGGCCAACGCTTCCAGTAAGCGGGTGTGCTCGGCAAGTTGAGCACGGGCGTAATCCCGGAAGATCTCGCCGGCGCGGGTGAGGTGAACGCTGCGTTTGGTACGATGAAAGAGCGCTTGATGCAGCTCTTCCTCCAGGCGTTGAATCGAGCGGGTGAGGGCAGACGGACTCATGTGCAGCGCTTTCGCGCTGCGCGCAAAGTGTAAGCTCTCCGCTAAATGTAGGAAAAGGCTGAGCTCTTGGTGGGTGGCCATCCGAAAATTGCGCTAGACGCAATTCAGACTACCAATAATAGGCGCAGGCGCAACGTTGGCTCGACGCCCAGCGCGATCTATCCTGGCCGAGGCCGATGCCAGCGTGGCATCAGAACTGCGAGAGAACATGTCCCGTCAAAACTACTTCAATACCCTCACGATGGCGCAGAAGCTCGAGCAGCTCGGCCAGTGTCGTTTCATGGATCGCGGCGAGTTCAACGGCGTGGAGAAGCTGCGGGGCAAGAAGGTGGTGATCGTCGGCTGTGGCGCGCAGGGTCTGAACCAGGGCCTCAACATGCGCGATTCCGGCTTGGACGTTAGCTACGCCCTGCGGCAGGACGCCATCGAGCAGAAGCGCGCGAGCTACACCAACGCCACCAGCAACGGCTTCAAGGTGGGCACGTACGAGCAGCTGATCCCCACGGCGGACTTGGTGTGCAACTTGGCTCCCGACAAGCAACACGCGGACGTGGTGCAAAAGGTGATGCCGCTGATGAAGAAGGGCGCGACGCTCGCCTACAGCCACGGCTTCAACATCGTGGAAGAGGGTCAACAGATCCGCAAAGACTTGACGGTGGTGATGGTGGCGCCGAAGTGTCCCGGCACGGAGGTGCGCGAGGAGTACAAGCGCGGCTTCGGCGTGCCCACGCTGATCGCCGTTCATAAAGAGAACGATCCCAACGGCGACGGTCTCGAGATCGCCAAGGCCTACGCTGCGGCCACCGGCGGTGACCGCGCGGGCGTGCTGGAGTCGAACTTCGTGGCCGAGGTGAAGAGCGACTTGATGGGCGAGCAGACCATTCTGTGTGGCATGCTGCAGACCGGCTCGATCCTTTGCTTCGATCGGATGGTCGCGCAAGGCATCGAACGCGGCTATGCCAGCAAGCTGGTTCAGTTCGGCTGGGAGACCATCACCGAAGCGCTCAAGCAGGGCGGCATCACCTTGATGCTCGATCGCTTGAGCAACCCGGCGAAGGTGAAGGCCTTCGAGCTAGCCGAAGAGCTGCGCGTGTTGATGCGTCCGTTGTTCAAGAAGCACCAAGACGACATCATCACGGGCGTGTTCAGCTCCACCATGATGAAGGATTGGGACGCGGGCGATCCGAATCTGCTGGGATGGCGCGCCGCAACCAATGACACCGCGTTCGAGCAGACCCCGGCCGGTGCTGACAAGATCAGCGAACAAGAGTACTTCGATCACGCTGTGCTGATGGTCGCGATGGTCAAGGCCGGCGTGGAGCTCGCGTTCGAGTGCATGGTGGAAGTGGGCATGAAGCCCGAGTCCGCCTATTACGAATCCCTCCACGAGACGCCCCTGATCGCGAACCTTATCTCGCGCAAGAAGCTGTACGAGATGAACAAGGTCATCAGCGATACCGCCGAGTATGGCTGCTACCTGTTCAGCCACGCTGCGGTGCCGCTGCTGAAGGACTTCATGGCCAAGCAAGGCACCGACGTGATCGGCAAGGCGTTCGCGCCGGGCAGCCAGCAGGTGGACAATCGCAAGCTGCTCGCCATCAACACCGCGATCGCCAACCATCCGGTGGAGAAGGTGGGCGCCACGCTGCGTGGCTACATGACGGCGATGAAGCAGATCGCTGTCGGCGGTTGAACTTCGCGCGGCTCGCAGACACCCGCCCGGGTCTGACCCTGGTCACGGGTGCCAACGGTTCGGGCAAATCCAGCGCTGCCCGGGTGCTCCAAGCCAGCATCCCGGGCGCGCGCCTGCTCTCCGCCGAATCCCAGCAGGCCTTCTACGAAGCGCAGTTGGCGACGGACGAGAGCAATTTCAAGCAGGGCGTTGACACTAGCACGCCCGTTCGCGAGTTACTGGGCGAGACCGCGCGCTTGCATCCGCTGTTCGCAGCTTTTCGCTTGGAAGCGCTGTGGCAGCGAGGCTACCGGTTGCTCTCCACCGGTGAGGCGCGCAAAGTACTGCTGCTGCGCGAAGTGCTCGCTCAGCCTTCGCTGCTGATCTTGGACGAACCGTTCGATGGCCTCGATCGAGCGGCGTACGGCGAGCTGTCGCAGGCCATCGTCGACGTGGCGCAGCACGTGTCGGTGATGCTGGTGGGTACGTTCGGAGCGCGAGATTTGCCCGTTGCGGCGGAGTCGCTGCGCGAAGTGGCCGTGATCGAACACGGGGTGCTTGCGTTCCGCGGCACGGTTCAACAGCTTCTACAGCGCGCGTCGTCGGTGAGGCAACGGCATACAGCGCCGCCCGTGGAGCTCGGCAGCTGGTACGAGCCGTTGGACGCGAGCGTGCCGCTCGTGCAGCTCCGGGACGGTTCGATCCGCTATGGCGAGCAGGTGGTGTTCGCGCACCTGAATTTTACCGTGATGCCCGGTCAACACACGCTGATCGAAGGCCCGAACGGTTCGGGTAAATCGAGCCTGCTCGAAATGATCACCGGTGATCATCCACAAGCCTACAGCAACGATTTGCATCTGTTCGGCCGACGACGGGGCACGGGGGAGACCGTCTGGGACATCAAGAAGAACGTCGGCGTCGTGTCCTCGCGCTTGCATCGCGACTATCGCGTCGGAGGCAGCGTGGAAGACGTGCTGCTGAGCGGCCTGTTCGATAGTATCGGCGTGTACCAGAAGGTCGAACCGAGCCATCGCACGCGGGCGCTCGCCTGGCTTGACTGGCTCGAACTGGGCATCGCGCCGGGGGCGGCCTTTCGCGAGCTTTCTTTCGGTCAACAACGCCTGGTGCTGATCGCGCGCGCCGCCATCAAAGTGCCGCCGCTCCTGGTGTTGGACGAGCCGACGTCCGGATTGGACGATGACAATCGCAGCCGCGTGCTCGAACTGGCGGTGTCGTTGTGCACGCAGCACAAGAGCACGTTGCTGATGGTTACACACCGCGCCGACGAGCGCACTTTTTGGGAAGCACGCATCGCCGGCGCGATCTTGTCGCTGCGCTGAGCCGCTACTGACGGGTGAATTCGACGGCGTCGACCGGCACGCCGCTGGACTTCAACACTACAGTGTAACGGCCTGGCTCGACGGCTGGGTTATGACGATCACCGTTCATCGGAATGACGACGTCGGTGGTGCCCAGTTGGCTCGGGTAGGTCCAGTACTGTTGCACGACTGAGCCTTGGCTGGAGATCAAGCTGACGGTGAACTCCGTGTTGAGCTGATTGGGGTTGCTCACGACGAAGGTCGCGTGCCCTTCGGTTTGGGTCGTGACGGGGTTGGGGGAGAATGCGAGCTGATAGGCGCCGGGTTGGCCTTCCGCAGCCAAGCCGAACAGGATGTTCTTGCTAGCAATGGCTTGAACAATCGTGCCTTCGGCCATGCCGTTGGCGCGGACGTAGCGCGACCAGTCATCGCTCTCGTTCGGGTACCAGCTGAAGTTGGTGTTGCGCAGCTGGCCCTGGAAGACCACGGTGCCATTCGCCGGCAACGTCGCGCCAGAAGCGAACCGGAAGGTCACCGCCAAGTCCGCCTTACGCACGCCGAGCTCGCGCGTGAGGTAGATGCGCTTGAAGCTGGC
>Ga0247764_1000227_pt1 | contig 20505 bp, 15 predicted proteins | sample UWRJL051202B4_FD_179932 | JGI IMG/M metagenome (GOLD analysis project Ga0247764, IMG submission 179932) | Plant litter microbial communities from Arlington Agricultural Research Station in Wisconsin, United States - UWRJ-L051-202B-4 | ecosystem: Environmental > Terrestrial > Plant litter >...
CGATGACTTCGTAGCTTCGCCGGTGTTCGCGGTCGGCAACGCGCGCACGCTGCTGGCGGCTGACTTCGACGGCGACGGCCGTTCGGAGCTGCTCAGCAGGGAGCCGCAGAACGCTGGGCTTGCCGCAGTCCAATTTCACTACTTCGACGAGCGCGGCTCGCTCGCGGAGAGCAAGTCGTTCCCAAAACACCTGCTTTCGCCAAGTATCGTCGACGCGGACAAGGACGGGCTACAGGACGTCTTGGTCAACGACTCGCGCCTGGGCCTGTTGCGTGGTCGCGAAGATCGCAGCTGGGTGCCCGAAAGCTTTGGTACCTACGTACTGGAAGGCGCAGCAGCGCGCACCGTCTCCGTCTACGATCAGCGCCTAGAGCAGGATATGATCGCCCTGGTCGCGCTCGTGCGAGTTGGGGAGCAGCTCGGCTTCTTCGTGCCGGATCCGATCGACGCGGAGCTGGTGGAGCTCGCGCGCTTCGAGCCGCTGACTGCTGAGCTGCTCGGCGATCCCGTCGACGGCGACTTGCTCGAAGATCCAGAGGGCGCGCCGTGTCGAGAGCTGGCGTTCGTCACGAAGCTGTCGGAGACGGTTACCGTTATCAATCCTTGCGTGCTCGGGGAGAACGGCAGGGTAGAGTGGCGAACTCGAGCTACGCTAGACGTTCGCGAAGTCGCGCTGTCGCCACCACGCACCATCACGCACGCGCCGCTCATCGCTGACGTGAACGGTGATGGTCACGGCGATCTGGTGATCGGTACCGAGTCTGAACTCTACGTTGCCTTCGGCGACGGCCGCACGCTGGCGGAAGCAGTGCCGTTTCCCATCCGCACGGGCGATCCCGAATTCGCCGAGGTCATGCCGCTGGCGGTGCGCGACCTCGATGCGAACGGCAAGCAGGACTTCGTCTTTCCGAATCACGTGGTGGTGGCGAATCGCGAAGACTTCGCCAGCGACTTCGAGTACGTCGTCGCCGACACACTCCGGGGTGAACCCTGGACCAGCGTGCAATTCGGCGACTTGGACGCCAACGGTCAGGAGGACATCGTCCTAGCATCCTCGAGTCGTCGCAACATCGACTTCTTTTCTGGGCGCGGGAAAGGCGCCTTCTTGGGAGTCAGGATTCCGACCTCCGGCGTCGTGAAGCACATGGCCGTTGGTGACTTCGACGGTGACGGTTTGGACGACTTGGCCCTCTTGTCGAAGGCGCCACGCTCTGAATCCGCAGTGAACCTGATGATGTCGTTCGGCAAGCCCGCCGAATTGCCGAAGCCGGAGTTGATCTCCGAGATGCGCAGCGTGGAGTCGCTGACGACGTTACGCGAGGAACCGTTCAGCAGTTTGTCGATGTCCTCGACGGAGCGCGTCGACGGAAAAGAGCGCGCGGTGGTGACGTTGATGGGCGGTAGCTTCGATCGCCTGCCCCTGTGCTTTTATGAGCTGACGGAGTTTGGTTCGAACCTATCGTTGCTGACGTCGTCGGCCATCAACGCGGTGGCAGGCCAGTTTGGCGACCAACCCGGCACCGACGTGATCGCGCTCGGAGCGGCCCAGGTTCCCCGAACCGGGGAGTCAGCCTTCGGCTTCTGGATGTTGGAAGACTTCGTCAACGCGACGGCGTCGCCCACGCTCCTGAAGGGTGAGCTGGATCCCCGCTTTCAGCCATTCGTCGGCAGCGGATACGCAGCCGACGTGCCGGTGAGCAGTGTCAGCGCGGACTTCAAGAGAGAAGGTAGGGATCGCGCGGTGTTCGCCATGCCGACGAGAGACGGTGGGAGCTGCGGCTTGGTGTTCGTGGGCTACGCTTCGCCGAAGACAGCAGTGTTGGACGCCGGCCCGCTGTTGATCGACCAGCCATGTCCCCGCCCGGAGCTGCTGGCGCACGACGTGGACGGCAACGGTTGGGTCGACTTGCTGCTGCTGACCGGCGAACCCAATAGTTCACAGCGCACTTTGTCCGTGCTGTGGAACCATGACGGCAACTTTAGCTCGAAAGCGATGTCGCGCGTGAACTCCGCCTCTGAATCACCGAGGGCCTTCGCGGTCTTGCCGCGTACGGCCGAGCAATCGCTACGCATCGCGTACGTCGACGGCGAGGGCTTGAAGCTCGTCAGCAACACCATCCGTGAGAACCTCGGCAATCCGCGGTTGGTCGCGGGCGAGCTCGACGCCACCTCCGTAGCGGCCGGGGACTTCAACGGTGACGGTCTCTCGGACCTCGCAGTGGCAACGCGCGACAACATCCAGGTGTTTCGGACAGGGTTGCTGGTGACGCCATGATCAGCGCGCCCGCACTTTCCCGAGCGCTGCGCCGCCAGTCGAGCGCAGTCTTGATTTTGGCGGCGCTGAGCGCGTTTTCGGCGCGGGCCCACGCCGCGGACGAGGCCGCGCGCGCCAAAGAATCCTTCAAGGCCGGCGCGGCGGCGTACGCGGCCGGCGAATACCTGGCGGCTATCCAAGCCTTGGAGTCAGCGTATGAGCTGATGCCGCTGCCTGCGATCGCGTTCTCGCTGGCGCAAGCCGAGCGTAAGCAATACTTCGTCTCGCACGAGTCGGCGCACCTGACCCGCAGTATCCGCTTGTTTCGGCAATATTTGCGGGAGGTCCCCAGTGGCGGTCGCCGCGCCGACGCGCTGGAGGCGCTGTCACAGCTGGAGCTGCTCGAAGCTACCAAGGTGCGCGCGCCCCGCACGGACACTCAGGAGGTTCGCGCAGCGCAGCCGGCGCGCGTGCTGATCAGCGCAGAAGCCCCTTCGGCGCGCATTTCGCTCGATGGCGCTCCGGCCGTCCCCGCGCCGTTGATTCGTGAAGTCACGCCCGGCAAACACCGCGTCGAGGTGCAGGCCCCCGGCTTCGAGAGCGGCCGCGAAGAGGTCTTGGCCGTGACAGGTGAGCTGACGCGTAAAGACGTCGTGCTGCGCGAGCGCCCCGCCCGCTTGGGTATTTGGGCGCCGCCGGATTCGGAACTCTACGTGGACGGCAGCTACGTGAGCCCAGGCGGCGCGGGCGTGACGTTGGCCATGGCGGGCGGTAAACATCGCATCGCGTTGCTGGCGAATGGACACAAGATCAGCTATCGCGACGTGACCTTGCAGCGCGGGTCCGCGCAGAGTTTGCGTTTGACGCTGGAGCCCACCGCGCAACGCAACGCGTCCTACGTGCTGTTCATCGCGGGTAGCGCTGCGTTGGGCGCCGGCCTCATCACCAGCGCGTTGGCCGTTCAAGCCGAGAATCGCGCCGAATACTTCCTGGGCCAGCGCGGACGACGAAACGTCGAAGATCTGGAGCTTTCGAACTACAAAGCTGCGGTCAATTCGCGCAACACCTTGCAGATCGCCACGGGCGTGTCGCTCGGCGCGGCGCTTGGCATGTTCATCACCGGGTTATTTTTGCACGAGCTGGACGCTCCGGATCCAGAACGCGCGCGGCGGGACGGCAACCAAGCCCCAGCGCGGCCGCGGCGCAGGCCTGACGCTGCGAGCGTGAGGATCCACCCGGAAATCGGATTTAATCAGTTGGGAGCTGTGCTCAATGTTTCTCTGTGATCCGCGCTCCCAGCAGGTGCGCACGAAAGTTGGCGCGACTCCTGCTTCATCAAGAAAAATGCGAACGAGTGTCCGCTTAGCAAGTTTCGGCTGCGCCGCGTTAGCCGGAGCCTTGTGGAGCGCCCAAGCTGTGGCGCAAGCACCAATGCCCACAGCGCCCGCTTTGGGCACCGTTCCCACGCAGGCAGCGGGAGAAGGCACGGCACAGGTTCCATCTGCGACCACGGACGCTGCTGCGACCCCCAGCGCACCCGCGGCCGACGCAACCATCGAGCAGCCTCCGGAGGTCGTTGATTCGTCGGAGAGTTTAGCGACCCCCGATCTGGTAATTCCAGAGCCGACGGTGAAAGTAGTGCCCGCCGTCGTTGCCGTGAACTTGCCTGCTGTGCAAGTGGAGCGCGCCGTGCGTCGCACTCGACGCTTGGCGGTGCTGGGAGAGATTGGTTGGAATTCGTTGTCCGGTTGGGGCGCGAATTTGACGTTTCATGCGCATCCGCACGTCTCTTTGGATCTCGGCGCCGGCTTCTCCGTCGTTGGCAACAAGGTCGGTTTGCGGGCGCGCGCGAACCTGCTGAAGAGCCCTGTGACGCCGTTCATCGGCGTGGGTGGCATGTTGGCGTCCGGCCTTGGCGACAAGGACAGCCCGCAAGAGAACATCAAGACGGAGAACGTTACCGTCTTCGTACGCCCTTCCGCGTTCGCGCAGGCCGTGGTCGGCGTGGATTGGACCAGCCGAGGTGGCTTCACCCTCGTCGCTGCTACCGGCTACGCCTGGTTGATTGGCGGGCGGAACTGGCGCGTCGCGTCCGGCAACCCGACGGATGAGGAACGTGAGGCTTTCAACGTGATTTTCGGCAGTAGCCCAGTGGTCTCGCTGGCGATGGGTTACAGCTTCCGCTGATCCGCGCGGCGGACACCTGCCCGGACAGCTGTCCGCTCGTCCTGGGCTGACGCGCAGCATTTGGTCTTCGGGCCGGTGAGTTTGCCGAAGGCCGGCGATTGCTTTAGAAACGCGCACCGACATGTCGCCGCGTTCGCCGTTCGAAAAAGTCGCCGCCCAAGCCGATTTTCCAGCTCAAGAAGAGGCGGTGCTCAGCTTGTGGGAGCGCCTGGACGCCTTCCACGAGTCGAACCGCCGCCGCGCGGGCGGACAGAGCTACATCTTTTACGACGGCCCCCCCTTCGCCACCGGCGCTCCTCACTACGGCAACCTGCTCGCCGGCACGATCAAGGACATCGTTCCTCGCTATTGGAACATGCGCGGTCACGCCATCGAACGGCGCTTTGGCTGGGACTGCCACGGCTTGCCGATCGAGGCGTTGGCGCAAGAGGCGCTGGGGCTCGCGGGCGCCGCCGCGATCTTGGAGCGCGGCGTGGAGACGTTCAACGAGCAATGCCGCTCCATGGTGCTCACCTACGTCAAGGAGTGGCGCCGCATCGTCACGCGCATGGGGCGCTGGGTCGACTTCGACAACGACTACAAGACCATGGACACGCCGTTCATGGAGTCGGTGTGGTGGATCTTCAAGTCGCTGTGGGATCGCGACCGTATCTACAAGTCCTACCGGATTATGCCCTACAGCTGGAAGCTCGGGACACCTCTCTCGAACTTCGAAGCCAACCTGAACTACAAAGACGTTCAGGATCCCGCGATCACCGTGCGTTTCCGCGTGACGCGCGGGCTGGAGCGGCTCGGCACGGATGAGCCCGTTTATCTGCTGGCGTGGACGACGACTCCCTGGACGCTGCCGGCGAACCTGGCGCTCTGCGTGGGGCCGGCCATCGAGTACGTGCTGCTCCGCGATCGCGCGGAAAACGCGCTGTACGTGCTGGCGCAGGCTCGCGTTGCTGCACAGTACAAGCAAGCGGATCAGTACGAGGTGCTGCGTTCGTTCACGGGCGCGGAGCTCGAGGGGCTTGGCTACGAACCGCTGTTTCCGTACTTCGCGACGCACGCCAACAGCTTCGTGGTGTTGAGCGACGCGTTCGTGTCGACCGAAGACGGTACCGGCATCGTGCACATCGCCCCGGCGTACGGCGAAGACGACTTTCGCGTCGGCAAAGCTGCCGGCATCGCGCTGGTGGACGTCTTGGATGGCGAGGGGCGCTTCACCTCGACGGTTCCGGATTATCAAGGTCAGCAGTGCAAGGACGCCGACAAGGCCATCATCAAGGCCCTGAAAGACGCGGGCAAGCTGGTGCAGCAGAGCACCATCGTCCACAGCTACCCGTTCTGCTACCGCACGGAGACGCCGCTGATCTACCGCGCGATCGACGCGTGGTACGTGCGTGTCGCCGATATGCGCGATCAGCTGGTCGCCGCCAACTCCACCGTGACGTGGATTCCACAGACCATCGGTGAGAACCGCTTCGGCAATTGGCTCAAGGACGCGAACGACTGGAATATCAGCCGCAATCGCTTCTGGGGTTCGTGTTTGCCGATCTGGATCAACGAACAAGATCCCAATGATCGCATCTGCGTCGGCTCGATCGCGGAGCTCAAGCAGCTGAGCGGAGTGGAAGTCAGCGATCTGCACAAACACGTCGTCGACAAGGTGCTGATCAAGAAAGACGGCAAGACCTACCGCCGCACGCCGGAGGTGCTGGATTGTTGGTTCGAATCCGGCTCCATGCCCTACGCGCAACAGCATTATCCGTTCGAAAATCAGGATCGGCTAGAGCAGTTCTTTCCGGCGCAGTTCATCGCCGAGGGGCTCGATCAAACGCGCGGCTGGTTCTACACGCTGCTCGTGCTCGGTACGTCTTTGTTCCAGCGCTCGCCGTACCAGAACGTGGTCGTGAACGGCATGATCTTGGCCGAAGACGGCCGGAAAATGTCGAAGAGCAAGAAGAACTATCCGGATCCAGATCACGTGCTCCAGACGTACGGAGCCGACGCTCTGCGCGCGTACATGATCGACTCGCCGGTGGTGCGCGGCGAACCGCTGCGCTTCTCCGAGCGTGGCCTGAAAGAAATCGTGCGCACGGTAGTGTTGCCGTTCTGGAACACGCTGAGCTTCTTCACCACCTACGCGGTGGCAGATGGCTACGATCCACGCAGCTGGCCAGCGGCTCCGCCCGAACAACGCGCCGACATCGACCGTTGGGTACTGAGTCTGCTGCAGAGCCTGATTCACGACGTCAATCAGGAGATGGAAGGCTATCGGCTCTATAACGTGGTGCCGCGCCTGGTCTCGTTCATCGACGATCTGACCAATTGGTACGTGCGCCGTTCACGTCCACGCTTCTGGAAATCCGAGGACGACCAGGACAAGAGCAACGCTTACGCCACGCTGTACGAGGTGCTGGTGACGTTCTCCAAGGTGCTGGCGCCGTTCATGCCGTTTTTGACGGAGACGGTGTATCAGCGCCTGGTGCGCCCGGTGGCCAGCGCGGAGCCGGCCAGCGTGCATTTCTGCGACTACCCGGTAGCGGACGAAGGTCGCATCGACCAAGCGCTGGAACGGCGCATGAGCGTGGTACGCAGCGTGGTCGCGCTGGCGCGCAAGTTGCGTGAGGATCACAAGCTGCGCGTGCGCCAGCCGCTAGCGAAGGTGCGCATCGTGCATCGTGACGCCGCCGTGCGCGCTGCCGTGGAAGCCAGCGCCGCGCTCATCTCCGACGAAATCAACGTCAAAGCGGTGGAAGTGTTGGCTGACGAGAGCGCCTTCGCCAGCATCGTGGTCAAGCCGAATTTCAAGACCCTCGGCAAACGCTGTGGCCCGAAGCTCAAGCCGATCACGGCGAAGCTCGCGGCTTTTGGTTTCGCCGAGGTCGAGCGACTGGAAGCGGGCGAAAGCTTCACGCTCGAAGACGAGGTGATCAAGCTAGAAGACGTCGTGCTGCAGCGCGGCTCGAAGGGCGACGCCGCCGTCGCGACGGATGGTCACATCACGGTGGCGCTCGAAACGCAGCTGGACGACGCGTTGCGCGCCGAGGGCGTCGCGCGCGAACTCATCAGTTTGCTGCAAAACGCCAGAAAAGAAGCCGGATTGGAAGTGTCGGATCGCATCGCCGTGCGCTGGTCGACCGAGGACACCACCGTAGCCGCTGCTATCCGTGCCCACGCCGCCGCGATCTCGAAGGAGATCTTGGCGATCGATTTCGCAGAGGGCGCAGCCAGCTCTTCCTGCGAGTTGAACGGCGTGATCGTCAACTACAGCGTGGAGCGGCGCAGCGTCAGCGCTCCGGCCTGATCAATCTCCAACTACGGCCATCGCTTCGAGCAGATCGGATAACTCCTCGTCGCTCAGCACCTCTAAAGAATACGGCGGCATGTCGCCGCCGTATCCCAGGAAGCCGCCGTGCCTCACCTTCTCGACGAAGACCAGGCGCTGTTGCAGCGGCGTATACTCCACGTGCTCTGCCAGCACCTGTTCGGGCAGAATCGGAAAGCGCGCGTTGAGGCGACCGTCGCCGTCGTGCAGCGTGCCGTGGCAATGAGCGCAGGTCTGGTCGTAGACCCGTCGCCCGGCGGCCGCGTCGCCCCGCGGCACGTCTTGGATGGCGCGTGCAATGCTGAACGGCACTGCCCGCGTGTCACCAGGCTCCAAGCTGAGCAGGTAGGCGTAGAGCGCCTCGCCATCCGCCGAATAAGCATCCAGCGGCAGCGTCGCGCCCATGAAGTGAACACGGCAGGCGTCGATGGCGCGCAACAAGTCGAGCTCCTGCCCACCCCAGTAAGAGGGCCGCAACGTCACGCCGGCCAAGGGCGCCCCCGGTAACTTCGAAGCGCCGGGCTCGCCCGCAGAAAGCGCGTGGCAGCTGCGGCAGGAGAACACGTTCAGCCTCGAAGGTGACAGCACCGTCGAATGAAATAGCCGTTCGCCTTGGAGCGTCGGCGGCAGCGGCTTGTCGGGGCCGCAACCCAGCGCGCAAGCGACGCCCAACATGCTCATGCCGAGCCGTTTCATACTCAGCCTTTGGGGCGCCGCTCGAGCTCGATGCCCAGGCGGTCCATGCGACGGTACAAGGCTTGACGGCTGATCCCGAGCAGCGCCGCTGCAGTGGACACCACGCCTCCGCTCTCTACCAACACGCGCTCGAGCTCCAGACGTTCCGGATCGGTCGCGCCTTCCGCCGCTGGAGCGGGCTGACTCGGTGTGCCCACGGGTGTGCTCGGCGTCGCGGCTGGTTCGGCAGCGCCGCTATCGAGCCCCAGATCCTTCTCGGTGACTTGGACGCCTTCACACACCAAGATCGCACGCGTGATGCGATTCTCGAGCTCGCGAATGTTGCCCGGCCACTCGTGATCGACGAGCGCGCGTCGAGCGCCCGTGCTCAGTTGAAAGGGCGCTGGTCGACCTTGCGAGTGCGAACTCAGCAAGGCCTGCGCGATCGGCAAGATGTCATCGGGACGATCGCGCAAGGGCGGGATGCTCAGCTCGATCACGTTCAGGCGAAAATACAGGTCTTCGCGAAAGGCACCGTTGGCGATGCAGCGCGGCAGATTGGCGTTGGTCGCGCTGATCAAGCGTACATCGGTCTTGCGCGTGGTGTTGCTACCCAGGCGCTGGTATTCGCCCGTCTGCAACACGCGCAACAATTTCATCTGCCCCATCATGGACAGGTTGCCGATCTCGTCCAAGAACAACGTGCCACCATCGGCTTCTTCGAAGCGCCCGATGCGTAACTTCTTTGCGCCAGTGTAAGCGCCGGCTTCGGCACCGAACAGCTCCGCCTCCAGCAGCTCGTCCGGCAAACCACCGGCGTTGACCTTCACGAATGGTTTCGCGCGTCGACGGGAGTTGGCTTGGATCACCTGCGCGATGCGCTCCTTGCCGGAGCCGTTCGGTCCCGTGATCAACACGGCAGCCTCCGACGGCGCCACCTTGGCGGCGAGGGTCACCACGTCGTGCAGCGCCTGGCTGGCGTAGATCAAGCCGCACAAATCGTAGCCTTGCGCGAGATCGGCTCGCGCGCGCGCCTTCGACGCGCGGAGCCGCAAGTTTTCTTGCGACAGCTCGCGCATTCGAAGCAGATTCTTGACGGTCTGCACCAGCTTGTCGTCGTTCCAAGGCTTCGCGATGTAATCGCTGGCGCCCTCGCGCACGAGTCGCACCGCCGTTTCCAGCGATTGAAACGCCGTCATCAGCACAACGGGCAGCTCCGGATCCAGCGCGCGGATCTGTCGAAGCAAGGCTTCGCCTTCTTCACCGGACGTCGCATCGCGGTGAAAATTCATATCCTGGATCACAGCGCCCACGTCTTCCGCGCGGATGAAACCAAGCGCCTGTTCTGGCGTGCGCGCCGTCAGGGTTTCTATGCCGTGCACGTCGAATAAAACTTCGAGCGCTGCACACACAGCGGATTGATCGTCGACGATGAGTACTTTGAGGCCGCTCACTGCTAGTCGCATACACCAGAACGCCTCAGGTCACGAACCGTCGGCCGAAAACCGCCGAATTTCTGCCGAATTTCGCGCGAAAGGCGGGGCGGTTGCGAACACGGTTTCGCGTAAGCGTGGCGGCGCGTGCGCGGCTCGTTGCACTGCTGCTGCAGTAGTTCTTGGGAGTAGGGTTATTACATTCGCATGTCGGACGAGCCGGCCGGGCGTGATTCAGGCGATGTGTTGTTGCTTTGTTTCGCGTGAGCGCTAGTACCGCGCCCAGCAGATGGAGGAGCAGGAACATTTGCCACACGATAGTGATCCTGCGCGGCATAGCCGCGCAGCCTCGCGCAGTCATGACGCCTCTCGCACACTCGATGGTGTTGTGTATGAGTCCGAATCTCGCCGTGTCGTGTGTGATCTGCGTGTGACAAGACTTGGCCCATGCCAAGCGGCGACGTGATACTGCGATGACCGCGCGTGTGGCGACTCTCGATCTGTTTCGATACTGTATCGACTGCGCTACGTTCTGCGTTCAGGGCGTGTCCGGGATCTAAACGGTTTTCAAGGCCTCGCCTCCGGGTAATATAGCTAAGCGTTTTATGGAGCTCTGGACGTGAATCATCAGCCTGCATCTCGGAACGAGGAGCCCGGCTCGAGCGAATCCGCGTCGGTGGAGAGTTCGCCGACCTCCAGCACCTCAGCATCTTCCAGGGTTGGAAAGACGCTCACCGGCCTCGGCCCTGCCGAGACTCCGCGCGTCTCGTCGTTGGAGCACGCCGCCGCGCGCTTCGAGTTCACCTGGGCGGAGCCTGGCACGGAAGAGGGAGAGGTCGCCGAGCTTGCGCCGTGGAAGTCACTGCTCGAAGGGGCAACTTCCGTCGATAGCGTAGACGGTGACGAGGACGCTTCGGCTGCGTTGTCTGCGGTCGTGCGTGACTGGGCAGTGTCTCCGCCCTCTCTGCGCTCGGCGTCGCTCGATGCGCCAAGTTCGGAAGCTAGCGACTCGGTGTCCGCACCCAGCGAACGCAAGCTGCGCGTGACCACGGGCGAGTTCAGCGTGTCCGAGGGCGCGGCGCCCGCGCGCACCCCCGCACCTTCGCCGCGAGCGGCCACCCCGTCGAGCGAAGACCTCGAACCTTCTATCTTTGCGGTCGATTTCAACGCGGCCAGCGTGAAGCTCACGGAGCTTGGCGCGCGTTCGGACGCGTTCTCCGCAGCGCTAGAGCCGCGCGCGGAGGACCAAGAGGTCGAAGTGCCTGCGGTTGCGCCAAGGCTGTTCAGCACGACGCTGCAGTCGGAGCAGGACGCCGCGCTGATCGCTGCCGCCATTGAAGAGCCGCCCCGCTCGGAGCCGTCGCAATCGAATGAAGTGACCACCGTCTTGGTGCGCTCGGGTAGCGCGTCATCGGGCTCACATAGCGCTCCCAGCAGCAACCGTTCCGCTCCGACTGCGGAGCAGCGCTCCTCGGATACCAGTGCACGCCCGTTCTTGGAGAGCGGGTCGGCGCTGCCCTGGTCGGCCACCGTGGGCGCGCCGGCCAAGCCAAGCAAGCCGAGCTCGCTTCGCAGCGCAGGGATTGCTTTTGTTGCCAGCGTGGTCGCCACCGCGGTGATCTTGCCGCTGGTGTTTTCTAAGCGCGCCAGCCTGGTTCTCACGGACAGCAGCGCGCGCCCGATCGCCGCGCGCGTCGTGGTCGACGGTGAAACCAAGTGCCAGGCGCTGCCGTGCCGCGTGGAAGGCTTGGGCAGCGGAGCGCACACCATCAGCGCTACAGCAGACGGCTACGTGCCGGTGACGCAAAGCGTGCAGCTAGAAGGCCGGGATGAGCGACATCTGGCTTTGCAGCTAGCGCCGGAAGCCAGCGCCAGCTTGCACGTGGCTGCGACCGCGCCTGGTTTGCGCGTGTTCGTCGACGGCGAAGACCGCGGACCCGCGCCGCTCACCCTGGCGGGCTTGACGGCGACGTCGCATACGGTGCGGCTCGCCGGCAGCGCCTTCTATGCCCCGTTCGAGGAGCGTGTGGTGTTGAAAGCGCGCAGTACGCTGACGTTCGAGCCCAAGTTGGTGGTGTTGAAGCGCGCGGTGCGTGTGACACTGGGCTCGGGTGCGCAGGGCGCATTCTTGGAGTTGAGCGCTGGCGACCAGCGACATGCGGCAATACTGGAAGGTCCCGTGCGCGTGGAGCTGTTCGCCGCCGATCGATATCGGGTCCGCGCCTCACGCTGGGGTTATCGCACCTACGAGGGTGAGCTCGTATTCGGCGCCAACGATGTAGAACGCGAGCTGCGCATCGAGCTGCCGCTGGAGACCATGGGGACGCCTGGCTCGCCGCCGGGCGTCAATCCGCTGGATCCTGGCAAGCTGAGCTTGAATTCGATCCCGATCTCGACCGTGCTGCTCGACGGGCAGCACATCGGATCGACGCCGATTCAAATCTCGACCACACCGGGCACACATAGCGTCATCTTCCGACACCCAGCGCTCGGCGAAAAACGCCTGAACGTTCAGGTTCAGCCAGGCAAGACAGCGCTCGCCGCGACTCGTTTCTGATCGAGTCCGTACTCGTACCGGTGTGCGATCTCGACGTACACCTGCTGGCTGCTGTGTTTCGCTTATCGGTCGAGCTCGAACGGCCGTTCAGGGTGACGTGGAGGACGCACCCAAACCCAAACCGAGCGCAACCTTCGCGACCCCCGTGGCGCGAAGATCGCTCGAGTCGGTGCGGCCAACGCCTCTGCGCATGAGCCTGCCGCCCAGCGCGCGAACGCCCACTGGCAGCAACTTCGTGCGGCCCTCGCTGATCCCGGAGCGCAGCTTGAGTGGTGCCAAGGTGAAGGGCATCAACTTCACTGGAGCGCTCAGCGCCGTACAGCGCTTGTACGGCGTCAACGCGCGCAATCGTGTGCAGACTGAGACGCCGGGTGATCTGGGCAACGCGCTCAAGTACGGCGGATTGGTGGTGGGTGGTTGGTATCCGGTGGAGTGGTACCAAGACTTGTGGTCGTCGTTTCGCACGTTGGTCGGTGCGGACGAAGTGGCCGCGCGCCGCATCGGTCACCTCTCCACGGAAGTCAGCTTCCACACGCTGTACCGCATGTTCGCGCGCCTCACGTCGCCCAGCATGCTGCTCGGCATGGCTAGCCGCGCCTTCCGCAATTATTACGACACAGGTCGTCTCAACATCAAGACCAGCGGTAAGAGCGCGCTGGTCGCCGAGTTCACGGGCTGCACCGGCTTCTCGTCGCTGATGTGGCACGAGCTCTTGGGCGGCTGCGGCTACTTCGTCGAGTCCAGCGGCGTGCGCAACGTGGAGCTCAGCATCCTAGAAGGCGCGGGCGATAAGGACTGGATGATCGCGAGAGCGCGCTGGCGCGAATGACTTGCAGCGTTTGCGCTTGCTGAGACCACGCCCGCAGATCCCGGCTTGGGAGCGAGTTTCAGCGCGCGCCTGGCGAGCCCAAGACAAACTCACGACGGTAGTTGCGGCTGAGGTTTTCTACGGCGACGCGGACGCGGCCGTCGCGTTCGTAGGCGTAACGTTCGATCACGTGCTCGGAGCCTTCGGGTAATCGACGCACGGTCGCGAGCGCGGGTAGATCCGTTTGTTCGGCGAGCTCGGGCACGTACGGGATGAACAGATCGCACCACGGCATCAGGTCCCCGGCGGGTTCGCCGCGATCACCGAGCTCGCTGCACTCCAAGAAGCGCAGATGGCCGACGGCGTGGACCGGTGAGTAACGCCGCTCCACGACGTGTTCGCCGCTGTCCGAGAGTGCGCCCTTGGTGAAGATGGGATCGAACACCTTTTCGCGGCCGCCGTCGCCTTCGCGCCAAACCCCGAAGTGGCGCGTGACGGCTTCGCGCACGTAAATCTCCGCTTCTGGATCGGCGGCGATGGCCAATCCGACCGCGGTCGCGGCGTGTGGCTCCGCGGCCAGTTGCACCTTGCGGCCGAAAGATTCACGCAGCAGCTTGCCCACCAGCGGGAACGCGGTGGCTCCGCCTACCAGGTACACCGCGCCCAGCTCGCGCGGATTGTTGGGATCGATGCCGTGGCGGATTAGCTGCGCAAAGACACGATCCAACAACGCCAACGTCCGGCGCACCAGCGGCTCCACGCGTTGGTACAGCGCGCTGGTTTCGAGCGTCACCGTCGGCCACGCGTCCATCACGCTCCCCAAATCGATCAGCATCTTGCGCGAAGCCGGCGACAACCCTTCCTTCGCTTCGCGGCACAGCTCCAGCGCTCGAGCGCGCGCCACGGAGCTGAGCTCCTGCTCCCGCGCGCCGATGCTCTCCAGCGCCAAGTTCAGGATGGCTTCGTCGAAGTCGTCTCCGCCGAGTTCGGAGATACCTTCGGTCGCCATCAGCTCGTAACGACGACCCGCCAGCGACACGGCGGAGGTATCGAAGGTGCCGCCGCCCAAATCGTAGACGACTACGTAACGCTTCGGACTGCGTCGCGACAAAGCGCCGAGCGCGCGGTGGGCGTACTCAATCGCCGCCGCGGTGGGCTCGTTCAACATACCCACCACGCGGAAGCCCGCGCGCGTGAAAGCTTCCATCGTCAAATAACGTTGACGCGTGTTGGCTCCGGCAGGCACGGCCACCATGGCTTCCAGGACTTCGTCCGGGCCGACGTCGAGGTTGCTGTGTTCGACGATCATCTGACGCAGCCGCTGCAAGTAGGTGGTGGTGAGCTGCAGCGCGGTGGGCGAGCTGAAAAGCGCGGTGACGGCCTCGTCGGGTGACAGGGCACTCACCACGCGCTTGATCGAGCGGAGCGCCGAGGGAGCGCTGGAGGTCAACTGCTCCGCGGCTTCCCAGCCCATCGTCATCCCGGCCTGCGACGCCACCGCTAGCCCGGGAACGAAGTCCACGAAGCCGTGGCCGGTATCGAAGGCCGCCACCGGGTAGCGTCCCTCCACGGCTGCAGCCACCACGGTCCGAGTCGTTCCAAAATCGATTCCGAGGCGCATGGCTGCGGCCAGTTTGCCGGTTCCACCCTCCGAGGCCAAGCACGGCGCGCTTCTCGGGACGCGGAAACCTGAGCGACACCTGGATCCTGCGGATCTACCGCAGAAAAAGCCAGCGCAGCTGCGCCGATTTCCGGGGCGCGCTACACCCGCAAGCGATCACTTCCCCCTCATGACGCGCTTCGGCTCTCTCTGGCAGTTGGTGCTCCGCTCGAAACGGCGCTTGATGTGGACCGGCTTTTTGGCGGTGCTGGTCCACCTGCCGCTGACGCCAGCGGCGCCCGTGCTGCGCATGGCCGGGCGCCTGTCGACGAAGCCGACGCAGCTCGAACCGGCGCCGCCGCAGCAGGTGGAGGTCGAGCTCGAGCAAGCGGTGCGCCATGAGCACAAGCGTCAGCAAGCGCAAGAGCAGCCGCGCGGCAAAGCCGCGAGCGTGCAGATGGAGGAGCCACCGTCGAAGGTGCGTTTCGCGCAGGCAGCGCCCGAGCCGCCACAGCCGGACCCGGCCGAAGCCGCAGAAGCCCAAAAAAAGGCCGAACGTCTGCGACCGATCGGTCTCTCTGGGGATCCCGATCGCAAGTTGATTGGACGCCCGGAGGTGACCCTGGGGTTGTGGTTCGGCAGCCTACGAGATACCCCGCTGGCCGCGCCGTTGATGGAGATCGCCGGTTGTGATCGTGAGTGGCGACGCTTTCTCGACGAGGGGATCCAGCCCCTCAACGACATCGACGGGGCGCTGATGGTGGGCCCCAGCTTGTTCGACTCCACGCAGCTGACGGTCGCGGTGCGCCACCATCTAGACAAGGAGCGCGTGCGCACGCTGGTGGATAGCTTGATCCGCACGAGCGGCGCCGTTGGTCGCTGGTTGTTCGAGGACGCCGCCTCGGTGCGTTTGGGCAAGCGCGAGCGCGTGCTGCTCCCACTCTCGGACGAGTTGTTCTTCGTGGCGCCGCGCAAAGGTTGGGAGCCGCTGCGGCGCGCGAAAGGCGCCGTGCAAGTGCCGAGCGCCGAGGGCCGTACGCTGAGTCTGTCGCTGCTCCATCCCAACCGCGTGCTCCAACATCTGGGCACGAAGTTGCCAGACAGCATCGATGAGCTGCGACTCGAGGTGTTCACGAATCCCGACGCTGCCGTCGACGTGCGCATCGAGCTCGAGGCCAGCTCGGCGGTGCTCGCGGCGCGTGACGCTGCCAAAGTGGAGTCCCAGCTGCGGGACTTATTCACGGATGTGTGGACCGCGGCGAGCGCTCTGGGCACGATCTCTGGCGCGAACTCGGCCGCCCCAGAGCTGCCGCCGAAGCTTGATCTGACGCTGGAAGAGCGCACTTTGAGCGGAGGATTTCGACTGTCCGGCAATCAAACCCGCGCAACGCTGGGCTTATTGAGCTCCTTCTCCTGTAAAAAGGCCAAGCGGCCATCCCGATAGAGCTTGCTCGTCGGGCGCTCTATACGAATAGGCGCTAAACCGCGGCGCCGAGTGCTGTTCAATACCCTGCTCTACGCCAAGTTCCTCGCCATCGTATTCGTGGTGGCTTGGCTTTTGGCGCGCATCCCGCGTGCGCGCACGGTGTTTTTGCTGCTCGCGAGCTACTACTTCTACGCGCAGTGGAAGCTCGAATACCTGCCGCTGATCTTCATCTCGTCGACGGTCGATTATTGGTTGGCGCATCACATCGCGCAGGAACCGGAGCCCGCGCGACGCAAGCGCTGGTTGTGGCTCACCGTCGCGCTCAACCTGGGTCTGCTCGGCTACTTCAAGTACACGAATTTCGGGATCGAAGCGGCGCGTTCGCTGCTGGAATCGCTCGGTTATCACGCGCCACCGTTCAGCCTCGAAATCGTGCTGCCCGTGGGCATCAGCTTCTTCACGTTCGAGTCGATGAGTTACGTCATCGACGTCTACCGACGTGAGATCCCGCCGCATGACAGCTACCTGGAGTACCTGACGTTCGTCGCTTTTTTCCCGCACTTGGTGGCGGGACCCATCGTGCGTCCGCGCGACCTACTACCTCAATTGGCGCAGGCGCCGCGCTTCTCCGCCAGCCAAGCGGCAGAGGGGCTGTTTTTGATCGCCGTGGGGCTCACGAAGAAGGTCGTCATCGGTGACTACCTGGCGCTCAACTTGGTCGATCGGGTGTTCGATGCGCCGCTCGGTTACAGCTCGCTCGAGTGTTACGCCGCCGTGGTCGGTTACGCGCTGCAGATCTATTGCGACTTCTCCGGCTACACCGACATCGCGATCGGCTCGGCAGCGCTGCTGGGCGTGCGCTTTCCGAAAAATTTCGACGCGCCGTACACGGCGTTCGATCTCGTGGATTTTTGGCGGCGCTGGCACATCTCCCTTTCCAGCTGGCTGCGCGACTATCTGTACATCTCGCTGGGAGGCAACCGCCACGGCGCGCTGCGCACGTACGTCAACCTGATCGTAACCATGCTGCTGGGCGGACTGTGGCACGGCGCGAGCATGACGTTCGTGGCTTGGGGCGCGTTACACGGCGTGGGGCTCGCGCTCAATCGTTGGCTGCGCGACCGGTGGTCGCAATGGGCGGCGCCGAACCAGGGTTGGCTGGCGCGAGGCCTGGGGGTGCTGGTCACTTTCCATTTCGTGTGTGGGGGGTGGGTCTTGTTCCGCGCGGAAAATTTCGCGAAGGCGCGTCTGATCTTTCAGAAGCTGTTCGAAGGCACGACCCACACCCCAAACCTCGATCGGCGCGTGCTGCTGGTGCTGGCCGTTGGGTTATTGAGCCACTTTCTGCCGAGCTCTTGGTTCTCCTCTGCGAAACTCGGGTTCTCGCGCTTGCCCGCGGTGCTGCAAGCTGCTCTGCTATTCGGCGTGTGTTTGTTGTTAAGAGCCGTGGCCAGCGCCGATGCCGTCCCCTTCGTCTACTTCCAGTTTTGAGGCCAGACGGTGAGCTCTACGAACTCGGACGATCCCAACGCGCCCAACGCCGAAGTCGCGCCCGAGGAGGCACCGGAAGCTTCGCCCGAAGCGGCCGCGCCGGAGGCGGCGCCCACCAAGCGTAAGAAGCGTCGCAAGAAGGCCAAGGACGCGCCAGCCGAGGGCGCGGAGTCCAAACGCCCAGCGCTGGACGAAAAGGGTCAAGAGCGCCCAAGCTTCCTGCTGAACTTCCCGCAAGACGCCGAGCTAGAAGTCGTGATCCGCGCGTTCGAGGTCGGGAATTACCGTCGCGTTCAGCAGCTGGCACCGGAGCTCAGCCAGCGTCACGCCGATCCAGAAGTGCGCGCGGCCGCCGCGGAGTTATTGCAGCGCATCCAGCCCGATCCGCTGGTTAAGTTCTTGTACGCGGTTGCCGTGGCGCTGTTCGTCGCCGTGGTGGCCTGGGCTTATCTGGGGCACCGCTGAGGAACGTCAGGATGATGAGATCGAGACTGCTTTTGGTTTTTGCGTTGCTGTGTGTTCATTGCGCGGAGTCAACTCCGCCTGCGGCTGCGCCGAAGCCACCCGTAGCGACGGATCCCAACGCGGTCGCGACGTTCTTGCCGTTGAAGGACAACACCACGTTCGCGTACGACACCAGGTCGGATCTTTCGGGCGCCGGCATGCTGGTGATGCAGGTACGCAGACCCCGCGCGCAGATGGCAGAGCTCGTGGTGGCAGGCCGCGTGCGCCGCTTGGATATCGACGACACGGGTGTACGGCACGCGGCGGGTGGCTGGCTGCTGAAGCCGCCGCTCGCGCAAGGTGCGCAGTTTCAAGGCGACTTCGGCACCGTCCAGATCACCGGTTTGTCGAAGCACGTGGAAGTGCCGGCCGGTAAATTCGACGGTTGTTTGGAGACGACAGAGAGCCTTGCCGGCACGGGATTCTCGAAGCGCACCGTCACGCAGTACTGTCCGCACGTCGGCATCGTGGCCCGACAAACCGACGTCGAATCCGAAGAAGGCGCCGGCAGCGAGAGCTTGAAGCTGCGCTCCTTCGGCGAACGCACCGACCTCACCGCGCAGTAGCGGTTCCGGACTTACGGTTTTTCTGTCGCGCGCTCCAGCTCGAGCTCCTCTTCGACGGTGCAGAGCTCTGAATCGGGTACCAGCATCTTGTTTTTGGTGGTGAGCCCCGTGGCGCTGACGACGACCTCTGCCGGTCCGCGCGTCCACAGATCGCATTTGAGCGCAGCCACATCCTCGTAGCTGGCGCCTCCCGCGCCTGCCTGCGTTTCAGCGGGCTCGTTGCTGCTCGCGCCGCCAGCACCACCCGTTGTGCCTTCGCAGAACACCACCTGGTGTCGCACGTTTTCCGACAATGCGTACACCTCCTGCTGGGTGCCGCCGAAGTTCACTTCGATCTTCGTATCCGCAGGCAACAGGGCCAGCTCCGAACGGATCGTCACCACGAAGTCAGGTTGATTCCCTGAACACGTCGGATCCTTCCGCTCGGAGGGACTACACGAGAGCAGGCAAACAGCCGCGAGGAGCGCGCGGAAGCGACACGTCATAACAACCTCCCCTCGAATAGAGCAGCCGCCGCATCCATGCAATCCGCAACGAGTCTTCCGTTGCCACTGTGACGACCACACGGCACCCACATTGCCGATTCCGAGACGAGCAAGCTATTGTCATTGCCGCTACTCGCCGTTCGCTGGCTTGGGCACCATGAAGTTCGAGCAAATCAGCCACCGCCTACAGCGCGGGCGCCCCCTAGTCCTGGATGCGGATAGCGGCGCATCCTTCCGGGCGCGCGGCGTGGAGTTGGATCTTCCTGGCACTCTCGGCCTGTTGTTGCGCGAGAACCCGCAGGATGTCCTGTCACATCACGTCTCGGAGGTCGAAAGTCGCGTCGACATCTTGAGCGCCCTGACCGCGGACACCACCCCGCGCGCGCTCGCCGAGGTTGGGATGCAGCACCGCTCCGCACAGCTGACTGGCCGCGCGCTCGAGCTCGCCTCCGAAGCCGCGTCGGTCGCCAGCAAGTCGATTGCCGTCGCCGGGGTGTTGGGTTCGGACATGGTCGCTCCCATGGCGGCCGATCGTCTGCACGAGGAGCTGCGCGAGCATGCAACGCGTTTGCAGGTCGCAGGACCCGAGCTCCTGATCGCGCGCGGACAGGGTTCGCGCATGAGTTTGATGGCGGCCGTGGTGGCAGCCGTGCAGACCGAGCTTCCGACGTGGGCGGTGGTCGAGAGTGTCGCCACCAGCGAGATGGATTCCGACGGAGTCGCGGACTTGCTGCAATCGCTGCGCGACGCCGGCGCAAGCGTCGTGCTGTTCGAGGTCTCCTCCGTGGCGCGGGGACTGACCGAATTGGAACGAGCGCGCTCGGCCATCGAGACGACGCGTTTGATCCCAGGCGTGCTGCTGGCCGCGAGCGACGCCGCGCTGAGAGGCTTCGTTGACCCGACCTCGGAGCCGGAGCGCTGGGCGGCCCACGCGGTGGATTTGTGCACCGCCGGCGCGCGCGTCGTCGGCGGCGGCGCCGGAACGACGGAAGCGCACACTCGGGCCCTGGCGTTAGCGCTGGGTTCGCTCCATCCTTCCGTCGCCCCCCGTCGCCCGGATCCTGCCTGAGGCTGGTTTCGACGACCGGGTCGGCCCGCTGCGCACTCCCCGCGCCAGCGGAATTGCCCCTTCCGTAAGCGCCCGGCCCGATGGCAGCAGCACAAATTCACGAAGAAACCGTGGCCGTCCGCCATCCGGACGAT
>Ga0247764_1000228_pt1 | contig 20445 bp, 12 predicted proteins | sample UWRJL051202B4_FD_179932 | JGI IMG/M metagenome (GOLD analysis project Ga0247764, IMG submission 179932) | Plant litter microbial communities from Arlington Agricultural Research Station in Wisconsin, United States - UWRJ-L051-202B-4 | ecosystem: Environmental > Terrestrial > Plant litter >...
CGCGTATCGAAACCTGCAGCCCCCCGTTGGTCGAGTAGCGCCCGAGCGCCCGCGCGAGGCCGCGTATCGAGACCTGACGCGCATCCTGCCGCCCTTGCAATTCGTTAGCTACCAGACAATTATCGTTAGGTAGCAAACAATCGCAAAGGATGTCAGATGACTCACTCACGCATCGCGCTCGTCACCGGAGCCAACCAGGGCGTCGGGTACGAGGTGGCCAAGGCGCTCGTTGCCGACGGCGCCACCGTCTATCTCGGATCCCGCGACTACGACCGTGGGGTGGTCGCGGCGCGGCAGCTGGGCGCCATCCCGATCCAGATCGACATCACCGATGCCGCATCCATCGCTGCCGCGGCCGAGCGGATCAGAAGCGAGCAGGGGCGACTCGACCTGCTCGTGAACAACGCTGGCATCTCGAACACTCGACGCGCGGCCGCCTCGCCCGAGCAACTGGCCGACCCTCGGTTTCTCGAGGAGTATGCGAACGCGGGCACGGCCAGCCGCGCATCCCTCGATGAGATGCGAGCCGTCTGGGACGTCAACGTCTTCGGCACCCTCGCCGTCTATCAGGCGATGCTGCCCCTGTTGCGCGACGGGATGGATGCCCGCATCGTCAACGTCTCGAGTGGCCTGGGCTCGCTGACGGCAAACGCCGACCCCGACTCTCCGTACCACTCGATGTTCGGGGTCATCTATCCGGCATCGAAGGCCGCGGAGGACGCCATCACGCTCGCGATGATGGTCGAACTCGAGGGCACCGATATCAAGGTCAACCTGGTCTCCCCGGGCTTCACCGCGACGAATCTGAACAATTTCACGGGAACCGAGACCGTCGAGGACGGGTCGCGGGAGGTCATCCGTGTCGCCCTTCTCGGGCCGGATGGCCCGTCGGGTACCTTCACCCGGTGGGAAGGCGCACCGATCCCGTGGTGACGGGCCCGTTTGACAGAACGTTTGCGGGCTAGCTAACTGGTCAGGTGAGCAGCGATGAGATCGGGCATGAGGGCGTCGGTGCGTGGGCGAAGAGGTACTACTTCACCTACCGCGAGGCGCTCGAATCGGCCTTGCGGCCGTTCGGGCTCGGGTCGACGCAGTGGTACGTGCTGTACCAGCTCGCGAACGGCGGCCCGACGATGCAACGCGACCTCGGGCAGATGCTGAAGCTCGAGCGTGCGACCCTGAGCGTCGTCGTCGCGACCCTCGTGCGCAAAGGCCTGATCGAGCAGGCCCCGGGAGCAGACGACCGACGGCAACGGATGCTCGAGCTCACCCCCGCGGGTACCGAACTCTGGGCGAGGCTGCCCGACCCGATCGCCGAGATCCGCTCGATCGCCTTCGGGCCGACGAGCGACGCCGACGCCGCCACCGCGATTCGTGTGCTTCGGGAGGCGACCCAGCGTCTCACCGAGCATGTGGGTGAGCATCCCGCGCCCGGGCAGTAGCGCGCTCCGCTGGTCGAGTAGCGCGCTCCGCTGGTCGAGTAGCGCCCGAGCTTGCGAGGACGCGTATCGAGACCGACCCCGCAGTTACTCTGCCTGGTCGAGACCCACGTAAGCCACTCTGATGCGCTCGGTGACATCGATCCCCGCAGAAAGAACGTTGCTGAGGTAGACGGCCGAGGAGTTCGTCAACTCTCGCCGACGCCCTATAGCCATTGCTTCGGTGACCGTCAGCTCCCGTGCCCAGACGAGGTTGTAGGTCGCTGAGTCGATGTTCAGGAAGACGATGACGTCGAGATCCCATGAGCGGATCGCGCTGAATGCTTGGGTGCGATTGTCTCCTAAGCCAACCGCGCGAGCCTTCACCTGAATGCGGCGGCCAGCCGCGTCGATGATGTCGTAACTCTTGGCAGAGTTGGCAGCGAGTCGGCCGCCGTACGCCTTCCACACGATGTGTTCAGCAATGTCACCGAGCGGCGGGTTGCGCGTACGGACCAACCCCCGCGACAGAAGCTCGTCAATGATCGACACGTACGCGGCGAGCAGTTCGCGAACCGTCATCGTGCGTGGGTCGAAGGTCGCCATGACGCAACGCTAGCGCCGAACGGTCCGCGAGCTTGTCGAACGGCGCGTACCCTCCACCCCATGCCCCAACGCCACGTCTTCACCGGCCGAATAGCCGGCCTGGGCACCACCTCAGGCGTGCGCCTAGTAATAGGAATGTGGGAGACAACCTCGTTCGGCCCCTTCGCCGACGTCATGCTCGAGGAGCCGGGCGGTCACCGCATCCTTCTGGCTCCGACCGACGAGATCGCGGACTTCATCGCCACGACCTACACCTTCGACGAGGTCCGAGTCGCGCCGGTGACCTTCCGCCGAACGAACGCCGGCGTCACCCTGTCCGCCCCACGCCTCTCCCTCGCCTTCGGCGTAGGCAGCACCTCCCCACTGGGCCGCCTACTCCGCATAGCCCCGCCGACTTTCGCCACCAACACCACCTGGCTCCGCGCCATCGACCCGATAGCTCGCGTGCTGGTGCCCGGCGTTCGTACCGCAGGTTCCGCCAACGCCGGCCGCCGCGAGTTCTACGGCGTGACCCGAGCCCGCACGATCACGGATACCGCGGCCACCTGGCACGACCGCGACCTGGGCTCGCTGGCGCCCCTCTGGCCGCCGGTGCGCTTCGGTTTCTCGAGTGCGCCGTCCCGCCCGCAGATAGTTGACGTGACGACGACAATCGTAGGTTGAGTAGCGCCCGAGGAACGAGGACGCGTATGGAAACCCGTCGCGATTAGCCAGCTAAACTCGAACGGCCAGCCTCTGTAGCTCAATGGAAGAGCAGTTCCGTCCTAAGGAAACGGTTGGGGGTTCGAGTCCCTCCAGGGGCACCAAGATGCGAATTATTCCAATGCTGTACCCCAGTTACTTGGGGTCAAGACAAGCCGATCGGTACGCCGGTCGGCTTTTTTGCTACCTCGCGACGAACTGAAGGCACCCCTGCTAAAGGGTTTGAGTCCACTTAGGGTTCTTGGACCGGTACAAGGTTTTGAGACACATGCCGATCGGGGTGGCATGTACCGATGATGTTGTAATTCGCACCATATTCTGACAACTAAGAAAATGTCATACTACGGGTCACAAGAGGAGTAGAGGCCGCCAATGTCGTCGAGCGCACCAGCAACTAATCGTTCCGCCCATGCGGCAATTGCAGGATTCGATTACCAGTTCGACAACACCGTTCTGGCGATCTTGAATGCGAGTCCCAACTCCCACATAGACATCGAAGGCATCGAAGACTTTGACGTTCATGAATTGACGGTCGACACCGCTGTGCAGGTCAAATACTTCGAGGCGGGCAGATATTCGTCGCCCAAGTCCCTGCGTGACCCAATTGCGCTAATGCTCGATCATTTCAAGACGGGCGCCAATTGGCAGTACGTACTTCATGTGTATTTTGGCGACTTCAACAACATGCCGAAGTCACTCTCATTACAAGAAATGAAGAATTGCCTAACGAAAACTGTCCAAGCGACACAGGAAGTCGTAGAACTTTTCGAGGGTCTCGATGACAATCAGCTTCAAGACTTTTGCGACCGTTTGAGCATTCGTCCAGGGGTATCGTTCGCCGACCAGGAGGCAAAGGTAGTCAGCTCACTAGCTGCTCAACTGCGGTGCTCGAGCGAAGAGGTAGAAGCTATTTACCTTGCAAAGGCGCGCGAGTTTGTGCATGTCCGTGCCAGATCTCCCGACGCGTCAGTGAGGCGTGTCAAAGCAAAAGCGCTCAATGATCACCTCCAGGTTCGTGACCTTCTATATAGGAGGTGGAACCTCGAAGTCGTTGGGCGTGAAAAATATCTCAGGGCGCAAACTAGTCTTCTGAAGCGGACTGGGTTCGCGGCCAAAAACGTCCGACGAGCCCTAATTTTGTCCGTCAGTGAGTCGAATATCAGTGCAGCAGCTGATCTTTGTCGATCCCTATCTGACCTGCACCTTAAATCAAGGCGGTTAAAGACAGCGAAGCCATGGCTCGTTGCGATCGACGCAGATGCTGACCACCTTCAGAAACTCAAAGCAAGCCTCATCGAGGAGGGCATTGCTTTCAATGACGGTTATGAGGCGATTCAGTTCTCACCGAAGCAATTCGATGCTCCGCCTGTCATCAACGTCAAGGAGGGAAGCGATCAACTCAAAACGTCTTCATACTCAATCCGAATTATTGCCGTATCCAACCTGAAGGACTACACCGCTGGCGGACACACCGTCTCTCGCCTCATCGTCTGCCAGGAGCCTGAGCCGTGGCATTCAGAACTTTCAGGGACCTTGTTCTCACTCCGAGAGTTCGAGATCGATCACTTAAGCGAATTAATGGAGGCAATCGCATGACAAGTATCAACGACATAGCCAAAGTCGTGGCCGTAGGTCCGGACACTATCGAGATCGAGGTCAGTTCGACCGAGAAATATGACGAACTGGACGAGAAGCTACAGATCGGAAGTTACCTGCAGATCTCGGACGACAATGAATCGACCCTGATCGCGGTAGTCCAAGGATTCCGAATTAGGGACTCCGTTGGGTCAGAGGAGAGTCCTTCCGTACCGAAATTCATACTTTCGCTTCAGCCCGTTGGACGCCTGGAGAATGGGGAGTTCAAACGCGGCGGTAAGCAAATCACTATCCCGCCTCAAAAGGTTGAGATTGCGGCTCACGATCTATTGGAAAAAATCTATAGTTCCGTAGAAGAGGCTGATCGGTTTAGCTTTGGGCACCTCGTGCAGGACGAGACGGTCGCAGTGAATTTGCATGGCGATCGTTTTTTTGGGAAGCACATTGGGGTCGTCGGCTCTACTGGGTCTGGCAAGTCATCGACCGTAGCGGCCATCATCCAGGAAGGCATTAAGCCGTCTACGGATCAGACCGCGGCTGGCATCCTGAATAACTCACATGTGATTATTTTCGACATTCACGGAGAATACGGCAGCGCTTTTCCAAATGCTCGAGTAATCGGAGCCGATCAAATCAAACTGCCTTATTGGCTCATGAACGCCGAAGAACTCGAGGAGATGTTCATTGAAAGCAATGAACAAAATTCTCACAATCAGGTGTCCCAGTTCCGGAATGCGGTTATTGGTAACAAGCAGCGCCGAAATCCAGATATCGAGCCGGTGCGAGTCTCCTACGACTCGCCCGTCTATTTCTCGCTAGACGGTGTCACGAACTACCTCACGAATCTGAACTCAGAAGTCATAAGTAAGGCAGGTACCGACAACGGGCCAAAAGGTAAGACTATTGGGCTCATTGACAAGCGCGAAGACCATTACTTCGACGAGGTAATCGAATTTGTCGATACCTCGGCCGCAGGTGCCACGAAGGCATCCAATGGCCCATTCGCTGGCGAGTTCAACCGTTTCCTCATGAGGCTCGAAGCGCGCCGGAACGATCACAGGCTGGACTTCCTTCTCGCCCCAAGGAAGGAGGATGGCGAGGAATACAAGACGGACGACCTCGGCGACATCCTCGCTCAATTCATGGGCTACGGAGACGATGAAAGCAACGTCACGATCATCGATCTCAGCGGGATCCCATTTGACGTTCTAAGCGTGGTCGTCTCTCTCATCACCCGTTTGATATTCACCTTCAGTTTTCACTTCAAGAAGCTGCACGCCACAGACGGAGTCGAGTTCCCATTCCTGCTTGTCTATGAAGAAGCCCACAACTACATTCCGCAAAGCGAGGGCGCCAAGTATGGGTCTGTAAAGCGCGCCATTGAACGAGTCGCGAAGGAAGGTCGCAAATACGGCATTTCTCTGATGATTGTTAGCCAACGCCCGTCCGAAATATCCGAGACCGTCTTCTCTCAGTGCAACAACTTCGTAGCGATGCGCCTAACAAATCCAACAGACCAACGCTATGTAAAACGCCTTCTGCCGGACAATCTGAGCGCGATAACCGACTCGCTTGCCTCGCTTGAGCAGCGCGAGGCGATTATCATCGGTGACTCGACCGCACTTCCGTCTCTGATGAAGGTCAACGAGATCACTGATAAACCGCGATCGAATGACGTCAAATTCCACAAGGAGTGGAAGAAGGACTGGTTTGAAGAAGCTTTCGATGGCGTCATCGAGCGTTGGAGGGACTGACTTACCTAGTGCCGCGGGTCTCACTCGACGAGCACCTCGGTCGACGCGACCTTCTCGTTGCCTGCTGGGATTACATTCCCGAACTAATCGCCCTTCTCATCGCGAATGCCCAGTGGGAGCTCCATCGCTTCTACGCTCCGAGTCGCAAGCTCACGGACGACGAGTTTTCTTACCCGAATGTGCTGGGCAACGAATCGTGAGCCATCGCTCGCCCAGAAAGTCGGCAAGCACTGCGCCTTAATCCTTTCTACTTTCAAGCACTACGCCGACGAAGTTGGTAAGACAAATTGGGAAGAGATCCAACGTCTCGTTGTCCGCGACTACACGCACGCGAATGCCGACCCAACGAAACGTCGTCGTGTCGTGATCATGCCGCTCGTTCGTCCGGAACCTGATGTCAACAAATTCGCGCAAGGACTCCTTCGTCTAGTTGACCGTGACCTCGAAGGGCGAGATCGAGCTGTATAGGGAATGGCGGATTGACTGAAATTGTGGTTAGGCGGTTGTTAGGAACAGCTCATTGAAATCTCTAGCTCAATGACTTTTTAAGGGTCTTTGGATCTCGTCGCATTGTTCGTCCGATCGCATTGAACGACTGGCCCTCCGCTCGCAGCTTTGCGGCTCGTGCCACTTCGGTGTCAGTCAGCGGCGACCGACCGAGCTTCAAGCCAGCGGCGCGGAGATGCAATGAGACGGTGCTTCGATCAACTCCATAGTTACGCGCTTGTACGTAAATGGATCCGACACCGGCCTTGTAATCCAATACGAGCAGTTCGATCTGCGAGGGAGTAAGTCGATGCTGTGGAGCTGGAGCACTCGGGAGCTCTCGCTCCGCGCCAGCTAGCAACACACCCAGTTCGCGTTGGCCAACTCGACCGAACAGCCGCTTCACCCCTGTACTGAAGTTATAGAGAGCATCCTGTAGGGGCACCGTTCGACTGCCGCTAAACTAGTTGATAAAAGCCCGCCTTCGTCCCTCTGGCTTGGCGGCTTCGCGACGGAGCCTGGCGCCGTGAGTACCAAAATCACGCGATAAGCGCCCACAGCGCCGCCTCGTCGATGACGGTGATCCCGTAGTCGCGGGCTTTTCTTGCCTTACCTGACAACGAGTCGGCGTCCGCCGCGACGACGAGCTTCACCTTCTTGGTCACCGCGTTCCACGGCACGAAGCCGCGACTCGTTAGGACCGCTTCGATCTGTTCCCGCGGCCTGCTCATGTCCCCCGTCAGAACAATGAGGTCCCCGGCGACAAGTTGGAAGGCTGTTTCGGCGATCCGTTGCTGCGTGACGGTTTGGGCCAATCCGGCCCACAGCACGGCATCCGTTGCCTGGGCGATTCGTTGTGTGGAAATGTCGAGCAGATCGGCGACCGCGACGATATCGGCGAGCTCCTCGTCGCTGAGTTCACCGTCGGCCCACGCGGTGCGCACAAGACAGTCGAAATACTCGCCGTGCAGCGTGGTGATCGTCGAACGGCTGATCCCTAAATTCTCGGCAAGGGCTACCAGCGCGTCTGCTTCGTGCACCGAGATCTGGCGATCGAGAAGAGCCCGATCGAGCAGGGCGAGGTAGTCAACGTGTTCGGCGAGGCCCGCCAGTTCGGGCAACTTGAGTGATATACGAGCGAGAAACGACGATGCGTTAAGTGGTGCGTTGCTTTCCGAACGCGGATGGGCGGGTGCTTCTCCCAGCTGGGCTGTGGAGGGCCACTGGTAGTCGAGCGCGGCAGAAAGGTGACTATTCCAGAACTCGCGATCAGAAGTGTCGGCAATGTAGCAGTGCAACAGCTGCGCTGTCGCGGTGGCGTCAGCGAGCGCGCGATGAGCGTCCTCGTTCTCAATGTTGTAAGACGCGCAGCAGTCTTGCAGTGACCGGCCCGCACCGGGAAGAAAATGGCGCGCCAACTGCATGGTGCACAACGACTCCGGTGGTTGCCACACTTCGACGCCGGCGCGCTCGAGTTCTGCCATCACAAACCGAAGATCGAAGGTCGCGTTGTGCGCGACGATGACGCGACCTTCGAGCCGACGCACGACTTCCGCGGCCACCAGGTCGAACGTGGGCGCGCCTAGCACGTCGGCCGAACGGATGTGATGGATCCCCTGAGGCCCCAAGTCGCGCCCCGGGTTCACGAGCGTCTCCCAACGAGAGGTCGGGTTACCCCACTCGTCGGTCTGCACGATCGCGATCTCGATAATTCGATCGTGGAGCGCCGGGTTAAGGCCCGTTGTTTCCACGTCGATAACGGCGAAGCCTGGTCCTGTCATGAGCGCACTCAGTCCTGTTCGCTATGGCTAGGAGCCTCGAGTTCGGCGAACTTCGCAGCCATGGTCGGGTTGCCTTTCGTCAGCTTCTTGATCGTCAGATCCTGCGCCTTGTCGTTGGCCAGCCGAAGGTTGTTGGCGGACTTATGGAGAGCGTCTTTCGTCTTTTCGAGGTCTTTAATCGCCTCGTCAATGCGCTTGACCGCCTCGTCGAACCCGTCAGAAGCCAGTCGCCAGTTGCGTCCGAATGTGCTCTTGAAGTCTTCCACTTGCTGCTCAAAGCCCGTGATGTCGATGTTCTGGGCCTTCACGAGCGCAAGCTCAGCCTTGTACTTCAGCGAGTTCAGAGCCGCGTTACGGAGCACGGTGATGATCGGGAGGAAGAACTGCGGCCGAACCACGTACATCTTTGGGTACCGGTGCGACACATCGACGATGCCCGAGTTGTAGAGCTCGCTATCGGGCTCGAGTAACGAGACGAGCACCGCGTACTCGCAGCCCTTCTCGTTGCGGTCCTTGTCCAACTCCTTGAGAAAGTCCTCGTTCTTGTGCTTCGTCGCCGTGCCGTCAGACTCGTTCTTCATCTCGAACATGATCGACAGGATTTCGGTTCCCGCGCCGTCCGCTTCGCTGAAGATGTAGTCACCTTTGCTGCCGGTGCGCGCGTCGTTGTCCTTCTCGAAGTAGGCAGTCGGGAAGGCGGTCGCCCGAATCTGGTTGAACGTCGTCTCGCAGTGCTGCTCCAGCGTTTCTCCAACCATCTTGGTCGAGAGCTTGGCCTTGAGGTCTTTGAGGCGCTCGATCTGCTCATCGCGATCCTTGATCTGCGTCTCGTACTTGTCTTTCAACGAGGCTTCCGCGAGCTTCTTCTGATACTCGATCTGCGCCAGATCACTCTTCAGCTGCTCGCGCTCTTTCTCGACCACCCCGACCGCCTTAGTGACGGCAAGTTCCTGCTCGGTTGTGCCCGCCTCGAGCTTCGCTTTCAGGTCCTGGATCTCCGCGTCTTTTGCGGTTGCCGCCTTCTGCAGTTCGTTGACGAGCTTGGCGTCAGCGAGCTCGAGTGCAGCCGCCTTCTCAGCTTTGGCCTTCTCGAGTTCATTCGCGAGCGCGTCACGTTCCGTCTCGGCCGCAGCCAGAGCCTCTGTCACCGCGAGTTTCTGAGCGACCTCGCTAGCGTCGAGCTGCGCTTTCAGCTCCTGAATTTCAGAATCCTTTGTCGCCGCGGCCGCCTGAAGCTCCGCGGCGAGCTTCGTCTCGGCAAGTTCGATCGCCGCCTTCTTCTCCTTGTCGGCTAATTCGAGCCGCTCGTGCAACTGCTGCTCGAACGCCTTGTCGCGAACCTGCTTCAGGATGTCAGCGTAGCCGGCTTCATCGATCGTGAATGCTTTGCCGCAGCTTGGGCAGGTGATCTCTTGCACTGAGGTGCCTCTCGTCGGTTTTCGGAGCAGGAAAGAGAGCTTGGATCGCTTCAGAGTTGATCTATGGGTGTATCCGCCACGACTGGCGCTTCCGCCACGACAAGATCAGGAGAGGCAGTGCGCTCCAGACCCATCATCATGAGGTAGTGGCCGTCTTGCCCGTGCGCTTCGAATATTTGACGAAAGACCCTGAGGTTGGTGTCGACCGTGCTCGGGTTCTCCGAGTACTCCAGCGCGTCAAAAATCGAGTGTGAACCTGCGTTAACCCAGGAGAACAGGGCTTGGCAAACTATCCTGTCCTCCCCTTCGAACTTTTCGATGATCGCACTGTCGTCGACCCCACCCAGGACCTTGAAGTAGGTCTCAAGAATCCTTCTCACGATGTTCTGGACGCTGATCGCGGAGGCCGATGAGTCTTTGGAGACGCGTCGGACCTCTTCCCACATTGAGTGATAGGCGGTCCGAATCGGGTTCTTCTCATACAGGAGGAACTCACTTGACGTGCCGCTGCGTTTGCGGATGACGCCAAACTGCCAGCCGCTGGTCTTGTTCCTCCCCTCGTAGGTGACCTCCTTATGGAAGTGTGCGTTGTGTGTCAACACCAGGAGTTGTCTCACGCGGCCCGTGCCTTCTGCGATTCCAGCGACAATCCGACGAATCAGCGTGGTGACCGTGTAGAGAACTTCGCTATCGAGACTGGAGATTGGGTCGTCGACAACTGCCAACAACTCGTTGGGCTCGTCTGAGGCCTGCGGTGCCCCTTGAAGCGACTGCGCGTAGTAGAGGAAGGTGATGAACGTGCGCTCGCCCTCGCTGAGAGTGTCCGAAGCGATGTCGCCGTTCTCGCGCTCCAGCGAGTATCCGTCGTCCAGAAGAGTTGATTCTTTGAGCCTGAAGCTGTGGAAGCCAGCCGAGTCCAAGAGCTGGTTGATTTTCTCAATGATGGGCTTGCTCGAAGTGACTTTCGATTGAAGCTCCCTGAGGCGCGTCTTGTTCGACTGCAAAGTCTCTGATGCTGCGTTGACTCGAGCCTGGATGCCAGACCGACCCGCTTCGAGCGCCTTTATCTCGCCTTCGAAGCTGGCGAGTTCTTTCGCGAGCAGCCCCCGAGCGAACTCGATCCAACTCCTATCGAGGAATGCCTTCCTTGCGGAGCCACGGTTCTGGAGCCGAAGGTTGAATGATTTGATCGACTGGTTGGCCAGGATGACCAGTGCGGCTAGAGCTCCGACCTCGGACGTTAAGGGCTTGAGAGTGATAACGCTCGACGGCCCGGCCAGCTTGAGCTCGATCGACTTCATGAGCCGTTCGAGTGCAGATTCCAACTGGAGCCGCGCCGTTTGCAGGCGCTCAACGTCCAGGTGTCCGGGCACGCTGACTCTGGTTGGCAGGTCGTCCAGATACCCCCGCCAGGAGTCTGCCCAGTTCTGAACTTCTATCTGGAAGGACTTCAGCTGCGCGATCTGCTGGCTATAGCGCATGTCGAAGTAGCGATCCAACTGCGTCTCAAGATCAGCAGGGACGCTTTGCTGACAGAAGGGACAGCGGCCGTCGGCCTGCGACAGATAGTCTCGCCCGTGCTCAACCCAGTCCGCGTTCTGAAGTTGCTGAATCAGCGGCGACAATCGAACATCGCTGCTGCCTACGACCGGGGTAGCAAAGAGTTCGTAGCCGGGTGTCCGCTCCAGGTTCAGCCGAGGGCCGAGGGGGAGCTCTGCGAGCGGAGTCGCGTCATCGTCAAGAACTGCGCTTGCTTCTGCCTTCAGCGCGTCGAAGGTCTCGATCGAGTTGGGATGCGCAGCGGCAATCTCGAGCAAGCGCTTTAGAAGTTTTTCTTGACTGTTGTTGTAACCCACGAACATTTTGCTCAACTCCGCAGGCACTTTCGTGCGGTTCGACCACGCGACCGCCTTGAGTCCCTCGTGAGCCTTGGCGATTTCGCTCACTTTCGATTTCAGGGAGCCATCGAGCTCATCGAATCGCTTCTGCTCCGTGGCGATTGAACCCACGGGTCCAGTCAGCGCGTCGATTTCGGCTCGAACATCAGCACTTTCCTCACCAAGAAGGAATACCCCGGGAAGGTTCGCCGCCAGCTGCAGCGTCGCTTTCACATAGTCGCTGTTGTAGACCTTTATTCCTAGTGGTCGGGTGGTCCAATTCCAAGTGAGAGTCGTGCCCGCGAACTGCCCAGGATCGGCGAGAGCACGGCTGATCGTCGTCTTGCCTGAGCCATTCGAGCCGAACAAGAAGTTGACTGGTTTCAACGGTCCGATCGTGGTCTCGCCGGCTCCGTCGAAGGCCGGCGCGCCCCGAAGATTCAGCGACTTAAGCATCGAGTACCTCCAGCGGCGGCAGCGACTTCACGATCTTCACGGTCTCGACGCTCACCGTTACGATGCGCGCGAGCAGGTCGAGGATGTATCGCGGGTTGCCCTGCTCGTCGGCCCAGTCGTTGGGGTCGTTGACGATGCCGGAGGCCTTGTCGGTCTTTACCTGGTATCGCTCGATGATCCAGTCGATGGCCGATCGGGAGCCGAGCATGTATTCGTGCGCTTCCTCAGGGATGCCCGAGACGGTGATCCCGCTGTTGTAGATGATCGTGGACTTGTCGGTAGCCCGACCGGTCTTGGCGTACTTCATCTTCTCGACGCGGTAGTTCGCATTGACGCCGCGCTGCTCGTTGAGCGCGTACGGCTCGACGGTCTCGTAGTCCAGATGAAGCTCAGAGAGCCTGCGCCCCGCATCGCTGAAAGCGCGGAAGCCCTGAACCTTCGGGATGCGCGGGAGCATCTTCTTCAGGTCCCCTTCGAACTGCTCGCGGTAGTCAGGAGAGTGAAGGATGCCGTAGAGGTAGAAGAAGATGTCGTCCTTCGTGAGATCCGCGCCGAAGCTCCTCTGGTAGTCCGCGAGGATTTCGTCGGTGACATTGTCGATACGACGGAGGGGGCCTTCAGCCTCTTCGAGTGCGGCGAGAAGATCCCCGTCAGAGTCGCGCCTTTCGAAGTGAAACCTAGGGAAGAACTGGCCGCCCTGCCCGTAGAAATTGAGGTCGGGAATGAACGAAACGGCGAGAACTGCGAATCCAGAGCCGGTTCCGCCAATGTTCGCGTGGAATCCCCAATTTTTGGTGTCTGCGGTGGGGAACGCCCTCGGGATTTGGTAGGTCATGTCAACTAGTGGGGGGTCAAAGTAGAGGTGCTGTTTAGTAAACGGACGATAGACACTGCTGACAGTTTTCGTTGGATCGAAGACGAGGCTAGTTCCGCGACGCAGGCGTGCCTCGTCAGCGCGGTTCCAGCTCATCTTCTTTGGGTCGTTGTCACGTTCCCAGTCGGTACCGCCGTCCCGGGTGGATCGTGCCAATGAGGCCTGCTCGTTATAGAACGTGACCATGCGGGCAATGGTTCCGTCGAGCCGGGACCGAGAGTAGTTGTAGAGCCAGGAATCTCGCGCCGTAGCCAGTCCGCGCGTGTAGGTGGTGAGGTAGCGAAGCTTGCGAGAGTTGCCCTTGTCCTTCGTGGCAAGCGGTGTGAACGACTCGAACTCTGCGTTGCGCTGGTTGACCCAGTCGCCTTCGGCGTTCGGCGTGATAGCCGTCCAGTCGATGCCGGTATAGCTGCGTGCCGTTCGGACGGTTTCGAGTTTCTGCTCGCGGGTGAGGTAGTCGCCGATGTCGCGGTAAAAGACCTTGCCAGGGTTCGGATCGTCGGGGTTCTTGATCAGCAGGTAAATGGCTACTGTCGCTCGACTTCCGCTCCCGAAGACCTTGCCGCCCTCTTGTCGGGATTGCTCTCCGGCGGTGCGCTGATTACCTCGAAGATTGAAGACGTAGATGCTGCTGAACTCGACGGCGAAGGTCTTGCGGAGGCCGTCGGCGGTGTTTCCGTCGATGAAACCACCGTTTGAGACGAAGGAGACGATGCCTCGGTCGCCCACTCGATCTGACGCCCAGCGGATTGCTCGGATGTACGAGTCGTAGAGGTTGTTCTTATTCTGAGCAGTGGAGCGAGCCGCATACGTCCCGGCTATCTTCGCATCGAGGGTTGGATACTTCAGGTTCTGGTTGTTGTCATTGCCTGACTCCTGGCCCTTCGAATAGGGCGGATTGCCGATGACGACGCGGATGTCGAGTGCCTTCTGCGCCTCGGCCCGCTCACTGTTCTCTGGGAAGACGCCGTGATTGTCGAGTTCGTCGTCGGCCTCGTTCATCTGGAACGTATCGGTAAGCACGATGCCCTCGAACGGCACATACTCGCCACCTGCGAGGTCGTGGTAGGTCTCTTCAATGTTGATCGCGGCAACGTAGTAGGCAAGAAGGACGAGTTCGTTGGCGTGCAGCTCGTACCGGTACTTGTATGCGAGGTCTTCGGGCTTGATGAGGCCTGACTGCAGCAGGCGAACGATGAACGTGCCGGTGCCAGTGAAGGGGTCGAGTACGTGCACGCCTTTGTCGGAGAGGCTGGCCCCGAACTCGGCCTTCAAGGCGTCATCGACGGAGTGAATGATGAAGTCCACGATCTCGTTGGGCGTGTAAACGATGCCGAGGCGGTCGCTGGTTCCGGAGAAGGCTGTCTGGAAGAACTTCTCGTACAGCTCCTTCACGATCTGCTGCTTCGCGGCGGCATCCGTGATCCCCGAGGCGCGGGTGCGCACCGACTCGTAGAACTTGTCGAGCTTCTCGGTCTCCTTCTCCAGGTGCTGCTCTTCGAGGGCGTCGATCATGTGCTGCATGACCTGGGAGACGGGGTTGTGGTCGCTGAAGGCGTAGCCCTCAAAGAGGGCATCGAACACGGGCTTGGTGATGAGGTGCTGGGAGAGCATCTCGATCGCGTCCCGTTCGGTGATGAACGGGTTGAGGTTGTCCTGGAGACCCTTCAGGAACCGCGCGAACTCGTCGTGCAGCGTGGCGTCCGATCCCTCAACCAGACCCTTCATGCGGGTCATGTGGTCTGAGGCGATCCCCGCGACATCTTTGGCCCAGTTCTCCCAGTAGCGCCGCTCACCGACCTTCTGCACGATCTTGGCGAGGATGGCGTCGCGCCACTGGTCGAGCGCGGGGAAGTCGAGCGTGACTGCGGTGTTGCCGGTCTCGTTCTTGTCGCCGTCCTTGCCTCCACCTCCGACACCGATGACGGAGAGCTTGCCCTCGGTGGACTTGGTCAGGTCGATCTTGTTGACCATTGCGTCAAAGCGCTCGTCGTGGGCGCGGAGGGCCTGGAGCACCTGCCAGACGACTTTGTACTTCTTGTTGTCGTTGAGCGCTGTCGCCGGGTCCATGTCAGCGGGGACGCCGATGGGCAGGATGACGTACCCGTACTTCTTGCCTTCGAGTTTGCGCATGACGCGGCCCACGGACTGCACTACATCGACGACCGAATCACGAGGGTTGAGGAACATAACGGCGTCGAGGGCGGGCACGTCCACACCCTCGGAGAGCACCTTGGCGTTGGTGAGAATTCGGGCGTTGCCCGCTCCTGGATCTTGCTTCAGCCAGTCCAGTTCCGCGTTGCGGTTGAGCACGTTGAAGGTGCCATCGACGTGATGCACCTCGACATCGAGAAGGTCTGAGGCGCTCTCGTCGCTTTCGCGGTCGATGGCCTCGATCTCGGCCTCGGCTACTTTCTCGAACAGGTTCGCAATCTTCTTGGACTCGCTGATGTTGCGAGCGAAGGCGACGGCGCGCTTCATCGGCTCGGGGTCGAGGGCGAACTCCTCCGGGGTCAGGGAGCGCTTCGAGAGACCGTTCCAGCAGCCGACGATCTTCGCTGCGTCGTCAAGGGTCAGCTCGTTGTTCTCGTCCGCCAGGAGGCGCTGGAAGCGCGTGGAGATGTAGGACTCATCCACGGCGAGTACGAGCACCTTGTAGTCGGTGAGGCGACCCATTTGCACTGCCTCGCCGAACCCCAGGCGGTGGAACTCCTCGCCGTAGAACTCGGGGCTATCCATATCCGTCAGCACGGCCCCGGCCTCTTCCGCCTTCGACCTGCTGGCATCCGCGTAGATGCGCGGCGTCGCGGTCATGTAGAGGCGCTTCTTGCCCTTGACGTAGTCCTTGTTGTGTACGCGCACGAAAGCCGACTCTTCATCCCCGGCGAGGGTTACCCCGGTGGTGCGGTGGGCCTCGTCACAGACGATGAGGTCGAACTCGGGCACGCCCTCGGCCTGCGCTTTGGCGACGACGTCAATCGACTGGTAGGTCGAGAACACGACCGTGATGCCGTCGAAGTCTTCCGGAATCTCTGAGAACTTCGCCACAAGCTTGGTGGTGTTCGTTGTTGCCGGGTAGGCGAGGTCGGTGACCGGGATGTCCTCGTCGGACTTGCGCTTGCCAACGCTTACGTCAGAGCAGACAGCGAACGAGCGCAGGGGGATGGCGGACTCGATGGTCCACTCCTTCAGCGTCTGCGAGAGGAGGGAGATAGACGGAACGAGAAACAGAACTGTTCCGCCACGAGGCACGACCTGTTCGACGAGCTTGAGGCTCGTGAAGGTCTTGCCGGTGCCGCACGCCATGATCAGTTTGCCCCGGTCGGCAGTCTCGAACCCGGTGACGACCTTCGAGATCGCCAACTCCTGATGGGGGAACGGCTGCTTCGCGGCCTTCCTCGTTAGCTCCCCGGGTGTGTTGAGGGAGAACTGGCTCCAGTCGATGGAGGAGTCGTCGAGATCCTGCACTCGCATACGCTGCACCGGCGGGTTCTGGTCCTCGACCGCATCCTCAGCGTTGCTGCCCCAGTTGTCACTCGTCGAGATTACGAGTCGAGCAGCAAACTCAGGCTTGCCGTCGAGGTTCTTGCTAGATGCCGCGAGGAACGAATCGAGCATCGGCTTGGTGACTTTTGTTGACGGATCGAAGAACTTGCACTGGATGGCGGTCAGCTCGCCGGCATCGCGGGACCGCGCGACCAGGTCGATGCCCGTGTCTTTGCGGATACCGCGAAGGGGATAGTCGGTCCACATCCACACCGCGTCGTAGAGCTCCGCATACTGCGGCTCCACCGTGAGATAGGCCTGCATGAGCCGCTCGAATCGGTCGCCCTTGTCGCGCTCGTCGTAGGAGACAGACCTCAGCTCGCGCAGGATGTCGTGGATGCTCGCGGCCATGCGGTGCCCCTCATAAATAAGTGATCCTCTAAACATATCGGCGTTCAGAGACAGGGCAGTTACCCCAGAACGAGGAGGTCCCGTCCCTAACAGAGAAGACGGCGTCAAGAGTCTGTACAGATCGTGGGCGTGCGCTATCACGTCTGGTTGCCCAGGGTGAACATCGTGGTGGAGGTCACCATGAGCGACTGGGTCGCGCGCTATCAAGAGGGCTATATCACTATCGAAGGAAAGAGCGTCACTCTGGTTGACGAACTGCACACCGATCACCCTTGGCATTCGCCTTCCAATGCTCGGGCGCACTGGGCTAACCGAGAAGACCTCGCATCGCCGGAAGTTGAGTTCTACGGGAACGGACTCGAGCAAGTCCACGATGTGCGCGCGCGCCGGGAGTTCCGCTCTCTTGATGTCGCGGCAGTCTGGAGGCGGGTAACTTTTCAGCGTACGAATGGACCGCGCTCAGAGCCCGGGTGTTCCGCCCCGAACTAGGTAGTTCTATGAATATGAAATTAGTGGAGTCTAGGATCGATAATCGCCCGAATAGCAGAGTGCCTGAATCTCAGGGCGGGTGGATTGCTCTCGGGTCGGGTCTATAACCGTATCGAGAATCGGTGACGGCGGATCTACTTTCGCGCTAGCGACCACTGTCACCGGCCCGCACTACCGTGAGCACTACCTCCAGAAAGTAGTCTCATGTTCCTGCTCGGCCCGACCGTCGTGTATTCCGCCAGCGACCTCACTGCGGCGGCCACCTGCGAGTGGGCGACCATGCACCGGCTCGACGCCAAGCTGGGGCGGGTCGAGCTTCCGAAGCTCGAGGACGACGACATGCTCGCGCGCACCGCGAAACTCGGTGACGCGCACGAGTTCCGGGTGCTCGCCGACCTGCGGGCCACGCGCGACGTGGTGGAGATCGCGAGGCCGCAGAACCCGACCGAGGTCGAGGAGGTTGCGTCGCAGACATCCGTTGCCTTCGAGGGCGGGCTGATGTCGTCTACCAGGCCGCGTTCTTTGACGGACGTTTTCTCGGGTACGCCGACTTCATTCTGCGATCGGATGACGGCAGCTACGAGGTCTACGACACCAAGCTCGCCCGGCACGCCAAGATCACCGCGCTGCTGCAGCTGGCGGCGTACAGCGAGCAGCTGCAGCGCCTCGGTATCCGCACCGGCGAGCGGGTGCACCTGTGGCTCGGCGACATGCAGGTGAGTTCGCATCGGCTGCAAGACATCCTTCCCGTCTATCGCAGCCGGCGGGCGCGCCTCGAGCGCATCATTGACGAGCGGCTCGCCGACACGGCCCCCACCGCGTGGGGCGACGAGCGGTACGCGGCCTGCGGGCGCTGCGATTACTGCACCGAGCAGGTCGAGCTGCACCGTGACGTGCTGCTCGTCGCAGGCCTGCGGCTCACCCAGCGGGACCGGCTGCGGGCCGCCGGCATCCGCACGATCGAGCAGCTGGCCGAGGCACCCGACAGCATCGACGGCATGTCGAACGCGACGCTGCGGGGGTTGCGGGAGCAGGCGCGCATCCAGCTGTCGCCGGTCTCCGAGGCCGCGCCGCTCGCCTGGGAGATCGCGGACGCCAGCGTGCTCGCCGCCCTGCCCACTCCCGACGCGGGCGACATCTTCTTCGACTTCGAGGGGGATCCGCTCTATCAGGAGGGCGACACCTGGGGCCTCGACTACCTGTTCGGGCTGGTCGAGAACGACGGCACGTTCCGGCCGTTCTGGGCGCACGACCTTCCGCAAGAGAAACGGGCCCTGGTCGAGTTTCTCGAGTATGTCGTCGAGCGGCGGGCGCAGCATCCGGCGATGCACATCTACCACTACGCGTCGTACGAGCGCACCCACCTGCTCACGCTCGCCGCCCGGCACGGGGTTGGCGGCGAGATCGTCGACTCGCTGCTGCGCGACCACGTGCTGGTCGACCTGTACCCGATCGTGCGGCGCGGGCTGCGCATCGGCAGCCACAGCTACTCGCTCAAGAAACTCGAGCCGCTCTACATGCTCGACGCGCGCGAAGGCGTCGCCAACGCCGCCGACTCGATCACCGAATACGTGCGGGCGCGTGAGCTGTTCGCTGCGGGGGAGACGGATGCTGCCGCGCAGGTCATCGCGGACATCGCCCGCTACAACACCTACGACTGCCTCTCCACCCTCCGGCTGCGCGACTGGCTTCTCGCCCGTGCCGCCGAGCGGGCCGTGCCGCTCGCCGAGTTCGACGAGCTGCGCCCGCCGCACCAGGAGGCCGAGCCTGACCCGCTGTACGGGCAGCTCATGGCGCTCATCGAGGACACCTCCGTTGCCGATCGTGACCCGACCCAGACCGGCATCGCGCTCGCCGCCGCCGCGCTCGACTACCACCGCCGCGAGAACAACAGCTTCTGGTGGGACCACTTCGACCGCCTCCGCAACCCGATCGACGAGTGGGAGGGCACGCGTGACGTGTTCCGTGTCGATGACGGGGGAGTGGAGGTCATCCGTGACTGGTCTGTCGTTGGAAGAGACAAGGTGCAGTCGCGAGAGCTGCGGCTGACCGGAACGCCGGCGCCCGGCAGCTCGTTCAAGGTCGGCGACACCGGCCAGTTCGTGGTCTACGACGACTACGTGCCGGCCGGCGTGTCGCTGGAGCCGGGCGCGCGCTGGGCGCACGAGAAGTCCGAACTGCTCGAGGTAGACGAGTTCTCGTTGCTGCTGCGCGAGAAGATCGCGGTCGGCTCGGACCCGATCGCCGACCTGCCGATCGCCCTCGCGCCGTCGAAGCCGCCGCCCTCGAAAACGTTGGTGGAGGCCATCCGTCGCTGGGCGTCGGAAGTGTTGGCCGCCTGGCCGCAGCCGCTCGAAGACCCGGCGATGGATATCCTCCGCCGCGCGTCACCGCGCACCCAGCTCGCGCCGATTGTGGAGGAACGTAGCGACGCGATCGTGGCGCCGCTGCTGCCGCTGCGCGACTCGTACCTCGCGGTGCAGGGGCCGCCCGGAACCGGCAAGACCTACGTCGGATCCAAGGTGATCGTCGAGCTGGTGCGCGACCACGGCTGGAAGGTCGGCGTCGTCGCACAGTCGCATGCGGTAGTGCAGAACATGCTCGACCGTCTCGTGACGGCGGGCCTTTCGCCGTCCATCGTCGGGATGGACCCGAAAGGCAGGACTGTCGAGAGCGAGTGGACCCAGCTCAACCCGCAGACCCAGGGTGCCTTCACCGCGCAGGACGCCTTCGTGCTCGGCGGAACGCAGTGGACCTTCGCCAACGACGCGCGCATCCCGGCCCGCTCGCTCGACCTGCTGGTGGTCGACGAGGCGGGGCAGTTCTCGCTGGCGAACACCATCGCCGCGTCGGTATCGGCGCAGCGGATGTTGCTGCTGGGGGACCCGCAGCAGCTTCCGCAGGTCACGAAGGGAACGCATCCCGAACCGGTCGATACCTCTGCCCTCGGCTGGCTGTCGGCGGGGCATGACGTGCTGCCGCCGGAGTTCGGCTACTTTCTCGAAACGAGCTGGCGCATGCATCCGGATGTCTGCGCGCCCGTCTCGCGCCTGTCGTACGAGGGCAAGCTGCACTCGCACGACTCCGACCG
>Ga0247764_1000230_pt1 | contig 20373 bp, 16 predicted proteins | sample UWRJL051202B4_FD_179932 | JGI IMG/M metagenome (GOLD analysis project Ga0247764, IMG submission 179932) | Plant litter microbial communities from Arlington Agricultural Research Station in Wisconsin, United States - UWRJ-L051-202B-4 | ecosystem: Environmental > Terrestrial > Plant litter >...
CGCGACCTGCCAGCCCCAGCGCGTGAACGCGCGCGAAAGCGCACGAAGCCGATCTTCGCGATCCTTCTCGTCGACCACGACCTGATCAGCGGAGCGACCGTTTCGGAAACGAGGGTCGAGATACTTGTGACGCCCATCAGCCTCCGCGACTGCCCCGTACTCGGGCCACGCGAAATCGGTGTACCCAATAAACCCTTGGGCATCGAAGTGAGCGAGCTGAAGGACCGGAGTCGGCGCACCGATCTCTCGCATCGTGAGCCTGCTCACTGACTCAATGGGCGACGCCGCCTGGGTCTCAGCGAACTCGATTATTGCCAGGGCTCTGCGAAATCCGGTGAATGTTCCGCGAGCCTCCCATTGCGCACGTAAGTCGTCTTTGCTGAGTGCCGCGATGAGGCCGTGATCGAGGTCTTCGTGAAGCGCTGCATCTGCCATAACGAGTGCATGGTGCGTGTGGACGGTGGCCGCGATGTCGAGCACCGTTCTCGCGAGAGCAGTGACGCGAAGTCCGTCAATGAGTTCAACCTCGTCATTGCGCAGCGGAAGCGAATGGCGCGCGACGAGGTTACGACTCCTCGACCCCATGCCAGGTCGCTGCGTGATGTGTACGCGCTGAGGCCACGCACCTATCATCGGCAATCCGTGCATGGCTGCCGCGCTCCAGTGGGAGATCACGGGTGGTGCGCCTCGAGTCTCGGCCACCGCCCGGATTCGCGCCAGATAGCGAGAATCGCCGTCAGCCGCCCGCCACTCTTCGACCCCCGTGTACACGCCGCGCGATACCCGCACTTCGATACCCTGCCGCGCGCGGCGGGCCAGATCGAGCCTGCGACCCGGCAACGGACCAAGGTCGCGCGCGAAGGTGAGGTTGGGGTGTCTGTCCATCTGCCAACGATGAGCCCGCTGACATCCGGGCGGCGCGTCGCCGCCTGATATGTGGAACTCCCCAACGTCGCGACAAGTGTGAGGGACTGGGCACGCGAACGAATGTTGCGATTCGACGCGATTGTTTCTTGTCGAGAGGGCAGAATCGCGCGAAACGGGAACATTCGTGAGCTGACGGCTGGGGCGCGCGGCAGCACGAGCTGGCGCGGCAGGCTGGGGCGCGCGGCAGCACGGGCTGACGCGGCAGGCTGCGCGCGGCGGGGCGGGCGCCGCTTAACGACGAAGGGCCGCACCCCCGTGGGGTGCGGCCCTTCGCGCGTTAAGCAGGTACTACTTGAGGACCTTGGTCACCGTGCCGGCGCCGACGGTGCGGCCACCCTCACGGATCGCGAAGCTCAGTCCCTCTTCCAGCGCGATCGGCTGGATGAGTGCGACGGTCATCTCGGTGGTGTCGCCGGGCATGACCATCTCGGTGCCCTCGGGCAGCGTGATGACGCCGGTGACGTCCGTGGTGCGGAAGTAGAACTGCGGACGGTAGTTCGCGTAGAACGGGTTGTGACGCCCACCCTCATCCTTGGACAGGATGTACGCGGTGCCCTCGAAGTCGGTGTGCGGCGTAACCGAACCCGGCTTGACGACGACCTGGCCGCGCTCGACATCCTCGCGCTTGGTGCCGCGGAGCAGCAGACCACAGTTCTCGCCGGCCCATGCCTCGTCGAGCTGCTTGTGGAACATCTCGATACCAGTGACCGTGGTCTTCTGGGTCGGGCGGATGCCGACGATCTCGACGTCAGAGTTGATCTGCAGGGTTCCACGCTCGGCGCGGCCCGTGACGACGGTTCCACGACCGGTGATCGTGAAGACGTCCTCGATCGGCATCAGGAACGGCTTGTCCTTGTCGCGGATCGGGTCCGGCACGTTGTCGTCAACGGCCTGCATGAGCTCGACGACCGACTCGACCCACTTCTCGTCGCCCTCGAGGGCCTTGAGAGCGGAGACGCGCACGACGGGAGCGTTGTCGCCGTCGAAGTCCTGGCTGGAGAGCAGCTCGCGAACCTCGAGCTCGACGAGCTCCAGGATCTCTTCGTCGTCCACAGCGTCGGATTTGTTCAGCGCGACGAGCAGGTACGGCACGCCGACCTGCTTGGCGAGCAGAACGTGCTCACGGGTCTGAGCCATCGGGCCATCAGTGGCGGCGACGACGAGGATCGCGCCGTCCATCTGCGCAGCACCGGTGATCATGTTCTTGATGTAGTCAGCGTGACCAGGAGCATCGACGTGAGCGTAGTGACGCTTGGGCGTCTCGTACTCGACGTGGGAGATGTTGATGGTGATACCACGCTGGCGCTCTTCGGGAGCGGAGTCGATGGACGCGAAGTCGCGCTGCACGTTGGTCGCCGACGGGTACTTGTCAGCAAGCACCTTCGAGATCGCCGCGGTGAGCGTGGTCTTGCCGTGGTCGACGTGACCGATCGTTCCGATGTTGACGTGCGGCTTCGACCGCTCGAACTTGGCCTTGGCCACAGTGGTCCTCCTCAGGACGTTCGTTTAGTACATCCGGTCGGGGTGAACCAACCGGATGCTCTGGGTTTGGAGTGTGTAGATATGTTACTTCGTTCAGCGGGGCGTGATGACGACGTTCGCCGTGAGCACGCCCCGCTGCGGGCTATTCGCCCTTGTTCTTCTGAATGATCTCGTCGGCGACCGCGCGCGGCACCTCAGAGTAGCTGTCGAAGGTCATCGAGTACACGGCACGACCGGAGGTCTTGGACCGCAGATCACCCACGTAACCGAACATCTCCGACAACGGTACCTTCGCCGTGACCACCTTGACGCCGGTGGCGTCTTCCATGGACTGGATCTGTCCACGACGCGAGTTCAGGTCGCCGATGACGTCGCCCATGTACTCCTCGGGCGTACGGACCTCGACGGCCATGAGCGGCTCGAGGAGCACGGGAGAGGCCTTGCGAGCCGCCTCCTTGAACGCCATCGAGCCGGCGATCTTGAACGCCATCTCCGAGGAGTCGACGTCGTGCGACGCACCATCGATCAGGACCGCGCGAACACCCACCATCGGGTAACCCGCGAGCACACCCACCTGCAGTGCGTCCTGGATACCGTGGTCGACGGACGGGATGTACTCACGCGGGATGCGACCACCGGTGACCTTGTTGACGAATTCGTACGTCAGGTCGGCCGTGACCTCGAGGGGCTCGAGGGCGATCTGGATCTTGGCGAACTGGCCAGAACCACCGGTCTGCTTCTTGTGCGTGTAGTCGTAACGCTCGACGGTCTTGCGGATCGTCTCGCGGTACGCGACCTGCGGCTTACCGACGTTGGCCTCGACACCGAACTCGCGCTTCATGCGGTCGACCAGGATGTCCAGGTGGAGCTCGCCCATACCGGCGATGATCGTCTGGCCGGTGTCCTGGTCCTGCTCGACGCGGAAGGTCGGGTCCTCTTCAGCGAGCTTCTGGATCGCGGTGCCCAGCTTCTCCTGGTCGGCCTTGGTCTTCGGCTCGATGGCGACCTGGATGACGGGCTCCGGGAACGTCATCGACTCGAGCACGATCTGGTTGCTCGGGTCGGAGAGCGTGTCTCCCGTAGTGGTGTCCTTCAGGCCGATGACGGCGTAGATGTGACCGGCGGTGACCGAGTCGACCGGGTTCTCCTTGTTGGAGTGCATCTGGAAGATCTTGCCGATGCGCTCTTTCTTGCCCTTGGTCGAGTTCATGACCTGTCCGCCGGACTCGAGCTGGCCCGAGTACACGCGGATGTAGGTCAGACGACCGAAGAAGGGGTGAACCGCAACCTTGAACGCGAGGGCCGCGAACGGGTCCTTCGGGTCGGGGTGGCGCTCGACGACCTTCTCCTCGTCACGGATGTCGTGGCCCTCTGTAGCGGGCACGTCAAGCGGGCTGGGGAGGTAGTCGACGACCGCGTCGAGCATCGGCTGCACGCCACGGTTCTTGAACGCAGAACCACAGAGCACGGGGTAGATCTCGGAGTTGACCGTGAGCTTGCGGATCGCAGCCTTGATCTCGGCGACGGTGAAGTCGGTGTCGCCCTCCATGTAGCGCTCGAGCAGTGCGTCGTCGGTCTCGGCGACGGTCTCGATGAGGCGAGCACGGTACTCGTTCGCCTTGTCGACCAGGTCGGCCGGGATCTCTTCGATCTCGTACTTGGCGCCCATCGCGACGTCACCCTTTGCGTCACCGCGCCAGGTCAGTGCCCGCATCTCGACCAGGTCGACGACGCCCTCGAAGGAGCTCTCGTAACCGATCGGAAGCTGGAGGACCAGCGGCTTCGCGCCGAGGCGCTTGATGATGGTGTCGACCGTGAAGTAGAAGTCGGCGCCCAGCTTGTCCATCTTGTTGACGAAGCAGATGCGGGGAACTTCGTACTTGTCGGCCTGGCGCCAGACGGTCTCGGACTGGGGCTCGACGCCCTCCTTGCCGTCGAACACCGCGACAGCACCGTCGAGCACGCGGAGCGAACGCTCCACCTCGACCGTGAAGTCGACGTGACCGGGGGTGTCGATGATGTTGATCTGGTTCTTGTTCCAGAAGCACGTCGTCGCAGCAGACGTGATCGTGATGCCGCGCTCCTGCTCCTGCGCCATCCAGTCCATCGTGGCTGCACCATCGTGCACCTCACCGATCTTGTGGGTGATGCCGGTGTAGAAGAGGATGCGCTCGGTGGTGGTGGTCTTGCCGGCATCGATGTGAGCCATGATGCCGATGTTGCGGACCTTGTTCAGGTCGGTGAGCACGTCTTGTGCCACGGATGTCCTCCGAAATTATGGGGTGATCGCGGGTCGAGCCTGCGCCGCAATGGCGACAGGCTCGACTCGCGGGAAAAGAGTTGTTACCAGCGGTAGTGCGCGAAGGCCTTGTTCGCGTCGGCCATCTTGTGAGTGTCCTCACGACGCTTCACCGCGGCACCGAGGCCGTTGCTGGCGTCGAGGATCTCGTTGGTGAGACGCTCGGTCATGGTCTTCTCGCGGCGGGCCTTGGCGTAGGTGGTGAGCCAGCGCAGTGCGAGGGTGTTGGCGCGGTGAGGCTTGACCTCGACCGGCACCTGGTAGGTCGAGCCACCGACGCGGCGGCTCTTGACCTCGATGGTCGGGCGCACGTTGTCGAGGGCCTTCTTCAAGGTGACGACGGCATCCGCACCGTTCTTGTTCGCAACACCGAGCAGCGCGTCGTAGACGATCTTCTCGGCGAGGCCCTTCTTGCCATCAAGAAGGATCTTGTTGACGAGCTGGCTGACGATGGGGGCTCCGTAGACCGGGTCCGCTACAACGGGACGCTTCGGTGCTGGTCCTTTACGAGGCATTACTTCTTGTCCTTCTTCGCGCCGTAGCGGCTACGAGCCTGCTTACGGTTCTTAACGGCCTGGGTGTCGAGAGCGCCACGGACGATCTTGTAACGCACACCGGGGAGGTCCTTAACACGACCGCCGCGGACGAGCACCATCGAGTGCTCCTGCAGGTTGTGACCCTCGCCGGGGATGTAGGCGGTGACCTCGGTGCCGTTGGAAAGCTTCACACGGGCGACCTTGCGAAGAGCCGAGTTCGGCTTCTTCGGGGTGGTGGTGTACACGCGGGTGCAAACGCCGCGCTGCTGCGGGTTGGACTGCAGGGCAGGCGCCTTGGTCTTGACGACCTTCGGGCTGCGACCCTTGCGGACCAGCTGCTGAATGGTGGGCACTACATACTCCTTGTATTTACTGCACGGTGACAGTGATTCTTTTCGCAGTTCACCCGGCACGAAACATCCGGATCTTCTGCACCACACGCGACCCCATGTCGGAGCCTGAGTGGTATGCCGTGGGGGCTGCCCCTCGACGACGGGTTCTGAATCAGAACCGTGGTCGAGCGAAAACAAACCCAGCGTCGTATGTGGTCGGCCTACGCTGATTCGCCTGGACGACATCCATAACGGATGTTTTCGAGCACGAGTCGAGCGCACGACAAAGCGCACACCTCGTCAATGGTACGGGGCCGCCGGTCCGCGGTCAAATGAGTGCCGCCGCTGTGGGCGAACTTCCAGCGTGACACGCAACAGCGGCGGCCCCCTGTCGGGAACCGCCGCCGTCGAGCGAGCAGAGTGACTAGCCGCCGATGCCCTTGGCGAGCTCGGAGTCGACGTTCTCGAGGGCCGAGGAGGCCTTGGTGAGGAACTGCGACATTCCGTCGAGGCCGCTGACGGCCTCGGTGGTGCCCTTGGTGAACTGCTCGTACGAGCTGTGGAAGGCGCCGGATGCGGCATCGGTGACGAATCCGCCCTGAACCAGTCCGTTCACCAGCGACTGCAGCTCGTGCAGCTTCGACGTGATGTCGTCCTTGCCCGTGGTGAGGCGGTTAGCCGCGTCGGTCATCTCGCTGTAGGTGACATTCATGTTCGCCATGACGTACAACTCCTTTTAGATTTCGGTGGGGCCGACCCCCACAGGCCAACCAACTTCTTCCAACCTAACGACGGGCCATCGGGGAGGGAATGGGGAGGGGTACCCATCCCCATGCGGTCAGACGACGGACTCGGCGACCCCGTAGTCGAAGCCGGAGCGCGGCGAAGCGAGGGCGAGCCCGATCGCGATCGCGACACAGGCGCCGGCGATCGTCGCCGGAAGCCAGAACAGGCTCGGGATGACCGGGCCGTCGGGCACGACGACCAGCGGGAGGATTCCCGCGGTTCCGAAACCGATGAAGGCGAACCACGACTCGACGCGCCATTGCACCGAGGCCACCCGCCAGAACCGGAGTTCTCCGCCCCCGGCGGCACCGGCATCCGGAAACAGCCGATAGGCCATGCGCTTGATCAGGGAGGTGACGAAGACGCCCAGAATGCCGGCGGCGAGGAAGCCGTAGAGGGTCGCCAGGAACCAGAGGTCGTCGTGCGAACGTCGGTCGTCGTGCACCACGAGGACGGAGACCGGGATGAGGGCGATCCACACCGCGAGAGGTACCAATGCCCACACGACGACGAGACCGACGCGCATCCGCGGGATGCGCACAGCGTTCGTTCCACCGCTGAGGAGCTTCATCTCGCGCTGCTCCCATACCGCTCGACGCAGCAGCTCGCCGGTGAACAGGAATGCCCCACCGATGAGGAGCAGCCCCGCGGGAATGGCGGCCCGGGGGATGTCGCGGCGGAAGTCGCCGAGGAACGCGTCGATATCGCCGCCCCCGAGCGCGATCAGCAGCAACCAGATGAGGGCTGCCACCCCTGCGACGGCGACTGCCGCACCCCCGAACCAGAACGGCTGCCAGGGCGGCATCTTCGCTGGAGCGGACTCTCTGGAACGGATCCGCTGCTCGGCGAAGGAGCGCTCCATGCGCCGCGCCTTCTCTCGTGCGGCCTGTTTGCGCTGCTTCGCCACTACGTCACTCTGTTTCTACCTCGACGTCGTCGCCGCGGTGTCTTCCGCCTCGGGGAACCACCGGATCGAGTCGACCATCGCGTCGAAGAGCGCCGCGATCAGTTCCGCCTCTATCTTGATGGGCACATCGGCCACGACGTGGAGCAATGACTGCCCGTCGGGAACACAGAGGAAATATTCGAGCTTGATGTCGGGCACCGCGTCGGTGCCCTGCCGGATCGTCGTGGAGCGGAACGACCGGATCGCCACGCCCGAGGTCAGTTCGAGCACCTCTCCCCCGGGCAGCACGGTCGCGAGGCGCTGCGCGACGGACATACCCTCGGTGCCGGCCGCGTCCGGCCAGGTGCGGTAGTCGGCGACGACCGCAGCCGGGAACGGTACGCCGGGCAGGATCTCGAGCGAGAGTGCGAGCTGCACGGCGTTCGACTCCTGTGCGTCGCGGGCGACCGCCATCAGACGCTGCTTGGCATCACGGCGCAGCTGGGCGAACCGGTCGTCCCGCCCGACCTGTCGCTTGACGAGCTGCGCGATCGTGGACTCCATCGAGCGGTCGTCGTCGAGCGGGATGTTCGCCCACGAGCCGGGGAACACCATCGACATGCGGGCGGGAGCGGTGACGGATGTCATTCTGCTACCCCCTGCAGCGTGACCTCGAGGGTCTCGACGATGGCCTGGGTGTCGACCGCCATGTCGGCGAAGGTGGCGAAGTCGGCGACCGTGAAGATGAAGCGGATCATGTCTCTCGAGCGGGGCGGGAAGACGCCGAAGATGGTGCGCTGTTCGAGTGTTCCCTCCTCCTCCCCGAGCTCGATGAAGTCGATGCGGTGGAACAGCCCCACGATCTCGCCGACATCGGTGCTGGACCGCCAGGTCTCCGCCACACGGGTGCGGGCGCCGGGGCGGAGCTGGCGCACGCCATCGGTGAGCATCTGCTCGAACGTGTCGGGGCCGTCATCCGCATCCATGCTGAACTGCTCGGTCGTGAGCAGGCAGCCGATGGTCATCATGCCCTCCGGGCGGATCGACACCGCCGCGGTGAGCTGTGCGTTCTGCCCGGCGAGCAGGCGGCGACGCAGCTCGATCAGCTGAGCGAGGATGTCGCCCTCCTCGGTGCCAAACTCACCGGCAGATGCATCCAGGCCCGCGACGACCTCATCGACCACCGTGCGGGCCCAGCGGGCGGAGTCGATCTCCTCATCGCCGATGAGCGGGATGGCGAAGAAGTTCAGCGGCACCTTGATGTCGTAGGCCGCGACGACGAGGTCGCGCGGCTGGGCGGTCACGCCGGCATCCGTCACTTGAGCTTCGCCCCGACGGCGTCGCGGATGGTGTTCTCCACCTGGTTCGCGCCGGCCTGCACGATCGACTCCGGCTTCAGCGTGAGATCGACCCCGAACACGCCGTCCGCGATCTTCTCGACCTTGCCGGCCACCGACCGCGCATCGAGCACGACGAGGGCAACCTTCGCGGCGTTGTCGGGCGCCTTGCCCAGGATGCCCGCCATGTCACCGCCGATCGACTTGAGCCCCAGCGGGTTCTTCCAGGCTTTCGCACCCTCGGTCATCAGCCCGTCGGTGAACTTGCCCCAGAGATTGTTTCCCGATCCGAGCTTGAGATCGAAGGGGTTGCGGATGTCTTTCATCATGCTGCTGAAGCTCTGCTCCTTGAACACCGAGGCGAGCTTCGGGTCGGTGAGCATGCTCGTCTTGGTCTTGCCGAACAGCGACTTGAACGCTCCGCTCTTGAGGAAGTCGGAGCTGCCCTTGCTGGCGAACCGGGTGATCGCCTGCACCTTGACCAGCTTGGCGAGGTAGGTCGCGATCTTGCCGCCGAAGGCTGCGAGCACAACGCCGACCGCCGCGAAGATGACGTCGGTGATGCTGCCCTCGCCGTTCACCAGCTTGACGATCGATTCCACCAGCGCGATCAGCGCGCCGAGGATGGCGAGCCCGACCAGGATCGCCCCGAGGATCGGCACCCAGCTGAGGAAGATGGAGAGGAAGCCGGCGATCTCACAGATGACCTTCACGACGTCGAGCACCTTCGAGCCCCAGTTGTCCCACCAGCCGTCGTTGAGTCCGTGGCTCTTCTTACCGTCGACGACCTCCTTGATCGCGGCGATGGCGACCGTGGCCGCATCGTTCTTGTCGTCGAGGGCGTCGTGCCATTCCTGCTGCGCCGCCCGGAGCTCGCCGTCGGCCGTCGTCGCGTAGTCTGCCGCCTTGTCGGCCGCCTTCTGCGCGTCCGCCTTCTCCTCGTCGGTCGCAGTGGGGATCTGGTCGTCGAGGTTGTTGGCGGCGTGGTGTGCCTGGCTTGCCTCGGTCTGCTTGTTCTCGATGTGGATGATGGCGGTGTCGGCCGCATCCTGTGCGCTCTTCAATGCGTAGGAATAGGTGACCAGTGCACTCGAGGTGCCGGCGTACCGGTCGCGGGCCTTGTCGATGTCGTCGGCGACGCTACCGATGGTGTCGCGCAGGGCATTGACGGCCTCGCCCTTCATCTCCCCCACCTCTTTGATGCGGTTGAGGGTGTTCACCGAGCGGGTGATCGCATTGGCGATCTCCCCGTACTGCAGTGCCTTGCGTCGCAGCAGCGCTTCGTCGCCTTCGAGCGGGAGGTATTCGCGGTCAGTCATGTCGAGAGCTCCTAGATAACCGGGTTGTGCGGGCCGGATGCCTTCGGCACGGCGCTCGGATTGTTCTTCGCGGTGTCGGCCGCGCCCTCTTCGAGAGCCTTCGCGAAGCCTTCGTCCACCTCGGTGAACGCATCGGCGACGGCCCCGACGGTCGCCTGCAGGGCATCGATCGCTTCGATCATCTTCGCCCGCTTGTCGTTCCACTTGTCGGCGAACTCCTGCACGTGGTGGCTGAGGTCGTCGTGCCCGGTGGCGTCGGCCACCTCCTGGCTGAAGTCATCGGCGTTGGAGAATTCGGTCGAGATCGCCGTGAGGTCGTCTTTCAGCTGTTGGAGCAGACCGAGGTCCATGATCAGGTCGACCATTGCGTTCCCTTCCCCCTGAATATGTCGTCGCGTTGCTGCGACCCTCTCAAACTAACGACTTGCCGGCGGCGCAGGAATGGGTAGCGGTGCCCATGCCCCCCTCCGAGCGGGAACCGCTCAGTCCAGGAGCGGCAGCTGCACCCGCGCCGACTTTCCCTTGGCGATGTACATTCCCCGGCCCGCCGGGAACTCCGATTTGTTGACCCGCGGCAGGGCGGTCTTCAGGATGATGTCGCCGTCCACCGTGTCGGGCTGCAGCAGCAGACCACGGCGAGCGTTCTTGAACTCGCCCATCAGCGGCCAGGACGAGCCCCAGGCCGACATCTCGGCCTCGGCGATCACCAGGTGGTCGCTGCGCTTCGCCGCACGGGCGAGTTCCACGATCGCGCTGTCGGCCGGTGTCTGCAGGAAGTCCCCGATCGACTCGATCACCACGACGATGCGGCCGTCCGTGTCGTCGTCTGTCATGGCGGCGGCGAGGTTCTTGGCCAGCGCAGCGATCTCGTCGACGCTCGTCGCCGACTGCGTCCAGGGCAGCGCCTGGGAGAGCGGCGAGCGGGCGTTGCCGAGGTAGTAGAGCCGGGCATCCGGATCGAATCGGCGCATGGACTCGGCCAGTGCGTAAACGGCGTTGCTCCGCCCGCTCGACGGTGGTCCGCCGATCAGGAACGTCCCGATCGGATCGAACCCGAGCGGCCCGAGGTCGATGTCGCTCACACCCAGCACGGGCTGCTGGCCGACCGTCGACGGCAGGTCCGTGATCGCGTACTCCTTGGGCAGCGAGCCGATCGGGATCGCCGGGCGCACCCCGGCGCGCGTCATCGCGTCGGCGAGCGCGCGGGTCGCTGTGGCCTGTTCCGACACGGACGCGGTACCGCCGAGAATGGCGATCTGGGTCTCCAGCCCGTCGACGATCGCTCGGCCCGCCGGTGAGGTCGCCCCGAGGATGTCGGAGGGTACGTCGAGCATGCCGTAGCCGTCATCCGCGAGGCGCAGCACGACCTTCCGCTGGATGCTCGACCCGATCGACGCGGGCACCGCGCCCGCCCGATCGGCGGTGAGCGCGATGTGCATGCCGAGCTGGCGACCGTCGCTCAGGATGTCTTTGAACACGTCGTACCAGATCGACCGCCCGGCCGGGATCTCGAAGTCGTTGCGGAAGTTCGGGAAGCCGTCGATGAGCAGCAGGATGCGCGGTTCCTGCGGCCGGTTCGCCAACCGCCGGTACTCCACGATGCTCGAGGCGTCCGCCTCGGCGAAGCGCGGCCCGCGGTCTTCGAGCTCGTCCTTCAACATGCGGAACAGCCGGATGATGCGCTCCGCGTCGTCACCGGCGATGATCGAGCCCACGTGCGGCAGCGACTCGAGCATGCGCAGGCTGCCCGAGCCGAAATCGAGACCGTACACGATGACCGGTCCGCCGCGCGGGGTGATCGCGGCCGCGGAGGCGAGGGTGCGCAGAACGGCGCTCTTGCCCGATCCGCCGGTGCCGTAGATGGAGAGGTGCCCGTCGACATCCGGCCGGAAGTAGGCCGGAAGCTGCTGCTGCCGCTCCGGCACATCGGAGACCCCGAGCAGCAGCTCGGAGTCGGTGCGCTGCGGCAGCCGGCCGAGGTCGTAGAGGCCGGCCAGCTCGTCGAGCCACGGACGACGGGGAGCCGGGATGCCCGCGGCCGTCGACGCGGACACGATCGAGGAGACGAGACGCTGCTGGTCGGTCGGGCCGAGCTCTGTCGTGTCGTCGACCTTCTCCGCCGCGCCGGCATCCTCCCACCGGATCTCGCCACCGAAGCGCAGCTCGGCGACCTCGATGTCGGCGCGCTCCGGTTCACGGCTGGTCCAGCCGCCCGCGTAGCCGGACTGGAACTGGGCGAGGCGCCCCGGGCCGGTCTTGGCGACCCCGCGGCCGGGGATTGCGGGATCGAAGTGGGCGGCATCCTTGATGCCCACGACATCCTGACTGTCGGACTCGTCGGCCATGCGCAGCGCGATGCGCAGGTTGGTGTTGGCTCGCAGATTGTCTTTGATCACGCCGGCCGGCCGCTGGGTGGCCATGATCAGGTGGATGCCGAGCGAGCGACCGCGCTGGGCGATGTCGACGACACCGTCGACGAATTCCGGCACCTCGCCGACCAGGGCGGCGAACTCGTCGATCACGAGCACCAGGGCGGGAGGGCTGTCCGGGTCGCCGCGCTTCTCGAGCTCCAGCAGGTCTTTGGCCTTCTTGCGGTTCAGCAGATGCTCGCGGTGATGCAGCTCGGCGCGCAGCGAGGTGAGCGCGCGGCGCACCAGGTGCGGGCTGAGGTCGGTGACCAGGCCCACGGTGTGCGGCAGCGAGACACAGTCGGCGAAGGCCGAGCCGCCCTTGTAGTCGACGAACAGGAAGGTGACGCGGTCGGGGCTGTACTCCGCCGCCATGCCGAGCACCCAGGCCTGCAGGAACTCGCTCTTGCCGGCGCCGGTGGTTCCACCGACCAGGGCGTGCGGTCCCTGGGTGCGCAGGTCGAGGTGCATCGGGTCGACACCCGCCGATCCGATGATGGCGCGGAGCTTCCCGGCCCGACGCTGCACCAGGGGGCCACCGGAACGGTCGTGGATGGAGGTGTTCTGTCGCCAGCGGTCGATCACCGCATCGCTCGACTCGATCAGGTCGTGGCCGAGGAGGGTGACCATCGAGACGGAGCGCGGCAGGTCGCTCGAGTCGGCCACCAGGGCGCCGGCATCGATCACCGGGGCCATGCGCCTGGCGTAGGCGAGCGCGGTGGCGGAGTCGACCTGTTCCGTCTGCACGTCGGTGATGGTCTCGCCGAGACGCACCAGCCCGACGGTGGCGAGCGGAGATTCCGGGTCCACGCTCAGGTAGGTGCGGCAGACGGCCGGGAGCGAGGGGACATCGGGGGCGACCCAGATCGGGTAGACGCCGGCATCCGCTGCCTGCTCGGCGAGCTGCACCAGCCGGGCCCGGTCCACCGCCACGTCGTCGGAGATGAGCAGCACGATGGCGGGGACGGGTGACTGGGTGCCCTCCGTGGTGCTGGCGGTGCCGACATCCGCTCCCCGCTCCAGGGCGGCGCCCTGCTGCTCCATCGCCCCGCGGCGCTGCACATTTCTGCCGCGTTCCGCCAGGCGTTCGGCGACGACGCCCTCGATCGCCGAGAGCAGCTGCGCCCCGCTCGCCGCGCTGTCGGCGAGGTGGCTGGTCTCGATCGGGCTGTGCGGTGATGAGGTGTGCGGCATCCACTTGAGCCACTCCAGCTCGCGCGACCAGCGCGGGCCGACCAGCGCGGCCACGACCAGCTCCGCCGGGGAATGCAGGGATGTCAGCTGCACCAGCACCGAGTTCACCGAACCCAGTGCGGCCTCGGGTCGGCCGGCGATGCCCAACGCACCGGAGTCGTACAGGTTGTCGATGATGGGCACCCCGGCGATCGACCTGTTCTGCTCGACGACGATGTCGAGTCGCTCCTGAAACTCGGGCAGGATCTCGCCGCGGGGCTGAGTGGTCACGACGTTGCGGCTCGTCATGGTGCCGATTCCGATGCGCACGTTGAGGAACGACCAGTGCTCGGGGCGGCGGGTCCAGAGCAGCGGACCGCGACCGATCGCGTGCTCGTGCGCCTGCTCGGTTGAGGGTGACTCGTGGGTGCGCAGCTCGAGCTCGCGTACCCGCTCCTGCTCGAGTTGGGCGCTGAGCGAGCCGAGGTGACTGTCGAACTTGGCGACGGCTTTCTTCAGTCGGCGCTTCTCGCGCCCCTTGCCGGTGAGGAAATTGCCGATGAGCATCATCGGCGACATCGCCACGAACAGCAGCGACGTCGGGTTGGAGGTGATGAAGAACATCGCGCCGCCCATGAGCACCGGGGCGATCATCGCGAGCAGCGGGAACGGCTGCTCCTGTTTTTCGGCCGGCACCTCGGGCCCGGCGAACTTCTGGCCCGCATAGCGCGTCTCGACCTTGGGCGAACGGTTGAAGAAGATCGGCCCGGCCTTGGGTGCCGCCCCGGCCGCTCCCCCGGTCTGTGCCACGGAGATGCGCACCTCGGAGTCGCCGATGAGCAGCGTCTCCGAGTGCTCGACCCGCAGTCGCGAGACGATACCGCCGTCGACGACGACACCGTTCGCGCTGCCCAGGTCGACGACGTCGACCACGGAGGAGACCTCGAAGCGAACGTGGTGCTTGGAGACGAGCGGGTCGTTCAGCAGGATGTCGCAGTCCAGTTCGCGCCCGAGCACCGCGGTGCCCGCCCGTAGCGGAAACTCACGGCCGGCGTCCGGTCCGCTCACGACGGTGAGGGTGGCGAGCGCGGGCGAGTTCGCCGAACCCGCGGGCAGGTAGTACCGGCCCGCGTCGGCGATGCTGACCACGGCACCGCTACCGATCCAGGCCTCGCCGAGCGGGGCATCCGGCGGCAGCAGCAGCAGCGGTTCGGGCTGGCCGGGCAGGGTGGCCCTCAGCGTGAGCGTGCCCGACGACGACTCGTCCCCGGGGCCGCGTGGGTCGAGGCGGCTGATGGCGCTGGCGACGTCGGAGATGCTCGCCGCGGCATCCGCCGTGACCACGATGTCATCGGCGGCGCCGGATGGCCTGGTCAAGGTGAGTTTGAGACGCACGTGCTTCCTCCCCCGGGCGACCTCGCGGCCGCAGCATCAGTATATGGAGCGGGCTCTAGTCCAGACTGCGCCGGTCGTCGTCGTCCCGCTGCTCCCACGGCCAGCGCGGTGGCCGCCCGTCGAGCCTGCGCCCGCGGGCCGCCACCAGAGCGAGGTAGGCGATGGTGACCACGGCGGCGATCACCGCGAGCGTGATCGAGAACGGGCGCAGGGCGTTGGCCCCGAAGAACAGGATGCCGCGCAACGGCTGGCCCGAGCCCAGCGAATAGAGTGTCGCCCCGCTCACCAGAAAGAAGAGGTAACACGCCAGCCCGACGCCGAGCGCCGACAGCAGCAGCGCCCCGCCGGTGCGCCCGGCGGTGGAGACGAGTCCGAGGTAGAGGGCAGCGGCCGCGACGACGAACATGCCGGGCACCAGCAGGATGCTCGCGTCACGCTGGGCGAGCACATCCGTGCCCCCGAACAGGCTGATCAGCCCGCTCGCGGCGATGCACAGGGCGATGAAGAGCACCACGGCGAAGACGGCGACCGCCGCCTCGTAGCGTCGCTGCCCGGCAGGTCGCTGCGGGGTCACGCCCGCGCGCGCTCGTACTCTGCGCGGCGCTCTGCCACCTGCATCTCGTAGTCTGCGCGGGCCTCGGCGTTGCGGGTCTTCAGGCGACGACCTCGAGCACTGATCGCGAGCCCCATCCACAGGGCGACCTCGCGGGCGACGAGGGCGGCGGCGATCACGAACGGGTCGACCAGCGCCGCGGCGATCAGGCGACCGGCTTCCTCGGCGGTCTCGCCGAAGATGCCGTTGATGAACAGCAGGGTCGCGACGGTGCCGAAGTAGACGAACAGGCCGACGAACACGCTGCCGATCACGTGCACCCACCAGCTGGCGCGGTTGACGATGAGCACCAGCAGGATGAACCCGACGGCGAAGAACAGCACCGGCACCCAGAAGGTGGGGCGGCTGACGAAGTCGAAGGTGAACTCGCCGCTGCGGGGGGCGAGGATCAGGGCGACCACGACGGCGAACACGACGCCGAAGATCAGTGCGGAGAGCAGCGCGATGAGCGAACCGACCCCGCGGTTGCCGCGCTTCTTCGGCGGGTTGGGTGCCTCGACATACACCGTCTGACTCGGTTGCGGGATGATGACGGGCTCGGGCACCACGGCGGGAGCGGGGATCACTTGCACGTTGTCGATTCCATCCGCCCGTTCCTCTGCGGCCACCGGCACGACCGGGGGCGCCTCGGCGAGCACGACCCGCTCGGGCTGCGGAGGCTCGACCAGCGCGGGCGCCTCCTCCTCGACCACGACGACATCCTCATCGTCGACCTCATCGTCGACGGGCGCGGCATCGAGGGCATCGATGCGCTCCTCCTCGTCGGTCTCGAGGGGAACGGCGTGCTCGGTCGGGTCTGTCGTCGGAACGTCGGACGGCGAAGAGAACTCCGGAGTGACATCGCCCTCGTCGCGGCGTTCGTCGTCGCGGCGCTCATCGTCAGGGTGAACAGGCGTCTTGTCGCTCACGGTGCGGCTCCTTCGCGGCCCTCACGGCCATCCGAACAGGTCACCGGTCACACTACCCCGCACCTCGGCATGCGCCGGGAGTGACAGGCACCACGCACGTTTGCCCGAATATGCAGGTTCTCGTCATCTGGCTGACGGGGCGTGGTCCGGAATCCACCGCCATCGGCGTTCCTGCTGGATCCAGGTTTTCCTTAGCTGATAGCGAATGAACGCCAGCACCTCTCCAATCGCGAGGAATGCGAGACCAACCCAATAGATCGACCATGGCGCTCGGGAGGCCCGAACGGGGAAGGCGGCTGCGAAGAAAACGACGTCGTACACCAGTCCGGCAGAGAATGCGGCAACCGCGCCCCAGAAGAGCCAGCGATGTCGACTGACAACTCGCTTGAGGGCCCAGCGGACGGCGTACTCATCTCGTAGTTCTTCGAGCAGACGCCGCTCGGCCGATGGCACCATCCCCTCGACGAGATCGGATAGGCGCTCAGCCTTTCGCAGCGAGTCGGCGGAACCCTGCCAAAGGTTCACCAGCGCGAGAATAACGCCGACGCTTGCGGGTATTACTGCCCATGGGAAGGCCTCAGAAGCTCCGGTCATTCCTATCTTTCTGATTGTGGGCGGCGGGACCTGAAGATACCGACGGCACCACGCACGTTTGCCCGAATATGCAGGTTTCCGGTCGGGAAACTCTGCATATTCGGGCAAACGTCGTGGGAGGGGGCGGGGCGGGCTACTTGCTTGCCACCGACGTCGTGTCCGGTGCTGCCGCGCCGGTCGTCGCTCCCGGAGCAGCGGATGCCCGAAGCACGAAGAGCGAGCCGGCGACGGTTCCCGTCGCCCCGCTCCCCCCTGCAAAACTCACGTCGGTGACGAGGAAGAAACGCGAGCTCTCCTGCATCGCTCGGGTAAATGCCATCACCTGCTCGGGTGAGCCCTTCAGACCGAGAGTGACCGGCACGGTGAACAACTTGCCCGCGAGCGCTCCCGCCGGATCCGCCGGTACTGCGGGAGCCACCGAGCCCGTGGAGCCAGAAGCCGGCGACGGCGAGGGAGACGGACTGGGTGACGCGCCAGCTGGCTGCGCGGGAGCCGCGGTGATCGAGCCGCCACCGTACGCCACCGCTTCGGCTGCGGTGTACGAGTTGACCACGACCCCGGTCGCGTCGGCAGTCTTCTGCATGCCGTCGAGGAAGGTATCGAGATCGGCATCCTCGGGGATGGCTTTCTGCAGGGTGGCCAGAGTCGCCTCGAGTTCAGGCAGCTTGGCGAACGACGCCGCCAGCTTCGTGGTCGACACCTGCTGGCTCGCGTTCTGCGCATCGATGGTCTGCGCCTGCAGCCGCGCGGCATCTGCTTGCGTCAGCATCGGCGAGATCGCGAGCAACCATCCCATCGCCACGATCGCAACGATGAGAACGACGGACCCAAGTGTCCAGAGCCTGTTACCGGTCATTTGCTGGCCTCAGCATCTTTCGCAAAGCGCCCGGAGAGCGCCTTCTCGTTGACGTCGAACGTGATGGTGGATTTGTACGAGGTATCGAAACTGATCGAGTCGGGAGTCGCATCGGCGAACCCGGGCACAGCGCCGAGCCCGCGGACGATCGCCGTCACATCGAAGATGGTCGGACTCGAGATGACCATGGATACCGTGGCCACCCGCGGCGAGCGCAGCGGGCCAGCAGCGACCAGAGCAGGCTCCCACGGCGAGCGCCCCTTCATAGTGGCGGACTCGATGCTCACCCCTGCCGGAAGCGTGGCGGAGACCTCGGACATCAGCGTGCCCCAGAGCACCTCCGTCGATGCGTTGAGTGAGCGCGCCACGACGACGTTGTCGGTCAGACTCGTCGCGGTTGTTACCTTCGCGTACTTCTGCTGCTCTGCGAGCAGCGCGTTCGTTCGCCCCTGGGCCTCGGTGAGAGCGGTCTGTGCGCTGGCGTTGTTCAGCGATGCCAGCGTGTACCCGCCGCCCACCACCACAACTGCGGCGAGCACCCCCAGGGCGGCGATGCGCCGCATCGACTTCGCCTTTTCCCGGAGAGCGACCTCCGGTGGGAGCAGTTCTACGCGGGGCTCCCCGCCCAGCACCAGAGCGGTGCGGTTCTTCGCCGCGCTCATGCGGCTGTGCCCAGCGCGAGGCCGAACGCGGTGGACATCGCATCTTGCTGCTCGGGCGTTGACTTCTCGCGCACCGACGTGGAGAGTTCTGCGCCCCCGAGGCCGTCGGCCTGCACGACCTGGAGTCCGGTGCGTTCCGCCAGCGCGAGGAGGAATCCGCCGAGCTGCGTGCCGCCCCCCGAGACCACGATGCGGTCGATGACAACCCCCCGTTTGGTGGAGGAGTAGTAGTCGAGGGTGTTGCGGATGCTGCTGAGCAGCTCCCCGACGACGCCGTAGATGATCTCGAATGCGGGGCGGTTCTGCGGGGAGAGCGCGACGGATCCGAGACCCAGGTTGCGCTTGACCGCCTCGGCCTGAATCGGGTCGAGCTGCAATCCCGTCGACAGCGCCCGCGTGATGTCGTCGCCGCCGGAGGAGATGATGCGCACGAACTGCGGCACGCCCCCCTGCGCCACGATCACGTTGGTGGTGTTGGCCCCGATGCCGAGCAGCACCGTCACTCCGGTGTCGTTGCTGAGCGGCGCGAGTGCGCGGGTGAGGGCGAACGGGATGAGGTCGACGTGCACGGGGCGAAGGCCCGCCTGGGTGACGGCGTCGACGTTGGCGCTCACGGCATCCTTGATCGCGGCGATGAGCAGGCCGTTGATCATCGGACCTTCCTCGGTCATCTCCTCCGAGATCGGATAGAAGTCGAGGATCGCCTCGGAGACGGGAACCGGCAGCAACTCCTGCACGTGGAAGGGAAGCGACTCGCGGATCTGGGCGAGCGGTGCGCGCGGCACGGCCAGGTCACGGGCGAACACGCGTTGCCCGCCCATGCCGAGCGCGACATCCTTGCCTTTGAAGCCACCGGTCGACCACAGTTTGCGCAGCGCTGCGGCCACCGGGGCGACCTGCACCACTTCGCCGCGGCGGACCGAACCCTCCGGCAGCGCGATCTCGTGGTACCGGGTGATGACCGGCTTCGCCTTGTCGGCCCCGACCACCTCCACGGCACGCACCGAGTTGCTGCCGATGTCTATTCCTACGATTGTCGAAGCCATTGTTTCCCCCTAGGCCAATGCGAACAGCGACAGGTACCCCGCCGCCACGGGTGTTCCGATGAGGATGCCGAGCCACGCCCCCGCGAGCATCCACGGACCGAACGGGATCGCCGTCTTGCGGCCACCCCGTCGGACGATCATGATGGCGAGCCCGAACAGGCCGCCCAAGAAGAAAGCGAGGAACGCGCCCACCGCGAGCGGTCCCCAGCCGAGCCAGCCGAGGAACAGCCCGAGCACGCCGGCGAGCTTGACGTCGCCGAACCCCATGCCTCCAGGCCGGGCCACGGCGAGCGCCAGGTAGAGCAGTCCGAGCGCGACGCAGCCGATCACGGCACGCAGCAGCGCCGACCAGTCGCCGGTGAGAACGGATGCTGCGCCGAGCAGCACCGCGCCGACGATGTAGCCGGGCAGCACGATCACATTCGGCAGCCGGTGCACGTCGATGTCGATGAGGGCGAGCGCGAGACTGATGGCCGCCAGGTAGAGGAAGGCGACGAACGCGACGATCTCGCCAGCGACATCCGTTCCACTGTTCGCCGCGAGGATTGCCGGAACGAAACGCGCCGCGACGACACCGAAGAAGATCGCGGAGCCGAGTTCGACGAGCGGATACCGCACTGAGATGCGGCTGCCGCAGTCACGGCACTTGCCGCGAAGCACGATCCAGGAGACGACCGGGATGTTGTCGTACCCACGCACCACGTGCCCGCACGAACCACAGGCGCTCGCCGGGCGCACGATGGACCGCCCGGCCGGAACGCGGTAGATCACCACGTTGAGGAACGAGCCGATCAGTGCCCCGAAAATGCCCGTC
>Ga0247764_1000231_pt1 | contig 20241 bp, 19 predicted proteins | sample UWRJL051202B4_FD_179932 | JGI IMG/M metagenome (GOLD analysis project Ga0247764, IMG submission 179932) | Plant litter microbial communities from Arlington Agricultural Research Station in Wisconsin, United States - UWRJ-L051-202B-4 | ecosystem: Environmental > Terrestrial > Plant litter >...
GTGGCCGACATCGAACGCACCATCGGCCTCGACGTCGAGGTGGCGGTGCGCGGGTGGGCGGCCGGGGACGCCGGGCTCGCCCGCGGGCACCTGGACGCGCTGGCCGACACCGCCGCGCGCTACGGCACCGAGACCGACGGGGGGACACTCTCCGGTTTCCTCGCCTTCCTCGCCGCGGCCGAGGAGGAGGAGCGCGGCCTCGAACCGGGCCAGGTCGACGTGGTCGAGGGCGCGGTCCAGATCCTCACCGCGCACGCGGCCAAGGGCCTGGAATGGGACGTCGTGTCGGTGGCGGGGCTCGCCAAGGGGGTCTGGCCCGGTCTGTCGAGGAACTCCGACCACTACCTGATGGGCGTCGGCGTGCTGCCGTTCCCGGTGCGCGGCGACTCCGACGGGCTGCCGCGGCTCGACCTGTCCGAGGCGGTCGACCAGAAGGGCGTGCTCACCGCGGTCTCGACGTTCGGCACGGCCTGGCGCGAGCACGACGAGCGCGAGGAGCGCCGGCTGGCCTACGTCGCCGTGACCCGCCCCCGCCGCCTGCTGCTCGCCTCCGGCTACTGGTGGGGCGACGGCGTGAAGCGCCCGCGCGGCCCGTCGGTCTTCCTCGACGAGATCCGGGCGACCTGCGACACGGGGGCCGGCGTGGTCGACGTCTGGACACCCCAGCCGGCACCGGACGCGACCAACCCGGCCGCCGAGATGGTCGCCTCGGCCCAGTGGCCGTTCGACCCGCTGGGCCTGCGCCGTCCGGCGATGGCGACCGCCGCCGACCTGATCCGTCGCATGATCGCCGCCCCCGACCCGGAGGCCGCCGAGGCGTTCGCCGATCTGGCCGCCGCCGACCCGGAGATCGCGGAGCGCGCGGGCCTGGCCGCCGACCTGGTCGGGATCCCCGAGACGACCGATTCCGACGCCGATGATCCCGACACCCGGCGCTGGCGTCGGGAGGCCGATCTGCTCCTGGCCGAGCGGGACGAACGCGCTCGCCACGACGGCCCGACCGAGGTGGCGCTGCCGGCCCACCTCTCGGTCTCGCAGCTGGTCGTGCTGCGCCGCGATCCGCAGGCGTTGGCCCGGTCGCTGCGCCGGCCGTTGCCCCAACGTCCCCTGCCGCACGCGCGCCGGGGCACAGCTTTCCACGCCTGGCTCGAGCAGCGGTTCGGCGCCGTGCGGCTGATCGACATCGACGAGCTGCCGGGCGCGGCCGACGACGACGCGGCCGACGACGAGGAGCTGACAGCGCTGCAGGACGCGTTCCTGGCGGGCGAGTGGGCCGAGCGCACCCCGGTCGAGGTGGAGGTCCCGTTCGCCACCACGATCGCCGGAGTGGTGGTGCGCGGGCGGATGGACGCGGTCTACGCCGACACGGCCAACCGGTTCGAAGTGATCGACTGGAAGACCGGGCGGCGGCCCGAGGGCGCGGAGGCCGACGCGGCGGCGGTGCAGCTCGCGGCGTACCGGCTCGCCTGGGCGTCGCTGGCCGGGGTGCCGATCAACCGGGTCCGGGCCGGCTTCCATTACGTCCGCGAGCAGGTCACCGTCCGCCCGGTCGACCTGCTGGACGCCGCGCACCTCGCCGATCTGGTCGAACGCCTGCCCGAGGTAGCTCGCCCGAACGGGTGAATCAGGAGACGCCGGCCGCCGCGAGCAGGTGCAGCAGGGCCGCGGCGTAGGCGGCCTCGACCGTGCCGCCCGCGAAGACCCGCTGCTCGCCGAGCAGATCGATGAGCACCTCGTATCCGTCCGGGCCGCGGCGCAGCGTGCGGAACGTGCCGCCGAGCAGCTCGCGGAGCTGATCCTCGCGCGGCAGCCAGACCGTTTCGTCCAGTTCCACGTCGTCGAGCGCCCACTCGGTGGTGCCGTTGAAGCCGATCACCCGGCCCTCAGGCAACGAGTGCACTTCGACCGTCATGTTGCTCAGCACGAAGATTTCGTCGTCGAGGTCGCGGTCGGGGATGGCGAAACGATCCCCGAGCGCGGGCTTCCAGGACAGTCCGGCCTGCCTGAGCTGCTGTGCCAGTTGTGTGCCGATCACCGTCAGACTCCCTTCGTCATGTTACGCTGTCCCCGTTGTCAGTTTGGTTCCCAAGTACTTAGGAGCGCCTGTGGGGAAAGTTGCCCCAGGCGCTCTTTGTCGTAACCCGGGTTTGTCCGGTACGGGCGATCAGTACGGCGACACGAGACTCACGAAGTGTGGGTCTTACTACCTCGTTCCCGTCCGAGTGGGCGAGAACGATCGACCGTCGAGGAGACGAGCATGGTTACCGGCGTTGTGAAGTGGTTCAACGCGGACAAGGGCTTCGGGTTTATCACCCCGGACGACGGCGGCGCCGACGTCTTCGCCCACTTCTCCGCTATCCAGTCTTCCGGCTACCGCAGCCTGGACGAGAACCAGCGTGTCGAGTTCGAGGTGACCACGGGCGCGAAGGGCCCGCAGGCCGCGAACATCCGCCCGCTCTGATCATCGTGATCAGCTAGTACGGCAAACAGAAGCGCCGCGCCTCTCTCCGGGGTGCGGCGCTTCGCATTGTCTTCGCCGTGTCAGGTTTCCACGATCAGACTGCCGCGGTCTCCGGGCGTGGGGCCGAGCCGCCCAGGTGGGCCGGTAGCCACCAGCGGTCGTCGGGGCCGGAGGGCTTGTCGGGATAGGCCCGCTGGGCCGCGTCGAGCAGGCCGGTGAGCCGTTCCTTGAGGATCGCGGTGAGCGCGTCGGGTGAGGTGCCTTTGGGCATCTCGATCGCCTGACCGATCTTGATCAGCACCGGCACGTGCCGCTTGGTCAGATCTTTCTTGTGCCCCTTGGTCCAGAGCCGGTGGGGACCCCAGACCGCCATCGGGATCAGCGGCACCTTGGCCGTGCGGGCCAGGCGCACAGCGCCCGATTTGAGTTCTTTCACGGTGAACGACTCGCTGATCGTCGCCTCGGGGAAAACGCCGACGATCTCGCCCTGCTTCAGCGCCTCGGTGGCCTTGCGGAACGAGGCGGCGCCGGCGTCACGGTCGACCGGGATGTGCCGCATGCCCCGCATCAGCGGCCCGCTGATCCGGTGGTCGAAGACGGATTTCTTGGCCATGAAACGCACCAGACGCTTGGCCGGCAGCGCACCCAGACCGCAGAAGATGAAGTCGAGATAGCTCGAGTGATTGCTCGCGAGCACCGCGCCGCCCGACGCCGGGATGTGCTCGGCGCCGTCTACCTGAATGTTGAGGTCGAGCGCCCGGAACATCGTCTTGCACAAGGCGACGACCGGCGGATACACGAGTTCCATGACAAGACGGTAGCGGACGACGCTGAACTTCTCCTGGACAGGTGCAACGCTCGGGCCCGATTACGCGTCTATCTATTCATCGCCCTTGTTTCTCGGACGCACCTTGGAGGTACCGGCATGCGCGGACCATCCGCTCGCCGGGAGTTCGGATTCGTGCTCGTGCTCGCTGTCACCGGCATCGCCCTGGTGGTCCTGGTGGCCTTCGCCCCGTGGTACCCGATCGTCGACGCGCCCGCCGACGTCGGCCCGTCGCTGTGGCAGCAGATGACCATCCGGCTCAGCACCGGAGGGAGCGTCGCACCGATGCCGTGACGCGGGCACCGCCCTCGTGGTGTTCACTGGGACTCATGTCCGAGCAGACCCCGGCGAGCCCGGCCTGGCGGCAGCCAGGCAACCGGTTCGGCTCGGGCCTGGTCACGACTGCTCCGGGCGGACCGCCGGGGAAGCCGCCACCCCCGCTCGAGCCGGAACCGCCGCAGCCGGGTGGCCCCGATCGGCGTCGGCGGCAGATTCTGATCTTCGGTGGCATCGCCGGTGCGATCCTGGCGATCGGCCTGACCGTCGTGCTGATGTTGGTCTTCTCCGCGGAGCGCAACCCGTTCCGCGACCGGGTGTCGGCGCCGACCGACGTGCGTCCGCCGCTCGCTCAAGCTTGTCCCGCGCCGACCGGTTCGCCGAGCGCCGTGCCGACCCGGAAGCCCAGCGCGCTGCCGCCGGAGACCGGCGCGCGCACCACCGACGAGGAAGCCGGAATCTCGTACAAGGCCTATGGGGCGCCCTGGGAGCCGTGGACGGATTTCTGGCGGGCCGGGACGCTGGAGGTTCCCTACAAGGTGGGGCAGCACTTTGTCACCGAGACGTACAGCGGTGGCGGCTACCACGCCTCGATCCTGTCGGCCGCGGTGCCGGCGGCGGACAACGACGCGGTGACGCTCAACCTCGAATGCGTGGGCCGGCAGGTGGCCGCGGACGTGCGCGCCGAGTATTACCCGCAACCGAACACGATGGATCCGATCCGCGACGAGCTGACGACCCTCGGCGGGCGGCCGGCCTGGGTTAGCCAGTTCCGGCTGCACTTCTCGGCGCCGGGCCTGACCGCCACCGAGGAGCTCTCCGCGGTGGCGGTCATCGACGTCGGCCGGACGACCGCGGCCGTTCTCTACGTCTCGATCCCGGGCACCCACAAACAGTGGGACTACGCGGTCGACGAGGTTCTCGCGTCGGTGCGTCCGCTCTAGTTGCCGACCAGACCCCAGCGCTTGCGCAGGGAGTTGTCGGCGGTGTTGAAGAGGACGTCGATCAGGATGCCGATCACCAGCACGACGATGATGTAGGAGATCACCAGGCTGGCGTCGCTGAGGTCGCGGGCCTGCTGCATACGTACGCCGATGGAGAGGGCACCCGGCACGATGACCAGCAGCTCGCCGGCCATCAGGCTGCGCCACGAGAAGGCCCAGCCCTGCTTGAGGCCCGAGATGAACGAGGGCAGCGACGCGGGCAGGATCAGGTGCCGGTATTTCGCGAAGCCGCGCATGCCCAGCACCTGACCGACCCGCAGCCAGGTGCGCGGCACGTAGTCGATGCCGCTGATCAACCCGTTCGCCACCGACGGTGCGGCGCCGAGCACGACCACGAACAGAATGGCGCTCTCGCTGAGCTGGAAGAGCAGGATGGCCAGCGGGAACCACATGATCGAGGGCATCGTCTGCAGGCCGGTGATCAGCGAGCCGATGGCCGCCCGCAACGGGGCGAACTGGGAGACCAGCGCGCCGATGAGGGTGCCGATCACCACCGCCAGCAGGAAGCCGGTGAACGCGCGGGTCATCGTCACCCGGACGCCGTCCCAGAAGTCCCCGGTGGTGATCACGTTGCCCAGGTCGGTGAAGACGGTGGCCGGGGACGGCAGTACGTAGCTCGGCTTCCACTCCGACCAGACCGTGATCTGCCAGATGAGCAGCACGATCGCGATCGCCAGCACCTTGGGCCAGGTGCTGTGCCAGATGCGCTTGCCGAGCCGGCCCTTGTCACGCTTGGGTGCGAGCTCGAGCGCGTCGAGGCCGGCCACCTCGGCGGACTCTCCGTCCCGTTGCTCGCGTTGGGCCGGGCCCTCGACGGTCGGCGGCAGATCAGTGGGCATGGCGGGCGACCTCCGCGCGGAGCCGGTCGGTGATCTCGGCGGCCTGGCCGGCCACCTCGGGGGAGTCGATGCGCCGCGGTCGCTCGTGGGTGATCGCGTAGTCCTCGATCACCCGGCCGGGCCGGCTGCTGAGCAGGATCACCCGGTCGCCCAGCCGCACCGCCTCGCGCACGTTGTGCGTCACGAACAGGACGGTGAGGTGTTGCTCCCGCCAGATCCGTTCGAGTTCGTCGTGCAGGATGTCGCGGGTCATCGCGTCGAGCGCGCCGAACGGCTCGTCCATCAGCAGGATGTCGGCGTTCTGGGCGAGCGAGCGGGCCAGGGCGACGCGCTGGCGCATGCCACCGGAGAGCTCGTGCGGCCGCTTGTCGCCGAAGTCGCCCAGCCGGACGACGTCGAGCAGTTCCTCGGCGCGCTTGCGGCGCTCGGGCCGGGACACGCCCTGCAGCCGTAGCGGCAGTTCGACGTTGCCCCGGACCGAGAGCCACGGGAAGAGCGCGGCCTCCTGGAACATCAGCGACACCTTGCGAGCGCCGATGTCGAGCGTGCCACCGGTGATCGCGTCGAGACCGGCGACCAGCGAGAGCAGGGTGCTCTTGCCGCAGCCGGACGCGCCGAGCAGGCAGACGAACTCGCCCTGCCGCACGTTCAGCGAGACGCGATCCAGGGCGAGCAGAGCATTACCGCCCGCCCCGTACGTCTTGGAGACGTTCTCGAGGCGCACCACGGGATCGGTGCGTACGTCCCTGGTTTCCAGGAGGCTCATTCTTCTTCAGGCCTTTCAGGCGGCGGCGTCGCTGACCTCAGGCTTGCCCGCGGCCTTCAGCAGCTCGTTGAGGGGGCCGAGGTCGTAGATGCCCTTGAGGTCGACGGGCTTGAGCAGCCCGACCTCCTCGGCGTGCTTCGCGCTGGTGAAGAGCGACGACGCGACCGGGTCGGCGGTGTAGGTGAGGTTCTTGAACGACGCGGCGAGCACGTCGTCCTTCAGTGGCTTGCCGCTGAGGGCCTCGATCTGGGCGTTCGCCGCCTTCTGCGCGTCGGCGTTGTTCTTCTCGATGTAGTCGAGCGCCTCGAGGTGGCCCTGCAGCAGCTTCTTGACCGAGCCCGGGTACTTCTTGAGGAACTCCTGCGTCACGATCAGGTGGGTCGTCACGAAGAGTCCCTGGGGCCACAGCGTCTTCTCGTCGACCAGGACCTTGCCCTTGGACTCGAGGAGCAGCCGGCTGTAGTTGGGCTCGGGCACCCAGGCGCCGTCGATCGCGCCCTGGGCGAAGGCCTGCAGCGCGGTCGCGTTGTCCTGCGGGAGCACCGACACGTCGCCGCCCCCCTGCTGGTCGGCGTTGAGGCCGTTCTCCTTGAGCCAGGCCCGCAGGGCGACGTCCTGGGTGTTGCCGAGCTGCGGGGTGGCGATCTTCTTGCCCTTGAGGTCGGCCGGGGAGTTGATGCCCTCCCGGACCACCAGGCCGGCACCGCCCGAGGTGCTGCCCGCGATGATCTTCAGGCCGCTGCCCTTGGACTGCGCCCAGCCGTTGATGGCCGGGTTCGGACCGATGTACGTGGCGTCGATCGCCCCCGAGAAGAGCGCCTCGATCGCCGCCGGGCCCGCGTTGAACGTCTTGGTCTCGAGCTTGGTGCTGCCCAGCGCGGTCTGGAAGTAGTTCTTGTTGACGCCGATCAGCGCGGGCGCGTGGGTGATGTTGGGGAAGTAGCCGAGGCGCAGGCTCGGGGCCTCGGCCGTGCCCCCGCCGGACGCCGAGGCGTCCGTCTTGTCGTCGTCGCCGCAGGCGGCCAGCAGTGCGGCGGAGAGCAGGGCGGTGGTGGCGACGGCGAGCGCACGGATGGTGCGGGAGCTCATGCTCAACTCCTAGCTTTCAAGGTGGCGGGAGAAAGAGGTTTTTCTATGTGACGGTGGGAACAGGCATTTCTACGTGGCGGTGGGCACAGCGGAGAGTTCGGCCAGGGTCTTGTGGTCGACGACGCCCTCGATGGCTTCCTCGACGGCGACCCACACGTCGCGCAGGCCGGTGGCGGCGCCGTGGTAGATCGCGTTGGTGGTGGGTAGTCCGCGCACGGTGGTGAGCGCGCCCCCGACGGCACGGACGACATCGCCGACGGTGATCTGGTCGGCCGGCCGGGCCAGCGCGTAACCGCCGTCGACCCCGCGATGGCTGTGCAGCAGACCGGCCCGGCGCAGGTCGAGCAGGATGCCCTGCAGGAAGCTGAGCGGGATGTCCTGGGCCGCCGCCAGCGAGGCGGCCTTCACCAGGCGGGGCTGTTCCGCCGTCACCGAGAGCATGGCCCGCACGGCGTAGTCGGTGCGCGCCGAGACGTGCACGATGCCCCCCCTGTTCCGCAAACCCGCTTATGCCTATCTGATGGATAGGAATGATGGTCTAGGTGGGGAATGACGTCAAGCCTCCGTCCGGGTATCGACATCGCCGGGTGGCCGCGTGGTGACATGCAGTTGCGACGCGAGCGGAAGAAGGCGCTAATGTCATTTCGTGGCGCGCAGAATCAAGATCCCCGCGACGAAGTACCCGGTGGACCGTTTCACCCTGGCCAACGGATTGCGGGTGGTGCTCACGCCCGACCGCAGCGCCCCGGTCGTCGGGGTGGCAGTCGTCTACGACGTCGGCATCCGCTCCGAGCCCGAGGGACGCACCGGCTTCGCTCACCTCTTCGAGCACCTAATGTTCCAGGGCTCGGAAAACCTTGAGAAGCTGGCGCACTTCCGGCACGTGCAGGGCGCCGGCGGCACCTTCAACGGCTCCACCCACCTCGACTACACCGACTATTTCGAGGTGCTGCCCTCGGGCGCGCTCGAGCGAGCGCTCTTCCTCGAGGCCGACCGCATGCGCGGGCCGCGGCTGACCGAGGAGAATCTGCTCAACCAGATCAACGTGGTCAAGGAAGAGATCCGGGTCAACGTGCTGAACCGGCCCTATGGCGGGTTCCCCTGGCTGCGGCTGCCCCCGGTGATGTTCTCGACCTTCCCCAACGCCCACGACGGCTACGGCTCGTTCGGCGACCTCGACAGCGCCACCGTCGCCGACGCGCAGGCGTTCTTCGACCGCTACTACGCCTGCGGCAACGCGACCCTGTCGGTGGCCGGCGACTTCGACGTGGCGACCGCGACCGCGATGATCCACCGCCACTTCGGCGACGTGCCGGCCCGCCCGGCGCCGCCGCTGCCCGACTTCGACGAGCCCGACCTGACGAGCGAGCGGCGCGACGTCTACACCGACCGGCTCGCTCCGCTGCCCGGGGTGGCCAGCGCCTGGCGGGTGCCGGACCCGATCAACGACTTCGACGACTACCTGCCGTTCGTGGTGCTCGCCGAGGTGCTCACCGACGGCGACGCGTCCCGCCTGGTCGAGCGCCTGGTGCAGCGCGACCGGATCGTGACGAGCATCGGCGGCTACATCGGCTTCATGGGTGACGAGTTCCAGGTGCGCAACCCGACCGCGCTGCTGGTGCAGGCGCACATGCCGCCCGGTGGCGACGCGGAAAAGGTGCTGCGCACCGTCGACGAGGAACTCGACCGCCTGTCGACCGACGGGCTGGCTCCCGGCGAGCTCGATCGGGTCCAGGCACGCATCGCCACCCACCTGCTGCGGGACACTGACCCGGTGCTCGGCCGGGCGTTGCCGATGGCGGTGCTCGAGCTGCAACGCGGCCGGCCCGAGATGCTCAACGAACTGCCGAAGCTGGTCGGCGAGGTCACCGAGGCGCAGATCGTCGCCGCGGCTGCCACCCTGCGCCCCTCGCGGCGCGCAACTGTCGAGGTCCTTCCGGGAGCTGCCGCATGAGCAAGACCCTGCCCGATCTGATCCCGGACGCGAAGCTCAAGCTGCCCAAGGAAGCCGAGCGTACGTTGGCCGGCGGTCTCACCGTGATCGCCATCCGGCGTACGTCCGTGCCCCTGGTCGAGTTGCGGCTGCGGGTGCCGTTCGGCAAGGCTCCGCTGCCCCGGGCCACGCTGCTCTCGCAGGCCCTGTTCAGCGGCACCGGTGCGCTCTCCAGCGTCGAGATCGCGGCCGAGCTGCAGGCGGTCGGCGGCGGCCTCTCCGCCGGGCTCGACCCCGACCGGCTGGTGGTGAGCGGCAACTCGCTCGCCTCGGGCCTGGACCGCATGCTCGAGATCCTGGCCGACGTGCTCACCGACGCGACCTACCCGAACGACGAGGTGGCGACCGAGCGCGACCGCCTGGTCGACCACATCCAGGTCGCGCTGACCCAGCCCTCCCACCTGGCCCGAGCCGCCCTGCTCAAGCGGATGTTCGGCAAGCACCCGTACGCGGTGCAGACTCCCGAGCCCGAGCAGGTGCGCGGCGTCCGCCCGGCCCAACTGCGCACACTGCACGCCGAGCGGGTCCGCCCCGAGGGTGCGGTGCTGGTGCTGGTCGGCGATATCAACCCGGAGAAGGCGATCGACGCCGCCGAGAAGGCGCTCGGCAGCTGGACCGGCCCCGCCAAGATCGTCGAGGTGCCGCCCACCCCGCCGTTGGAGCCCGGCCCGCTGCTGCTGGTCGATCGCCCTGGCGCGGTCCAGTCGTCGCTGCGGATGGCCCTGCCCGCCCTGGAGCGCACCGACCCCGATTACGCCGCTCTCCAGCTCGCCAACCTGGTCTTCGGCGGCTATTTCTCGTCCCGCTGGGTCGAGAACATGCGTGAGGACAAGGGCTACACCTACGGCCCGCACACCGGCATCGAGCACTTCCACGCCGGCTCGGCGCTGGTGGTCTCGGCCGAGGTGGCCACCGAGGTGACCGGCCCGTCCCTGCTCGAGACCCGCTACGAGCTGGGCCGCATCGCCAGCCTCCCGCCCGGCGAGGAGGAACTCGAACAGGCCCGCCGGTACGCGCTCGGCACCCTGCGCCTCGGCATGTCCACCCAGGCCGGTCTGGCCGGTCTGGCCAGCATGTACGCGAGCTTCGGCCTGCGCCTCGACTACCTGCGGCAATACTCGGCCTCGCTGGCCACCGCGTCCCGTGAGCAGGTGGCCGAGGTGGCCACGCGCTTCCTCGCGCCGACCAAGGCGGTCACGGTCGTGCTCGGTGACGCCGACCGGGTCGAGTCGTCGCTCGCCGCGCTGACGACGGTGGAACGAAGCGCCGAGTGAGTGCCCCGGAACAACCTGATGTGCGGGAGCAGCCCGGCGGCCCGGCCGACGCGCCACCCCTGGCCCGCAGCACGCTCGACCGGGCCGCCGAGCACCGTACCGACGACGAGTGGCTGGCCGCGGCCTGGAGCCGCGGCCTGGTTCTGCCGGTCGACCTGAGCAAGGGCGGCCGGGCGCCGGTCACCGACGGCCCGGCCGGGCTCGCCCTGGTGCTGCTGCCCTCCGCCGAGGCATCCGCCGAGGTCGAGCACTGGTTCCTCGGCGTCGACGTCGACGGCACCCCGCTGTGGACGATCGACGCGCCGCTGTCCGATGTCGACGGCGTCCGTGCGGCCACCCTGCGCGACATCGGTCACTTGCTCGACGATCGGGACGCGGGCGTCTTCACGACGGCCGTGGCGCTGGGCAACTGGCACCGCAGCCACCTGTTCTCGCCGCGCACCGGGCTCCCCACCACGGTTGTGGAGGCGGGCTGGGCACGCCGGGACACCGAGGGCAACCTGATGTGGCCGCGCACCGACCCGGCGATGATCGTGCTGGTGCACGACGGGGTCGAGGGGCCCGAGGGCCGCTGCCTGCTCGGGCACAACGCGGCCTGGGGCCGGGCGGCCGACGGCGGGCTGCGCTTCTCGTGCCTGGCGGGCTACGTCGAGCCCGGTGAGTCGGCCGAGGCCAGCGTCGCCCGCGAGGTCGGCGAAGAGGTGGGCCTCGACCTCAGCTCGCTGCACTACGCCGGCAGCCAGTCGTGGCCGTTCCCGGGTTCGCTGATGCTCGGCTTTCACGCCACCGCCGACCCGGCGCAGGAGATCCGCCTCGACCCGGCGGAGATCGACGAGGCGCACTGGTTCACCCGCGACGACGTCGCCAAGATGATCGCGGGCGACTATCACCAGCCCGAGAGCGGCATCTCGATGGGTCTGCCGATGCCCTCTTCGATAGCTTTCTATCTGATTGAGCGTTGGTTGGGCGGTTTCGCCCGCTAACAGAATCAAGTCCGTCTAAGCAGAGAAGTTTTCTTCTTTTCCGGTAACCAAAAGGGCAGCCAGCCGCGTCTCGGTAGACAAAGACCGAGAGGTGGAATCGATGACGCAGGTGGAAGCGCCCGCATGGGCCCCGATGACCGCGGATGAGCGCGCCCAGTTCGACCGGGACGGGTTCCTCGTGGTGCCCGGGGTGCTGTCCGAGAGTGAGATCGAGATCGCGCGTGCCGCGGTCCTCGGCGCGTATGAGCGCGCCGGGAAGCCTGGTGGACACGGGCTCGGCTCGACGGGTGCCCTGCACCAGCTCTCCGCGGTGACCTCCCTTCCCGAGCTGGCGTTCCTGCTCGACCACCCGGTGGCGTTCCGCTACATCTGGTCGCTGCTCGGGTGGAATGTGCACGTCTACCACTCCCACATCGACGTGCATCCGCAGATCCACGAGAAGCAGAAGGACTGGTGGCACTGGCACCAGGACGGCGGACGGCAGAACCGGGAGATCGAGACCGATCCCCGCGCGATGCTGTCGGTCAAGCTGGCCTACTGGCTCTCCGACGTGAGCGAGACCGGCCGGGGCAACTTCACCGTGCTGCCGGGCAGCCACAAGACCAACTGGCTGCCCGGTCCGCCGAGCCGCGGCGTCCCGTGGCCGCAGCCCGAGGGTGCACTGCAGATCACCGCGAACCCGGGTGACCTGGTCGTCTTCGACCGTCGCCTCTGGCACGCGCGCTCCGACAACTACTCCGACATCACCCGCGTCGGCGCGTTCTTCGGTTACACCTATCGGTGGATCGCCGGTCGTGACGAGGTCGCCGACCTGCCGAACCGTCCCGAGTGGGCGGGCTTCAACGACGTGCAGCGCCAGCTGCTCGGCGGTGCGGGTGACGGCACCGGTGACCACGCCTGGGGCCACTACCCCGAGACGACGCCGCTCTACGGCGCGCTCAAGGAGCGGGGTCTGCTCGACTCGAGCATCCCGGCTCTCATCCCGTAACTCCATACGTCCGGATACCATCCGGATGTGGGGTAAAGCGGGACAATAGACAAGACCGCGACCGCGGCGGGTCGACTTCTCCTCGAGGCTCTCGGGGCGGAGGCCCGGCGCGGTCGCTGTCGTGTCTGGCCGGCTCGCCACGCGCCGGGTCCGGGAGATCGCTTTCGGACCGGCCGCTCGCCGCCGCTTCGGGCCGGACAGCCCGCTGGCCGAGCCCCGCGGCCTGGGCGACCAGGCCGCGGGGCTCGCCGTCGAAGGGGGAGTCAGCCGGCGGCCAGAGCCGACAAATGCTCCTTGACCTGCACGATCGAGGGGTTCGTCAGCGCCGAGCCGTCATCAAACTTGAGAGTGGGGACGGTTTGGTTACCGCCGTTGACGCCCATCACGTAGTCGGCAGCGGCCGGGTCCTGCTCGATGTCCACCACCTCGTAGGCGATGCCCTCCCGATCGAGCTGCGACTTGAGACGGTGGCAATAGCCGCACCAGGACGTCGAGTACATGGTCAACATCGGTCGGGGACTCCTTCGGCTGGGTCACATGGCACTGCGCCTTTCGGCACAACGTCCGGCCCGGGTGCCATGATTCCCTATCGTGCGGACTGATGCGGTGCTGGCCGGGCTCGACCCCGAACAGCGGACGGCGGTGACCGCCCCCGCCGGCCCGGTCTGCATCCTGGCCGGCGCCGGCACCGGCAAGACCCGGGCGATCACCCACCGGATCGCCTACCGGACGCTGACCGGCGAGGTGAGTCCCCGGCACATCCTCGCGGTGACCTTCACGGCGCGGGCGGCCGCCGAGATGCGGTCACGGCTCACCGAGCTCGGCGCCACGGGTGTGCAGGCCCGCACGTTCCATGCGGCGGCGCTGCGCCAGGTGCGCTACTTCGCGCCCCGGCTGCTCGAGGGCCGGGCCATGCCCGAGCTGCTGGAGAGCAAGGCCCGTGTGGTCGGGCTGGCGGCGGCGCGGGCCGGGGTGCGAGCCGACCGCACCGGCGCGCGCGACCTGGCAAGCGAGATCGAGTGGGCGAAGTCGTCGTTGGTCGAGCCGGACGAGTACGCGGTGGCCGCCAAGAAGGCGCTGCGCGAGCCGCCGTTCGAGCCGGCCAAGGTCGCCGAGGTCTTCGCCGCGTACGAAGCGCTCAAGCGCCGCCAGGGCGTGATCGACTTCGAGGACATGCTGCGCGCCGCGGTCTGGGGGATCGAGGAGCATCCGGACGTGGCCGAGCAGATCCGGACGCAGTACCGCCACTTCGTCGTCGACGAGTACCAGGACGTCAACCCGCTGCAGCAGCGCCTGCTCGACGCGTGGCTCGGCGGCCGTGACGACCTGACCGTGGTCGGCGACGCCAGCCAGACGATCTACTCGTTCACCGGCGCCACGTCGGCCTACCTGATCGACTTCCCCCGGCAGCGCCGCGATGCCGTGGTGGTCCGGCTGGTCCGCGACTACCGCTCCACCCCGCAGGTGGTCGGGCTGGCCAACGCGGTGATCCGCCAGGCCCGCGGCAACGAGGCGCGGCTCCGGCTCGAACTGGTCGGCCAGCGGCCGCCCGGCGCCGAGCCCGAGCTCAAGATCTTCCCGGACGAGGCGGGGGAGGCCGGGGCGGTGGCCCGTCGGTGCCGGGACCTGATCGCGTCGGGGACTCCGGCCAGCGAGATCGCGGTGCTGTTCCGGACGAATGCGCAGTCCGAGTCGTATGAAAAGGCACTGGCCGAGGCTGCGGTGCCCTACGTCGTCCGGGGGGCCGAGCGCTTCTTCGAACGGCCCGAGATCCGTACGGCGATGATCGCACTGCGGGCCGCGGTCCGCTCCACGCCCGGCGAGACACCCTTGGTGCGGGCGGTGGTCGAGGCGCTCGCGGCGACCGGCTGGCAGCGTGCGCAGCCGCCGACCGGTGGCGCGGCGCGTGAGCAGTGGGAGGCGCTGGCCGCACTGGTCACGCTGGCCGAGGACTACGCGCGCAGCCCCGCGCTCGAGCCGATCGGGCAGGCCGGTGCGGTGCAGCGCGACGTCACGCTGGGCGCCTTCAACGACGAACTGGGCCGCCGCGCCGAGCAGCAGCACGCGCCGACCGTCGCGGGGGTCACGCTCGCCTCGCTGCACTCGGCCAAGGGCCTCGAGTGGGACGCGGTCTTCCTGGTCGGGCTGGCCGACGGCACGCTTCCGACCACGTACGCCAAGACGCCCGCCCAGCTCGAGGAGGAGCGCCGCCTGCTCTACGTCGGGGTTACCCGGGCGCGGCAGTGGCTCTGGCTTTCGTACGGACAGTCGCGCTCACCGGGCGGCCGGGCGCGGCGGCCGTGCCGGTTCCTGCCGCAGCTCGAACGCAGCGCGCCGACCGAACGCGCGGCCGACCGTTCGGCCGACCGCAGTCGGAAACCCGACCGCCGCCGTACGCAGATCTCCTCGTGCCGGATCTGCGGTGCCACTTTGCTGGCCGGCGCCGACCGCAAACTGGGTCGCTGCCCGACCTGTCCATCCGATCTGGACGAGGACCTCTTCGAGCGTCTGCAGAAGTGGCGCGCGGCCGCCGCCGCGGAGCTCAAAGTTCCTGCTTACGTGGTTTTCACCGACGCCACACTGGTCGCTCTGGCCGAGCGGCGGCCCTCGTCACCAGCGGAGCTGCTCGCGATCGCCGGCATCGGGGCGCGCAAGCTGGGGCAGTACGGTGCGGCCGTTTTCGCTCTGGTGGACGGCGCGAGTCCCGACGAAGCCCTCGCAAAAAACTTTGAAAACTAGTCCGTTAATTCGTTTGCCCTCCCTGCTACGGCAGGCATAACCTCAGTTCACACCTCGCCGAGCAGGGATGTTCGGCGGGTTGGGAACCACAGTGTTGGCGAACCCGCAGTGTTGGCGAGCCACAGCGTTTGAGAACCACAGTGTTTTTGAGAACCACATTGCTGACGACGAGTGCAACGCACATGGAGGAGGTGGCCCCGATGAGCAATCTGATGAGCATGGCGCGTCCGTCGATGCCGCTGCCCCGTGTCTGCGCTCCGTCCGTCTCGCTGCTCGCCCCGGCCCCGATGTGGGCTCCGGCGGCTGTCGAGCGGGCTCCGATCTCGGCCGTGTTCCCGGTCTCCGTGGCTGTGCTGGCCGCAGAGCGGGCTCCGGCTTCGCGAGTGCACCAGGTTTCCGCCCGGGCCGAGCTGGGTCTCCTGGCGCTTCAGCAGATCGAAGGCACCACCGGCACCAACGGCACCACCGCTGGGTTCAAGGACATCAATGTCTCCATCAGCAAGCGCTACACGGATGGTGGCAGCGGCGTCCCGCCTCGAGGAAGGCCGGTCTGATCAACAGACCTCCGGCTCACCTCGAGGCCGCGGAACCCCTAACCGGGATCCGCGGCCTTAATTTTTTGCCGGCTCACCCGCCGGTGCACGACCTGAACGGCGATCCAGAAGATCGATGAGAAGAGAGAGGTGACCGGGCTTTATGAGTCTGGCGCTGGCCCCGCTCGACGTGAGCGTCGAGATCGAGGCAAACCTGCCCTGTCGGAAGTTCGACCCGGACCTGTGGTTCTCGGACTCCCCGGCCCAGCTGGAACTGGCCAAGTCGCTCTGCGGGGACTGCCCGCTGCGCGTCGAGTGCCTCGCCGGCGCGGTCGAGCGGAACGAGCCTTGGGGTGTCTGGGGCGGCGAGATCTTCGAGCGCGGTGCCGTGGTTCCGCGCAAGCGGCCGCGTGGCCGTCCTCGTAAGGCTGACGTGGCGCGCGACGCCGAGCTGGCCCACGAGGTCGAGGAGCGGCTTGCCGCGAACGGACTCGACTCCCGCAACGCCGTGCGACTGGCGGCCTGAGATGACCACCCTCCCCCACCCCGACAACCGGAAGCAGACAACTGCTATGTACCCGAACGGAGCTACTAAGGTGAGACTTCTCCAAGAAGCGTTGAGCCGGGCTCGAATGCGTCGGCCTCAGAGTGACTACACACCTGAGGCACACCGTCCCGCTCGCCAGGTTGCCATGGAGGCGCGTCACAACGCCTCGCGCGAACTCGGCGGTCGGCGATTCTGATCCCCGCAGCTGAATGAGAACCGATAGCCGAGAGGCCCGCCCGCTTGCCGCGGACGGGCCTTTCGGCAGTATTGCCCGGGGTCAGCCTTGTGCCGGCAGCCACTCGTCGGGCCCGCCCTTGCTTGCGCGGCGTCAGTTCCTACCGGCGGCGTTGTTCAGGCTTGTGCGGACAGGAAGACTTTCGCCGCGGCGCTCAGGTAGGCGGGGTCGTCGACGTGGCACATCTCGCGGGCCGAGTGCATGGAGAGCAGCGGGACACCCACGTCGAGTGTCGGAATGCCGATCCGGGCCGCGGTGATCGGGCCGATGGTCGATCCGCACGGCACCGAGTTGTTCGAGACGAACTCCTGGTAGGGCACCTTCGCGGCCGCGCACGTGCGGCTCCAGAGCGCCGCGCCGAGCCCGTCGGTCGTGTAACGCTGGTTCGCGTTGATCTTCAGGAGCGGGCCGCCGCCGGCCACCGGGTGGTTGACCGGGTCGTGCCGGTCGGGCCGGTTCGGGTGCACGGCGTGCCCGGCGTCGGACGAGAGGCACCACGAGCCGGCGATGGCGCGGGCCAGGTCGGAGCGGTCGCCGCCCAGCCCGGCCGAGACGCGCTCGAGCACGTCGGACAGGAATGGGCCGGCCGCGCCCGAGCGGGTCTCCGAGCCGACCTCCTCGTGGTCGAAGGCGGCGAGGACCGCGATGGCGTCGGTGACTTCGGCCGCCAACAGGGCGGTCACCCCGGCGTGCACCGAGGAGAGGTTGTCGAGCCGGGCCGAGGCGAAGAGCCGTTCGTCGGCGCCGAAGCGGGCCGGGACGGCGGAGTCGACGGTGATGATGTCGTATCCGGCGACGTCGGTGCTGCGGAAGCCGGCCAGGTCGGCCAGGTGTGCGACGAGGTCGGCCTTCCCGGGATCGCCCGCGCCCCAAACCGGCTGTAGTTCGCGCTGCTTGTCGGGGGCGAACGAGTCGTTCACCGAGCGGTCGAGGTGGATGGCCAGGTGCGGGATGCGCGCGAACGGGCCGGTCCGCACCAGGCGGGCAGTGCCGTCACGCTGCACGACCCGGCCGGCGAACTCCAGCTCGCGGTCGAACCAGGAGGGCACGACCGGGCCGCCATACACCTCGACGCCAGCCTGCCACCAGCCGAAGCTCACGGTTGACGGCTTGGGCTTGAGCTTGAAGCCGGGCGAGTCGGTGTGGGCGCCCAGGACGCGGAACGGGGTGCGCGAGCCGGCCGTCGCGGGCAGCGCCACCGCGATGACCGAGCCGTCGCGCACGACCACCAGACGTGCGCCCGGGCGTACGGCGTCGGACCAGTCGGCCGTCTCATCGAGCAGCGCGTAGCCCGCGTCGCCCAGCCGGCGAGCGACCTCGGCGGACGCGTGATAGGAACTCGGGGACGCCGAAACGAAGGCGGCCAGATCGTCGATGTGGGCAAGCGCATCCATGTGGTTCATCAGAACATGGCCGGTCACCATTGGTCACTCGACCGGCGCGAAGCCGGGCAGCCACTCCTCGAGGATCGATCGATAGGGCGCCTCGGCTTCGAGCTGGCAGAGCACGCCGATCGAGCCCAGCGTCACCCGGTGGATCAGCAGGTAGGACGGGGGCAGGTTGAGCTTGCGGCCGAGCTGGTAGGCGGGGGAGCGCGGACTGCTCAGCCGGGCCGCCTCGCCGCGCAGCCAGGCCCGGGTGAAGCGGAACTCGTCGACCGCGACCGGCTCGATCATCGGGCGCAGGAAGTCGAGCACGGCCTGGGCGTCGATCTCGTCGTCGGGCTTGATGAAGCCCTCGTCGCGCAGCCCGTCGGCGACGCCTGGGGCGTCGCCGTCGAGGGCCAGGCGCACCAGCCGGCCGATCGGCTCCGGGTGCCCGCCGGGCAGCCGGGCGACCGCGCCGAAGTCGATCACGCCGAGGCGGCCGTCGGGCAGCATCCGGAAGTTGCCCGGGTGCGGGTCGGCGTGGAGCAGCCCGGCGCGTGCGGGCGCTGAGAAGTGCAGGGTCGCCATCAGGCGGCCGGCCTCGTTCCGCTCCGCGGCAGTGCCGTCAGAGATGATCTTAGAAAGGGGTGTGCCCTCGATCCATTCGGTGACGAGGACCCGCGGCGCCGACGCGAGCACCCGGGGCACGAAGATCTCAGGATCTTTCGCGTACGCCTCGGCGAAGGTCTTCTGGGCCTCGGCCTCCATCGCGTAGTCGAGTTCCTCGGTGATCCGCTCGCGGAGCTCGGCCAGCAGCGGCTTGATGTCCATGCCGGGCTGGACCAGCTTGAACATGGTGGCCAGCCGGGAAAGCTGCTTGAGGTCGGCGATCAGCGCGTCGCCGGCACCCGGATATTGCACCTTGACCGCGACGGCGAGCGTCTTGGGCCGGGCGTTCTTGCGGGCCGGGGGCAACTTCCAGACCGCGCGATGCACCTGGCCGATGCTGGCCGCGGCAGCCGGGCTGTCGTCGAACTCGGCGAAGAGGTCACGCCAGCCAGGACCGAGCTGCTCGGTGAGCACCTTGTGCAGGCTCGCCACCGGCATCGGGGGCGCGGCCTCCTGCAGCTTGGTCAGGGCCTGACGGTAGGGGCCGGCCATCTCCTCGGGCATCGCGGCCTCGAAGACCGACAGCGCCTGCCCGAATTTCATGGCGCCGCCCTTGAGCTGGCCCAGGACGCTGAAGAGCTGCTCGGCGGTGCGCTGCTGGATGTCGGCCGAGATCACGTCGGTGGCGATCCCGACGGCGCGCTTGCCGAAGCCCAGCGCCGTACGTCCCGCGAAGCCCAGCGGAAGCGCGGCCAGCTTGGCGGTGCGGGCCGCCGCACGCCGGGGAATGTCGCTCACCAGATCATTGTGACCGACGTGCCGGCAGCCAACAGTCCGCATCGATGTCTTTTGTCCATAGTCAGCCGGAAAAGTCCGTCCCGGATTCGTCGTCATCAGCGTCTCCGCACCCCCGTGGGCACAGTTGCGACCAGATTCGTGGTCATCAGCGTTTTCGGAGTGCTCGGCGGGCGCAGTCGCAGGCGGGATGTGCTGGCCAGGTGCGGCGGCGGAGGCGGCCCGGGGAGGTCACCTCGGTCGACGCGCCCAGCGTTTCCGGGGCGCCGCCGTCGAGGAAGGTGAGCGCCTCTTCGACGGCGTAGGCAGTGGCGGCGAGCAGGGTCGCCACCGTGCAGGGCTCGGGGCCGGTGCGTGGGGGCGGGCCGGGCCACGCGGCGTCACGATCACGTCGATGCCGGTCGAGGCAGGCGAGGCACGGAGCGCCGGCGGGCGGCACCAGGGGGCCGATCACCGCGGCGCCCTCGCGGATCGTGACGGCCAGGTGGGGCTGGCCGCGCTGAGCGTGGGCCGCGGCCAGCAGGATGACCGGCGTGTCGGGGTCGAGCTGAATGGCGAGGGTGGCGGCGCCGCGCACGCCACTGGTCTCCAGGCCCGGCACCGCGCGCTCGAGAGCTGCGGCGACCGCGTCGTTGCGGGACGTGCCGACGTCGGAGCCGCGCAACGGGCCGGCCGCCAGCTCGCCCGGCTGGACCTTGCCGGGCAGGTCGAGATGCACGTGGCCGACGCCCGCCTCGGCCAGGGCCACCGCGATCGGGGCGCCCAGCCTGCCCTTTCCGGTGATCAGCACTCGGGCGGCGTGGCGTCGGCGCAGGCGGGTGGCGGGGGTGCGGGAGGCGTCGCCGCGCAGCGCGAGCACGGCGGCCTCGCCGGTGAGCCGGTGCGCGGACGGGATGGCGGGGAGCAGCGAGGAGGCC
>Ga0247764_1000232_pt1 | contig 20162 bp, 16 predicted proteins | sample UWRJL051202B4_FD_179932 | JGI IMG/M metagenome (GOLD analysis project Ga0247764, IMG submission 179932) | Plant litter microbial communities from Arlington Agricultural Research Station in Wisconsin, United States - UWRJ-L051-202B-4 | ecosystem: Environmental > Terrestrial > Plant litter >...
GCCACGCAGCCGAACCAGCACGGGCGACTCGATCGGCGCGACCACGAACTCGTTCGGGATCAAGTAGCTGGCGCCGATTCCCAGGGAGAAGCGTTGGAGGAACTCGGCGCGAAGGAACACGCCCGGCTCGTGCAATAAGCCCTCGTCCCCAGCAGCGTGCACGGCGTCGCCGATCGTAAACAGGGCGCGCAGGGCGGAGGATCGTTGCCACGCCGAATGCTCCGTGACGCCTGCGTCCTGCAGCGGAGCCTGGCTCCGGGCGGCTCGAGCTGAATCGGCCCCACGAGACGCCGAGCGCCCCGCGGGCGAAGAGCGCACCCCAACGTCGTCTTCCAGAGCCGCCACCACCTCGGTTTTTGGGGTCTGGCGTTCGTAGCGCCACAGCGCCTCCGTGAGGGAATGCGCGATTTCAGCTAGCGTTTCGCTGCCGACTTCGTCGAGCGCGGCGTCGAGCCTCACGTCGTGCACCAGGTAGCGCGCAGCGCTCGCCGGCGCATCTTCGCGGGCTGAGAGGTAGAGCCGCGCGCCGCGCCCTTGAACGCGGAGGCGAACGTAAACGGCGTCGGCATGCAGCGGCGCGAGCACGGCACCCGCGTCGAGCGGATCATCGAGGCTCAGCACCACGCTGGTGGCCGGAGAAAACAAACTTCGAATCCGCGCGAACAGCGCGGGATCACCGAGCGCATCACCCGCCAGAGTCACCTCGACGCGCGGCGGAGTCGACGCAAACGCCAGCCGCCTCGCCGAGCGTGTAGCGGGCCCGTGACGGGGGGCGTCCGCCTCCGCCGAGCGTGCGCACAGAGCCACGCTCGCTAACGCCACGATCACGGCGCACCATTCACGGCGTGACATGGGCCATCCTGCTCCGTGCCACGGGGGCGTAAGCTGAGTTTGGGTAGTCACGTAGCAGCTGCGTCAAAGCCGCGAATTCGGTGTCTCGGTCTTCGAGGCGCGCCGCGGACTCTGCCACTCCCCACAGCGCTTCGGCGCGAAGCGCGCCGTTGTTCGCGGCCAGCGTACGATACTCGGCCAGCGCTCGCTCGGGCTCAGACGCGAGCAGCTTGGCGAGGGCTAAACGCGCCGGCGCCGCTTCGCGCGAGTTTGGGTAACGCTTCAACAGTTCGCGATAGAGCGCGAGCGCCTCCCCCGTCTGTCGGGCGCGCCGCAGTTCGTTGGCGCGAGCGAACACGCTGGCAGCGCTGGCCTGCGCTCGCTCTGCGGGGCGCGGCTTGCGTGCCTCCGGCGGCGGCGCAGGAACGACCGGTTCCTCCGGCGGCGGTTCGGGCAGCGCCGGCGCGATCGAGCGATTTTTCGGTCGCTCGGCGCTGCTGCTGGGCGCAGCTTTCGGTGTCGTCGGAGCCACTTCGGAGCGCGCTCGCTGCAGCATCCACGCCGCGGACAACGACGCCATCAGCAACAGGGCCGCGACCAATGCGCTCGCGAGCCAGGCGCGGCGACGGCGGACGACGCCGCTCCTGCCGCTGAGCGCTCGAGCGGTCACTCGAGCCAATAACAGCTCGTCCCCTGGCTGAACGCGCCCCTCGCGCTCGAAGCCGGAGAGCAAGTTGTCCATCAGCCGCGCCTCGAACGACGACGTCAGCTGCTGCGCCAAACGCCGCTGCTCCTCGGCGTCGAGCTGGCCGCTGTGGGCGCGGCAGACAAGATCGGTCACGTCCGCCTGGCTCATGCGATCTCCTCCACGAGCTCGCGCAAGCGCGGGTCGGCCAGGGCTTTTTGCACCAACGCGGCCTTGGCCGTTCGCAGTCGACTCCGCACCGTCTCGAGCGGCGCGCCGCTGATCGCTGCCACCTCCGTCATCGTGTAACCGAGCACGCAATGCAGAGCGAAAGCCTCTGCCTGCGGCGCCGGCAGCTGATCACACAGCTCCCGTGCCAACTCCGCGCCGGCGCGGCTAGCCAGGTGAGCGTCTTGCGGCGCCGAGTGACCCGCCGTTTCGTCTGCGTCAGTGTGCAAGCCCTCCGGATGCGCGCGTTTGGCGGCGCGCTGGCGGCGCCGCGCATTCATCGACGCCCGCAGCGCGACCCGACACGCGAAGTGTTGCACCGAAGATTCGCCGCGGAAGCGCCGCAGCGCCGTCACGAGCTCCAGCGCACACTCCTGCGCCACATCCTCCACCTCCGAATTGTGTGTCCCCAGAATACGCCGGACGACGCGCAACATCGACGGCGCCAGCGTAGTGAGCAGCGTCCGCAGCGCGGCCACCTCACCGCGCGTCGCGGCTTCTGCCAACGGTAACAACTCGTCTTCCCCGCGCACAGCGAGCGACGAGCTTCCGCCTTCTCTAGCGACCACGCGCAACATCCAGCGCTATCGTGTAAAGGCGTCGCAAAGCGGGTCAAGCAAATCACCCGTTCACCCCCGCCGATGCTGAAATCAAATCTTCACCCCCTGAGCGCGAAGGTTTACGACCCGGCCGGCTCTAGCTGCCAAATCAACCAACCGCGTACGTTTGAGACGCAAGGGCTGCCCCCAGTGACGCACGAAGCTTCACGTCCTGCCGTGCTCGCTTCGCTGCGCGCGGCAGGGCCCCGCCAAACGCGGACTTCGTCCGCGCGGGGGGCCCACGCCCGATTCACACCTGCGTCGCCGCACGCTCCAGCGCGGCCGAGACACCACCGACCATGGCCTTGCCGTGCCCGAACAGCAGCGCGCGCAGGTCGGAACGCTTCGCCTGCGACGACAGCCACGCCCGCAGCTCCGCACGCCCCGGAATCTCCCGGAAACGCACGGCACGCGCAACACCAAAACCACCACCGGGCGGACCAACCAAGCGCGCCAACAACGCCGCCACGCCCGAAAGCTGGACGTTGGTCAGGCTCTCGCAAACACACAACGCGCGGCCGTCACCGAACGGAACTTCCATCACCACGTCTTCGTGATCGTTGCCCGGAAGCACGAACGCGTGAATGCCGAACGCGCTGAGCTCGTCGAGCCCGCCAGTCACCTGCACGCCTCTCACTCGCGAAGCGTCGGGCGCCAGCACGCTCAAGTTCGGATAGCGCGCAGCATAAAACGGAGCGTCCATTTGGTGTCGCCGGTGCGGCACCACCATGAATCGAGGCGTACCGAGCGCTTCCAGAGCCGTCATGTCCGCGTCCTTCATCGCGACCACGCTGTAGAGCACCAGCTCGCGCTGCGCGTTACGCACCACGGTCATGTTGCGCGGCACCGGGATCGCGAGCGAACCCGTGACCTGCCACAGGTCGTCCGCCAGCGGAACGAGCGGGCCATACGGCAAGATGCGATGAGACATGCGTGTAGCCTCTTCGACCAGGCGAGGCCGTCGTCAAGTGTGCGCTCACGCGCGAATGCCACTAAGACGCGCTTTTCGCTGGCTTTTGTTTGACCCAGATGTCGCCGCCGATGCCTCGAAGTCTAGCGATTTCGGCCACGCGGCAGCAAAAGGAGCAGTCGCTGCGCGCTGAACGCTAGGGGCTTACGAGGACCGTTTCACGATCCGCCGGGGCGAGCGCAGGGCACGCGGCAGCGAAGGAGCAACAATCATCGGTCTGCAGATACTCGACAGCGCGTGTGGCGAGCACTTCACCCGTCGCGGTCAAAGTGAAGGTCACCGTGCACACACCGTTGCCGGTTGGGCGGATGGCGAAGTCTCCGCGGTAGCCGTTAGAGAGGGCGGCGAGCTGACAAGGACCGCTCGCAGCCCCTGTCACGTCCTCGGGCTTCAACGGTTCACGAAGGCTGAAGACGACGTCGCTCCCAGGGTCGCAGCTGTAGTTGTAGCCTTGGCAGGAACCAAGCATGGCGATGAGCGTGCCAAGAACCGGGAGCATCGAAGCGAGGCGCAGAGTTCGCATGGTGGTTGGCTTGGTCAGTAGTAAGAAAACCCGAATCTGAATGCTACATTGGCGACGGTCTGGCCGTGCCAACGCCAGCCTGTCGCTGCAAGCGTGAGATTAAAGCTGCCACCGAAAGGGAACAGCGCTGTTTCACGCCCAATGGCGACGGGGATGCTGAGGCTGGGCTTCTCCGTGGTCTTTGGAATGGTCTCATCCCAACCGATCACGCCAACGCCAACTCGTAGCCACGTGCGCTCAGCAAACATGTACTGGGTTTGCAGCGATACCTGCGTGCGCGCTTGGAGTTCGACCGTAATTGAGCCAGCCTCCGGATATATCAACCCTTGGTCGACCCTGAGAATGCTGCAATAGTCCACGCTGGCCAATACCGCCCAGCGATTGGCGAAGCCCCAGCCGCCGCGTGCCTCAATGTTGTATCCCAGAGCGTGCATGTATGCGGCACCTGCCGAAGCACCGAGCACCAGGCCGTTGCGCTCGAGCGTGCTGCGCACCGGCGTCGGAGGTTCAGGTTCAGGCGGCGCGAGCAGTGGGAGCGCCGACTGCGCCTGCGCGTGCGTCGCAACACAAGGCAGCATGAGCCCCATCCACCCAACCACACTCCACTTCATGGTTAGCTCGAGTCTACGCTGACTTCGATTCTCTGCAAGCGCGACTCGAATGTCAGAGTCCGATGCTCAGGCGGAATCACAGGAAGGCGGGCGGCAGGAAGGGGTTCTTTTCTTCGGAGCGCGATCCGAATGTCAGGGTGCGGACTGATCTGCGCCGAAAACTACGCCCCAGGCAACCTGGTACCGCGGCGCCCACGACCCTTGCGTGTCACGCGCAACAACGCAGTTTCCGGGCTCATCGTCAGGTTGTGCGTGTCATCCTCGCCGCGCAGATGACGTAACGCTCCGGCATACGCGATCATGGCTGCGTTATCGGTGCACGCGCGCAGCGGCGGCACGAACAACGACAGACCAACAGCGCGACAGGCGGCGTCTGCACTCTCCCGCAGCTCTCGATTTGCTGCGACACCGCCGCCCAATACCAACGTCTGCACACCTTCGCGTTGTGCGGCGGCGACAGATTTTTTTACCAGGGTCTCCACCACGCGGCGCTGAAACGCGGCGCACAGATCCCGCAGCGCCTGATCGTCTCCGGGGCGGCCGTGACTGCTCACGTAGCGAGCAACGTTACTCTTCAAACCAGAGAAGCTAAATTCGGCAGACTTGGCCGTCGCCATTGGCGCGGACAGCTCGATACGATCCGGATTGCCCTCACGCGCCAAGCGATCCACCACCGGTCCACCGGGGTAACCCAGGCCCAGGAATTTGGCGACTTTGTCGAAGGCCTCGCCGGCTGCGTCGTCGCGCGTCGCGCCGAGTTCTTGCATCGCGCTGAGCTCCGGCCCGTCCACACGATACAGCGCGGTGTGGCCGCCGGAGACGAGCAGCGCCACGAACGGGAATTCGGGGGGCGGCGGCGCATCCGCCCCATAACGCAAGAACACCGCCAACAGATGTCCGACCAGATGATCGACGCCCACGACCGGTCGCTCGATCGCAAAAGCCAAGGCCTGCGCCGCCTGCACGCCCACCAACAGCGCGCCCGACAACCCGGGACGACAAGTGACCGCCACCGCGTCCACCGCGCGTGCGGCCACGCCAGCGTCCGCCAGCGCCTTCTCAATCACGGGTCGCACGCGACGCAGATGGTCACGCGCTGCCAGCTCTGGAACGACACCGCCAAACGGCGCATGCACCGCTACCTGACTGTGCACCACGTCCGAGTAGACGAAACCGTGTTCGTCCACCACCGCCGCCGCGGTTTCATCACAGGAGGTCTCGATGCCGAGCACGCGCATGGGAACGCGCTCACCACTGACAGCCGTTGGCGCGCCTGTCCAGGTAGAACAAGCCGAAACCGGGCTGCTCTGCGGGCGGAGCGCCTTCCACGGGCTGCGCGGCGGGCTTGAATAGCCGAAGCTCCACGTTGTCGTTACGCATCAACGACAACACTGCCAGCAGCGTGCCCTGGCAGCTGGAATCCACCCAGGCCATGACGTTGTAATCTCGGCCGGCGCCGAACTCCATCAAGCTTATGGGATCATTGTCCACGACGGGCATGCTGCGCAACGGTGAAGCCAAGAACAGCGGCCGCGACATGCCCGCGCATAAACCGAACTCCGCGTCGTTGCTGTTGAGCTGACCGAACAAGCTCACGTTGTCAGCGCGCGCCGCGAGCGCCGCGGCGTCGAGCTTGAGCTCCAGGTTGAGCGTTCGCGGTCGATCTTGCTGCGGGAGCATGCCTTCTTGGAAAGGTGCACCAACCAGCGCTCCACAATAAGCAGCGTCCCCCTTGGTGTCGAAGCGGTCGACGGAGTTGCAAGCGCCCAGCGCCGACGCGACGAGCAGCAAAGTCGAGCTCGAGCTTCGGCGGAGAGCGTGGTTCATCGTTGAGGGTTGGGCGCGGCGCGGAGCAGCGCGGCGGCAGCTTGTCTTACATGAAGCTCCGGGTCGCTGTCACGCGCGCGCGTCACAGTCGCCCGCGCCTCGTTCGGAGCGGCGCGGAACAGGCTGGCCAGCGCGGTTTCCCGCACCAACGCGGTTGGGTCTTCGCTCGCGGCCTCGGTCAGGCGCCGGAGTGCTTCGGGCGGATCGGACCCCCGCACGATGCGGCCGAGCGCGTCGACTGCGGCCGCGCGTTCACTCCAGTCGACGGCTCGGGAGCTTGCGATCAAGCGCGGGGCAGCAGCATTGTGCCAAGGTCGCAGTACAGCGAACGCCGCGCGCCGCACCACCGGGTTGCCGTCTTCCACCGCTGCGACGACGGCGCGCACCGCACTCGGCTCTTGGCGGCGCGCCAAGAAGGCCAAGGCGAAGCTCCGTACGTCCTCTGCCGGGTGCTCGGCGAGCGCCACCAACGGCGTCACCACACGCCGAGCGACTTGTTCCGCGAGACGCTCGGCTTCACGTCGCGCCTCCGGATCGGCGCTCGCGCGCTGGAGCAAAGTCGCAAACGGCGGACGCTCGCTGTCGCCCGTCAGCGCTTCGACCACGGCCCGAGCCGCCTCCGGGCTCGAACGGACGGCGCGCTCGGCTGACACCTCCAGCGGTCCCGACAGTCGCGTCAGGGCTTGCCGCTCCGCAGCTGCGTCGTAAGCATCCGGAGTCAACGCCGCCAGCACGCTGTTCAAATCCAGCTCACCGTTCGGGATGGGAAGCCAGGGTCCGCTACGCCGGTAGCTGCCGGTGGCCAACACCAGCGCGGCCGCGCGCGCTGCGGGCCGCGCGTCGGCGTTGCCGCTGAGCAAAGCAACGGCGATGCGCTCTGAGGCAACTTCGGACTTGAGTCGCGACAGCGCGATCAAAGCCGTCTTCGCGAGTTCGGGGTTCGCGGAATCAGTCAGCTCCGCGAGCTGATTGGCGAGCTGATTGAGGCCGAGCTGCCCGGCCGCGAACGCGGCTGCAGCGCGAGGCAACGGTCCGGCTTCGTTCGACGCGAGCACGCGCGAAACCACGGGACTCGCCGACTTGTCACCGAGCAAGGCGAGCCCGAGCACGCCGAAGAAACGCAGCCCAGGCGCCGGGCTCTCGCTCAACGCCGCGAGCGGTGCGCGCGCGGACGGATGCGGCGTACGGCACAGGCTCCACGCCGCCGCGAGCAGCACGGGATCGGCGCCTTCGCCGCGCGGGCGCCCGCCTGGCGCCACGATCTCAGCGAGGCGCGGCACGAGCGAAACATCTCCCAGCGCGCCGACGGCCAACATCGCGCGCGCGCGCAGCCTGGGCTCGGCGTTGCCGCCTGCGTAGGCGAGCAACGCCGGTCCGGCGCTCTTGTTGGCGACGTAGGTCAGCAGCGTGGTCGCGATTTCTTGCTGGCTGTCGCGCGAATCGCCCAGCGCATCCAAGAGTGGCTTCACCGCGCGTTCGCCCAAGCGTCGCAGCTCGGCCAGCGCTGGCTCCGCCTCTTCCGGGTTGTCGCGCAGCGCGCGGTGCAGCAGCGGATACGACAAGGTGCCGTACAATTCGACCAGCAAACGCCGATAAATCGGCCGATCCGGATTATCGAGCGAGAGCGGCAGCAAGTCGCGCTCGAGTGCTTCGACGCTGTTGCGCCCCAAGTTAATCTGCAAGCTGAGTCGCGCCGCGCGCGCAATCAACTCTTCGTCGGGAGCCGTCCGCACCACGCGTCGCAGCAACAGATCCGCTTCCTCTGGCTGACCCTGCCCCAAGAGCAACTCCGCCAGATCGAAATGGACGGAGAACAGGCGCTCGTTCTTGGCGATGGCGAGGCGCAGCTCGCTGATGGCTCGCGAGAGGTCGCCGCGCTTCTGATACATCGCGCCGAGTTTGCGGTGGCCTTCGGCGTCCTCGGGCCCTAGCTCGACTGCGCGCGCCGCGTAGCGAATGGCGTCGTCGTCACGGTAGAGCTCCGCTGCATAGTCGGCCATGCGCTGATAAAATTCGCGCGCGCGGCGCGGTTCGGCTCGCGCCAAGCGCTCCAGCACTTCGATCGCGCGCGGCAAATTGTGCTGCAAATTGAGCACGCGCTCCAGCCAGGACAAACTCTCCACGTCGCCGGGCGCCGCCGTCACGATTTTGGTCAGCGTCCGCTCCGCCTCGCTGTAGCGGCGCAGGCGCATCTCCGCTTCGGCCAATAGCCGACCGGCGTCCAGGTCCGGCGGCGTGGCGTCCAAGCGTCGACGTAAGCTCACGCTGCGCGGCGCGAGCGCGCCCGACAGCGACCACAGCGTGACGATGTGCTGCCGTGCTTCGCGCGCTGCGGGCGACTGCGAGCCGTTGTCCTGCAGGATCTGCTCCCACAACTTCAGCGCGCGTTCGTGGTACTGCAGGCGCTGTTCGGTGGTCCCAGCGGACGCGCCCGCGCGCTCCAACGCCACGGCGTAAGCCTTGCGGAAGCGTAATTGCTTCGGCTCCAGGCGCGCGGCTTCATCCAGTAGCTCGAGCGCCTCCTTGGCCATATCGTGCTCGATGTAAACTTCGCCGAGCGTGAGCAGGCCGTCGCCGCGATCCTTGGCTGCCGTGCGGATACGCTGCCAGGTGGTGAGGGCTTTCTTTTTGTCGCCGTCCTGCCAGTACCGCGCGCCAAGCTCCACCAAGTACTGCAGATCCGTACCGCCACGCGCCGATAGCCGTTGCAGCAGCGCGAGACTCGCCGCCTTCTCGCCCATGCGTTCGTAAAAATCGACGAGCGCCGACAAGATCTCCTGCTCGTCTCCCGAGCGCGCTTCCAGCGCTTGCAGCTGCTCCAGCGCGCGCTTGCGATCGCCACGCTGGACCAAGGCTTCCGCCAGGCGGAACACGAAATCGGGATTACGAGGCGCAGCTTTGGCCAGCGCCTCGTACTCGCGCACGGCTTGCGTAAGCTCACCTTGAACTTCCAAGATGTGAACGACCTTGAGCCGCGTGGCGATGTCTTTGCCCTCTTGCTGCAGCACCTTGCGGTAACCGGCCAGGGCCTTGTCTGGTTTCCCCGTCTCCTCGTAAAGACTGGCCAGGAGGCGCTGCTCTTCACTGTCGCGCGCGCCGCGCTTCTCGATGTTGGCGATCAGCTCCGGCAGGCGATCATCTTCGCGGTACAGCTCGACGATGGTCGCGTAGATCTCGCGGCGCACGCCAGCCTGGCTGCCCGCGACTGCGAGCGCACGCTCCAGCGTGGCCACGGCCTCCGCGCGCTTGCCGATCTTGGCCAGCGCGCGGCCGTAGTCACGCAGGGCCGGCGCGAGCACACGATTGTCGCCTTGTCCCGCCTTCACCAACTCGGAGAACGCTTGTGCGGCCTCGGCGTACAGCGCACGGGTGTACAACTCGCGACCGAGCTCGGCCTTGACGAAGAAGGAACCGCCCTGACGCTTGACGAGCTCGTCGTGATATTGCTTGGCCGCCGGCACGTCGCGCGCGTCCAGGCACAGCGTCATCAGGGAGCGCAGCACCTGCTCGCGCAGCGTGGCCTCGGTGATCAGCGGCAACGCCGCCTGGTAGTGACGCCGGGCCTGCTCGGGTTGGCTGTGTTCGCTGTACAGCCGCGCCAGCCCCAGCTCGGCAACGACCGAGCCCGGAGTCTCTTTCAGCGCTTGCTCGTAGGTTTGAATCGCGCGTTCCGGCTTGCTGTCTTGCCGCAGCGCGCCGGCGAGAATCAGTAACAACGCGGGCCGATCGGGGCCGGCTTGAGCGATCTTGCGCGTCAGCTCATCGATCCAGGCGTCGAGCTTGCCGTCGCGTGCGCGATACAGCTCCGCGAGACGCTGAACCGGAAAGTCGGAGGAGGGCTGCGACAACGCGATCGCCGAGTAGCGAGCGATCAGCGCGTCCGAGCTCGGTCCGCCGCGTTCGGGCGTTCGGGCCGCTTCGGGCTGAGCCGCGCGTTCGGCCGCACGTTCGCTCGTGCGGGGCGCCGGCGGCCGCGAGGGTGCACGCGGCGCGCTGACGCTCGGCTTCGCTTTCTTACCTCGCCCCTTGGCGTTGAACTGCGCAGCAGCAGGCGCGCTCAGCCCGGCGATGGCCAGGCCCAACAGCAGCGCGCGGTGAAAGGACCTCACCCCTCAAACGTACGCGCCAGTCGGCGATACTGCCAGCGCGCGATGCGCCAGAATGCTGGGCAAACTGCGGTGTAGGCCAGACCGTGAACCACCCCGGAAAGCGCGTCTATTCCTCCCCTACAGCGCCCCACCGTGGTACAGGCGTCCGGCCATGACTGAGCCGCGGGACGGGCAAGAACCAAGCTCGTCACCTAACCTGAAAGCCGATCCTCCTGTCGCTCCTGCCGCCGCGGAGACCGAAGGGTCGATTCCCGAGTCCGTCCAGGGGGAGCAGGACGCGAGAGTCCACGTGGAGAGGGCCGACAGCGAACCGCCGCCGGCGGCTCCCCCGGCGCCGAAAGCGGCCCAAGAAGAGCCAGAGGACGACGAGGAAGAGCCCTCGGCGCCCTCGGCCAAGGAAACTTGGAAGTTAGCGCTGGAGGATGCCACGCTCGGCTCGGCAGCACGCACGGTGGCCGTGTCCGGCGTGGTCGGCTTCGCGGTGGGCGCTTGGGTGCAGCTCGGCTTGGCGGGTCGCGCGGGAAACGACCTGCTCGCGCGGAATCAGCAAGCGCTCGCCGATCGCGAGATGACGATCAAGGCGTGCCTCGGCGCGGCGTTGATCGGTGTGGGTGTAGCCCTCTACTTCATCTGGGCCAGCCTCAGGAAACGCGAAGGCATCGCGCACATCGAGCGCTGGGCCTGGTTCTTGTCGCCGCTGATGCTCGCGCCCGGCATCGCCTCCGTTCTGCACTTCAAGCCGTGGCAGAACGAGCACACGCGGCTGCTGCCGATCGTGCTGGCCACCGGCATGTTGATGGAGGTGGTCGCTTACAAGGCGCTGGTCTCCGCGCCGACCTTGGCGCGCGCGTGGTGGCGCGACACCGTCGAACAGGTGCCGCGTATCGTACGCGAGCGCGGCGCGTTTTGGGTCGTGCTGGCGGCCTCCATCGCCTACGCGGCGTTCTTCGCGTTCTACCTCCTGCGTTGGCATTACAAGCTGCGCACCGGTAACTTCGATCTGTCGATCAACAACAATTTGATGTTTGGCGGCCTCCACGGGCACTTCTTGCAAAGCCCGGTGGTGTTCCCGCAGGAGCCTGGCAAGTACTTGGCAAATCACGCCAAGTTCGGTGGCTATTTGTTCCTGCCGCTGTACGCGCTGTACCCGCGCCCGGAAACGCTGCTCGTGCTGCAATCGACGCTGATTGGCGCCAGCGCTTTACCGCTGTTCGGCTTCGCGCGGCGGCACTTGTCGGACTGGCTCGCCGCGGTCGTCGCGCTCTGTTACCTGGCCTATTACCCGATGCACGGGGCAAGCTTCTCGGAATTCCAATACGTTCCGATCGCCGGCTTCTTCGTGCTGACCGTGATCTGGGCGGCGGAGACCAAGCGCTGGCGCTGGTTCGCCTTCTTCTTCCTGACTGGCATCACCATGCGCGAAGACATCCCGGTCGGGCTCGCGCTCGTCGGGGTGTTCTTGTTGCTCAGCGGTCACCGACCGCTGCCAGGGCTGATTTTGGCGGCGGTCGCGTCGACTTACTTCGCCATTCTGCGCTTCAAGGTCATGGATTCCGCGGGGGATTGGTGGTTCCCCAACATGTACAAGGAGCTGTGGGCGGAGGGTGAGAAGGGCTTCCGCAGCGTGATCAAGACGCTGCTGTCGAACCCGTTCTTCGTGCTGTCCAAGATCCTGGTCGAAAAGAAGATCATCTATCTGATGCACCTGCTGGTGCCGCTGATGTTCCTGCCGGCGCGGCGTTGGTACTTGTGGATCGCGTTCGTTCCGGGCGTGGTGCTCACACTGCTGGTGACCAACTACGACCCACCGATCACGTTCTCTTTCCACTACGTGATGCACTGGACGCCGTATCTATTCGCGGCAGCAGTGATCGCGCTCAAGGCCATCGGCACCGAATCGGAGTTCGGGCCCGAGCGTCGCCGTGCTGCCGCGGCCGCCATGGTCTTCGCGACCGGAGTGCTCTGCTACAACTACGGCGCGTTCCCCCAACGCGACAACAGCTTCAAAGGCGGCTTCCATAAGGTCGATTTCGATCCGCCGACGGAAGCCGAGATCAAGCGCTACAACAATCTGATGGAGCTCGCGTCAGTGGTCCCGAAGGACGCCTCGCTGGCTGCCACGGAGAAGATCGGCCCGCACTTCTCCTCGCGCGTGAAGATGTACACGATGCGCCACGGGCCGCAAAACGCAGAGTGGGCGCTGGCGTCCAGCCGCGAACTCAAGCTCTCGCGCACGAAGCCGAAGCTGCTCGAGGTCCTGCGCGACGGCAGCTACGGCGTGGTGCGTCGCATCGACGATCTCGCCTTGTTGAAGCGCGGCCACGACACCAGCCAAAACGAAAAGATGATCCGCGACTGGCGGCTGATAGACCGACCCGACCCCACTCCCGTGGCCCCTCCGGCGCACGCCGAAGGCGACGAAAAGAAAGCTCCGGAGGAAGATCCGCCGGATCCGCGCGGCGCGGCCGAATGAGCGCACCGCAGGACGACGCTGCGCTCGGCGGCGCCAAACGTCTGAAGCGCTGGCTCAGGCCGGTGATGTGGCTCATCACCGGCGTCTTCGTGGTGCTCACCGCGATCGATCTGGTCAAACGTTGGGATGGGCGCAGCCTGTCCGTCAACTGGGGCTTGCTGTTCGCCTCGTTGTTGCCGGTGCTCGCGGCTTCGCTGCTGCAAGCGCTGGCTTGGATCCAGCTGATCGAACGCATGGCGCAACGACCGGTGCCGCGAGGCCCGGCGCTCAGTTTGTATTTCGATTCTCAGCTCGCGCGCTACACACCCGGCAAGGTCGGTTTGCCGCTGGTGCGCATGGAAGGCGCGCCACGCCTCGGTGTTGCGCGCCGCGTGGTGGGCTTGTCCGTGCTGATCGAGATGTTGGCGTGGACTGCGACGGGCGCGCTCAGCGGCTTCGCGTTGCTGTTCGCGGCCGGCGCTCCCGCGGAGGGCCTGGGCGCTTTGGCAGGGCAACTCGCGGTCCCGTTGCTCGTCATCTCCGCTGGCGGCGCCCTGCTGCTCGTGGCGCTCGATCGCAAGCATTTGCCTGCCAAGTTGCGTGAAAAACTGGGTTTCGAAGGCACCGGACCTATCGCACCGCTCGGCTTGCCGCTAATCCAGCTGGTGTATTGGGCCGCGTGGGGGTTGCATGGTTACCTACTTGCGTTGGCCCTCGGCGCAAGCTCAGCTGGCGCTGCCGTAACGATGGGATTTTCGCCGTTGGCCAACGTGCTGGGCTTCGTCGCGCTGATGGCGCCCGCGGGCGTCGGCGTGCGCGAAGCCGTGCTGCTGGCGGGACTTGGACCCGTGATCGGCGGCCCCGCTGCCGTCAGCGCCGCCGTATTGTCGCGTGTCCTGTCGCTGGTGGCCGACGTCGGCAGCGCCGTCATCGCTCGCCGCGCTCAGCGCGCGGGGTGATTTCGGTCTCACCTGCAGCCGCAGCCCTTCGCAAAACCGAAAATGGCATACGTGCACGTATACCTCTTTTTGAATCGCGAACCCCTCTCGCGGAAGCACCACCACTCTGCGGTTCACCTCCCGTCGCTGCGGCTCTTACCGGAGCTCAACGCGCGTCGTAGTTCTTCGCGAGCCACTCGCGGTAAGCGCCGCTGCGCACGCGCGCGACCCAGTCCGGATTCTTGAGATACCAACGCACCGTGTCCGTCAAGCCGGCGCTGAGATCGTGACGGGGCGACCAGCCCAAGTCCTGCTGGATTTTGCTGCAGTCCACGGCGTAGCGCTGGTCGTGGCCGGGGCGATCCTTGACGAACGTGATGAGCGCTTCCAGCTCGTTCGCGGTCACGGAAGTTTCGCGCGCCACGACCTGAATCAACTCCTTCAGCAACGCCAGGTTCTGCCACTCGGCGCGGCCGCCGACGTTGTACGTCGAACCGGAGGGCGCGCGCTTCAACAACAGCCAGATCGCTTCGGCGTGATCGTCGACGTACAGCCAGTCGCGCACGTTCGAGCCGTCGCCGTATACTGGCAACGGCTTGCGCTCGAGCATGTTCAAGATCATCAGCGGGATGAGCTTCTCCGGGAAATGATAGGGCCCGTAGTTGTTGCTGCAGTTCGAGAGCGTGGCGGAGATGCCGTAGGTGTGCACGTAAGCGCGCACCAGGTGATCCGAGGCGGCTTTCGAGGCGGAGTACGGCGAATTGGGTCGGTACGGACTCTCCTCCGTAAACGCACCGTCCGGGCCCAACGAACCGAAGACTTCGTCCGTGGAAACGTGATGAAAGTGTAGTTGCGGCCGCGCCCGCACCACTTCGAGCAACGCAAACGTGCCCATCACGTTCGTCTCTACGAACGCGCCCGGCCCCAAGATGCTGCGGTCCACGTGACTCTCCGCGGCGAAATGCACGATGGTATCGACGCCGTGCGCCTGGCACAGCTCGAGCACCTGGTCGCGATCGCGAATGTCGCCACGCACGAACTCGTAACGTTGCTCATCGACGGCGCCGGCCACGTTCTCCAGGTTGCCGGCGTAGGTGAGCAAGTCGTAGTTGATGACACGACCGCTGAAGCTCGGTTGCCGGAACAAGTAACGGATGAAAGCCGAGCCGATGAAGCCGGCGCCGCCCGTGACGAGCAACGTGCGAGGTGAGCGATCAACGCGTGAGAGTGGCTGGGTAGTCATGGTATCCCGTGTGCGAGAGGATCAAGCGTCGCGCGTGGTAGGCGGGGCCAACTCCGCCGCCAGATAGTGTTCGAGCGCCGTCTGCCACGGCCGCGGCGCACGTCCCAACGCGCGTTCGATGCGCGAGGTGTCGAGCACCGAGTAGGCAGGACGGGGCGCAGGGCGCGGAAACTCCGCGGTAGTCACGGGCAAGATCTCGCGCACGCGCAGCGCTTGCTCCAAACGCTCACACGCGGCGCGAATGCCCAAAGTGAAACCATGCCAGCTCACTTCGCCCGCGTTGGCGAAGTGATACACACCGGGAGCGGCAGCGCGCGGTCGCGCGAGCCCGACCAACTCCAGCGCGGCGGCGGCCAGGTCCCGGGTGTACGTTGGGCGCCCGAGCTGATCGTGAACGACCTTCAGCGTCTCGCGCTCGCGCATCAGGTTCACCATGGTGCGCACGAAGTTAGGCCCGTTTTCCCCGAACAACCAGGAGGTGCGCAGCACGAAGCTGCCCGCCGGATGGACACTGAGCGCTCGCTGTTCGCCTTCCAGCTTGGTCTTGCCGTAGGCCGTGCGAGGCGCGACCGGATCCTGCTCGCGGTACGGCGCCGCGGCGTCGCCGGCGAACACGTAGTCCGTGGAGAAATGCAGCAGGTTGGCGCCGTGTTCGCGGGCCGCTTCCGCCAAGAACGCCGGACCGTCGCCGTTCACGCGCTGTGCGACGTCGAGCTCTTTCTCGGCGTCGTCCACGCGCGTGAACGCCGCGCCGTTGATGATCCAATGCGGCCTGTGTTTCGCTGCCGCCGCCAAGACACGCTCGCGCTGGGTGATGTCGAGCTCGGCATCCGTCGCGACGTAGCTCACGCCCAGGCGATCGAACTCGTCGCGCAGCGCGCTGGCGAGCATGCCGCTGCCGCCCGTCAACCAGACTTGCGCCCCGGTAGTCATGGCAGCTTCCCGGACAGCGACGCGCCCAGATCGCGCAAGCTTTGACCGGCTTGATCGCGAGCGGACAGCACCGGTGAAGAAACCGGCCACTTTACGCCAACGTCCGGGTCATCCCAGGCCAAGGTGCACTCTGTCTTCGGATCGTAGGGGGCGGACACGCGATACATCACGTCCGCCGTCTCGCTCACCACGCAAAAGCCGTGGGCGAAGCCGACCGGCACGAACAACTGCTCGTGCTTCTCGCCGTCCAAGTACACCCCCAGCCAGCGCCCAAACGTCGCTGAATCCGGCCGAATATCCACGGCCACGTCGAAGATGCGACCCGAGGCGACGCGCAGCAACTTGGCTTGACCGGGGCTCGATTGATAGTGCAAGCCGCGCAGCGTGCCCTGCACGGAGCGCGAATGGTTGTCCTGCACGAAGCCGCAGTCGATGCCGGCCGCCCGATAACGGGATTCCTGATACGTCTCCAAGAAGAAGCCGCGCGTGTCCGCGAACACACGCGGCCGCAGCAGTTTCAGGCCGGGCAGCTCGAGCTCAAGCGTTTCCATGTTCACTCCGCGAAAGAAACGGCGTTAAGGACGACCATCTTCCAAGCAACCGCGCAAGTAATCCGCGTAGCTACTCTTGCCGTGCGCGTCGGCCAAACTAAGCAGTTTCGCGGCGTCGATGAAGCCTAGGCGGTACGCCACCTCCTCGATACAGGCAATGCTGGTGCCTTGGCGTCCCTGCAAAACCTGAACGAATTGGCTAGCTTGCACCATGCTCTCGTGCGTGCCGGTGTCCAACCAGGCAAAGCCGCGCCCCATGAGCTCCACGTGGGCGCGCCCTTGCTGGGCGTAGATCCGATTCACGTCCGTGATCTCGAGCTCGCCGCGCGGAGACGGTTTTAGGTGTTTGGCGATCTCCAACACTTGGTTGTCGTAAAAGTAGAGCCCTGTCACTGCGTAGTTGGACTTTGGCTCGCGCGGCTTCTCTTCCAGGCTTATCACTTTGCGCTGGGCGTCGAGCTCCACCACGCCGTAGCGCTCTGGATCGTGCACGCGGTAAGCGAACAGCGCGCAGCCATCGAGCTCCGTCACTGCGCGCTTCAACAGGGCTTCGAGCCCGGCGCCGTGAAAGATGTTGTCACCCAAGACCAAGGCGACCTTGTCTTGGCCGACGAACTCGCGCCCGATGATGAACGCCTCCGCCAGGCCGTTCGGCGCGGCCTGTTCGGCGTACGAGAGTGACAAGCCGAGCTCCTGCCCGGAGCCGAGCAAGCGCCGAAACAGCGGCAAGTCTTGGGGGGTGGAGATCACCAAGATCTCGCGGATGCCCGCCAGCATCAGCACGCTGAGCGGGTAATAAATCATCGGCTTGTCGTAGACGGGCAAGAGCTGTTTGGAAACCGCACGCGTCAACGGATACAGCCGCGTGCCACTACCTCCCGCCAGGATGATGCCTTTCACCGAAATCTCCTCCGCCGCTTCACTTGGTAGGTGATGCCAGGGGCGCGTCCGTCACACCACGCGACTCGAACAACACGCCGCCCAGGGTAATCAACACCACCTGAGACAAGTAAGACACGTAAAACAAAAATACCAAGGCTGCACCCTCGGTCACCACCTGGCTCGGCGTGACGTACACCGCGAGCCCTGCGTACAAGGCCAGCTGGATCGTGCCGAAAAACCCGGGCGCGTTCGGCAACGCGAACGCGAGCCCCAGCACGCCCGTGAGGACTGTCGCCTCCGCGAAATTCACCTGACCTAACCCCACCGCGTCGGCGAGCAGCTGCATCGACCAGATGTGCAGCAAGGAAGCCACCACGGAAACGGCAAGGAAAGGCACGGTTTTTCGCGGATCCGTGAGGAAACGCAGGCCGTCGCTCAGTCGCTCCACCGCGTCAGCGAGCACGCCGGCCAGACGCTTCGAAACCAGACCGAGCGACCACTCCGTGATGCGACGCGCCGTGGTGCGCCACCAATAGAAAATGGCCATGACCACGAACGCGCCGACGAACACGACGGTCGCGAACAGCGCCGCTTGCGGCACCAACTTGGCCGGCACCGGCAAACTCCCGATGTGATCCGGCAAGGGCTCATGCGGCTCGGCCAACGCCAGGCCGGCCAGCAACATCAAGCCGAACAACACACCGTCGATGATGCGTTCGGCCCCTACCGTACCCGTCACCGCCCAACCCGACAGGCGACCCTTCTCACGCAACATCGCGGGCCGCGCGAACTCACCCAAGCGAAACGGAAGGAACGTGACCAGACCGAGCGCGATGCTCGAAATCGTCAAGATGCGTCGCATCGGTACGTGCGCGACCGACGAGATCAGGAAGGTGTAACGCGCAAAGCGCAGGATGATGCTCAGGAACAGCGCCAGCGCGGACAGCGCGACCAGCCACCAGTTGGTGTGCGCCAGCGCTCCCTCGGGCGGCAGCAACGGCAGCGCGCCGCGCTTCATGATCCAGATCAAACCCAGCGCGAGGAAGCCCGACGCGACCAGGAGCCGCAGGTGTCGCTTGAGAAATCCCGACTTCGTGGCGGCGTCGTTCATACGCGCGCAGCTCGAACAGGAGCCGGCGGCGGCTCTGAACTCACCGCGGGCACCGGGAGCGCACCGAGCTTGCCGGGCGACCCAATGCCGACCAGACGTTCACGCACGTAGTACGGCCGCTTGCCCTGTGACTCGTGATAGGTGCGCGAAATCACATCTGCCACCAAGCCGAGCGACAACAGCTGCACGCCGACCATGATCAGCAGCACACCACCCAAGAGCAGCGGACGATCGGACAGCCGCGCGCCGAACATCAACTTGTCCATTACCAGCCAAAAACACACGCAAAAGCCGACGGCCAGCGACGCGAGTCCAGCCAGGCCGAACACCTGCATCGGCCGCGTGAGGAATTGCTGAATGAAGCGCACCGTCATCAAGTCCAGCACCACGCGCAGCGTGCGACCAATGCCGTATTTGGAGGTGCCGAATTGACGAGCGCGATGGTTGACCGGCATCTCCAGAATGCGCACACCAACCCAGCTGGCAACCGCGGGGATGAAGCGATGCATCTCGCCGTAGAGGCGCAGCTCCTTGGCGACCTCGTACGTCATGGCCTTGAGTGTGCAGCCGTAGTCGTGGAGCTTGACCTGGGTGGCAGTGCTGATGATGCGATTGGCGATCATCGAGGGCAACTTGCGGTTGACGAACGCGTCTTTACGATCGCGTCGCCAGCCCGCCACCATGTCGTAACCCTGGTCCAACTTGGCCAGCATCGCGGGGATGTCCGCCGGATCGTTTTGTAGATCCGCGTCCATGGTAACGACCTTGCGGCCGCGCGACGCGTCGAGCCCCGCTTGCATCGCCGCGGTTTGCCCGAAGTTTCGCCGGAAGCGCAGCACGTGCAAGCTCGGATCCACAGCCGCTAGACGTTGCAGCACCGTGAAGCTTTGGTCGCGCGAGCCGTCGTCGACCAGCACGAGCTCGAAGCGCAGCCCCGTCGGGTCGAGCGCGGCGTGCAGCTGCTCCACCAAGTGCGGCAAGCTCTCTTCTTCGTTGTAGACCGGCACCACGATCGACAAATCCAGCATGTCGCGCGGATCGCGCGTCGAGTTCACCCCATTTGCGGCTTCGGTCATCATCTAAGCGAGGGCCCTTTACCACGCCGGCGTCGCGTCCACCCGTCGGAGGGCCGGTTTCGAGCTGGCGGCGTGGCGATTTGCGGCGTTTTGTAGGCCTCATGGCCGGCGTGCATTTGACGGAGAGGTGAATAAATCTTGGGTGACTCGCGCGAAGCGCCGTGGGCCGCTACGCTGCCGCCGCTATGAGTGCCCCCAAAATCCGCGTCGGTCTCGTGCAAATGAGCATGGCGGTCGAGAAGGCGCCCAACCTCGACAAGGCCGAAGCCATGCTTCGTGAAGCGGCCAGTCGTGGCGCCGAACTCGTATGCCTGCCGGAGCTGTTTGCCTCGCAGTACTTCTGCCAATCAGAAGACTCCGCGCTGTTCGATCTGGCTGAGTCGATCCCAGGCCCTACCACCACACGCATCGGTGAGGTCGCCAAGGCGTTGAAGATCAGCGTCGTCACGCCGCTGTTCGAGCGTCGCGCAGCGGGGCTGTATCATAACAGCTTGGTAGTCAACGGACCGGACGGCAGCATCGTCGGCACGTATCGCAAGATGCACATCCCCGACGATCCGCTGTTTTACGAGAAGTACTACTTCACGCCCGGT